>Ga0066709_100001363_pt1 | contig 15999 bp, 15 predicted proteins | sample GraSoiAngelo_158_FD_79665 | JGI IMG/M metagenome (GOLD analysis project Ga0066709, IMG submission 79665) | Grasslands soil microbial communities from the Angelo Coastal Reserve, California, USA - 14_1009_16_30cm | ecosystem: Environmental > Terrestrial > Soil > Grasslands | place: USA...
CCCGCAGCAGCACGATGCGGAGCCCGGCCTCCCGCGCTGCGCTAGCGACGGCGAGATCGAGCTCATTGGGGTCGGCATACGGCTTGCCCGAGGCATCGCGATGCAGGTAGTGGAACTCGCCGACCGCGGTGATTCCGGCGCGCGCCATCTCCAGGAAGCAGAACTTCGAGACGGCGTGGAGATCCTCAGGGGTCAGCCGTTCCGCCGCCGCGTACATGGCCTCGCGCCAGCTCCAGAAGTCGTCTTTCGCGCGGGCGGCGGACCCCTCATCGGTGGGGCGGCCGCGGTGCTCGGTCCGGCCGCGGATGGCGCGCTGGAAGGCGTGGCTGTGCGCGGCCACCATGCCGGGGAGCAGCGCCCGCCCGCGCAACGGGACCACCTCCGCGCCCGCCGGAGGCTCTCCCACGCCCTGGACGATTCCGTCCTGCACCACCAGCGAGGCCCCCTGGAGAACGCGGCCGCCGGAAAAAAGGTAGTCGGGACGCAGGGCGCGCATGGGGGACGGCATGTAGCCTCATCTACGGAAAAAGGCCACATCGCAGGTCGGAGGGGACTGGCTGTAGCATGCGCCCACCTCCTGGGAGTTCTGCACATGAAACCTCGGTCCCTGTGCGCGCTGGTGCTGGCGCTGGCGCTTCCAGCGCTCGCCCAGACCCAACCGCCGCTCGAGCCGCTCGTGCCCAGGAAGCCGTCGCAGCCGCAGCTTCCGCCGATCGAGCCGCTTTCGCGCCCCGCCCGCGGAAGTGCTCTGGTCGGCGTGCTGGTGCTGGGCGCCCTTCCCGACGGCGTGTCATCGCAAGTGGTGCAAGGGCTGCGCGCCGTGCTGAAGCTCGCGCCGTCCGTCAAGGACGCCGTGGTCCTGGACGCGCCCCAACCCTGCACGAACGAGGCCTGCTGGATCCTGGCTGGGGCGGCGGCGAACGTGGACCAGGTGATCGTCGCCGCTTTCCAGGGCGGCGCGCTGCGGATGAAGGTGGTGGACGTCAAGACCCGCAAGCAGCTCGCCCAGGCGCACCGGGATCGAGTCTCATCCAATCCCGAAGAAGCGACCGCCTGGGCCGAGGCGCTGGCGTGCCAGCTGCTGGTGCCCGCGGGATGCACCGGGCAGGTAGTGGTGGACGCTCCCGAGGGAGTCGAGCTGTCCTTGGATGAGCTGCCCCTGAGGAGCGGCCAGCCGCGGATGGTGCCGGTCGGCGTGCACACGCTGCGCATCAAGGAGGGCGACGCGCTGTACTCGCGCCCGCTGCCCGTGCTTCAGGAGCGCACGAATTCGCTGGCGCTCGGCCCGCCGCCGGCCGCGCCGCCTGCCCCACCTCCCGTGGCGGCTCCGGCCGCCGCGGTTGCCGCCGCTCCAGCCCCCGAGCCGCGCAGGACCTGGACCAGGACGGCCGGATACCTGACCGCGGGCGCCGCAGTGGCTGCCGCCGCGACCGGCCTCTACTTCGGGGCGAAGAGCCGATCGGACCTCAACGCCGCCGAGTCCGCCTACCGCAACAACGGCGGCGCCTACCAGCCGAGCGACCTGAACACGCTGCAGTCCGGCAATTCGGCGGCGCACACGGCCAACGCACTCTTCATCGCCTCGGGCGTCCTGCTCGCGGCCGGCGCGGTCCTGACCTTCGCCTTCTGACCCCATGCGCGCCACCCACATCCTCATCGTCTGCGTCTCCCTGGCTGCGTGCCGCACCTCGAGCCTCGGGTCGTGCGCGAGCGACAGCGACTGCTCCGGAGGCGCCGCTTGCGACCCGGCCCAGCGCGTTTGCGTGGCCACCGACGCCCCCGCGATCTCGAGCATCGCCGTCACCACGCCCGCCGACTACACCGATCCGCAAGGGCGCGCCTTCTTCGACACCCCGGGCTCGCCGCTGTCCGTGTCCGCCACCATCGCGGATCAGGCGGGAGTGGACGCGTCCAGCGTCTGCTTGAGGATCAGCGGCGAGACCGGCGCGTGCGCGCACCCCGGGACGGCCGGGAGCGGGGGCACGTACGCGTTCACCCTGCCGCGCCCGGCGGCGCCGTCGGACGGGACCACGCCGCTCCAGTTCACGATCACCGCGGCCAGCCCGGCCGGTCATGCCAACATGAGCGCCGCGCAAAGCGTGTACTTCGACAACCAGCCGCCGGCCGTCTCCGTGGCCGCCGACTCGACGCCCTACGCGCGCACGCTCTCCGACGGTGGGTCGGCGGCGATCAACGTCTCGGTCTCCATCGTCGATCCCACCGGCGTCGTCTCGCCGCAGCTGCTGTCGGGATCGGCGGTGATCGCCCCGGACAGCTCGGACGGAGGCGTCTATGTCTTCCAGCTCGATCCGCGCGACGCGCCCGCCGGCGCCGAGGGTCCATATGCGTTCCACGTCCGCGCGCTCGACCACCTGGGCCATGACGGCGGCGCGGACGCCACCCGGGTGGTGGACGACAAAGCGCCGCTGATTTCCGGTGTGCAGGTCTACAAAGACGTGCCGGACGGCGGCGGCGTGACCTATCCGGCGGCGGTGGCGAACACAGGGTGGACCGGCGCGACGTTCGTCTATTCCGACACGGTCCACGTGCAGGGAACGATCACCGACCAGAGCGGCATTGGATCGGCGACCCTTCATCTCGACGGCATCGACTTCGACGGCGGCGTCTCGCTGGGGACGTCGCTCCCGCTCGGGTGCGCGCCGGGCTCGTTCACCTGCCCGTTCGCGATCGACGTCGTCCTGAACGACGCCGGAAGCGCGTTCCACACCGGCGCGTCGACCTTCGATGCGGGAGCGACGATCGGCAACGTTCCGGCAGGAATGCTGCAGGTCACGATCGAGACGCAGGACACGGCGGTGGCGTTCGGGGGAACGGCCGCACCCCATGCTGCGTCGAGCGCGACGGCGGCACGGGCGACGCGGTTGTTGTGGCAGCAGACGCTCGCGGGGAGTGCCGTGTCGGGACTGGCCGTGCATCCGAGCGGAGACTTGATCGTGACGATGGACGGCGGCATGGCGGACACCGTGTACGCGCTCGCGCCGGACCAGCCGAAGACGCAATGGGGGCACACCCTGGGAGCCACGCTGCCGCCGTTTGGCGTCACAGGCACCCCGGCCATCGGCGCCGGGGATGCGGCGAGCGCCCGCATCTATGTGGCAAGCTCGATCGGCGACCTATACGCGATCAATCCGGACGGCGGCGAAGCGTGGAGGTTCGTCACCAATGCCACCAACTTCGCCGTCGGACCCGCGGTCATGCAGCTGGATGGGGGAGTCGACCAGATCATGGTCCCGGACGGCGTGGGAGGCGGAAACTCCAAGCTGTGGCGTGGAACCTCGGGCACCGACGTGACCTCGGTCGCGAGCGACAACCGCGACTTCCATGCGGCGCCGCTGATCCTGAACGGCGGCGTGTACTTCGGGACCCAGACCATGGCGGGAACCACCAGTCATCTGACCAAGCACTCGATCAATCCCGACGGCACTTTCGGCACCGTCACCACGCCCGCCACGAACGGCGGCGCCCCTTGGTTCGGCCTCGTCACGGACGGCACGAACCTCTACGCGGCGACGCGGCCCGCAAGCGGCGCCGGCGTGCTCACCGGCGTCGACGCTTCGCTCACCCCGCTCCCAGGCTGGACAAGCACCGCGATCGCCTCCGGGCTGACGGCCGAACCGACCTTCGGGATCGACGGCAAGCTCTACGGCGCGAACCTCGCGGGTAATGTGCTGACGTTCGCTTCCGCGACCGGCGTCGCGAGCCCCTTCCTCACGCTGGCGAGCACGACCCCGGGGCTGACTCCCTTGCAGGGCTCCGACGGCCACATCTACATCGCCCGGCGCACGAGCCTGTTCTCCGCTTACGAGGGCAACCAGCTCTCCTGGACGTTCGATCCGCCCAGCGCCATCCTGCGATTCGCCACCCTGGATTGCTCCGGTCGCCTGTTCACCGCCGCCGGCGCCACCGTGTACGCCTTCTTGAGCGACGACCGCGGGCTAGCCGACACGCCCTGGCCTTCGCTGAGGCGCGACTCGCGCAACACCGGCAACGCAGGCGCGACGAGGTACGGCATGCGGACCCTGGCGGGCTGCACGCAGTAAAGTTGCCGGCCCGGCCCGGCGTGGCATTGCTGCGCCATGCGCGCCATCGACGCGTCGGTGCTGCAGGGAAGCGAGCTGTACCGCGAGGTCATCCTCGACAAGCTCGCGCGCGCGCGCGAGTCGGTGCTGATTGCCACGGCGAACGTCAAGGACATGCAGGTCGAGCGCGGCGGGAAGTTCGACTCCGTGCTCTCGCTCTTCTCGGAGCTCGCCGGCCGCGGCGTCGAGCTCCGCCTGCTTCACGCGGAGCTGCCCTCGCGCCCCTTTCGCGCCTCCTTCGAGAAGCGCCGGCGACTGACCGCGGGCGGTCTGTCGCTGAAGATCTGTCCCCGCGTGCACTTCAAGGCGGTGGTCGTCGACGGGGCCTGGGTCTACTTCGGCAGCGCGAACCTCACCGGCGCCGGCCTCGGCGCGAAGGGCGAGGGCAAGCGGAACTTCGAGCTGGGTCTCTGCACCGAGGACTTCGAGACCGTCGACCGGATCAAAGCCCTCTTCGAGGCGGTCTGGAGCGGGGCGGAGTGCGCGAGCTGCAGGCTCCGGAGCGTCTGCCCGGACCCGATCGGACAGCCAGCGCCCCGCTCGCTGGTCCGCCTCGGCCGCGCGCGCCGGTTGAGGCGCTGAGCTATACTGAACGGCCGTATGGGTCGAACCGGCAGCGCAGACCTTCCTTTGCACGGAGGCCGTGTCCCGGAGTGGCTGGCCTCGCGCATGGCCAGACTCGGCTCGGTCATGGTGGAAGCGCTGGTCCTCGAGGAGGGCCCGCACGGCGTCCTGCGGCGTCTCGCGCACCCCTTCTGGTTCCAGGCGCTCGGGTGCGTGATGGGGATGGACTGGCACTCGAGCGGGATCACCACCAGCGTGCTCGGGGCCCTCAAGCGCGGACTTCTCGGGCGCGAGCACGAGCTGGGTCTGACCGTGTGCGGCGGCCGCGGGCGGCACTCGCGCAAGACGCCGGGCGAGCTGGTGCAATTCGGCGAGCGCACCGGCGTCGACGGTCAAGCGCTGGCGCGGACGAGCCGGCTGGTGGCGAAGGTGGACAGCGCGCTCGTGCAGGACGGATTCGACCTGTATCTGCACGGATTCGTGGTCGCGAACGACGGCGCCTGGACCGTCGTGCAGCAAGGAATGGACCCGGGCCGGCGCCAGGCCCGCCGCTATCACTGGCTCTCGGAAGGCGTGCGCAGCTTCGTGGAGGAGCCGCACGCCGCCATCGAGGGCAGGCCCTGGGGTGAGGTCGTGAACTTGACCGACCGGCGCGCCGCCGCGTCGAGAGAGGCCACCCTCGAGCTCTCGCGCGAACCCGAGCGCGTGCTGCGCGAGCTGCCGCGGCTGCGGATGCCGGCCCACCACGAGGTCCGCAAGAGCGACGTCTTCCTCCGGCGGCTCCACGGCACGCTCGCCGCGGCGCGGGACGCCGGGCCGCGAGACTTTCCCGAGCTTCTGCTGCAGCCGGGCGTGGGCGCCCGCACGGTCGAAGCGCTCGCCGCCGTCGCCGAGGTGCTCCACGGCGCTCCCTGCCGCTTCAGCGATCCCGCCCGGTTCTCGCTCGCGCACGGAGGCAAGGACGGCCACCCTTTCCCGGTGCCCCTCCGGGTGTACGATCGCACCATCTCGGTCCTGAAGCAGGCGGTGTCGGCCGCCCGCCTGGGACGGACCGAGAAGATCGATGCCATCCGCCGGCTGGACGAACAGGCCCGCCGTCTGGAGGGCACCGTCGCGGGCCCGCAACTCGAGGAGCACATCGAGGTGGAGCGCGCGCTCTCGCACGAGTACGGAGGCCGCGACGTCTCGGGCCCGGCGCAGCCAGAGAGCAAGCAACAGCTGCCGCTGTTTTCCGCCTCCTGAGGTTCCGCAAGGCTTCGCGGAATGCGCTACGTTCCGCCCCGATGACCGAGCGTCTCTACCTCAAGGACTCCTACCTCAGGTCCTTTCGCGCCCGCGTGCTGGAGGTCCGCGAGCTGGATGGGCGGCCCGCCGCAATCCTGGATCGCAGCGCGTTCTACCCCGAAGGGGGCGGCCAACCCGGCGATCGGGGGACGCTGGGCGGTGTGAAGGTCCTCGACACCCAGGAGCGGGATGGCGCGGTGCTGCACCTCCTCGCCCAGCCGTTGCAGCCCGGCGAGGTCGCGGCCGAGATCGACTGGGCCCGCCGGTTCGATCACATGCAGCAGCACCACGGCCAGCACCTGCTCTCCGCCGCGTTCGACCAGCTGGGAGCGCCTACCGTCTCCTTCCATCTGGGCGAGCGCACCTGCACCATCGATCTCGATGCGCCCCCCGCGAAGGTCGACGGCGCCCGGGCGGAGGCCATCGCCAACGAGAGCATCTGGCGCGACCTGCCGGTGGTCGCGCGCGATTTCATCGGCGAGGAACGCGCCCGGCTTCCCCTGCGCAAGGAGCCGGTCAAAGGAGACCGCGTCGTGCTGGTGGACGGCGTGGACGCCTCGCCCTGTGGCGGCACGCACCCGGCCCGGACCGGCGAAGTGGGCTCCGTCGCCGTCCTGAAAACGCAGAAATGGGGCGACGGAAGGTCGCGGGTCGAATTCGTCTGCGGCGGGCGCGTCGTGCGATTGCTTCGCGAGGCCACCGACATCCTCGCCGCGGCCGCCGAGGCGCTGAAGACCGCGCCCGCCGAAGTTGCACAGGCCGCCGCCCGGACCGCGCTGGAGTCGCAGGCGCGCAGGAAGGCCGCGGAAGCGCTCCTCGAAGAGTTGGCGCGGCTCGAGGCGGCACGGCTCCAAGCGCAAGGTTCACCGGTGGTCGCGAAACTGGGTCGAGGCGCTGCGTTTGCCCGCGCCGTGGCGCAAGCCATCGCGCAGGGCGGAGGGACCGCCCTGCTCGCGGCGGTGGAAGACGGCCGCGCTCACCTGGTCTTCGCCCGAGCCAAGGGCGTTCCCGGTCCCGGCATGGGCGCGCTCCTCAAGGACGCCCTGGGCGTGCTGGGTGGAAAGGGGGGTGGCGGTCCGGACTTCGCGCAGGGCAGCGGGGCTCCAGAGAAGGTCGACGACGCGCTGGCGCTGGCGGCGCACAGGCTCGCACACCCCTGAACTCCCACGGGAAAGCGGCCGTGCTAGGGTCGAACAGTTTCCTGGCCCGGGGGGCCACCAACCGCTTCCACGGGGCCTGATGCGACTTCCGGTCAAGCTGTCGCTCCTCCTCGCGGCGGCCACCTGCTTTCCGCTGCTGCTGGCCACCGCGTTCACGCTTCCGCGAGGGCGCGAGGCGCTGCGGAGCCAGCTCGACGAGATCTATGCCCAGGACGCGCGGGCCCTCGCCGCCGAAGTCCACCGCACGCTGGTGGACAAGCTCGACTCGCTCACGCTTGCTTCTTCCACGCTGCGCCTCGGGGAGCTCGACCCCGAAGCGCGGGAGCAGGCGCTGCTGCTGATCTACAAGGAGACCCGCGGCGCCGACGTGGTCGGCCTCTTCGATGCCCATGCCGACGCCGTGGGGAACACGATCCGGTTCGCGCGGCTGCAGGGAGCCTTCGCCTCCGAGCACGAGTCGATCGACGATGCCGCGCTCTCGGTGTTCGCCGGCAAGGTGCCTCTGCAGGGTGCTCTGCAGGCGGGGCTCGCCATCGGACCCGTGTACGTGCTGCGGGACGCCCAGGACAAGCCCATCCCGCGGCTGGTTCTCGCGGTCGCCGTTCCCGGCGTCAACGATGCAATGTGGGTGCTGGCAGTGGAGGTTTCGCTGCGGCGCATGGCGGAGAGCTTCGCCCGCTTCCGGCCGGGCGAATCCGGCGCCGCGTTTCTCGTCGACGGAGAGGGGAAGGTCATCTTCCATCCTGATCGCGAGTTGATGTTCAAGCAGGCGAGCCTGCGCGATCACCCGCTGGTCCGGGGCGTGCAGAGCGACGACTGGCTGGGCGCGAACGCCCCGGTCCCGCTGCTGGGATGGAAGGCGGTGGTGCAGGAATCGGCCGACGAGGCGCTGCGCCCGCTGCGGCATCTCGCTCGCGACGCCTACCTATGGCTCGGCCTCGGGTTGCTGGCGGCCGTCTTGCTCGGATTCAGCTCGGTGCGGACGGTCACGGCGCCCGTGCGGCAGCTTCGCGAGGCGGCCCTGGCGGTCACCGGCGGGGCCTTGGAGACGCACGTCGACGTCAAGCGGGCCGACGAGCTGGGCGAGCTGGCCGACGCGTTCAACACCATGACCCGCGGGCTCCGCGAGCGCGAAGGCCTCAAGGTCACGCTCGCGCTCTCGGAGACGTTGGAGCTGGGACAGGTGCTCGAGCGGCTCCTGGACGGGCTCGGTCGCGCGGTACGATTCGACGAGGCGGCGGTCCTGATCAAGACGCGCGACGGCATGGACATGATCGTGAGCCGGGGTCCGCGCGGCAAGGAGGAGTCGCGGCGGATCATGCCCAGGGCCGCCCACGTGGCCAAGGCGCTGAACACGCACCAGCCGGCCCTCAACGACGGGCGGCAGATGATGGCGCTGCCGCTCATCCAGCGCGGGGTCATCGGCGTGGTCTGTCTCGAGAACCATTCCAGCCCGTACTCGGATGCCGAGGTCCGACTCGCGCTGTCGCTGACCCAGCCCGCGGCGATGGCGGTGGAGAATGCGCGCTTGTTCGACGAGGTGCAGCGGCTCGCCACCCTGGACGGCCTCACCGGCACGTACAACCGGCGCCACTTCATGGAGCTGGCGCACCTCGCCTTCGAGAGCGCGCGTCGGTTCGGGCAGCCGCTCACGGCCGTGATGCTCGACGTCGACCACTTCAAGTCCATCAACGACGAGTACGGCCATCACGTCGGCGATCAGGTGCTGCGCACGCTGGCCGAGCGGTGCCGCTCCACCCTGCGCACCATCGACGTTCTCGGCCGCTATGGCGGCGAGGAATTCGCCATCCTGCTGCCGGGCACCACGCGCCGCAACGCGGCGACGATCCTCGCCGAGCGCATCCGCCACCGCGTGGCGGAAGAGCTGATCCATACCGATGCAGGCCCGGTGGGCGTCACCGTGAGCGTCGGGGTCGCGGCGATGGAGACGACCACCCGCAACCCGGAAGAGCTCTTCAAGCGGGCCGACGCCGCCCTCTACGAGGCGAAGCAGGCCGGCCGCAACCGCGTGGTCGAAGACGTCGCTGCGTGATACTCAGCGGCGCATGATCCGCCATGACTGGACGCTCCCGGAGGTCACCGCGATCCATGGCCTGCCCCTGCTCGGCCTCGTCCACCGCGCCCAGGGCGTGCACCGCGAGCACTTCGGCGACAACAAGGTGCAGCTCTGCTCCCTGCTGTCGGTCAAGACGGGCGGATGCCCCGAGGACTGTGCCTACTGCCCGCAGGCCGCGCGCTATCACACCGGCGTCGAGGCGGAGCCGCTCATGGAGGTCGGCGAGGTGCTCTCCGCCGCGCGCAAGGCCCGCGCGGCTGGCGCGACGCGCTTCTGCATGGGCGCGGCCTGGCGCGAGGTGAAGGACGGCCCGCAGTTCGAGCGCGTGCTGGAGATGGTCCGGGGCGTGAAGCAGCTGGGGATGGAGGCCTGCTGCACGCTGGGCATGCTCACCGGCCACCAGGCGCGCCGGCTCAAGGAAGCGGGGCTCGACGCGTACAACCACAACCTCGACACCAGCCGCGAGAAGTACGGCGAGATCATCACCACCCGCGCGTACGAGGACCGCCTGCGCACCCTCGAGGAGGTGCGAGCGGCGGGAATCGGCGTTTGCTGCGGCGGCATCATCGGCATGGGCGAGTCGGTGGAGGATCGGTGCGAGCTGCTGCGCACCCTGGCGGCCCAGGATCCCCACCCCGAGTCGGTGCCGATCAACATGCTGGTGCGCGTCCGCGGCACCCCCCTCGCCGAGGCGCCTCCGGTGGGCACACTGGAGATGGTGCGGATGATCGCCACCGCGCGCATCCTCATGCCGCGCGCGATGGTGAGACTCTCCGCCGGGAGACAGCAGATGAGCGAGGAAGCGCAGCTCCTCTGCATGATGGCGGGGGCGAACAGCGTGTTCTTCGGCGAGAAGCTGCTCACCACCGGAAACCCGGAATACGAGCAGGACATGGCGCTCTTCGAGGCGGCGGGAATCGCGCCGCTGGAGCCGCGCCCGTGAAGGTGGCCTCCCTTTCGCAACGCCGGTTCGAGGCGGCGAAACTGCAGAAGATCAACCTGTTCGAGACCGAGCGCTTCTTCCTCGACGTCTACTGTCTCGAGCCGGGACAGGCGCAGAAGGCGCACGCGCATGCGGGCAGCGACAAGGTGTACGCCGTCCTCGAGGGCGTGGTGCACGCCCGGGTCGCGGGCGAGGAGCAGGAGCTCCGCGCCGGCCAGGCGGTGCTGGCGCCGGCCGGCGGCGAGCATGGGATCGAGAACAGATCGGGGGCCCGCGCGGCCGTCCTGGTATTCATGGCGCCCCGGCCGCTTTGACAGCGGGGCCGCATCTGGTTAGGGTCGCGGTTGCCCGGCCATCCCGGGCGGCGCGGACTTTCGCCCACCTTGAGTGACGCGCCTAACAAATCTCACTCTAAGCGGCTGGGCTTTTGATTCAGCCATCGTGGTGGGTAGAAAGGTTGCCCGCGGTGGCGAACACGAGCTCTCCCGAACCGAAGCCTTCCACTCTCGCCGTCCACGGAGGCGAGCCGCGCAAGAAGGCATACGACTCCGTCACCACGCCGATTGTCTTCTCCGCCACCTATGCGTTCGCCGACACGGCGGAGATCGAGCGGTACTTCACCGGCGACCTCGAGCGCGAAGAGTACGGCCGCTACGGGAACCCGACCGTCCGCGCGGCGGAGCAGAAGGTGGCCGCCCTGGAAGGCGCGGAGGCCGCCGCCCTCTTCGCCAGCGGCATGGCCGCGGCCACCACCGCGCTCTTCGAGCTGCTCAAGGGCGGCGATCACGTCGTCCTCACCAGCGACTGCTACCGCCGTACGCGCCAGTTCGTCACCCGGTTCCTCTCCCGGCTGGGCGTCGAGTCCACCCTGGTGGAGCCGGGCGACGAAGCTGCATTGCGGGCCGCCCTGCGCCCGGGTCGGACCAAGGTCATCCTCGCCGAGTCCCCCACCAATCCCTATCTGCGCGTCGCCGATCTGTCGCTGCTCGCCCGGGCGCGGGATGCCTGCCCCGGAGCGAACCTGATCATCGACGGCACCTTCGCCACCCCGGTGAACCAGCGCCCGCTCGCGCACGGCGTCGACCTGGTCATCCATTCCTGCACCAAGTACCTGGGCGGCCACAACGACCTGCTCGCCGGCGCGGTGTGCGGGCGCGCCGGACTGGTGCAGGCGATCAAGGACCTTCGCGGCGTCCTCGGCGGGGTCCTCGATCCGCAGAGCGCCTTCCTGCTCATCCGCGGACTGAAGACGCTGCCCCTGCGCGTGCAGCGCCAGAACGAAACGGCGCTCGCCGTTGCGCGCTGGCTCGAGCAGCACCCGCGCGTGCACCGCGTCTTCTACCCGGGCCTGCCGAGCCATCCCGATCACGCCATCGCGCTCAAGCAGATGAAGGGGTTCGGCGGCGTGGTGAGCTTCCGGGTCCGCGGCGACGCGCGCGCGACCTCGCGGGTGATCGACGCGTGCAGGCTTGCCACCATCGCGCCCTCGTTGGGAGCGACCGAGACCCTGATCGAGCAACCCGCGTACATGTCCTACTTCGAGCTGACCACCGAGGAACGCCAGGCGATCGGCATCTTCGACGATCTGGTCCGGCTTTCCCTGGGACTGGAAGACGCGGAGGACGTGATCGCGGACCTGAAGCAGGCGCTCTCGGCGTAAGCTGAGCACCGTGGATCCGCCAGACCGGCTGCGAGGCTCCGTCCTCGGGCTCGCTTCGGCGCTGCTCTTCGGGCTGGGAGCGCCGGTCTCCAAGCTGCTGCTCCCGGGAACGCAGCCGCTCGTCCTCGCCGCCCTGCTCTACCTGGGCGCGGGCCTGGCATTCCTGCTCGTGCGGCCCGGCCGGGCCGAAGCGCCGCTGACCCGGTCCGATGCTCCCTGGCTCGCGGCGTCGGTGATCGCGGGGGCCGGCGCGGCCCCCGTCTTCATGCTCTTTGGACTGGCCCGCCTGAGCGGGCTGGCCGGCTCGCTCCTGCTGAATCTCGAGACGCCCTTCACCATCGCGCTCGCCGTCCTGGTCTTCGGGGAGCATCTGAGCCGTCGCGAGGCGGCCGCCGCCGCGATCGTGATCCTCGGCGGAGCGTTGCTCGGCGCCCGCGGCGGGTGGTCCGGGTCCGCCGCGGGCGCGATGTCGATCGCGCTCGCCTGCCTCTGCTGGGCCCTCGACAACAATCTCTCCGCGCGGCTCGCGCTGAAGGACCCGATCCGGGTACTGCGGATCAAGGCCCTCTGCGCCGGCGGGGCGAACCTGGTCCTGGCGCTCGCGCTCGGCGGCTCGCTGCCGCCCCTGGGCACCTGCGCCGCCGCGCTCGCCGTCGGCTCGGTGAGCTACGGGGCAAGCCTGCTGCTCTACCTGTGGGCGCAGCGGGCGCTCGGTGCCGCGCGGCAGGCGGTCCTCTTCGCGGCAGCGCCGTTCGCGGGCGCGGTGGCCTCGGTGCCGCTGCTCGGGGATCGACCTGCGGCCCTGGATCTTGCCGCCGCGGTCTTGATGGCCGTGGGAATCGCAGGCCTGTTGCGGGCCAGGCATGCGCACCTGCACACGCACGAGCCGCTCGAGCACGATCACATGCACGTGCACGACGCCCATCACCAACACGCGCACGGAGGAGACGTCGGCGAGCCTCATGCGCATCCCCACCAGCACGACCCGGTGACGCACGCGCACCCGCACGTCTCCGACTCGCATCACCGTCATCCGCACCGGTAGCGCAGGAACAAGTGCCCGCCGTTGCGCCGCACCGAGAGCAGCGCCAGCGGCGTTCCGCCCAGATCGCGCGCTTCGGCCAGCGCCTTCCGTCCGTCGCCTGTCCAGCGGCCGAACAGCCGGGGCGAGACGGTGAGGAAGAGCTCGTCGACCAGCCCGGCCGCGAGCAGCTCGGCGAACAATCCCGGCCCTCCTTCGCAGAGGATCCGGCGGTGGCCGGCCCCGCGCATCGGCGCCAGGATCTCCCTGGGCTGGAACCTGCCTTCGATCAGCACGCCTCCCTCACGCAGGGCGGGATGCGCGCGGTCGATGCGCCCCGTTCCGGTGACGACGTACAGCGTGGGGCGCTGGGCAAGCCCCAGGGCGCGCCGCAGCTCGGCGTACAGGGGCGCCGCATCCGGAAAGATGGACTCCGGGAACCAGAAGTCGTTCTTCGTCGCCCGGAACGTGCCGGCGCCGATCAGGACCGCGTCCGCGCACGCCCGCAGCAGGCCCATGAGGAATCGATCCGCGGCCGAGCCGCCGCTGACGATGGCGCCGGACTCCCGGCCCACGTCGGAAAACGCCACCACGCCGTCCACGGACTCGACGAAGTTGGCCACCACGCACTCTGGCGGAAGCCAGAGATCGCTGCCGTACGCGCTCTCCAGCGCCGCCGGAAGACCCATCCGAACGCCCACCCGGGCGGACTCGAACAGGACCTCGAGCTGAGGAAAGGTTTGCATGGCGCGCCCCGGGATGCGAGAAGCGGCTCCGTGTCGATCCTCGTCGTCGGACACTATTGCCACGACACGCTGTTCGGCAACGCCGGGACCCACCGGACGGTGGGCGGAACGGCGGCGTATGCCTCGGCGATCCTCGAGGCGCTCCGAGAGTCGTACGAGGTGGTCGCCAAGGTCGGGGCGGACTTCCTCTACGCCGGTCTGGTCTCGCGTCCGGCCATCGTGGTCCCCGGGCCGACGACTTCGTTCATCGATGACTACCGGGGCGCGGAGCGGCTGGAGCGCGTCGACGCCGTCACGCCCCCCATCGAGCCTGACGATCTCCGCGGCACGTGGGAAGTAGGCCTGGCCGGGGCCGTCGCGGGCGAGGTGCCGCCGCGAACGCTCCAGCGGCTGCGGCGGATCAGCAAGATCGTGGTCGCCGACGCGCAGTCCATCCTTCGCGAGATCTCGCCCCGCGGCGAGGTCTTCCTCCGCCCGGCCCCCGAGGAGGTGCTCTTGCTGATCGACGTCGTGAAGGCGAGCCACAGGGAGGCCGAAGTGCTGGACGTGCGGGCGCTCCAGGGAAAGATGACGGTGGTGGTCACCGACGGAAAAGAGGGCTGCACCGTGCTGCGCGGATCTGCCCGGTTCCACGTACCGGCCTATCCCGCGCGGGAGAAGGACCCCACCGGCGCTGGCGATTGCTTCCTGGCGGGTTTCGCGGCGGCGCTGGCGCGCGGCCTGCCTCTCGAGAGCGCCACGCGGGTGGGCGCGTGGTGCGGGGCGCGGGCGGTCGAGCACATCGGCTTGCCGCGCCTGACGCCGCAGGAAGCGCGGGCGGCGATGGGGTGTGCCCGACCGCCCTGAACGATCAGAACCGTCCCGACATCGCGGTCACGGCGAAGCCGTTGACGTTGGATTCGCCCGGGTCCCTCTCCGCAACCGATCGGCGCGGTGGAGCCTGTGTCGCGGACTCGTAGATGCCGTAGCCCGCCCCGGCGAGGATGCCGATGCCTGCTCCGATCATGAGGTTCCTCGCCCAGTTGTTTCCCTGATCGATCAGGGTGACTCCTCCGCCGATCAACGTGCCCGCCACGCCGCCGTACAGCGCATCCGTCGCGATGATCGCGACCGCGGAGCGGCCGCTCGGGACCGTGGCGACGCCGCTGACGTCCTCGTCCGAGCGGACGGTGGTGCGGGGAGGCGGGACGTAGTTGGGATCGCTCGGGTTCACATTCACCGTGGTCGACGGGGGCGGCGGAGCCGGCTGCTGCTGCTCGGTGGTCACGGTGGTGGTGGTTTGAGCGGCCGCCGGCAGGGCCACGAACGCCAGCGCGAGCGCGAGGGTCTTCGACATGGTGGTCTCCCGGAAGTGGTGTCCAGGAAACGGTTTGCTCGCTCGCGCAAACCGACAATCCACGGCCTCGGAGGCGCCCGCCTCTCCGGCCTGCCACATGCGGGCGCCCTGGCGGCTCTTGGGCAGCCTGCTTGAAGCTCGTCTGAGCAAGGGGCTCCGACGGGCTCCTTCTCTTCCTTCGTGCTCGTCCTCAAGATGCGGGAACCCCGGAAGAGGAGCGAGCATGCCGAACGATCACGAGGGCGAGATCGACAACCACTTCATCGCGGTGAACCAGGGCGATCTTCCCGAGGGCGTGGTGGAGCGCGCGAAAGGCGGGATGAAGGATCGGGGCGGCCAGGCTGGACCCATGGTCGGCGGGAGCGGAGTCCACGGGATGCAGGACGATGCCAACAGGGGCCCGCTGCTGCAGCGCGACGACGACGAGGACGAGGACGAAGAGCAGCCCTGAGGATTTACCCATGGCGGACGCGCGGCGCTTCCGCGCCGGACAGCAGGTCCGACGCGATCCGGCCCAGGGTGCCGATCGCCGCCTCGACCCGGGGCGACCAGATCAGGCCGCAGCTGATCCGGATGCAGTGTTCGCAATCCTGCCGGGCCGAGAAGATGGGGCCCGGCGCGATGGCAATCCCGGCCGCCAGCGCGCGATCGTGCAGCTCGAGGGCGGAGATGCCGCCCGGAAGCTCCACCCAGACCACTCCACCGCCGTCCGGGCGCGTCGCGCGGGTGCCTGCCGGAAAGTGCGCCGCCACCGCGTCGCCCAGGCTCCGCATCGTGGCCGCGACCGACTTGCGCAGCGGGCGCAGGTGCCGCTCGTAATGGCCGGCGGCGAGAAACTCAGCGAACGCGAGCTGCTGCAGTAGAGCACGAGCCCGCGCCTGTCGAAGGACTTGGCGGCGCGCGGCCGAGAGTCCCCGAAGTACAGGTCGCCGTAGAGGTCGTCCTCGATTGCATCTGTTCCGATCCAGCGCGCCGCGCTACAAGCTGGCAGCATGCGGCCCGATACCTTGCTGGTCCACGCTGGAGAGCCCCGCCCGCGCGACGGCGGCGCGGTGGCGATGCCCATCTATCAATCGAGCACGTTCGAGGAGACGGAGGACCGCGGATA
>Ga0066709_100001364_pt1 | contig 15995 bp, 8 predicted proteins | sample GraSoiAngelo_158_FD_79665 | JGI IMG/M metagenome (GOLD analysis project Ga0066709, IMG submission 79665) | Grasslands soil microbial communities from the Angelo Coastal Reserve, California, USA - 14_1009_16_30cm | ecosystem: Environmental > Terrestrial > Soil > Grasslands | place: USA...
CAGGCACGTTGACTTTCTCGGCAGCGGCGGCGAGCTTGGCGCGAACATCGTACAGTTTGTGTCCGTCGTAGACCGGGCTTCGCACTTCCGGCATTTTTGTCCAATCCACGTTTCGCAGATATTGCATCATCCCGAGCGGGTCGCGTGTTCCCGGCAGCACGCGCGCCTCCGTTGCATCCAGCGAGGCAGGCTCCTGGCCAGTGGCGGTCATGCGCTGGATGGACTCCACTTTCTGCCCGCGCTCGCTCAAGTGCATCTCATACTGCAGACTGGCCAGAGTCCCGGCATCGCTATAGGAGTCAAACTGGTCGTCTAGCTCGAAAACCATTCGAAACGGATTTTGAGTGTGGGCGTACGCCTGTAAGTGCCACGAGCTCTTTCCCAGAAAATTACCCCGCCCGGCAACCTTCAGCCTCAAAGTCGCCACATTGTTGAGCTTGGAAACGTTGGCGGTATATTCGAGAACCTCACCGGCCCGCAGAGGCAATCCTGTGTCAACGGGAGGCGTGGCCTTCGGCTCCATTGCCAATGGTGACTTCCCTGGCGTTGCACTTGCGGGTTTCTCCGCAGGGGGTGCTTCATGGAAACCGGGTGGCTCCGCCGATACGACCTCAGGAGCAGGCTGCTCCCCTCGCGCGCGCAGCCAATAAAACGCTCCCGCGGCGCAACCTAGCAACGCCAGCGCTGCAATGCCGACTGCCGTCTTGCGGCTCATGCTGTTTGTGTGACGCTCCCTTGAATCTACTGCTCGCCCGCTACGCTTCCGTCGTACAATAATCTTTCCGTGCGCGGAAATTATCCCGGCTTCCTTTGCCGGGTCGCCGCAAACTATGAGCGTATCAAAACGCGGGCCGGTCGTCTTTCCCGGGCTCGCGCCGTCTGCTGCGGTGACAATGCGGCGTTGGCAGAAATGATCCTCGGCCGGATGGCGGTCGCAAGAGCTAGGAGGATTTCCTGAATGCGGTACCTCGTCACGGGCGGCGCCGGCTTCATCGGCTCAAACACGGTGGACGAACTCGTCCGCCGCGGCCATAGCGTGGTTGTTCTCGACGACCTTTCTTCCGGCAAGGAAGACAACCTGGCAGAAATCCGCAACAAGATTACTTTCATTAAGGGCAGCATCACGGACATTGAGGTGGTGCGGAAAGCCATGCACGAAGCGGAATACGTCCTGCACCTCGGCGCCCGCACGTCCGTACCACGCTCCGTCAAGGACCCCATCGAGACGAATAAGATCAACATCGAAGGCACGCTCAACGTTTTAGTCGCGGCAAAAGAGCTGAAGGTCAAACGCGTCGTCTTCGCCGCTTCGTCCTCTGCTTATGGCGAGACGCCTACTCTTCCAAAAACGGAAACCATGCAGCCGCAACCCATCTCGCCTTACGGCGTCACCAAGTACGTTGGCGAGCTCTACGGCCAGACGTTCGGCCGGTGCTACGGTCTGGAAAACGTCTCGCTCCGTTATTTCAATATTTTTGGGCCGCGCCAGGACCCCAGTTCGCCATATTCCGGGGTGCTTGCCAAGTTCTGTACGGCGTTTCTGGAAGATGCGCAGCCGCTTGTCTTCGGAGACGGAGAACAAACACGCGACTTTACCTACGTCGAGAATGCCGTGCAAGCCAATCTACTTGCTTGCGAGGCACCCAACGCTTCCGGAAAAGTCTTCAATGTCGGCGTGGGCGATTGCATCTCCCTCAATGAAGTTCTTCGCGAGCTTGGAAAAATTACCGGCAAGACGCTCGAGGCGAAGTACGAGCCGCCGCGTGATGGAGACATCCGCGACTCCCAGGCGGACATCACTCAAGCGCGGGAAATTCTTGGTTATGACCCCCAGGTGAGCTTTGAGGAAGGCCTGGCGCGCACGTTCGAATGGTATCGCTCGACACAGACGAGAGCTCTGGCAAAGTAATAACTCGTTAGTTCAATACGTTTGAGCTAGCCAAGGGGTAGCGGTGCCGCGCCCCTACAACTGCAACTCTTCTAAGCTGGACAGTTACGGTTGAATGGTCTTTCCGTAGTTGAGCGGCTCACCGGCTTTCGGGACGTCGTAATTGTTCCAGAACCACAGCGGCTCCAGTTTTCGCTGTTCCGGCCAGACCTGATTCAGCGTGTCTCCCTCAAATAATTCACCGTTTTTCATCACCCAGTGAATGGTATTGGTGTTGTGGATATCGTCGAGCGGACTCTTGTCCATGACCACAAGGTCTGCCAGCTTGCCGGGCTCAATCGATCCGAGATCCGCAGGCCTCCCGATAATCTTCGAGCCGTTCACGGTTGCGCATCGCAGCACTTCGAGCGGCGTCATTCCGCCACTCGCCAGCATCCATAACTCCCAGTGATAACCGATCCCCTGCATCTCGCCGTGACTGCCGACACCCACCAGGCCGCCCACACGCTCGAGCTTCGCCATCTGCGCCGCAAGCTTCGGAAATTCATACTCGTCCTTACGGAACCATCCCTGCCGGCGCTTGGTTCTCTGGTCGATGACGCGGTGTGGCATGAAGTGATTTAGTTTTATGTTGTCGTGCACTTCGCTGTTCTCAAACCAGTAGTCCTCGCCGAACGGTCCTCCGTAATTCACGATCAGGGTGGGTGTTTCCGCGATCCCCGACTTCGCGAACATCTGGATCACGTCGTTGTAAAGCGGGGTAATCGGCAGCGTGTGCTCGTTGCCGTGGAAGCCATCGATCACGTGAGTCAGGTTAAGCTTGAGGTCCAGCGCGCCTTCGGTTGTCGGCATCATTTCCAGCTCTTTTGACGCTTGCACCATGTACTGCCGCTGCTTGCGATTGCCCACGACATAGCTCTTGATGTTGTGCGTGCCGTAATATTTCCTGTACTTGGTCAACACGCCCTTCACTTCTTCGGCGGACTGGAAATTGTTGTCGGAAAAGACGCCTGGCCCGGTCGAGAAAGCGCGCAACCCGATGATGTCACCGCTATCCACGAGATCCTGGTACGCGAACATATCGTTCGTGCCGGTCTGCACATCCAGGCCGGCCGTCACGCCGTACGCCAGGTTCGCGAGGAACGACCAGTTTTGCGTGTCCAGAATGCCGCGCCGGATTTCGGTCCAGTGCGCGTGCGTGTCGACGAACCCAGGCACGATGGTCTTGCCGCTCACATCGAACACCTTGGCTCCTCCGGGCACACTGCCCTTCGTACCTACGCTCTTGATGCGGTTGTTCTCGACGACGATGTCGGCGTTCTTCAGAACCTCGTCGCCTTTCATCGTCACCACGGTTGCGCCGCGCAGCACGATCGTGCCTTTCGGCGTTTTCCGCGGGAATTCCAGATCGACCGCCAGTTCTTGAACGTCCTTTTCCTGTTCTTTCAGCTTCTTTTCTTCTTTTTTCTCGTCCTTCTTTTCGTCCTTCTTCGCATCAGCCGTTTGGGAAGTGGCGTCCTTCTTATCCGCGTCCTTGGCGTCCGCATCTTTCTTGTCGCCTTCTTTCTTTTCTTCCTTTGGCGTCTCGAACGAGATGGCGCTCAGCGGTTCGCGGAAAAGGCTCGCGCCTACCGCCCAAGTGATGGTCTTGCCGCCATCGGCCCAGGCAAAATAGTCCGCGCCGATGTCCGTCAGCCGTTTTGCCGGGACCGCGGGGGTGGTCACATTGACGGTGGGTGGCTCTCCACCTACGACCGGCATGGCAACCACGTAAAGTTGGTTCATCACGTGCGCGAGCACCCATTGGCCGTCAGGGCTCGGCACGATGTCATCTGCCGGAACCGCTTCCTCGAAGAAATACAGTCCCTGTCCTTTCACGACGAGGTGCGTGCGTCGGTCCGTCCCGTCATAGCGCAGCGACACCAGCCCTTGCGGCGTATAAATATAGATGCGCTCCTTGTCGTTCGTGAAATGCGGTCCGCCCGCTCCGCGCGCGGGCAAAATCAAGTTTGCGTCTCCTCCGTCGGCGGGAATCCAGATGAGGTCAGCGTTCTCTGTCTGGCCGCCGTCGAAGGTGCTGTTTTCCCGGTCGTAAGCGTTACCGCGAAGGAGGACAATTTTCGTGCCGTCCGGCGAGAATGCCGGATTGCTGTACACTGCCAGAGACTTCGACAACCGCACAGGTGTTCCGCCCGCCGCGGGGATTCTCCAGAGCCGCCCGCCGTCGCTCGACCAGGTCACGTAAACAAGGGATTTTCCATCCGGCGACCAGGCGGGCTGAAATTCGTGCGCGCTTCCGCTGGTCAGCCGCTGCGGTTTTCCGCCGGGCAAATCCATCGTGTAGAGATGCGTCATGGCGGAAAACGCCAGCTTCTTTCCATCGGGCGATTCCACGGGGTCCATGATCAACCGCGCCTTCACCGGCCCCTGTTCAACCGTCTGCGGGAAATCCAGCTTCGGCCCCAGCTCCTGCGATACTTGCGCGGTGAACGGAATTACTTTTTCCGCTCCAGAGGCGAGATCGAGCCGCTTGATCTTTCCATCCTGGTTGTAAACGATTTCTTTGCCGCCGGGAAGGAAGGCGTAGCCTGGAAAAACGTCGCGGGTGAAGAGTGATTCCTGATCGTCGCGCGTGACCGGATACTTCATCCAACGGTCTTCGCCGCTTTCCAGGTTGCGCAAACGCAGGCCGGACTCCGTCTCGTACCGCGTGACGTAGAGAACCTGCTTGCCGTCCGGCGAAAGCACCGGACGAAACGCGCTCTTGATCTGGTGAATGAGATCGTCTTCGTCGCCGGTCTTGCGGTCGCGCCGGGCGATGTGCCAGGTGGGCAGCTGCTGGTTGTAGTACAGCGAGCCTAGCTTCGCTGCATAGTAAAGATATTTTCCATCCGGGGAAGCCACCACGCCCAGGGCATTCGGGCGCTTGCTCCTTTCCGTGGTCGGGGTCGGCTTCGATTTAGTGATCTGCACGCCCGAGCCGCCGTCCACGTGGTACATCCAGATTTCGCTGGAGCCGATTCCGAATTGCGCTTTCGAAACAAAAATGTATTTCCCATCCGGAGCCCAGTTCGGCGACGTGAATTCGTTATTGGGGTCCTTGGAAACTTGCTTCACGCCGGTTCCGTCCGTATGCATGATCCAGATATTCTCGCTGCCTTCGCGGTCGGAAATGAAAGTGATCCACTGCCCGTCCGGGGAGAACTTTGGTTGGCTGTCGAAGGCCATCCCCCCGGAGATCCGTTTCGCCTGGCCGCCTTCGATGGGGAGTGTGAAGATGTCGCCCACCAGTTCGAACACGATTGTCTTTCCGTCCGGCGAAACGTCCAGAGAAAGCCAAGTGCCCTCATCCGTGGTAAATTCGATCTTCCGGTCGGACTTTAGAGGCAGGCCTTTTTTTTCCTCTTTCTTTTCATCTTTCTTTTCCTCCTTTTTGTCCTTCTCCTGCTCTGCGCCATCCTGCCGTTTTGCGCCGGCGTTCAGCGCCGTTGCGCCGCCGAAAATGACGCCGAGGACCATCGCCAACACGACAAACCGCGCGGTCCGACTGCGCAGACTGGGCTGCTTCACACTCATGCTCGATTTCCTCCCTAGCGTCTATCGAAAACTTTGAACAGGAATTCACGGATCGGCCGGCCGATGCCTATCGCCTGCCGATTGACACACCCATTTCTGGCCCTTAGACGCAAGCCGCATCGAAGCGTCTCGGTGATACCGACTCCACAGCCTGTACTACTGCCCCGACTCCTCTTGGCCGCTCCGTCCGCCGCGTGGCTGCGGCGGCGCAGGGACGATGTGGGGAATGCCGGCGTCATTCATCTTCTTATTCAGCGCGGGCAGTTCCTCCTCGGCGATTTTCTTGACCTGCGCCGAAGCATCGTTGACCAGCGGCGTCAGCTCAGCCAGTTTTTCCTTCTGCTGTCCATTGGGAGCAGCCACAAACCCGTCCAGGTCATCCAACAGGTTCTGCACTTGATTCGGTAGCGGGTCGGGCTTCCATTCGAATGGCGGCCCCGCATTTCCCAACCCTGGGCGTTCGCGAATAAACTTCTCCGCTAGCGCGTCTACTTTTTTCTGCAACTCATCGGCGGCTTTGACGATATCGTCAGGGATCTTGGTGGTGCTGGATTTTCCCGCATCCTTCTTCCACTGCTCTCGCGCGGTCTTCAGCGCTGTCTGTATGCCTTCAATTGTTTTTCGATCCTTATCCGTCGTCTTGGCCATGGGGTAGAGCTGCTCCATCATTTCGCGCCGCGCGGAGCGGTCTGCTGCCAAGATCACGATGCGCGTATCTTCTTCGACGCTCACTTTTTGCGAGGCTTCCTGGTCTCCTGCCTTGATCTTGATTGTGTATTCGCCGGGCTCGACGAACGGGCCGCGGGGGCCGAAGCCATATCCCGCGGCGATGGCTTCGAGTTGTTCGGGGGTCGGCTCCGCCGGTGAATTCGAACGCAAATCCCAGTTTGTGCGGTTCACGCCCGCCGCGCCGGGCCCGTCCATCTCGCGAAGCACTTTCCCGTCTTTGTCGAGCACGGTGATTTTTACTTTACCTTCCTTCTTTTCCGCTGCGTCGCCCTTGGTCTCGGTCTTCGGCTTCTCCTCGGCCGCATCTTTCTTGTCCATTTCGTCGTTGTCTTTCTTGGGCGTTTCCGGCGGCACGACATCCTTCAGGTAGTAACTCAACATCGCGCCGAACGGCGGATTCTTTGCGGTGAACATTTTCTGACCCGCGCTCCAACGGCGGTTGCGCAGATGCCAGGTTATCGCCGGCCGCGGCGGGAAGAATGTCAGGGGTGATCCCGCTACGTTCGCATCCATCTTCTCGATCGGTGTCAGGTCGTCAAAAACCCAGACCGATCGCCCGTGTGTTCCGAGCACCAGGTCATTTTCGCGGGCCTGGATTTCGATGTCATCTACGGGCACGGTGGGGAAATTGTTTTTCAGCGCGGTCCAGCTTGCTCCGCGATCCCACGATAGCCACAATCCGAACTCCGCCCCCGCGAACAAGAGGTTGGTGTTTCGCGGATGCTCGCGCACCACGTGCACGCTTCCGGCAGAATCAGGAATGCCGTTGCGGATCGCTTTCCAATTCTCGCCGTAGTCGCTCGTCCGAAAGACATAGACGCTGTTATCGTCTCCGCGATGGCCGTCAAACGCCAGGAGCGTCGCGCCTTCACTGGTCTTCGACGCCACCACGCGGCTCACATAGGTTCCCTTCGGCACTCCCGGCACCTTCGACGCCACGTTTTTCCAGGTCTTTCCGCCATCGCGTGTCACCTGCACGTTGCCGTCATCGGTCCCCACCCACAGCACATTGGGAGTCAGCGGCGATTCGCTCAACGTGGTGATCGTGGGATATTCCTGCACGCCGTCATGGCGCGACAAGGTATTCTTGTCCGGAGTTTTCCCAAAAATTTGCAGCTTGTTGCGCTCCACGCCAGTCGTCATGTCCCCGCCAAGCCGGGTCCAGTTATCTCCGCGATCCGTCGACTTGAACAGATAATTTCCGCCGTAGTACACCGTGGTATGTTCGTGAACAGAAACGGCCACCGGCGAATTCCACTGAAACCGGTAGTGCGGCTCTCCTGCTTTGGCCTCCGGCCGGATCGAGCGTTGCTGCCCGGTGCGTAAGTCGCGGCGATCGAGGTAACCGTCCTGCGACTCGGTGTAGACGATCCAGGGCTCCACATTGTCGATTGCCGCGTAGAAACCGTCGCCGCCGTGAATCACCTGCCAGTCTTCATTCACGATGCCGTCGCGCGTCAGCGTCTGGCTCGGCCCGCACCAACTCCCGTTGTCCTGCAAGCCGCCGCAGATGTGATACGGCTTCTCGTTGTCGAGGCCGACTTCGTAGAACTGTCCGATGGCGATGGTGTTGACGAAATCCCAGGTCTTCCCGCCGTCGTAGCTCCAGTGAATCCCGCCATCCGAGCCCGCGAGCATGTGATTCGAATCCGCGGGATCGATCCACATGGCGTGATAGTCGCCATGAATCCCCTTCACGCGCTGCGTCGAAAACGTTTTTCCTCCGTCCTCGGAATAGAACATCGGCGCACCGAGTTCCCAGATCCGGAGGTCGTTATGGGGATCGATCCGAATCTGGCTGTAGTACGACGGCCGCGGATTCGTATCGCTCATCTTCTTCCACGTCTCGCCCTTGTCCTCGCTGCGATAAGTTCCGCCCTTCTCGTGCTGCACGATCGCGTAAACGATGTTCGGATCCTTGCGGTAAATATCCAGTCCGATGCGGCCGGTGTCTCCGCCATTTTCGTAGGGCAATCCCTTGGTCAATTTCTTCCAGGTCAATCCGCCATCTGTGGTCTTGTAAATCGCGCTTTGCGGTCCGCCGCCGTTGAATCCATAGGGTGTGCGCCTCCGCTCATACGCTGCGGCATATAAAGTGTCCGGACTCTCCGGGTCCATCGCGATGTCGCTCACACCGGTGTCGTCATTGATCTTCAGCACTTGCGACCAGGTCTTCCCGCCGTCCGGCGTCTTATACACTCCGCGCTCTGGATTCGCTCCCCACAAATGTCCCAGCGCCGCCACATACAGCACCTCCGGATTCTTCGGATGAATCACGATTCGCCCGATGTGGCGCGTCGCCTCCAGCCCCATGTTCTTCCAGGTCTTCCCGCCGTCGAGCGACTTGTACGCTCCATCGCCCCAGGAGGAACTTTGCCGGTTGTTCGGTTCGCCCGTTCCGACCCACACGATGGACGGGTCCGAAGGGGCAATCGCGATGTCGCCAATCGTCGAGACGCTCTCCTTGTCGAATATCGGCTCCCATGTCGTGCCGTTGTTCGTGGTTTTCCATACGCCTCCCGAAGCCGTGCCCACGTACACGATGTTCGGATTGCTCTCCACGACTGCGAAATCGTCGATGCGCCCGCCCATCGTCGCGGGACCAATCTCCCGGAATTCAAGATTCTTGAATTTATCGGTGGGATTTGACTGGTCGCCGGGTGCCGCCGGCGCGCTCATTGACAACGCTCCAAAAATGGTCGCGCAAGCCAGAATCGTCCGCAGAGCATTGCACCTGTGCTTCATTTCCATCCCCCTGTGTGCGAGGCCCGGGATGTTACTCCGGCTGGGCCGCATAGCGCATCAAATGTTTTGAAAGGGCAAACCACCGGTGCAAAGACAGACGCACTGCGCGGGCGCTTCGTTTCACGCCTGTGCAATTCTTTCCCGCGGCCGTTCCGTCTCCGCGTGCAACTCATGGCTTTCCCGTGCCTTCAAATCCCTACGACCGCATGCTAGGCTATCCAACTGTCTTCATTGACCGCATGTTCTGTGTGAATCGCCATCCCTATGCACGGGTTCTTTCCGCGCTCCGCCCCTTTCTTTTCCTGGCTGCGCTTGTCCTCCGACTTGTAGTCGCACCGCCGTCGGTCGCCTCCACGCAGCAAACTCGCTTTCCTTCCGGCAAAGGAGGAGTGGCAAATCTAGAAGCGAAAACGCAGGGCCGCAAAGGCGATGTCACCACCGCTGACGGGGACGTGGACATTCACTACGCGGACACTCGTCTTCGCGCCGACCACGTCGAATACGACAGCAAGACTTACGAAGCCACCGCTACCGGCCACGTTCAGCTTGATTACGGCAACGAGCACCTCGAGGCCGATGAAGCTCATTACAACGTCAGCACCGGCCACGGCCTCTTTCACAACGTTCGCGGCATCGTCAAAATCGAGCGGCGGCCCAATCCGACAATTTTAATTTCCGACAATCCTCTTTACTTCGAAGCGCGAGACGTCGAACGCTTCCCGGGCGAGGTCTACCTCATTCACCGCGCCTGGATCACCATCTGCGATCCCCAACATCCGAAGTGGCAGTTCTACGCGCCTAACGCGCGGATCCGTCTCGATAGAACCGTCGCGCTCATCAACGCCAACTTCCGTCTTTTCCGCGTACCCCTCATCTGGCTTCCTTACGCCTCCGCCCCCGCGGGCCGCAGAGTCCGCGCGTCCGGTTTCCTCATTCCCGACGTCGGCCAGAGCTCGCGCAAGGGCTTCATTCTCGGTGATGCTTTTTTTCTGGCCCCCACTCTGTGGATGGACGCTACCCTTGGCGCCCAATTCATGAGCCGGCGCGGCTTTCTCGAACGCGGATTATTCCGCGCCAAGCCCTTCGAGAACACTTCGATTGAGTACACCTATTTTGGTGTCGAGGACCGCGGGCTCAATTCGGACAGCACACGAAGTCCTCAGGGTGGCGAGCAGCAACGCCTCGAAATCCAATCCCTGCTCCCCGGCGGTTGGCGCTTCGTAACGGACTACAACCATCTCTCCTCGCTTACTTTCCGTCTCGCCTTCGCCGACTCTTTCGGCGAAGCCATCAACTCCGAAGTGCGCAGCGCCGTCTTTCTCTCGAACAATTTCCGCGGCTTCAGCCTGAATTTCGCGGGCCTCAGCGACAAAAGCTTTCTCACCCTGCCGGTTGCCGCAACGTTAATCACGCCCGCGGTTCCCGCGACCAGCGTCACCCTCCGCAACCTGCCGGAGGCGCGTTTCGGCTCCGTCGAGCAGGCCCTCTGGCATAGCGCCCCCGTTTATTTCGGCTTCGACGCCTTCGTCGGCGCGGTGTTCCGCAGTGATCAAATGACGCAAACTTCTAACTTCGTGGATCGCTACGAATTGGCGCCTCGGGTTACTGTTCCGCTGCACTGCGGACCGTGGCTCGGTGTGACCACTTCTGCCGCTTTTCGCAGCACTCGCTATGGTGACTCCTCCAATTCCGCCGGCCTGGTCAGTGCCGCTTCCATCTCCCGCAACACTGGCGAGTTCACCGTGGAGCTCCGTCCGCCTGCGCTCGAACGCTTCTTCGACCGCACTCCCTTGAAGAAGGATAAGACTCCACGTCGGTACAAGCACACCATCGAACCGGCGCTCACCTACCGCTACGTGACCGGCGTGAATCATTTCGCTGAGTTCGTCCATTTCGATTCCAATGCCACTCTTACCAACACCAGCGAAGTCGAATATGGCTTTACGCAGCGGCTCTTCCGGAAGGATGGTGACGGCCAGCCTCAGGAGCTTATTTCCTGGCGCATCGTCCAGAAGCACTACTTTGACCCCACCTTTGGCGACGCCATCGTCAACGGCCAGCGCAACGTGTTCCAGGCGTTCGATTCCATCTCCCCTTTCGCATTCGCTTTCGGTCCCCGCAACTGGTCTCCGATCGTCAGCGATTTCAAGATCACTCCCGGCGGCCTCTACGATGTGGAGCAGATTCTTCAGTATGACCCCCAAATTCAAAGACTCGTCACCATCGGCACGCTCCTGAAAGCGAAGCCCTACCGGGAATTCTTTGCCACTGTTTCCTATTTCCGCCTGAATGACAATCCGGCGCTCAGCGATCTTCCTCTGCAGCCTCCTCCGGTGCTTCCTATCTTCCAGCAGCCAGATTCCAACCAGATTCGCGGGCTCGTCGGCTACGGAAGCGAATCCCGCAAGGGGTTTAATCTCATCACTGGTGTCGGCTACGACTTTGAGAACAAAACATTGCAGAACCAGATCGTTCAGCTCAGTTACAACGGTGGCTGCTGCGGCCTGGCTGTCGAATATCGCCGCATTAACCTCGGGCAGGTGCGCGCGGAGAATCAGTTCCGAATTGCGTTCATCATCGCGAACATCGGCACGTTCGGGAATCTTCGTCATCAGGAAAAGATCTTTTAGCAGGGACCCTGGTAAGGGCGGGCTTTAGCGTGGGCATCTTCGCTTGTGATTTAATGTGACAAGCATGAACGACGCCGGCCTGGCCTTCGCATCCATCGAGGAAGTCGGAAAACTCTTCCGCAAACGCAAGCTCTCTCCCGTGGAGCTCACCAAGCTGATACTCGCCCGCATTGAGCAGCTCAATCCAAAACTCAACGCTTACATCACCGTCGCCGCTGAACTGGCCCTCGCTCAGGCCAAGAAGGCCGAATCCGAACTTTTCACACCGCGCGGCCGCAAGGGGCTTCGTGATCGCGGGCCGCTCCACGGAATTCCGATTTCGCTCAAAGACAACATCTACTCCAAAGGCATTCGAACAACCGCCGGTTCAAAAATCCTGAATGATTTCATTCCACAACACGACGCCCAAGTCGTTGTTCTCCTGAGAGAAGCGGGCGCTGTCCTTCTTGGCAAGGCGAACATGCATGAGTTTGCCTACGGGGTGACCTCCAACAATCCCCACTTCGGCCCGGTCCGAAATCCCTGGGATCTCGCGCGCGTCCCCGGCGGCTCCAGCGGAGGTTCTGCCGCTGCCGTTGCCGCCGGCCTTTGCTACGCCAGCATTGGAACGGACACCGGAGGTTCCATTCGCATTCCCGCTTCTCTGTGTGGCATCGTCGGCTTCAAGCCCACTCGCGGTCACGTCAGCGACTCCGGTGTCATCCCTCTTTCGCCCACACTCGATTGTACGGGCCCACTGGCCCGTTCGACTCGCGATGCGGCCGTCGTTTTCGAGGCAATTGCTCAGACCCATTCCTTTCCGTTCGGCTCATGGTCCGCCCGGAAATATTCCACCGAGCTTCGAAAGTCCCGGCTCGGCCTGCCAAAGGAAATGTTCTTTGATCTACTGTCGGACGATATTCGCAATGTGTTCGACGCGGCGCTGCGCGATTTTCGAAAACTCGGCGCGACAATAAGAAAAGTCTCAATTCCGCTCCTCCACGAAACGGAAGAGCACGGCAATCAAATCGCCTGGGCAGAGGCGACCCACTACCATCAGCAAGCGGGGCACTTTCCCCGTTGCGCTGCCGACTACGGTGAAGACGTACGCGCACGCCTGGAGATGGGAACCAACGTTCTCGCAACCTCTTACCTGCAATCGGTATACCTTCGGACACTTTTCATTCAGCAATTGCGGTTTGCTATGGACGAAGCGGGCGTTAACGTACTGGTTGTCCCCACGACGCCTATTTCTGCTCCTGTCATCGGCGAGGAAACTACCGTCCTCGCCCGAGAGCAGCATCCTACTCGTGCGCTTTTGCTTCGAAATAGCCGTCCTGCGAACCTCGCAGGAATCCCGGCCCTGTCAATTCCCTGTGGCTTCACGCCATCTGGCTTGCCCGTCGGGCTGCAACTCATGGGGCGCCATGCCGGCGAGCAGACGCTGCTCCGGATCGCTCACGCTTATGAGCGCGCACATCCGCGGCCAGGCGGTCCGTCCTTGTAGCGCCGACTTGCTTGGGAGGGCTGTCGAAGGGGCATCGTGGGTGCGTTTTTCCATGTGCAAAATACCGAGTTGGGACGCCGGTGCTACTCTTCGACGGCCACGGCTCCTTTTCTCCGCAGCATCCATCTGCCGATCACGTACCCTAACGTCCCCGTCACCATCCCGCCGAGAACATCCGCCGCGTAATGGTTTCGCACGTAGACCGTTGAAACGCACATGCAGAAGACACACGGAAGGAATATCCGGAAGAGCCACCGCTGGTGCCGCCACGCTCCCCAAAGTGCCGCTACCGCTCCCGCCACGTGCTGTGAGGGAAATGCCGCCCCGTGCACCCGTCCGCATTTTTCGATCAAGTTGATGAGCGCCGTGAACGGTCCGCCCGTGAGATTGCCGTGCCCCAGGCCCGCAAAGGTGAACCACGGACTCTCGACCGGAAAGAATATCGAGATGACATAGCCGAACACGTAGCCAACCGCCGAATACGTCATCACTCCCCAATAACTTTCCCAATCGCGGCGATAGTAGAGAATCCCGCCGAGTATCAGCAGAAAAACAAAATAGGTGAAATAGGCGAATTGCATGAATTCGTTCAGCGCCGGGTGCCGAAAGCGTTCCAGCCACAACGAAGGATTCACACCCGTCAGCCATTGATCAAATGAGATCAGCTTCGCGTCCTGCCAGCCGGGCGTGACCAGATGCACGAGCTCTCCCAGTTCCTCAAAACAAAACAGAAAAAACAGATGGGGATACCAGTGCCGCCAGAAGTGCCAGAACTTTGCCAAAAACGTGTCGCGTCTCCGATCCGACTGCTGCGCAACTCGGGCTTCTAAACGGCACAAAACCAAAATCATCGCCGCAGCCAACGCTTGTACACCGAACAACTTCACTGGATGCGCAAGATTTTGCGCAAATACCGCGATCAGCGCGCTCGATGCCCCCAAATACGCTAGCGCCACCCACTCGAATGCCCCACACGCCGCCCACGCTGCCGCCGCTTCCCGGGTGACCCATCCCGCCAGTCCTGGCCTCTCCGCTTCGAAGCTTGCCGCACGCCCCTCACCTCTTGCGGCGCCCACTTCCGCACGCCAAACGAGCGCTGCTTCCTTCCCTCGACAGTTCTGTCTCGGCACGCCATTCATTGGGGTTCTCCGGTCTCACTAATTCCATTGGGCAATTTCATTGCGCTCCGCGCGCAAAAGGCGCGCCGCCACGCAATCCGTCTGGGCCGTTCTTTCCTCTCTGCGGTTTCTCCGTGCGCTAGGCTTTCCTTCTCCTGCCAATCCAGAACCGGCCAGCCACGCGTCCGCGCAACGCCCGCAAGGTCTTTCGACGAATTCACTGCGGCCGACCGCCCTACCGCGGCCATCAGCCACCGGTCATTCAGCCCGTCGCCATACGCGTAGCACTGCCCCAGGTCGAGCCGCATCTCCTTAGCCATGCGCTTGGCCGCGCGCGCCTTCGCTTCCCCAAACATCGCTTCTCCTAAAACTCTTCCCGTCCACCTGCCGTCCATTACCTCCAGCAGCGTAGCGATCACGCGAATTGTCACCGTGATTCCGCGCTCGGCAAGCTCGGTTTCCATGGCGCGCGCGGCTCCCCTCGCTAACGGCTCCAGTGTCCCGCTCACCAGCACAATCTCGTGCCCCTGTTTCCCGTGCCATGTCACTCTCTCGATCGCTTGCGCAAAAAATACGGGGACAGGCAGTCGTGGATTGGGCCGCAGAGGAGCGGAGACCCGTCCCTCGGCCTGGTGGCCGTCTTTTTGCCAAGAAGAGACCTGGCCGTCTCCCTCGCTGCGCTGGTCAAAAATTTGCACGCCTCGCAGATACATTTTGTTGGCCTGCAAAATTGCGCTGATCCCGTGTGGCATCAGCCGCAGCGCTTCCCTCAACCACAGAAGATAATTTCTTGCTGGGATCGCTCTCCGGTATCTCAAGATCCGAAAAAAGCTTCTCTCCAGCGACGGCGGCGCCAAGAGCGTTCCATCCAAATCAAAAAACGCCGCAACTCCTCCGCACTTCTCCTTTACTTCCTTTCGCTCCATTCTTCCCTTCACATGGCCTCCTGCGCTGCGGTCCGTGCATCCCGGATGGATTTGCGGGACGCGCTCTTCGCCCCACGCACCGGCCCCACGTTTCCCGCAGTGTATTTCCATCCTTCCACCAGCACCGGCAATCCACGCAGCAAGCAGAATGCCGCGGTCGTCCACGTCAACAAATGCGCCCCCCAACGAATCATCGCGTGTGCATTGGCCGCCAGTTCACCCACCAGCGCCACCGGCCCACGTGTCAGCGCCAACTCCAATCCCAAATAGCAGAAGCACAGGCACTTCATCGCCGCATACAAACCCCGGCTCCAGCGCGACGTCACCAGCGCCTGCCCCCACCAAGTCCGCAGCATCCGATCCGCGCCCCAGCCGGAATGTCCCGCCTTCATGGCCAGCCCGCGCAAAAAATCCGTTGCCGCCCCGCGCGCAAAAAACAAAACCGGCAGCCACAGCGACACCATCCCGACGACCGCGAAATAGGTGAAGTACACGTTCTCAATCATGCGGTCGCCTAGAATGTCCAGTTGCGCGCCCACAGGCGTGGCCATTTTTTTCTTCCGCGCCATATGCCCATCCAAGGCATCCAGGGCGACCGCCGCCACGGTCAGTCCTACCGCCGTAAGGTTGGCCCACGCCCCGCGTCCGAACAGACCCACCGCCAGGAACCCCACCGCGACCCGCAGAAAGCTCACTTTGTTCGGCGTCCATCGCACATTCACCTACCACACGCCTCCAGGGCTCTCTAGGGAACGAATGGCAACCGCAATGCCAATCTCACTCCTGCAAGACACGTCTGTTCACTTACTTACAGACTGATCCGGCATGCTCGTTCGCGCCGCGCGCCAGCTAAATCCTTCATCTGTCGCCCATTCGCTTCCACCTCCGACTTGTTTC
>Ga0066709_100001367_pt1 | contig 15982 bp, 10 predicted proteins | sample GraSoiAngelo_158_FD_79665 | JGI IMG/M metagenome (GOLD analysis project Ga0066709, IMG submission 79665) | Grasslands soil microbial communities from the Angelo Coastal Reserve, California, USA - 14_1009_16_30cm | ecosystem: Environmental > Terrestrial > Soil > Grasslands | place: USA...
CCGGGCTGCTCCACCTTGATGACCTCGGCGCCGAACTCGCCGAGCAGCGTGCAGCAGAACGGCGCCGCCACGAACGTGGCGAGATCGAGCACGGTGAGACCGTCGAGGGCGCGGGGCACGAGCCCCACGTCTACCCTAGCGACCCGCGGACTTCAAGAGCACGGCGGACTGCTCGATCTGCGTGATGATCTCGCTGGCGGTGGCGCGATCGCGACGGATGATGCCCTGCTTGACCGTGATGCCCAGCCGCGTGACGGCGGGCGAGATTGGCGTGAAGGTCAGCCGCACCGTGCGCTCGATGCCCTCCGCCGTCAGGGTCAGGCGCTCGTCATGGGCGGCCGCCTCGGTGATGGGCAGCTCCATGTGCTCGAGCGTACGTCGCACGACCGCCGAGAGATCCTCCAGCGAGAGCGTGAACGTGCGGTAGGCGGTGCCGGTCACGGTGTACTCGGTGCCGGCGCGGACCGCGTTGCCGATCCCGGCGCTGAGGGCGGCGGCGCCGAGCGCTGGCAGCTCGATGCCCGTGCAACCGGTTGCAAGCCCGGCGAGAGCGGCCAGCAGCGCGACGCGTGCGTGACCCACGCGTTCGCCAGATGCAAGCAGGGTGCCCTCGAGGCTACTTGAACAGCTGATCGAAGACGGCGTCCCAGGGCTCCGGGGGAGGATTCTCGAGGAAGACCTGGCAGCGCTGGCCCAGGGCCACGGAGGGCCCGTCCTGGGGCCACAGCGTGAGCGCGTGCCGGAAGAGGCCGAGCGCGTCGGCCCACCGCCCCTTGCGGTAGGCGTCGAGGGCGTCGGCGTAGCACCACAAGGCCTTCTCGTGCTCCGGCACCAGCTCGGCGCCGGTGGCGCTGACGAGCTCGTAGATGCGGACGGCCTGCTCCCGGCCCTTCACCCGCACCATGTCGAGCTCACGACAGCGGAATGCGCCCTCGATCAGCCTCGCGGTGTTCTCTCCGACGATGATCTCGGTCCCGTAGACCTTGTTCAGGCCTTCCAGGCGAGAGCCGAGGTTCACCTGGTCGCCGAGGACGCCGTAGGCGAACCGGTACTTGGATCCGAGATTGCCGACGAGCATCGGGCCGGAGTTGATCCCGGTGCGGGCCCGGAGCCGCGGGCGCCCGATCTTCGCCCACGCCGCGGCCAGCGCGCGGGTCTGCTCTCGCATGCCGAGCGCCGCCGCGCAAGCCAGCCGGGCGTGATCGGCGGCCTCCAGCGGCGCGCCGAAGAAGGCCATCAGCTCGTCGCCCACGTATTCCTTCAGCGTGCCGCGGTGCAGGAAGACCTGCTCGGTCACCCGGTCGTAGTACTCGCTCAGCATCTCGGTCATCTCGTGCGGCGAGTAGCGTTCCGAGTATGTGGTGAATCCCTCGAGATCGCAGAAGAGGACCGTCAGGACCTTCTCTTCGCCGCCGAGTCGCAGGCGGGTGGGATCCTTGATCATCTCCTCGACCACGTGCTCGTTCACGTACTGCTTGAACGTGCCCTTGATCTTCTTGCGCTCTCGCTGCTCCGTCAGGTAGCGGTAGACGGTCAGCGCGGTGTACACGATCACCAGCGCCATCAGCGGGTAAACCATGTTGAGCCAGAGCCGGGCGCTGACGAAGAGCCAGCGCGCCAGGAAGATGTAGAGCGCGAACAGCCCCGCGGTGAACAGCACCCCGTTGACCGGGCCGAGCCGCGTGAGCGCGACCCCCGTCAAGGTGCTCATCCCGACGATGGCCAGCACGTCGAAGACCCGCGCCCACTCGGGCCTGGCCATGAAGCTCTGCGTCAGGATGTTGTCGATGACCGTGGCGTGAACTTCCAGGCCGGGGTACACGGGAGTGAAGGGCGTGTTCTTCACGTCGTAGGTGGCGATGGCGGTGGCCCCGACGAGCACGATACGGTCCTTCAACGCACCCTTCTGCACTCTGCCGTTGAGGATATCGGTCACCGAGAAGTGCGGAAAGGTCTTCGGGGGACCGAGGTAGTTGATCAGCAGCCGCCCCGCCTCGTCCGTCGGAACGAATCGATCACCGACGCGAATTCCCTCGACGCCGTGCTCGCCGACCTCGACGATCAGCGACGGCCGGTCCAGATAGTGCCAGACACACACCATCCCCAGGGACGGAAAGAGATCGTCGCCGCCCTGGATGGCGAGCGGCATCCAGCGGAGCACGCCATCCTGGTCGCTCTGCAGGCTGAAGTAGCCCGAGGCCGTCGCCACGTCGGTGAACATCTCGAGATTGGTCTGGGGAGCGTAGGCTTTGAGGAAGGGCGGCTCGTCGGCGCGCCGCCCCGTCTGTCGTGTCAGCGGGTACTTGGATCTTCCAATAGAGCGCAGTCGGCGTTCGATCTCGCCGGCATCGAGGCGGTACTCGAGCGTGGACTCGTCCATGTGGAAGAAGTATCCGAGAACGACCGGCGACTTCGACCGCTTGATGGCGTTGACGAGGGCACGATCGTTGTCGGCGTCTTGCCGGCTGTCGGTGACGAAGCGGTGGAGGCTCGGGTCCTTGACCGCGCGCGCGTTCAGCTGGGCGGCCAGCCGATCGATCAGGGCCAGCTGAGAGTTCGCGTCGGGCTCGGAAAAGGTGACGTCGAACCCGATGACCTTCGCCCCGTCGTCGGACAGGATATCGATCAACCTCGCGACCTTCGAGCGCGGCCAGGGCCACCGTCCCTCGGCGTTGAGGCTCTTTTCGTCGATGACCGCCAGCGCCACCGCCGGGCCGGGCCGCAGCGGCCCCCGCGAGACGAAGCGCAGATCGTAGGTCTTCAGCTCGATCAGCTCGAGGATGGAAGGGTTGAAGACGTACAGCGCCAGCACCGTGACGAGGGCGCCGAGCATCAGCGCGGCCGGATTGATCCAGAAAGAGCGCTGGCGCAGGTGCGTGAGCAACCACTTCATGACTAACGCCCGCGCAGCTCCTCCTCGATAACCTTCACGAACGCCTCGAGCGGCTGGGCGCCCTGGAGCGGGCGGCCGTTGACGAAGAACGCCGGCGTCCCCGTCACCCCGAGGCGGCTGCCTTCCTCCATGTCGCGCCTCACCGCCGCGCGGTGCGTCCCGCTCGAAACGCACTGATCGAACTTCGGCACGTCGAGCCCGACCTGCCCCGCGTAGCGGTGCAAGTCATCCGGACCGCCGCGGGGGGCGGTGGTGTACAGGACGTCATGGTATTCCCAGAACTTCCCCTGATCGTTGGCGCAGCGCGCCGCCTCTGCCGCCGCCCGCGCCTGGGGATGCAGCCCCTCGAGCGGGAAGTCACGGTACACCAGCTTGACCTTCCCCGGATACCGGTCGAGCACCTGCTTGAGCGTCGACTGGGCGCGGCTGCAGAACGGGCAATGGAAGTCGGAAAACTCCACCAGCGTCACCGGTGCGTCTTTGTTGCCGCGAACCGGCGCCCCGTCGATCGCCACCGGGACACGAATCACGGGCGGAGCCTGGAGGTGGACCACCACCTTCGATTTGGCGCGCAGGGACTCAACGAAGCGCAGCCGTTGGGCAGCGAGCTTCAGCTGCTGCAGATGCGCGCGAATATTCTCACGCATGGCCGCCTCGTCGCCGCGCAACTGCTCCTTGTTCGCCTGGTAGAAGGCGTCGACCTCCTTCTCGGTGACCAGCCCGACCTTCGACGTCACCTCGGCGTCCACCAGCGCGGTCACGGACGTGCCACGCCGGGCCGCTTCCTGCGCCAGGAGCCGCTGCGCGATGAGATTGTCGAGCTCGTCCCGCTTCAGCGTGTAGAGCTGCTCCTCCAGGGTGGACAGCTTGGCGCCGAGGCCGCGTTCGAGATCCGTCGACGTGATGGCCTCGCCATTCACCTCGGCGAGCGGCTCGGCCGTCTTCGTCTGCGCGACGACGAGGAGTGGCATTCCAAGCGTCGTCACGAACGCCAGCGTCAGAAAAATTGCGCGACACTGCAGTAGCAGCACTATGACTGCCTCCTCATGGCGTCGGCCGGCTTCCGACAATCGGAATAGAGTTCAACATGCCTTGCTTGCACGGCGTCGATCCCACCCTGGCCGACGGCCGGAGGAGGCGCGGCGATTCGCGCCTCCTCCGGGGAACGCCGACAGGACTCACGATCTCCTATGGGATGCACTCACCGTCACACGGCGGCGGCGGCGGCGCACAGGCGTCGCCGACGCATTCCGTGTTGCACTGATATTCCCTGCCCTGGGCGGGGTCGGTGATGAACTGGATCTTCTTCGGGTTGATCGAGCACGTCTGCTGAATGTTACAGCCCAAGGCGCCCGGCGTGCAGGGCAGAACCTCGTTGCCTCCGCCGAAGTACGTCGCCGCCAGGTTCGTGTCCATCTCGATTGGCGTCAGGTCGAGGAAGGTGCCCGCGTTTGCGGCGGCACAGCAAGCGGTACCGGCCGCCACCGCGCCCGCGGGGTTAAGCGTAGCCGCGGTCACACAGTGATGCTTCTCGTGAGCCTCTCCCGCCGCGCTTTCGTGGTCTTCGTGCTCCACGCAGTTCGAATTTGCAGTCCCGGCTCCAAGGCTTGTCGGCCCAAAGGTGAACTGCTGATTACAGGCTACCCTGACAGGGTGGAGGGGGCTGCCGCAGAAAGCAATACTGTCCGAACCCGACGCAGTCACCGTGACCTGGCAAGCCTCGAAGTCCTGGCCCTCACCTGAGGCGAAGCAGCCGTCACGGAAGGTGACGAGGACCTGGACACCCTTCGTGGCCCAGGCCACGCACATGCTCGAACCCCCGATGGTTTTCCACGAGAGACACGTCGCCGCCGCCGCGGGGGTCAGCGACACGGCCAGCAGACCCAGCACGGCAAGCGCACCGATGACGAACTTCTTACTCATGAGAACTCCTTTCTGCTCTTCTCTGCGCAACGCGCCCAAAGGCGCCTCGAGATGTCCGTCGATGTGACGGTGTCCAGCTTTATGGAAGCGCCAACGTGAACCTGGCATACACGAAGCGCGCGGGCTCGATCGTCGGGTTGTTGAGGTCGCGCTCGGAAAACCTGAAGTCGCGATCGAACAGATTCGTGGCGCCCACGCTGATCAGCCCGTATCGGTACGGGAGGCGATAGCTGATCTGCGCATCGGTGAGCCAGAAGTCCGTGTGGCCGGCTCGAGAATTGCGCGCCTCCTCGAGCTGGACGTCCTGGTTGATGTAGGTCTCCCGCACGACCGCGCTGAAGCCGGAAGGATGAAAGAACCCGACGCCGAACGGCACGCGTTGCGTGTCGACCCTGGCCGGCTGGCCATGGTGGCCCGGGCTCTTGAACCGCTCGACCTGGTACTCCGCCCTCAGGGCGACCCACGGATGCGGCGTCCAGAACACGTAGCCATGGCCGAACTGCTCGTCCGTGGCCTCTCGCTCGACGTCGGTTGGACCGATGAAGGGAACGTCCAGCGCCCTCGCGGAATACTCCACGCCCACGAAGAGGTCCCGCGTGATCTTCTGGTCGATCGCCCCGCCGTAGCGCCAGCCGGTCGTTCCATTGAAGTCGTCGAAGAACTGGTTGAAGCCCGCGACCTGCGTCGGCTCCAGGGTCTGGTTCGTGATCAGGGTCCGCTTCAGCATCCTGAACCCGGCCAGGCGCACGGTGGTGTCGGGCAAGGGATTCCACGTGACGCCGAACTTCGGGTTGATCTCCCGCTTGCCGGCGACGTCCTGGCTGTCGCCCTCGGTGATGTCGCCGCTCAGCCCCAGCGTGAACGTGAGGGTCTTGAACGGGTGGATGTTGGCGTAGCTGTAGAGGTTGTAGTGGCTGAGATTCAGCCGCACGGTGTCGTCGGTCGTGATGAACCCGAGACCCGGGATGTTGAGGCCGAACACGCGATTGGCGCGTCCCTCGATGTCGAAGAAGCCGGCGCCGGTGGTGACGGTGACGTACTGCGACCGGAACAGGTGCTGGAGCTCGGCGCTGAAGGACTTCTCGGGTCGCTTGACGGTGGCGAAGCTGCCGGGAAGGATGTTCGGGATGACGTCCTTGTCGGTCAGCCGCACGTCGGCGTTCTGCCACGCCAACGAGAGCAGGACGATGGAACCGGGCGTGAAGTTGTGACGGGCGCCCACGCGCACGGTGTTCCGCTCTTCGGTGTTGCGCTCGGTGCGGGAGAAGTCGTCTTTGAAGAACCGCTGGACGATGTCGCCCCGCTCGTCCTGCCGATACCGGTACTCGGCCTGGACGCTGGTGTCGGGCGTGAGGTCGAGCTGCACGAACGCGTTGCCGATGCGGTCCTTCTGGTCGGCGTTGACGCGGAATCCGTTCGTCCTCGAGTCGCTGTAGCCGAGGCTGGCGGCCGCCTTGCCGTAGATGCCGGCCAGCACGGCCTCGCCGGCATAGGTCCCGTTTTCGCCGCCCAGGCCGGACAGCTGGAAGGCGATGCCGTTACGGTTGAAGAGCGGGTTGAACTCGTTGAACGAGAGCGCCGACGGACCCCCGGCACTGAGGAGGAACAGGTTGCTCTCCGCCAGCCGGGGCTGGATCGGCGTCTGGTTCAGCGGCTGCAGGAGCTGCGACTGGAGCAGCTCGCTGACCCGGGCGATCTCGTGCCGGGGCAGCACGGCATAGGAGTCGGCCAGCAGGCGGTGGGCGGAAAAATTGGTGGGATCGGTGTTGACCGACTTCCAGCCTTCGACCAGGGCGAGCTGCTGGAAGCCGAGGTCGCTGTAGATCCGACCCAGGCTCGCGCTGCGCGAGGCTTCGTCGGCGTCCAGCAGCAGGCGCGAGCGATACACCGCCCGGTTGTCGTTCAGCTCGATCGCCCGCTGCACGTCGTGCAGCGCCTCGACCGGCCGGTTGGTCGTCTGCTTGGCGATGGCGTCGTACAGGAACGGCGTGGGGTCGTTGGGGTCGAGCTGCTCGGCGACGGCGTACTCGCGCTCGTCGAGCCCGGTGCGCTTCTCTTCGTAGTACGTCTTGCCGAGATAGCTCCGGATGATCGCGTTGCCGGGGTCGAGGCTGGCGGCGACCTCGATCTCGCGACCCCCTTCGTGCAGCTTGCCGTCGCGGATCTTGGCCAGGCCGAGTCCCAGCCGGGGGAGCGGATCGCCCTGGTCCAGCGTGATAGCCCGCTCGAACGCCTCGCGGGCCCGCTTGGTCTGCACCCGCATCAGATAGGCGTAGCCGAGGACGGTCTGCGTCCGCGACAGGTTCGGCTGGAGCGACGTGGCCTTCTCCGCGACGCGGAGCGCGCGACCGAGGTCGCCAAACGACGCCGACAGCTCCGACAGTCGGGCCCAGGCCAGCGCGTTCTGCGGGTCCAGGGCCACCGCCTTCTCCACGCTGCTCCGCGCGCCTTCGAGGTCGAACCGGGCTTGCTGGGCGTACGAGAGCGCGATCTGCGCCGTGGCAGAGTTCGGCGCCGCCTGCACGGCCTTCTGGGCGATGTCCAGCGCCTGGTCCCTGTCACCGCGGACCACGGCGATGATCGTCTGCAGCGAGAGCGCATCGGCATTGTTGGGAGCGAGCCTGAGGGCCCGCTCGATGTCGGCAGCCGCCTCGTCGACCCGCCCGATGGTCAGCAGCAGGTGGGCTCGATACGTGAAGAACCGTGGATCGGAGACGGTGGCCGGCGCCGCGGCGATGCTGTCGAAGGCCCGCTGGATATCCCCGCGCAGGTAGGCCTCGAGCGACTGGCGCACCATTCCTTGCCAGTCGGGTCCGGCCGGAAACTCATCCGGCCGGAAGTACAGGACCGGGGGGTAATAGAGCGTCCACTGGACGGCATCGCGGGGCCGCGCGACTACCCTGAGGACCGGCGCCTTGCCCGTCTCGGCGACGGCGGATTGACCGCTCGTGAGCGTCAGGCTTCCCGCCGGGTTCTGCGCGAGGACGGTCCCCTCGAACACCGTCAGCAGCGTCCGGTTGGATTCGACCCCGACCAGGAACTCCGTTCCGCGGACCCCGGCCACGGTGAACGGCGTCTGCACTTCCAGGCTGCGCGGGCCGCGGCTGAAGAAGTGCGCGGCGCCTCGCAGCAGGTTCACCACGCCCGTGCGCTGGTCCTTGACCGCTTCGACGACCATCTCGGTGTTGGCGTTCAGCCGGAGCACCGACTGGTCGAGCATGGCGAGATCGGCCCGGCCGCGATCCCCCACCCGGATCGCGTCGCCGGGCGCGAAGGTGTCGTTCAGCTTGACGGTCTGCCACGGAGCCTGCCCTGCCCGCCGTGCCTCGACGGCACCCTGGACGGACACAGCCCTGGCGACCGGGCCAGGGGGGACCTGCGCCGCCACTGCCGCCGGATGGAGCACACCGACGAAGATGCCGATCACGGCGACGACGCCAATCAGGCCCCAAGTCCGGTGGGCCCAACGGTTCATCACGCTCGACGCTTCAGCGGTGGCTTCCGGCTCACGATTTCGCCTTTCGATATGGGGGAAATCCGACACAGGAGCGCCGAGTATCGTCGGGGAAAGGCCCTGCGTCAATACGCACCCTCGAATCGCCCGGTCTTCTCCAGAGACGATCGGCATTTCCTTTCGACCCGAATGGGCGCACGTGCAGGGGGAGGATCTCAAACGCGGATTACAGATCGTATACAGATCGGGCATCCTTGAGACCCGGCTTTAAGGTCTCGCGGCTTCTCGTGATGCCCCGGCGCGCGACTCTCGGCCCACCTCGTCGATGAGGTGAACCAGGGGCGGGCGGGGTCGGACTCAGCAGTCGGGGGCCTGGATACTCTTCCGGACTGCTTCGGTCTCCGCGGACGGCACGAGGCCAAGGACGGCTGATAGGTTCTTCCGACAGCGCTGATAGGCGAGGAGGGCGTCGCCCCGGCGGTTGAGCTGCTGGTAGGCCATCATGAGGCGGCGGTAGAACTCCTCGGCGCACTCGTTGATGAGGACCGCGCGCTCGTAGCACTCGGCGGCTTCCTCCCAGTCGCCGATCGACTCCCAGAGGTGGCCGAGTTTGCGGAGCTGGCGCAGCAGGCGCTCGCGCAGGCGGTCGCTGACGCCCGAGGCCCACGGCAGGCTCGGGTCGCCGCCGAGGAACTCGCCGCGGTAGAGCGCGACGGCGCGATCGGTCCAGCGCACGCTGGCCGCCCACTCGTGGTCGCGCACGGGGCTGCGCCCGATGGCGGACTCCGCCCGCGCCGTCATGCGCTCCACGGCCCACAGGTCGACCCAGCAGTGCTCGGGCACGAGGCTGATGGCGCCGGCGTGGCGCACCAGCGCGCGCTCGTGGCCGATCAGCCGGCGCAGGCGATGGAGCGTGGTGGACAGCGCCTGGTGGGCGGCGTCGCCGTCGGCGTCCGGCCAGAGCGCCTCGGTCAGGCGGGCCTCGCGCACGCGCTGGCCCCCGAGCGCGATGAGCGCCTGCAGGAGGGCCAGCGGCTTGCGCTGCGCCTTGCCGGCGAAGCGCACCGGGCGCTCGCCGGTGAGGACCTCGAAGCGGCCGAGCGTGAACACCTTGACCGGCCACGGCCACGTCTCGACCTCCAGCGGCGCCTCGGCCGGCACCAGCTTGCGCTCGCGCACGAGGCGGCGGACGTAGTCCACCTCGATGTCGGCGTCGAGGGCGCGCGCCGCCAGCTCGGCCATCATTTTCGGCGACCACATCCACGTGTTGACGTAGCCGTGCGAGCGGCCCAGCGGCATCGCGCGCGCCAGGGCCTTCATGACGCGCCCCTCGTCGCCGCGCCGGCTCGCGAGGTCCGCCTCCACCAGCAGCGCGGTGAACTGGAACAGCGCGCTGTCGAGCTGGTGGGCGAGATCGGTCGCCTGGGCCAGGTGCACGTCGGCGCCGGGCGTGCCGACGGCGTCCAGCACGCGCGCGGCGAACAGATGCGCCAGGTACTGCAGCGCCGGCATCCCGCACTGCCACGCGACCGTGAGCAGCGTCTCCTGCTCGCCGAGGGCGGCGTTGAGGTCGCCGGCGTGGAGCGCGTCCCAGCCGGCCACGAAGTGGTAGTAGGCGCGCGCGAAGCGGGTCAGCCGCGGCAGCTCGCGCCGCAGCTCGCCGAGCCAGCGGCGCGCGCTCACGGGATCGCCGGCGGCGAGCGCGGCCATCGCCGCCTCGCCGGCCAGGCGGTGGCGGAAGAGGTCGAGGCCCGCGGTGCGTCCGAGCGCGAGCGCGGCCTCGGCCGTCTGGCGGGCGCCGTCGAAGTCGCCGCGCAGCCACGCCAGGCGCACCTGCATGAGCGCGCTCGCCATGCGGCCGCCGGCGGAGACCTCCGTGGCGCGCGTCAGCGTCCGCAGGTCGCCGGCCAGCACTTCCGCCGTCTCCAGGTCGCCGATCCAGAGCTGGTAGGCGAGCACGTGGAGCGTGCTGCGCACGCGCAGATCGGGGTCGGCGGTCCGCTCGGCCAGCTCCAGCGCGCGCCGCGCCCACACCTTGATCTCGCGGTGATGCGGCTGGCGGCACATGAGCGCCAGCAGCATGGCGGCGGCCGTGCGGGTCTCGACGTCCAGCGAGGGATAGACGGGGAACTCGCGCCCGAGCTCCTCGAACAGCGCGATCCAGCCGTCGAGCGGCCGGTAGTCCTCCTGCTCGTAGAAGAACGTCTCCACGAGCGTGGCCCAGGCGCGGAAGCTGCCGTCGGCATCGCCGGCGCGACGGAAGAGCGCCAGCGCGGCGTCGAGGTCGGCGCGCGCGGCCGCCGGCGCCGCGGCCGTGCGACCGGCGCCGCGCCAGAACAGCAGCCACGGCCGCTCGCGCGTCACCTCGTCCGGAATCGCGGCGATCCACTCGTCCACGAGGGCGCCGCGGCCCGCGGCCATGAGGGCGGCGGCCCGCGACTCCACGAGCCGCGCCAGGCCTGCCCAGTCGCCGGCGTTGCGCAAGAGCCCGGCGGCGGCCTCCACCTGCCCGTCGCGCTCGAGCAGCGCCGCCGCCCGGCGCTGGACGTCGGCGCGCTGGTCCACCGTGAGCACGGCATACGCCCGGCGAAGGAGGAACGCGCGGAAGAGCGGATGGTACTCGTAGATGGCGCTCGCGGCGGCGTGCTCGACGGTGAAGCAGTTCTGGCGGTGCAGCCGGGCCAGCACGCCGCCGGCGTCCGGCCGGCCCGTGAGCGCGTTGGCCATGGCGGCGGTGAGGCGCGGCAGGAACGCGGTCTGCAGCAGGACGTCCTGGGTGTCGGCGTCGGCCTTCGCGAGCGTCTCGCCCGCGAAGTAGTCCACGATGCCGTCGGGCGCGCGGCGGCGCTCGTCGGCGAGCCCGCGCCGCTCCTGCAGCAGCAGCACGAGGCCGGCGGCCCAGCCCGCGGCCCGCTCGTGCAGCGTGGGCAGCAGCCGCGCCGGAAAGGCGGGCGCCAGCCGCCGCACGAGCGCGCGCGACTCCGGCGGCGTCAGCCGCAGATCGGTCCAGCCGATCTCGCCGATGGCGCGGCTCGCGCGCAGCCGCGCGAAGACGGCCGGCGCCTCCGCGCGGCTGGTGACCACCACGCGCCCGCCGTGCGGCAGCTCGTCCACCGCGGTGCGCACGGCCTCGTGCACGGGCGAGTCGGGCGGGATCTCGTGATAGCCGTCCAGCACGAGCACGAACGGCGCCTCCAGCCGCTCGAAGAGCTCGCGCAGCGCTTCGCGCACGGAGTCGCCCGCCGCGCTCTTCGCGCGCGCGCGGCCGGCGGCGCGCGCGAGGTAGTCGAGGAAGCCCGGCACGCTGCCGTCGCCGGCGTCGCACTGGTACCAGAGACCGTGGAGGCGCCGCGCCTCGAGGTAGCCCACGACGAGCGCGGTCTTGCCGGCGCCCGGCGGTCCCCACACCCACGTGAGCGGCCGGCCGGCGTCGAGCAGGCGGAACAGGCGCGGGCGAGGCAGCATCCGGCGGACGCCCGGCCGAGTGAGCTTGGCGAGCGTCATGGGCGGCGTCAAGGCTTCGGGAGTCGGACTCCGGGACGGGGCTCGCGCGCGATGACGGAGCCCACGTAGCGCAGCAGCGTGGGAACGTCGAAGGGCTTGGCGAAGATGCCCGCCACGCCGAGCTCCTCCGCGGTGCGGGCGTCGATGGCCTGCAGCAGCTCGTCGCCGAGGCCGGAGACGATGATGACCGGCACCGCCTTGGCGGCCGGCTTGCGCCGCAGCGCCGAGAGGAACTTGAAGCCGTCCATGCGCGGCATCCGCATGTCGAGCAGGATCAGCTCCGGCACGATGCGATCGATCTCGTCGAGCGCCCGCTGGCCATCGCCGAAGTCGCGCACGTCGTGGCCGACCGAGCCGAGCGCCTCCACCAGCACGGTGCGCACCGCGACCTCGTCCTCGAGCACGAAGATCAGACCCTTGGGCACTCAACCCTCCGAGGCGGGAGCGATCATCAGCGCGAGCCTGCAGAGTCTAGCAAAAACGCCAGGCTCACCGACAGGTGCTGAGACGACCCCCCAGGGGGTGGTGAGACCCCCCTGGGAAGGTCGGATCACGACTCCGAGAACACCCTGAGCTTGTCGGTGCGGGACGGGTGGCGCATCCGCTTGAGCGCCTTGGCCTCGATCTGCCGGATGCGCTCGCGCGTCACGCGGAACTCCTGGCCGACTTCTTCCAGCGTCCAGTCGTAGCCGTCGGCGAGCCCGTAGCGCAGGCGCAGCACGCGCGCCTCGCGGGGCTTGAGGGTCTCCAGCAAAGCCATCGTGCGCTGACGCCGCTCGCTGCCCAGCGCCGTGTCGAACGGCGAGGACGTCTGCCGGTCCTCGATGAAGTCGCCGATCGAGCAGTCGTCGTCGTCACCCACCGGCGTCTCGAGCGAGATGGGCTCGACGATGACGCCGAGGGCGGCGCGCACCATCTCGGCCGGCATCTGCACGCGCACGGAGATCTCCTCGGCCGAGGGCTCGCGTCCCAGCTCCTGCACGAGCAGGCGCGAGGTGCGGGTGAGCTTGTTGATGCGCTCGATCATGTGCACGGGCAGCCGGATCGTGCGGGCCTGGTCGGCGATGGCGCGGCTGATCGACTGCCGCACCCACCACGTGGCGTACGTCGAGAACTTGTAGCCGCGCCGGTACTCGAACTTGTCCACCGCCCGCATCAGGCCGATGTTGCCCTCCTGGATCAGGTCCAGCAGCGGCAGCCCGCGGCTCGCGTGCTTCTTGGCGATGGAGACCACCAGGCGAAGGTTGGCCTCGGCCATCTGGTTCTTGGCCTGGGCGGCGTCGGCGCGCGCCCGCTGGATGCGCTCCACCACGGGACGCAGCCGCGCGGCGTGACCGTTGGTGGCGGCGGCGCCGACCGTCTGGGCCAGGCCGAGGCGATCGCCGTCGGAGTCGAAGACCTCGTAGCGCGTGCGCAGCTCGCGCAAGCGGCTCAGGATCTTCTGCTCGCGGCGCCGCGCCTCCGCCTCGAGCTTGGCGCGCCCGCGCGCCCCGGGTTTCCGCGCCCGCTTGCGCAGGGCGTCGCGCTGGTCCAGCAGCGCCACCACCGTGGCAAACCCGCGCGCCACGCGACGGCCCAGCGCCACGCGCTCGGCGTCGGTCGTCTCCGGATCGGTCAGGTCGACCACCGCGTCGACCGGGATCTCGCGCCCCACCTGGGCCGCGAGCGCCCGGAAGCCCGCCCGCCCCGTGTCGGTCCCGAGCACGGAGAGGATGACCTCTTCTCGGCCCACTTCGATGCGGCGGGCCAGCTCGACTTCTCGAGCAGGCGTCAGCAAGGGGACTGCCCCCATCTGGCGCAGGTACACCCGGACGGAGTCTTCGATGCCTCCAACGGCCGTCTCTTCAATCACCGCGGTATCACCTCGGCGGGGCGAATGGCAAGGAATGAGCCAGACGCCGGATGCGCGGAAAACCCCGAAGTCGAACGTTGTGGAATTTCTACGCTTGGGAGAAAACGACGGATGGCTGACGGTCTGTCTCACCACTCTGTGTCAGAGTGACGCAAAATCGGGGAGCTCCGGGCAGAAGTGGCGTCGCGGAAGTGGTACTGTAAGACCCCTCGGAGGTCCGATGCGACCGACCCGAACCTGGCCGCTCGTCGCCGTCATCATCCTGGCGCTGCCGGCCGCCGCCCTGGCGGACGCGAGGGATTACCCCGGCCGTGTGGGGGATGGCCCCCGCGTGAACCGCAACAGCGGCCGGTTCGATGGCAGCCGGTTCGATGGCCGCCGGTTCGACGGCGGCCGCCGCGACCACCGTCGCCCCAGCACGGTCATCGTCGTCCCGAGCAACATATTCGTCGGCCCGTCCGACGCGTACGCCGCCCCGCCCCCGGTCACCTACGCGCCGCCGCCGACCTACTACTACGCGCCGCCCCAGATGTACGGGCCGTCGCCCGCGTACTACTCTCCGCCGCCGGCCGCCTACGCCCCGCCGCCCGCGGCCTCGCCTCCCCCGCCGCCCTCGGAGCCCCGCGTCGTGGAGTTCGACTCCGGGCGCTACGAGCTGCGTGGCGACGGCATGCGCGAGCCATACACGTGGGTGTGGGTGCCGAGGGCGCCGACGGCGCCGCCCGGCCAGGCGAGCGCGCCCCGTCCGCCGGCGACCGTCTACCGGTGGACCGACGAGCGCGGCGTGACGACGCTGACGGACGATCCGAACAAGGTGCCCGCCCAGTTCCGGGCGCTGGAGATCACGCCGAGACCCTGAGTCAGTGCGCGCGCTCCGCCGCGCGCAGGTCGGTCACCAGCGTCTTTCGCCCCCACAGCAGCACCACCCCCGCCAGCGCCAGCATGCAGCCCGTCACCAGCACCGGCAGCTTCAGCCCCACGCGGTCGGAGATCTCGCCGATGATCCACGGCGAGGCGGCGTCGCCGAGCAGGTGGATCAGCATCGTCGTCACCGCGAAGCCGCGCGCGCGCAGCTGGGCCGGCAGCACGTTGGCCATCGCCGCGTTGAGCGGGCCGATGTTGAAGAAGAGCAGCACGAGCGTGACGAACATCGCCGGCCAGAAGACGGCCGGCTGCGGCGCGAGGATGGCGAAGCACGTGAAGACGATGGAGGCCACCAGCGACAAGCCGGACAGCGTGAAGTCGGCCCCCGGCCACCGCTTGGCCACGCCGCTGGCGATGCGCCCGCCGAGCAGCGTGCCGATGAAGCCGGCCGCGACGAGGATGAGCCCGAAGGTGGACGCCGCCGTGGCCAGCGGGATGCCGCGCTCGCGCACGAAGTAGGTCGGCATCCACGTGGCCAGCCCGCCCATGGCGAACGTGTAGATGATCTGGGACGCCGTGTTCACGGCGTAGCTGCGCCGCCCCCACAACGCGCGCAGTGACGAGCGCAGGTCGAGCGGCACCGGCGCTGCGGCCCCGGGCGGATCCATCGCGCCGCGCTGCGGCTCGGTGAGCAGCAGGAGCAGGAACGCCAGCGCCGCCCCCGGCGCGCCCGCCACGAAGAACGCCGCGCGCCAGCCGTGCGAGGCGCCCACCAGGCCGCCCACGATGTAGCCGAGCGCGCTGCCCACCGGGATCGCCGCGTAGAAGATCCCCAGCATGCGCGCCCGCCGCTCCGAGGGATAGCAGTCGGACAGCAGCGAGGGCGTGACGACGGCGTAGCTGGCCTCGCCGGCCCCGATGATCGCGCGCGCCAGCAGCAGCCAGGCGTAGGTCGGCGCCAGGCCGGAGGCGAACGTGGCCGCGCTCCACACGAACACCCCGAACGCGGCCAACCGCAGCCGCGGCTGCCGGTCGCCGAACCAGCCCGCCAGCGGACACACCAGCGCATAGACCGTGATGAACAGCGACTGCAGCAGACCACCCTGCGCATCGGAGATCGAGAGTCCCGCGAGGATCAGCGGCAGCGTGGCCGCCGCCACGTAGCGGTCGAGATAGTTCAGACCGTTGAGCGCCGTGAGCGCGCCCAGGATGACCCCGGGAGAGCGCGACCAGGAGCGATCGGCCATCGCGGGCGAGATGCTAGCATGCGGCTGATGCCGTCAGGCGCGTGAGTCTTGGTTGTCGATCCCCGCGGCCGCTGGCGGATCTACGAAGTGCCCATCGCGTACCACGGCCGGACGTAGGACGAGGGAAAGAAGATCACTTGCCGGGACGGTGACCCCGGCGGGTGGTTCACGCTGCGCTATGGGCTGGGGGGCTAGCACGCCCCCCAGCCTCGCTCGGGGTCCGGCCTGGCCAGGACCGGTGGAAC
>Ga0066709_100001368_pt1 | contig 15977 bp, 17 predicted proteins | sample GraSoiAngelo_158_FD_79665 | JGI IMG/M metagenome (GOLD analysis project Ga0066709, IMG submission 79665) | Grasslands soil microbial communities from the Angelo Coastal Reserve, California, USA - 14_1009_16_30cm | ecosystem: Environmental > Terrestrial > Soil > Grasslands | place: USA...
GTCGTGGGCAGGTCCGGTGATGGCGCTGACGCACGCCGATGTCGTGCTGGCGACGCTTCCGCTCGCCCACTCGTTCGGCCTGAACGGCGCCCTCCTCGCTCCGTTGCTCGTCGGCGGTACCGTGGCTCTGGTGGAACGTTTCGCGCCCGAGACGGTCGTCGAGGCAATCCGCCGCCATCGCGTCACGGTCTTTCCAGGCGTCGCGACGATGTTCCGCCGGCTCCTGGACGCCGACCTCGCCGCCGCAGACCTCTCGTCGGTGCGCATCGGGGTCTCGGGCGCGGCGCCGTGTCCGTGGGATCTGGCGCAGGAGTGGCGTGCGCGCACCGGCATCAGGATCGTCCGCGGCTACGGGATGACGGAGCTCTTCCGCCCGATCTCGTATCAGGCGATGGACCCGATCGAATCGCCAGACGCGATCGGCCGACCCGTGCCGGGCGTCGAGATCCGGATCGTCGACGACACCGGCCGCCATTTGCCGAACGGCGCGGTGGGCGAGCTCCTGATCAAGAGCCCTTCCGCGATGGAGAGCTACGTGAATGCTCCGGAGGAGACGCGCGAGGTTCTCGTGGACGGATGGTTCAGCACCGGCGACCTCGCCACGGTGAACGCCGACGGTCTCGTCACCATCGTCGGCCGCAAGCGCGAGCGGATCCTCCGCGGCGGGTACTCGGTGTTCCCGCCTGAGGTGGAAGCGGTGCTCCTCGCGCACCCCGCGGTCGCCGAAGCTGCCGTCGTCGGCATGCCTCACCCCGAGCTGGGTGAAGACGTGGCCGCCTTCGTGACGCTGCGCCCTGGGCTGACGGCCACACCCGACGAGCTGGTCACCCACTGCCGGGATCGCCTGGCTGCGTTCAAGTACCCCCGACAGCTCACGGTGCTCGACGCCCTCCCGCGCAGCCCAACCGGCAAAGTCCTCAAATCCCACCTCCGACGCTGAAGGAGTACCTGCCCACAAACAAGACCGCATGCCCCCGCCCTATGCGCTCGAGCCCTCCATGCTCGAAAACGGCGTCGGCGGGCCGGGGGCCGGCTGCTGCGGTCCTGCCCGAGACCCGTGTAGTCAGGACTGACTAGACAAGAAGCGCATGACACCAAGGAGCCGGAGTGACTGCAGTCGGGTCTCGGCCAGGACCGCAGCAGCCGGCCCCCGGCCCGCCGATGCCTACCGATCGAACTCGACGAGATATTCCTTGATGCGCGGAGCGTCGGGCGCCTCCGGCTTGAGCGCCAGGTACTTCTGGAACGCCGCCTTCGCCCGCTCGGTCTCCTTCTGCTGGTAGTAGAGGAACCCGAGCTGGCGGAACGGATCGGGGAAGGCCGGGTCGAGCTCCGCCGAGCGCTCGTAGCGTTCGAGGGCCTTCCTGGCCTTGTCGGCCTTGTCCCCGGCGTCACGTGCCCGCTGCGACTGCAGGCGGTAGAGGTCGCCGTAGTAGAGCTGCGCCACCGGGTCCTTCGGGGTGATCGCGAGCACGCGGTCGAGTTGCTCCTGCGCGAGCTTGAATCGGCCGGCCTGGATGTCGAGGCGGGCGTTCTCACGCACGACGGTGCGCACCCGCAGACCCAAGTCCTCGGTGTTCCGCACGCTATCCGACGCGGCCGCCGCCGTCGCGTACTTGCTGTTGACGAGCTCGGTGGTGGTCTCGACCCGCTCGGTGAGCCGCGGGTGATTGCCGAAGAAGAAGGTCTCGAGGCTGCCGCGGTCCTTCGACTCTTTGCGCAGGAGGTCGAACACCTTGGGCGCCTCCTTCGGGTCGTAGCCGGCACGGACCAGGTTCTCCATCCCGCCCGCGTCCGCCTCGCGCTCGAGGTCGCGCCCGTAGCCGTTGATCGCCGCGATGGCGGCGAGCTGGAGCCCCAGGCCGAGGACCACGTTCGCGGTCTGGCTCAGGACCGCGCCGCCGATGTAGTCGCCCGATCCCGCGCGCGAGCCTGCGGCGACCGCGACGCCGATGGAGGCGGCGATGGCCAGCACGGTGAAGAGGATCTGCTTGTTCTGGGCGTCGCGCGTGAAGCTGAGCGCGTGGCGGTTGGTGACGTGGGTCATCTCGTGGCCGACGATCATCGCCAGCTGCGCTTCGTTGTCGAGGCGCGACAGCAGTCCGGTGTGGATGTAGATCCGTCCGTTGGGCATCGCGAACGCGTTCAGCGTCGGGTCGCGCATGACGCCGAACCGGAACCCCGGGCCTCCGGCCGCGCGCACCTCGTCCGACGTAAGCTTGTCGCCGATCTTGGCGAGGTATTCCTCGAGGAGCGGATCGTCGTAGGGCTTGGCCTTTTTCTGGAGCTGCTCTTCTTCCTTCTCGGCCTGGGCCCAGAGTCGGAGCTCGTCGGCTTCGGGCTTGAAGGGCTGGCCGCCGGCGCCGATCGGGGACACGCTGCGCGAGGCGCAGGAAACGGTCAGGAAGGCGACGATGACCAGCCACGCGACCGAGCGGTAGGCGACGCGCCACGCGCCCTGCACGATCATTGCGGTGGTCTAATCTCTCAGTTCCGTTCCGCCAGCGTCTGTCGGACCCGCCTCAGCTCCTCCTTGAACGCCGCGGCGTCGCGGGCCTGCGGATACCGGGTCAGGTAGCGCTCCCACTCGGACGCCCCTCGGTGAAGGTCGCCGAGCTTCACCAGGACGGTGCCACGGTCGCGCACGTGCATCGGCGCGTCCGCCTCGACGACGAGCAGCCGGTCGATGACGGCCAGCGCTTTGGCCCAGTCCTCACGCCGGGCATAGATCCCCTGGAGATTCCTGAGCATCCGCACGACGATCTGGGCCTTCGACGCCGGGGCGAAGTGGGCGTCGGTGAGCTTGACCGGGCGCCCGACGGCGCGCGACGCGACCGCTTCGGCCTCCGCACGCTCCAGCACGCGGCCGCCGCCGAACGGGTCGAGCAACACCAACTCTCCGCCGATCGGCGCGCCCACGCAAAAGTGGCCGGGCAGGCCGACACCCAGAATCTCCAGCCCTACCCGCCGCCCGACCTCCATGGTGAGCACCGCCAGGGTGATCGGGATCCCGAGCTGGCGATCGAGGACATCGTTGAGGCAGCTGTTGCGAGGGTCGTAGTAGTCGTCGGCGTTCCCGCGAAACCCTTGCTCTTCGAACAGGAAGTCGCGGAGCCGGGCGACGGCGCGCCGCCCGTCCCCCCGCTTCGGCACACGCGAGCGCGCAGCGAGATCGTCGAGCTTCGCCAGGGAACGCTCGGGCGCGAGGTCCGGGTACTCGATTCGGGCGACTGCGAGGGCGGCCGCGGCGAGATCGATCTCGGGCATCCGCACGAGGTCCCTGAAGTCGTGAAGCGCCCGATCTCGATCCATCAACTCGCCTCAGCAGCCCGGCGCGTGATGGATGCCCGCGGTCGCGAGCGCTTTCTTCTGCAGCTCGTCGGCCAGCTCGAGCGTCTTCCGCGCCGCGTGCGACGCCGCCGCCTGCGCCTCCGACGTGGTCGCGAGCCGGAGGAGGAGCTTCCGGCCCAGCTCCTGGTGGTAGCGCTCATCCGGCTCGATCACGTCGCGATACATCGCGGCGGTCTCACGATCGCCCGCGTGCTCGCAGAACTCGATGAACTGCCGGTTCTTCACGACGGCGATCGCCTCGCGGGTGAACTGGCCCGCGGCGACGCGCTCGACGGTCGTCTCGAGGGTGTCCAGGTACTGGAAGAGCGGGCCGTAGCCCTTCCCGAGCGGATCGAACGACGCCGCGTCGAAGCCGAGCGCGCGGAGCCGGTCCGCGATCATCCGATAGTGCTTGGCCTCGTCCCCGACCTGCCGGGCCAGCGCGAGCTTGACGTCGACCACGTCGGTGGTGACCAGCCAGCGCGCGGCGATCTCGGTGGCCTCCATCTCGTTCCGGAGCGCGACCTTCAGCAGATTGAGGACGTTCAGGTCCCCCTCGACCTCCGGCTTCAGCGTGTCCGCCGGCGCCAGTCGGCTGAGCCGCCGCTGGTTCTCGCCATCGAGCTGAGCGACGAACTCCTCGGCCGTCATGCGGTAACTCCTTCCTTCAGGAGGCGCGGAAGCTCCTGGGTGAGCGTCTCCTTGGTCACGACGCGGTCGCACCGCGAATGCCAGGGCTGCGTCTGCCGCGCCAGCGCGTGCGTGGTGAAGCCGAGCACGGGCAGCCGCGCGCCGTCGAGCACCGCGAACAGCCGCTCGTAGTCGTACCCGGCCGTGAGGTCGAGCACGACGAGCCGTGGGCGCCGGTCGAGTGATGCCTGGACTTGCTCGGGCGTCCTCGCGAACTCGACCGGCACGCCGGCGAGCCGGCCCGTCTCCCTGATACGAGCGACAAAAAACAGGTCGCTGACGACCGCGAGCACGGGGGCGTCGGGGCCGGGCGGGGGCGTTCCCTCCGCGCGAAGTGGGGTTTTCTGAGCGCGGGGGGAATGCCCCCGCCCGGCCCCGACGCCCCCGTGCTCGCCGTCCTCAGTCAGCCTGTTCACGGTTGCCGAGCCAGTGCTTGTTCCACTCGGCGACGTGGGAGAGCGTGGAGAGATTGCGCATCCGGTCGAGATAGACGATGCCGTTGAGATGGTCGGTCTCGTGCTGGCTCACCCGTGCGAAGAAATCCTTGGCGACCAGATCGACGACCTGGCCTTCCCGGTCGAGACACTGCAGACGCACCGCCGTGTGGCGGGGCACCATGCCGCGCATGTCGGGGACCGAGAGACAGCCCTCCCACCCCTCCTCCATCTCGTCCGTGAGCGGCGTGACGACGGGATTGATGAGCACCATCAGGGGCACGGCCGGCGCGTCAGGGTAGCGCGGATTGGCGAGCACCTCGATGACGGCGATCTGCTTGAGGGTGTGCACCTGGGTCGCCGCCAGGCCGGCGCCGTCGTATTCGCGCATCGTCTCGATCATGTCGTCGATGAGCCGCTGGACCGCGGGTGATCGGATCGCGGCGGGATCGACCGGCTCGGCCACCTGCCGAAGCACGGGATGACCCAGGCGCGCGACCTTCAGGATCGCCATAACACGGTGAATCTTATCATGCGCGTCACTTGGTCTCGATCCTCCCGACTTTGCGGACGCCCTCGGCCAATCGACGGGCGTCGGCCTCGAAGAACCTCGCGAACTCCTCTCCCTGCTTGAACACGATCGGCGTCTCGAGCTTGTCCATCGCCCCTTTGAAGTCGGCGTCGTTGACGGCGGCGCGCATGGTGTCCCGGAGCTTCGCCAGCACGGGCTCGGGAGTGCCCCTGGGCGCGAAGACGCCGGCCCAGATGTAGAACTCCGCTTCGGCCAGGCCCAGCTCCTGGAACGTCGGCACTTCCGGGAGCGCGGCGACACGCTTGTCCCCCCACCCGGCGAGCGGCCGAAGCTTGCTCGCCTTGATGTGCGGCAGAACCACCGCCGGGCCCGAGGCGAGGGCGTCCACGTGACCACCGAGGATGGCCGTGAGCGCCGGTCCAGCGCCGGCGTACGGCACGTGGCGCAGCTTGATGCCGGCCGCGTGCGACAGGAGCTCCATCGCCATGTGGAGCGTGCCGTACACTCCCGATGAGCTGTACGAGATCTGCCCGGGCCGCCGCTTCGCGTCCTCGATGAAGTCGGCCGCCGTCTTCCAGGGCTTGTCGGCCGGCACGACGAGGATCGTCGGGTCGGCGGAGATCAGCGCGATCGAGGCGAACTGATCGACGGTGAACGCCGGGGGTCGCCCGAAGAGCTTGTCGGCTTCCGGAATGATCGAGATCGAGGAAAGCGCCAGGAGCAGCGTATAGCCGTCCGGCTTGCTCGTCGCCACGAACTGCATCCCGACGGCGCCGGCCGCGCCGGTCTTGTTCACGACCCCCACCGGGTTCTTCAGCGCCTTCTCCATGGCCGCGGCTACGGGCCGTGCCGTGAGGTCGGCGACGCCGCCCGGCGGGAACGGCGCGACGATCGTGATCGGGCGCGCCGGATACGGCTCCTGGGCCGACGCCATCGCCGCGATGGCGAGCACCGCGACCGACGCGAGCCTGCACACTCGAGCGAGCCTCATGGATGCTCTTCCCCCTTTTCGGCGAGCGCGAGCCGGGCGCGCCAGTCCAGCCCCCGCGTCACGAGCGGTCGGAGCCCCAGCAGCAGCAGCAAGAGGCCGACGCCGAGCAGCGTGGCCGAGATCGGCCGCCCCAGAAAGATCGAGTACTGGCCGTCCGACATCGCGAGCGACTGGCGCAACGCCATCTCGATCATCGGTGCCAGGACGACGCCCAGCACGATCGGCGCGGTCTCGAAGTCGAGCTTCCGGAGGAGATAGCCGAGCGCGCCCATCAGGAGCATGATCCACACGTCCACGACGCTGCCGTTCACCGCGTAGACGCCGAGAATGCAGAACGCCAGGATGGACGGGTAGAGGATCGGGTACGGCACCCGCAAGATGTTCACGAACACGCCCACCAGCGGCAGGTTCAAGACCAGCAAGACGACGTTGCCGACGTACATCGAGGCGATGAATCCCCAGAAGAGCTCGGGCTGTTGCTTGATCAGGAGCGGGCCCGGCGAGACGCCGTGGACCATCATCGCCGCGAGCATCACCGCGGGAATCGGCCCCGACGGCACCCCCAGCGCGAGCATCGGCACGAACGCGCCCGAGGTCGCCGAGTTGTTCGCCGATTCCGGTCCCGCCACTCCCGCCACCGCTCCCTGACCGAACTCCTCGGGCCGCTTCGAGAGCTTCCGCTCGACGGCGTACGACACGAAGCTCGAGATGATGTGGGCCGAGCCGGGGACGATGCCGATCAGGAAGCCGAGCACCGTGCCCCGGCCGATAGGCCACGCCGACTCGCGCCACTCGCGGCGCGTCGGCAGGAGCTCGCGGAGCTTCGGCTTGATGACCCGCGGCGGCGCGGGCAACCCGGCCGTGGCGAGGATCTCGGCGAGGCCGAAGAGCCCCACCGCCACCGGCACCACGCCGATGCCGTCGCCCAGCTCGACCACGCCGTAGGCGAAGCGGAAATAGCCGGTCATCTGGTCGATGCCGATCATGCCGAGGAGGAGGCCGAGGGCGGCCATCGCGAGAGCCTTGAGCATCGAGCCGCTGCTCATGTAGGCGAGCACAAGCAGGCCCAGAACGAGCAGCGCGAAGTACTCGGGCGGCCCGAAGCGGAGCGCGAACGAGGCGAGCGGCGGCGCCAGGAGCATCAGCCCGATCACGCTCACCGTGCCGGCGACGTACGACCCGACCGCCGCGATGGCGAGAGCGGCCCCGGCCCGGCCCTTGCGAGCCATCGCATAGCCGTCGATGCACGTCATGACCGAGGCGGCCTCGCCCGGAATCCGCATGAGAATCGACGTCGTCGAGCCCCCGTACATGGCGCCGTAGTAGATGCCGGCGAGCATGACGATCGCCCGCGTCGCATCGAGGCCGAACGTCGCCGGCAGCAGCAAGCTGATGCCGGCCAGCGGCCCGACGCCGGGGAGCACGCCGACGAGCGTCCCCACGACGCAGCCGACGACGGCGTAGAGGAGGATGACGGGCGAGAGCGCGATCGAGAAGCCGAGGGCGAGGTTGTGCAGGGTCTCGGCCATCAGAGACCGAACGGCCCGCGCGGGAGCGGCACTCTCAGGAGTGTGTCGAAGAGGAAGAACGTGGCGACGGCGAAGGCGATGGCGAGCACGGCGGTGAAGACCGACCCCTTGCGCTCGACGCCGCGCAGGAGGAACGCGAGCGACAGGGCGATGGTCGCCCGGAAGCCGAGCCGCTCGAGGGCCAGCGCGGCGAACGCGCAGACGACGAAGATCGCGACCGCGTGGCGCCACTCCGTCCAGCCGACGCTCGACAGCGCCGGCGCCTTGCCCGCGAGCGCGACCAGGAGGGCGCCGAAGCCCAGCAGCACGACGGCGAGCACGACGGGCATGTAGGCCGGACCGGGATTGCGCAGACTGCCCAGCGGCAGGCGCCGGCTCTCCCAGAGGACGACGAGCGAGAGCAGGACGAGCGCCCCGCCGGCGACCCGATCGGTCGTCAGCGTCACGTTCGCGTGCCGTTCGATCGGTAGCCGACGAGCTCCAGCAGGTTGCCGTCGGGATCGAGGAAGTAGAGGCAGTCGTGGTCGCCCCAGTCGATCGGCGCGTGATGGGGCACCCCGCGTGCGGCGAACAGCGCCTGGGCGGCCTTCAGGTCCTCCCACGCGACCTCGAAAGCGTGGTGGCTCTTGCCGAGCGGATTCCGCACGTGCTCGGGATCGGAGGGTGCGCGATCCGGCTTGAGGAACAGCGCGCAGATCGTCTCGCCCCCGCGCATGAGCACCTGATCGGCGAGACGCAGCTGGACCGACATCCCGAGCACCTCGGCGTAAAAGCGCTCGGCACGCCCGAGGTCGGCGACGTCGGCGCCGAAGTGATCGAGGCGCTTGACTTTCACGACGACGACGTCCGGCCGCCGGCGTCGAGCTTCGCGAGCGCCCACGCCGCGGCGCGGCGCACCACCGGATCCTCGTCGCCGAGCGCCCGGGCGAGCGAGCCGACGGCCCCGCGCTCACCGCGGTTGGCCAGGACGACGGCCGCGTTTCTGAGGAGCCCGGAGCGCTTGGTTCTGGTGAGGGCCGTGCCGCGGAAGCGGGCCCGGAACGCGTCCTGATCGAGCTCGAGCAGGGTCTCGAGCGGGCCCAGCGACCCGGACGGTGCCAGCGCGGGCTCACGCGCGGCCTCGGCCTTGCGGTTCCACGGGCAAACCTCCTGACACACGTCGCAGCCGAACAGCCACTCCCCCAGCTGGCCGGCGAGCTCTCCCGGGATGTCGCCGCGGTGCTCGATCGTCAGGTACGAGATGCAGCGGCGCGCGTCGAGGACGTAGGGGCCGACGAACGCGCGCGTCGGGCAGGCGTCGAGACAGGCGGTGCAGGTGCCGCAGCGATCGGGCTGGCGACGATCGAAGTCGAGCGCGGCGGTCGTGAGGACGACACCGATGAAGAAGTAGGAGCCGAGCGACGGCGTGAGCAGATTCGTGTTCTTGCCGATCCAGCCGAGCCCCGCCCGCGCGGCGAGATCTCGCTCGAGCACAGCGCTCGAGTCGACCGCGGCCCGGCTCGCCACCCCGGCGCCCGCCGCCGCGCGGATGAACTCGCCCAGCGCCTGGAGACGGGGTCGCATCACGTCGTGGTAGTCCCGCCCGCGCGCGTAGCGCGAGACGGGCCGCCAGGTCGGGTCGTCGTCCTCCCGCGCGTAGCTCACCGCCACCGCCACGACGGAACGACACCCCGGCAGGAGGCGAGCGGGGTCCAGGCGGTCGGCGCGCCCGCGGTCGAGGTAGGCCATCGTCCCGGCGTAGCCGGCGTCGAGCCACGTCTCGAGCTCGGGGCCGTGCTCTGGAGGCTCCGCCGGGCCGATCGCGACCCGGTCGAAGCCCAGCTCGAGTGCCTGCGCCTTCACCGCGCCGCTCAGCGCGAGGCCGACCAGCGTCACGCCTTGCGCGCCTTCACGACGAGGTGGGCCCGCGTCAGCGTCCGCCCGCCGTCTTCGAGAAATTTCACGTACCGGAACCAGCGCCCGTCGACCTTCCACTTCTCCTGGAGCCCGACCGCCGCCGCGAGCCCCTCCTCCACCGAGGCAAACGCCTTGACCTCGCGCTCGACCTCGAGGTGATCGACCGTGAAGCCGGTCCGCTTGAGGAGCCGCCGCACGCCGGTCTCGCCGTACGCGAAGCGCGAGGGCCGGCCCGTCTCCTTCCACTGGTCAGTGTGAAACGCGACGAAGGCGAAGACCTGGCCCGGCCGGAGCGCCCGCCCGGCCCGTTCGGCGATCGCGTCGGACATGCAGAGGTAGGCCACGACCATGTCGGGCTTGAACGGCGCGTACTCTTCGACCTCCACGTCGCCGACGACGAACCGGACGTTCGAGAGCTTCGCGGCGGCGGCGCGTCGGCGGGCCTCGTCGATCTCCTTCGCGTCGCGGTCGACGCCGACGACGGCGCGACAGAGGGGCGCCAGCGCCAGCGCGACCCGACCCGCGCCCGTCCCGGCGTCCAGCAGGGTGAGCTCGGCCAGCGGCTCGGCCTTGAGACGCTCGAGGAAGACCGGGCTCAGCTCGTCGGGGAGGTCGGCCGGGCGCGTGTTAGCCCGTGACGGCGCCATCGGACGCGCTCGAGACGAGGCGCGCGTACTTCGCCAGGACGCCCCAGGTATAGCGCGGCTTCGGTGGCTTCACGCTCTTGAGACGCTTCTTCAGCTCGGCGGCGGACAGCTCGACGTCAAGCTTGCGCTTTTTGATGTCGATCACGATGGTGTCACCGTTGCGAAGCGCCGCGATCGCGCCGCCTTCGGCAGCCTCGGGCGCGATGTGGCCGATCATGAATCCGTGGGTCGCTCCGGAGAAGCGCCCGTCGGTCATGAGCGCAACGGTGTCGCCGAGGCCGGCCCCCTGGAGCGCGCCCGTCACGTGGAGCATCTCGCGCATGCCTGGCCCGCCCTTGGGACCCTCCCAGCGGATGACGATCACGTCGTTGGGCTTGATCTTCCTCGCTTTCACGGCCTGGAATGAGTCCTCTTCGCGGTCGAACACCTTGGCGGGGCCGCGGTGGAAATCCCGCTTCTGTCCCGAGACCTTGGCGACACACCCCTCAGGCGCGAGATTACCCCGGAGGATGACGAGGCCCCCCTCGGGCTTGAGCGGATCCGAGAGCGGCCGGATGACCTTTTGGCCCGGCGCCTCGCGCGCGGCGCGCGCCTCGTCGCCGATCGTCCGACCGGTGACGGTCGGCTCGTCGGCGTACAACAGCCCCGCTTCGAGCAGACGCTTGGCGACGACCCCCATGCCGCCGGCCTCGTGCATCTCGGGCGCCGTGTAGTTGCCCCAGGGCCTCATGTCGGCGAGCACGGGCGTCTTGCGCGAGATCTTGTCGAACTCGTCGATCGCCAGCTTGACGCCCGCCTCCTTGGCGACGGCGAGCAGGTGCAGGACCGCGTTGGTCGAGCCGCCCGTCGCCATCACGCCGGCGATCGCGTTGTGGAGGGCTTTCTTCGTGATGATCCGGCGCGGCAGGACGCCCTTCTTGAGCAGGTCCATCACCAGCCGGCCCGTCTCGAAGGCCACCTCTTCCTTGCGGGGGTCGACGGCCGGCACGCCGTTGAACCCCATGGGCGACACGCCGAGCATCTCGAAGGCCGTCGACATCGTGTTGGCCGTGAACTGCCCGCCGCAGGCACCGGCGCCCGGGCAGGCGCGACTCTCGACTTCGTTGAGCTCGCGGGCGTCGATCTTGCCGGCGTTGAAGGCGCCGATCGCCTCGAAGACTTCCTGGATGGTGAGTTTGCGGCCCTTGTACTCGCCGAAGGCGATCGAGCCGCCGTAGAGCATGACGCTCGGGAGGTTCAGCCGCGCCATCGCCATGACCATCGCGGGAATGGTCTTGTCGCAGCCGGAGATGCCCACGAAGCCGTCGAAGAGATGGCCGCGGACCACCAGCTCGACGGAGTCGGCGATGGTCTCGCGGCTGACGAGCGAGGCCTTCATGCCTTCGGTGCCCATGGCGATCCCATCGGTGATGCTGATCGAGTTGAACTCGATCGGCGTGCCGCCGGCGGCGCGGATCCCTTCCTTGACCTTCTCGGCCAACTTCCGGTGGTTCCAGTTACAGGGCGTGACCTCGATCCAGCAGTGGGCGACGCCGACCAGGGGGCGCTTGAGGTCATCGTCGGTGAAGCCGATCGCCTTGAAGTAGGACCGCGCGGCCGCGCGGTCGGCGCCGTCCAGGAGGACCCGGCTCTGGTGCCTGGGGTCGAAAGTCATGCGGACACCTCCTTGTGTCGCTTGGCGACGTGTCGCTTGGCGACGAGGAACGTGAACCTACCCTGCTGGACGACCTCGCCGTGCTGATCGATGATCGTGCGCTCGTCGACGACGAGCCCACCGTCGCGCATCGGCCGCTTGGAGAGAATCCGCGACCGGCTGTGCACCGTGTCGCCCACGCGGAGCTCTCGCATGATCTGCCAGTCGAGCCCGACGAACGCGAGCACCACCAGCGGTGGGTCCTTGACGCGCCAGCCGAGCCCGATCACCATGCACAGGGGCAAGACGTCGGGGACCGCGCCGGACCCGAGCGGGGCCTCGCGCGTCATGCCGAGGTACAGCGCGACGTGCGTCTCGGTGACGGTGATGGCCGGCGTCACCTGGATATTGTCGACGACGACGTCCTCGAAGTAGGTGCCGGTCACGGGCGCTTCTCCACGATCAGGTCCGTCTCGCCTTGCTGGACGACCTCGTCGCGCTGGTTCAGCACGGTGCGCTGGAGCGTGATCAGTCCACGGTCGGGCTTCGAGAGATCCTTCTTCCCGGTCACTTTCGCCTTGAGCCTGATCGTGTCGCCGATCTTGACCGGCACCTTGAACTTCCAGCGCAGCCCGCCGAACGCGAGCGTCGCGTACGGCGCGGTGGCGCGGCTGAAGAGCCCGGACTGGATCGCGAGGCAGAGCAATCCGTGGGCGATGCGCTCGCCGAAGATCGACTGCTTCATGAACTCGGCGTCCGTGTGGAGGACGTTGTAGTCGCCGGAGAGCCCGGCGAACATCACGATGTCGGCCTCGGTCACCGTGCGCCCGGGTGACTCGTACTCCTCGCCCAGGGCGATCTCGTCGAAGTACCGTCGCTGCTCGGTCATCGCCTCGTTGAGGTGCGCGCCGCAGGCCGTCGCGGGGCTGGGGTCCCACCGACCGACGCGCGACTATGAACCGAGGATATCACGCGCGCGCGCCGAGCTCGCCCCGGACCAGCGCGGCGCCGGCGGCCAGCGCCCGGAGCTTGCCTCGGGCGACACCGCGATCGAGCGGCACCATGCCGCAGTTCGTGCACGGATAGAGCCGCTCGGGCGGAACGAAGGGCAGGACGCTCCGGATGGTCGCGGCGACCTGCGCCGGCGTCTCGATCGCGTCCGTCGCGACGTCGACTGCGCCGACCAGCACGTCCTTGCCCGCGAGCAGGCCGAGAAGCGAGACGGGGACGCGCGAGTTGGCGCACTCGATCGAGACCTGGTCGATCCGGCTCGCCGCCAGCACGGGGAACGTCTGCTCGTATTGCCGCCACTCGCCGCCCAGCGTCCCCTTCCAATCGACGTTCGCCTTGATCCCGTACCCGTAGCAGATGTGCACGGCCGTCCGGCAACGGAGGCCCTGGATGGCGCAGTCGAGCGCCTGGATCCCCCACGTCCGCACGTCGTCCATATAAACGTTGAAGGCGGGCTCGTCGAGCTGCAGGACGTCGAGGCCGAGCGCGGCGAGCTCGCGGGCCTCCTCGTTGATGACCCGGGCGAACTCCATCGCCAGCCGGGGGCGGTCGCGATAGTACTCGTCGGCGAGCGTGTCCACGATCGTCATCGGCCCCGGAATCGTGAACTTGAGCTTCTTCGTCGTATGGGCGCGGGCGAAGCGGACGTCCTCCGCGTGCACGGACCTTCGACGCGCGAGCGGCCCCGTCACCGTCGGCACCTCGGCCTTGTAGCGGTCGGCGCGGATGCCGATCGTCACGCGCCGGGTGAAGTCGACACCCTCGATCGCCTCCAGGAACCCGTGGACGAAATGCTGCCGCGACTGCTCGCCGTCGGTCACGATGTCGATCCCCGCCGCCTCTTGCTCCTGCAAGGCGAGCCGGACCGCGTCGCGCTTGCCCTCGGCGAGCGCCGCGCCCGAAAGACTCCACGGCGCCCACAAGACGCCGGGCTTCGCGAGCCACGAGGGTTTGGGAAGGCTGCCGGCGATCGTCGTCAGGAGCACAGGGCGTTTCTAGCAGAAGGGCGTCCCCGTGTCCACGCGCTCGTTGTCCACGGTGCTCGTTTGACCCCTCCGGAATCACGTGTTATAGCTCGTCGCCGTCGCTATCTCCTCAGTCCAGGGACCCATGCTCCGAGAGCTTGCCCGGAAGATCGACGCATTTCAGGATCGGTTCGGCCGGGGCGTGTCCTGGATCATGCTGCTCATGGTCCTCGTCGTCTTCTCCGACGTCGTCATGCGGTACGTGTTCAACAAGAGCAGCGTGTTCGCGCAGGAGCTCGAGTGGCATCTGTTCGGGCTCGTCTACCTGCTCGGAGCCGGCTACACGATGCTCTACGACGAGCACGTGCGCGTGGATATTCTGTACTCGCGCTGGTCTCCACGCAGGAAGGCGTGGTTCGACTTCTTCTGCTACCTGATCTTCTACTACCCGTCGGCCGCCATGGTCATGATCACGAGCTGGCCGTTCGTCAGGAACTCCTACGTGGCCCTCGAGGGCTCGCCCGACCCGGGCGGCATCCCGCTACGCTTCCTGCTCAAGTCGGTGATTATCGTCGGGTTCGCGCTCCTCACGCTGCAGGCCTTCTCGCAGAGCATCAAAAATTTCTACTGGGCGATGGGTTGGGAACCGCGCGAAGTCCGGGCGACCGAGATCCACTGATGCCGCCCGAACAGATCATCGCCGCTCTCATGTTCGCCGGGATGATAGCCTTCCTCTTCTTCGGCTTCCCGGTGGCGTTCAGCCTGATCTTCACGGGCCTCTTCTTCGGCCTGCTCGGCGTCGGCCTCGGGTATCTCAACGCCAACTTCTTCGACATCCTCCCCTTGCGGATCTGGGGCACGATGACGAACTTCACGTTGCTAGCCGTGCCTCTCTTCGTCTTCATGGGGGTCGCGCTGGAGAAATCGGGGCTCGCGGAGGAGCTGCTCGAGACCATGGCGCTCCTCTTCGGCAAGCTCAAGGGCGGGATCGCCATCTCCGTGGTCGTGGTCGGCGCGATCCTCGCCGCGTCCACGGGCATCGTGGGCGCGAGCGTCATCACGATGGGGCTCATCTCGCTGCCGACCATGCTCCGCCGCAGCTACAACAAGGAGCTCATCTGCGGCACCATCTGCGCCTCCGGCACCCTGGGACAGATCATCCCGCCCAGCGTGATCCTCATCCTGCTCGGCGACATCATGGGCGTCTCGGTGGGCGACCTCTACATCGGCGCCGTCATCCCGGGCCTCGTGCTGGTGGCGCTCTACATCGTCTACCTCCTGATCCTCGCCCACTGGAAGCCGCACCTGGCGCCACCGATCCCGGCCCAGGAGCTGGCGGCTTTCCGCGGCGACGCCGTCAAGCGGGTCATCCTCGCCCTCATCCCGGCGTTCGTGCTGATCGTGGGCGTGCTGGGGTCCATCTTCGTCGGCATCGCCTCTCCTACCGAGGCCGCATCCGTCGGCGCGGCGGGCGGGCTGATCCTCACGATGCTCAAGGGTCGCTTCTCGATGGCGATGCTCCGCTCCGTCATGCAGGCGACGACCCGGATCACGAGCCTGGCCTTCATCATCCTGGTAGGCGCCAACTGCTTCGGGCTGGTCTTCCGCGGCCTCAACGGCGACCACCTCATCCAGGACTTTCTCAAGGGCCTGCCCTTCGGAGCCTACGGGGTCCTGGCCGTCGTCATGTTCGTGATCTTCCTGCTGGGCTTCTTCATCGACTTCTTCGAGATCTGCTTCATTCACGTGCCGATCTTGACGCCGGTCCTCGTGACGCACTTCGGCTTCGATCCCGTCTGGCTCGGAGTGGTGATCGGGGTGAACCTCCAGACGTCGTTCCTGACACCGCCCTTCGGGTTCGCGCTCTTTTATCTGCGGGGCGTGGCGCCGCCCGAGATCACGACGCCGCACATCTACCGCGGAGTCGCGCCGTTCGTCGCGCTGCAACTCATCGGTCTCACGCTCGTCATCGCCTTCCCCGATCTCTCCAACTGGCTCATCCGCGCTCTACGCTGAGCGCCCCCGAGAAAGCGAACGGGGCGAAGCCTGGTCGCTTCGCCCCGTCGGGATTCGCCCCGCCCGGCCGCTAGGCGGCCGCGATCTGGGCGTGGTAGGCGGCTTCGGAGATCAGCCGCCAGTCGTTCACCGTCGCTTCGAACTTCTTGACCGAGGCGTAGGCCTTCTTGGCCTGCGGGCTCTTCTCGGACTCTTCCTTGACGACCGTGTCGGCGAGCTTCTTCAGCTCCTTCAAAGTCGGCTGCGAGAGCTGCAGGATCTCGACCTTGCTCTTGAACTCGGTCTTGAGCTTCTGCAGGGCGA
>Ga0066709_100001370_pt1 | contig 15976 bp, 16 predicted proteins | sample GraSoiAngelo_158_FD_79665 | JGI IMG/M metagenome (GOLD analysis project Ga0066709, IMG submission 79665) | Grasslands soil microbial communities from the Angelo Coastal Reserve, California, USA - 14_1009_16_30cm | ecosystem: Environmental > Terrestrial > Soil > Grasslands | place: USA...
TCAAGCGCGACCTTCGCTTTGAACTCAGCCGAAAACCGTCTCCGCGTCCTCATGGTGGATTACCCTCTTCATAGCCGAATCCACCTTAACCGCCTGTCTCAGGAAACAGGACCACCTCTGAATGCTGAGTCCTTTCGCAGCTAGAGCACGTACTCGTTCGTCAAATTTCTTGCCAACTGCTTTGGCATTAACGCCCAGATGTTCGATAGCTTCGACTTTCAGAAATGGGGCTAGTTCACGCCGAGCTGTTAAATGGGCGAATTTAAAGAACTGGCTCTTCTCTGCAACCTCTCGGGCCTTAGCCTTGCGCTCGTCTGTCCAGCCTGAGTTAGCAAGCGATGTGGCCGATGTCAGCCCACGTGTCCAGGGAAGACCGAACCGTCTCTTGGATTCGTCGACAGCCATACCATGCTTTGCTGCCAGATGGCTGTGAAGTCGCTTAAAGTGCCGCCCGCAGATCAAGCATTCAATCGTATCGCCGACGAAATAACGCTCGATCTCGCGACGCGTCCTAAAGACCGGAGTTCTCTTGGACCGTATCACCCTCACCTAATCGCCTGTCTAGGATAGGCAGCAGAAAGGACGGTATGTCATGGCCACAGAACCCGCTAAACGCGTGAGAATGCTCACCGTGATCGCGTCGAGCACACTGTTTCGGCCGGACGGCCGGGCTGCCATTGTACTCCAGACCCGGCAAGCCGGAACCATTGTATTCGAGGTAAATCAGGGCGCAATCAACGCGCTTCGGCGGCACTTAGCGCGCGCAGAACAATTCCTTCGTCAGCCGAAGACAAAGAACTGAGATCAGCCATGTCAAACCTGCAAAACCCGATCTTCCAAGACGAACAGAAAGGCCCGGAGTGAACCGAGCTAATTATCCACCCCAACCGAACTTGTAGCTCAGCCCAACTCGACCGATGATGTTGTACACGCGTTCGCTCGAGATTGCGGGCGTGGCGCTCGCGGAATTTTGCGTGTTGTCGAGCAGCTGCAGGTAAAGAAATTCGAGGCGAAGGATCACGTTCGGCGTGACCGCGGATTCGGTCCCGGCGCCCGCGACCCATGCCGTTCGCCGCGAGGTTCCCGTCGTGGTGACCGGAGCGCCCGTCGAATCGGTCGTGGTTCCCGAGCTCGAGAACTGGACGTAACCCCCACCGCCAGTCACGTAGTAATGAAGCCGGTCGTATGCATAACCAATGCGAGCGCGCGCCGTTACAAATGAGGACATGGTCGCGGTGAGCGTATTGCTGGAGGTCTTCTGACTCGAAGCGTCGGCGTCCACTTCGACCCCGAAGACCGTGTGGTTCCATTGAAAGTTCGCACCGAGCTGGCCGCCGCCGATGAAGCCCGCCATCGTTTGGCTCGAGCTCGTGCTCGTGCCGCCACTGGTCGTGGTGTCGGTGATGCTGGCGCTGGCGTAACCGAGGTTTGCGCCCACGTACACGCCGGTCCAATCGTAGAACGGCACCGGCGGCAACTGGGAAGCCTGAGCAAACGCGGCTTGCGCGCTGCACAGCGCGGCAACCACGGCAGCGAGCGCGGGCGCAATACGCACGATCCTGACCCCAATCCCAAAACTGCCCGATCCTAGATCAGAACGATGGTTTCCGCTGTTGCGGATTTGTCACAACACGCAACGAATCACCGACCGGGCCGAGCGCGATCTTCCGTGTGCAGTGAGGAGAGAAGGTGCAGACCAACGGCGAGCTTGGGTCTTGGGTCTTTGGTCTTTGGCTATGCCCCATACATCAACGAACCATCTCCACAGGTCTTGGCTGCTTCGGTCATGCGCGCGGGCTCCACGCGGTCGGCGCTAAGAATGTGGAACACGGTCTCCCCCGCCGCGATCAAGTAGTCCGCAATGATGCGCCGGTGGCAGCGCCACCACACCGCCTCGGCGCACATGATCGCGCAGCGCCCTTCATGTCCCAAGGCGCGCAGACGCGCGAGGCCGCTTCGGAACGCTGGGGTCATCGCATAGTCGGCAAAATTGTGAAAGCTCTGGTTTTGCCAGAACGCATTGACGTCGGGCGGAACGTCCTGCCTGGCGCGCAAGCCGCCCAGCGCCGCCATGTCCTCGTAGCCGATCGCCGATCGCGTCAGCGTTTCGGGAAGGATGTCGCGATTGTATTGCGGGTTCGTGCGCGAGCGCGGAACGCTGCGCACGTCGATCAGGAGCGTGATCTGCGCCCCTTTGAGCAAATCGATGAATTCGGTCACCGGCCGGGTTGAATGTCCGATGGTGAAGAAAGGATGTGCCATCAGGGTCGCCGTACGTCACCGCGCATCACCTCACCCCGCGGCGCCATTGTGCAGGATGACGCGATTTGAACCACGCCGCAGGCCAAAACGTTCCAGCCGTTGATCCAGCCCATAGCAAAAAACACGGCCCGGCGCTGCTGATCCGATGGAACTCGACAGCGGGACGGCGGCAGACAAATAAAAGAAGCCCCGGTTTGATCCGGGGCTTCCGCCGTTGGCGCGGTTTAGCGTGGAACAGCCGGTGCGACCGGACCTCCGACCGTGCCGCCGCTCTCGCAGACCTTCACGGTCTTCATGGAAGTCTCGGCTTCCGCTCGCGTGGTAAAGGCCATTCCCGGACCCACGACAACCATCGTTTGGGTGGTGGGTCTCTGTTCGACGATCGTGCAGCGCTTCGTGGTGGTGTCCTGCACGATGTAGAACTCTGCTGCCAGCGAGGGAGTCGCAAACGCCGCAAATCCTGCCGCGGCAACCAGCAATTTAATCCGCATAAAGGCCTCCTGATGTTGCAGTGTACAGCAAACCAACTTCCGGCCCGCTTGGTTCCACCAGCGCCGAAGGGCAAGGCTAGGTGCGCCAGCCTTTCGGCGTACCATGCTGCGAACGCTTGCCTTGCAAGCAGCGGGCACGCAGCGGCGGACGCCGCGCAGGTGTTGCAATCCGCGGCCACTGGTCTATGGCTCTCGAGCCTCGACGGAACGCGCGCCGCGCCGATGCGGTTGGCATGGCGGAAAACATTGCGAACGGCAGAAACATGAGTGAGCGACCCGTATCCGAGTGGATGGCACGAAGCGGTTATGCGGCGCGCGGCAAGTCGGGGCTCGCCGGCTGATGACGCAACAAGCACAGCCGGTCTTGGCGCGGCCGGATATGACGCAAGCCGACCTGGCGGCGCTCCGACGCGCCGTTCAATCCCTGGAACACCCGAGCCTTGCCGCGCGGCTCACCAATATCGTCGGCAAACCGATCGAACTCATTGGCTACGCGCTGCCCTTGCCTGCCTCGCAGGCGGTCACCGCGGCCACTTACAAAGCACTCGAAATTGCAATGCGGACTGCGTTGCAGACCATTCACCATGCGCCTCGTCCGGTGTCGGAGCGCTTTCACAAAGCTTTGGCCACGGCATCCGGCGCTGTCGGCGGCGCGCTCGGCCTGGCCACACTTCCCATCGAGCTTCCGGTCTCGACGATCATCATGCTGCGATCGATCGCGGAGATTGCACGCAGCGAAGGCGAGAATCTGTCCCATCCGGAAGCGGCGCTCTCGTGTGTGCAAGTCTTTGCCCTGGGCGGACGGCCTGACTCGGCCGACGCTTCTGAAAGCGGGTATTTTGCCGTGCGCGGCCTACTGGCAAAGAGCGTCACACAAGCCGCTCGATTTATCGTCGAGCGCGGAGCCATCGAGGAGGGCGCCCCGATTCTCGTTCGCTTTATCACGCAGGTCGCGTCCCGCTTCGGGATCGTGGTGACGCAAAAGCTCGCGGCGCAAGCCATTCCGCTGGTCGGTGCACTGGGCGGTGCTGCGGTCAACTACGCATTCATCGAGCATTTCCAAGACGTGGCGCGGGGCCATTTCACGGTGCGCCGACTCGAGCGGGCGTACGGCAAAGAACTGGTGCGTAGAGAGTACGAACGCCTCGCGCAGGTAAGGTAGGAACCAAGTCTATCCGTCTGGTGTTTCAATTGCGACGGATTGATGCCGGTCGAGCGAAAGCGGACGCGGGCGCCTGATTCGGCGACCACGAACCGGCGCGGCGCCGCATTGCTCTGGCGAAGCGGCTCGGCCTGCGATACGTCACCACCGACGCGTTAGCGATCCGACGCCGACGTTCCGGCAAGGGTTGGGCTTATATCGGAAGCAACGGGCGGCCAATTCAGGATCCGAGAATCATCCGGCGGCTCGCTCGCCTGGCGGTACCGCCGGCCTATCGGGACGTGCTCTACGCCGCCGACCCGGCCGCACATCTCCAGGCCATCGGGCGCGACGCCGCCGGCCGGCTGCAATACCGCTACCATCCGCAGTGGCAAGACGTGCGCGAGGGCCGCTAGGCCCGCCGGCTCGCGCGGCTGGCGAATGCATTGCCGCTGAGTCGAAGGCGTATCGGCCACTATCTTGCGTCCAATCATCGGACCCGGGAATTTGCCTCCGCGGCAGTCATTGAGCTCGTCGCCTGCAGTGCCATAAGGGCTGGAAGCGAGGATTACAGGCGGCTGCACGGCACGCGCGGAGCGGTGACCCTGCTCAAATCGAACCTCTCGATCTATGGCCAGGCACTCATCCTCAAGTTTCGGTCCAAGGGCGGAATGACTGTCAGCAAGGAGGTCAACGGCCCGCGCCTCGTTCGGGCTGTCCGGCTCTTAGGGCAATTGCCGGGACGCCGCTTGTTTCAGTACCGGGCCGAGAACGGTACGGTGCACAAGCTGACCGCGCGGGAGGTGAACGCGTTCCTGCGCGAGATCTCCGGCACGAACATTTCGTTGAAGGATTTTCGCACGCTGTTGGCATCGGCGAGCGTGCTCGAATGTCTTGCCCGTATGAAGCCGGCAACGAGCTCACGCCTACGCCGCAAGCAGGTGCTCCAAGCCGTCAGCGCGACAGCCGACGAGCTCGCCAACACGCCCGCGATTTGCCGCAAGAGTTACGTGCATGACGCGGTGATCAACGCCCTTCGAGCAAGGCGCGCTGGAACGCTTCTCGCGCGCGCTCAAAAATGGTCGGTCGCCGAGTCGGCGGGCCAAGGTGTTGGCGCAGGTCATCGCGTCCGCCGGCACCTTCTCCGCAAGAGCGCGGTGAACGCCGCGCGCTCGGCGACGGTTCCACTCGGCGGATTGTGCGGGATCGCTTGGCTGCTTCGAGGACCGCGGAACTTTTTCCCGCGCACTTGGTTCACCACGAGTAATTTATCTTTGTACGAAAGGATCAGCCATGGCGACACGCAGCAACGTCCGAACTGTCGTCGCCGATGCCCAGGACAAGGGACGAGAAGCCGTCGAGGCTGTGAGCGACGTTCGCGACAACGTCGCGGTTGCTATTGACAAGTCCCTGAAGAAGCGGCCTTACACGACCTTGGCACTGACGCTGGCACTCGGTTTTGTGCTTGGCGCGATGTGGGCACGTTAGCGAGTTGGAGCGCTGCTCGTGGGCGGGCTGCGCAAATATCTGCAGCTTCAGGCCCAGGCGAGGAGCGGCCTGAGCTCCGGGCTCCTCGTATGGGGCCTCCTCGCGATCGTGTTCGGCACGCTGACCGCCGCATTCATCCTGCTGATCGCTTTCATTTGGCTCGCCGAACGCTATGACCCTCTGATCGCGGCATCTGTGCTCGCCGGCTTTTTCCTGCTGGTCACGATCTTAGCGCTCTTTTGCTCGCTGCGGTCGCGGCGCCGCACCATTGAACGTGCCGAGCTGGCACTGGCGGCGCGCAGGCACGCGACTTGGTTCGACCCGAAGCTCGTCGCCGGGGCGATTCAGGCGAGCCGCGGAGTCGGCTGGCGCCGGCTCCTTCCGCTGCTCGCGCTGGGCATTCTCGCCGCGAGTCTCGGAATGGAACGATCCGGCCTCAAGCGGGAGGGCGACAGCGAGCAGAATGGCGGGCGCCAGCTTGCTCGTGCCGCTTGAAGACCTCTGGGGGCGCTCGAGCCGTGCGATGTGGCGATTGCGCGCGGGGAGGAACCCACACCGGCTGCGGCCGTTGAAGCTACGAATCTCAGGAGGATTGTAATCATGACTGACGATCGCATCAGCGGCAGCGCCAAGAACATTGGCGGCCAAGTGGAAGAAGGATTCGGACGCGCGACCGGCGACGTGAAGACACAGCTCCAGGGCAAGGCCAGACAGATGGAAGGCACCCTGCAGGAGGTCTACGGCCAAGCCAAGGAGACTGCGGCTGACGCCGCGGAAGCCCTCCGCGAGAGCGCCGGCGAAGCCGGTGACTTTCTGCGCACGACCATCGAGGAGCGCCCCTACACGACCGCCGCGATCGCTCTCGGCATCGGATTTTTGATCGGCCGGTTCGGCCGCCGTTACTAGAGCCGGATATCACATCTGCACCGCGCCGAGTGTAGACGAGGTGCCTTGCTTAGGGTGAGGCACTAAACTGCAAACGAATTTTCTTGACTCGTGTAACGAGAATCTTCTAACTTTCGGCATTCTCCAAATTTGCGCTTGCAGCGCCAGTGAGCCAGGGGCAGTACCGGCCACGCTGCTCGGTGCTAATCGAACGCAGAGCGTGATTCGGAGTTCCCATCGGGCGCGCATCTCCGCCGCGGGATCCTGATCGTTCTCGCTTGATTTATGCCCGGTCGAGCCCCAACGCGCGGAAGAGCCCTGGGTCAGCTCAGCTTTGAGCACCCGACCCCTTCATCCGGCGCCGGGCGTGCGCTGCCAGCCGCTCGTAGTCCTCGGCGATGCGAAGCATCATCTGTTTCGAGTCAGGATCTGACATTTGTTCCGCGATGCTGCGGGCCTCCTCGGCGCGCTCCTACCAGTGCTCGGGGTTATCGAGGATGGAATCGGACACGACCGTGTTCATAGGCGGCGGTGCGAGCGGAACGATACCGGCAGGATAGACGTTGCAAAAACTGGATCGCCGTCATGCCTACGTCGAAAGAATGCCGCCAGCATGCCGAAGAATGCCTGAGGCTTGCGAAAGAGACCACGCAAATCTATGCAAGGCAGGCCTTGCTCGAACTCGCGGCCGAGTTCCGAGAAATTGCCCAAGAATTGGAACGCCGCAGCCCTCATTCCACTGGTGCAAAGCGGCGCCGCGCGCACAACAACTTCGCGCCGCCACGGCGCCGTCGCGCCTGCTGAAAGCTTTTCTGCCTTCGTCGCTGCGTAGACGCACGCTCTCGACTCGAAAAGCCCTCTTGCCTACGTCGCGCACCGTACAATGCGGTCCCAAAGAACTGTGAGTCGGTCATTTGCCGGAACGAGAAGTTGCCCGTCGTTCCGATTTCGCATCGACCTGATGGGATTCCGCGGAACTGCGTATGCGAGTTCCGGCCATGCGGCGCTCGCATGTAAGGAACCGGGCGGCGGCCTGGCACGTTGCTCACAACGAGTGTGCGGGCACGAAGGACTGGAAGCCGCGGCTCGGCACCCACAACCCACAACAACGAAAAGGAGAAAAACCGCATGGCATTCTTCTCGAAATACATCAAGACAATGGATGACCTGTTCGTGCATGCGTTGCGGGACATCTACTACGCGGAAAAACAAATCGTGCAGTCGCTGCCGGAGATGATCGATAAAGCAACCGATTCGCAGCTCAAGCAGAATTTCGAGGCGCATCTCGGCGAGACCGAGAACCACGTGACGCGTCTCGAACAAGTCTTCAAGCTGCACGGCAACGCGCCGCGAATGGTGGATTGTCCCGCCATCGACGGCATCATCGATGAAGCTGAAGAGGTGGCCGGCGAAGTCGAGGACAAATCGGTTCTCGATGCGGCGCTCATCGCTGCAGCGCAAGCGGTCGAGCACTATGAGATCACCCGCTACGGCACATTAGTCGCCTGGGCGAAAGAACTGGGGCGCCACGATTGCGCGGCCTTGCTTCAGCAGAACCTCGATGAGGAAAAAGCGGTCGACAAGAAGCTGACCGCCATGGCCGAGAGCAAAGTGAACCGCCGCGCCGCGTAGACCGCCCGCCACGCGTGCGGTCCTTTTCTGGATGGCGGCGGAGGCCTTGAGCGAGTCCCCCGCGGGCTCGCTCGGGGCCATTTTTTTCTATGCACCTCACGGATGTCAGGCCTGCAGGCGGACGGTTTCTTCGTAGTGGGCCAGCAAATCGGCCGGATCGCGATAGACCGCGATACATCCGCTCGCCTCGAGGTCGCGCCTCGGAAAGCCTCCGGACAGCATTCCGATAGTCCCGACCACCCCCGCACGCTTCGCCGCGATGGCGTCATAGGGAGTGTCGCCAATCATGATGGTATCCTCCGGCGCCAACTTGCCGGCGCGCAGAAGAGCAACCTTGATGAGCGCGGAGCCCGGCTTATCGTGTTGCACGTCATCTCCGCATGCGAGCGCATCGACGAGATCGCCTACGTTCGTCAGCGCGAGGTAACGGTCGAGTTCGTCCGCCGATGAGCTCGTGGCAACGGCGATCAGCTGTCGTCCGCGCTTCACGCGTTCGAATAGCGCCCGCACCTCGGGAAAGGCTCTCACGTGCGACAGGTATTTGTCGCGATAGCGTCGGCCCTGCGCGTCGATCACGCGTGGCACGACTCGGGTGACATGCGGGCCCGGAAGGAGCGCGTGCAGCATGTCGTGCGGATCCTGGCCCGAATGTCGTTGCAATGTGGCGAGTGGAAATTCAAAGCCGAACGCCTGCAGCGTCTCCTGCCAGCATCGCAGCGTCAGCGCGCTGCTATCGACGAGCGTCCCTTCCACATCGAAAATTACAAGCGAATGAGCGATAGTCATGGCAATGGCCCCGGGCAACGGTGAGTGGGCCGCGCGGACATCCTCCGCTACGGTTCGGCACCCCGGCCCAGTTCGCGTCAGTAATGCCGCGGGCAGCGCAGAAGTTCCGCTATTGTTGGGCGAGCGACATTCGAGCCTTGGAACTCATAACCCGGCAAATTGTTGTGTAATGCGGACATCTGGGGCGTAGCACCAAATGCGCCCCCCGTTGTTTTCAGATGGAGACGACTATGTCGCTCGGAACGATACTGCTCATTATCTTGATTTTGCTGCTCATCGGCGCTCTCCCGTCCTGGCCGTACAGTTCGGGGTGGGGCTACTATCCCTCCGGCGGGCTGGGACTCGTCGTGATCATCCTTCTCATCCTCGTGCTGATAGGACGGCTGTAACGCCGATCACTTTGGCCAAGAAAATCGGAAATTCTGTGCCGGCGAGCGACGCGAGCGCACTGGATGCGATTCCTCTTACGTCGTTAACGGCAAGCGACGGACCGCCCAGCTGCCGCTCGCAGGCGCTGTGGCCTCCACAACAAGACGACGGCAAGTTCGTAGCCGTGGGCGAAGACTTGCGGGAGCCGCGGCAAAAGTAAGCTTCGGCCCTAGGCAAGCACTCGACGCGTCACAACGTGTGTACCGTCGAGGGGACGAGCGAGCTCTGAAAAATTCACGTTGGGGAGCTAGGCGGCCTCGGCCCGTTTGCCTAGTGTGGGCGTGCTCGAAGCTTCAAGAGGCGAGCGTAGACTAAGCCGCCGCCTGAGGTGCCGACATGCCGGCGTCCTTCATCAATGACCCCGAACACTGGCGACAGCGCGCAGGCGAGGCGCGCAGCGTCGCGGAGCAGATGAATGAGCCGCAATCGAAGGAAGCGATGCTGCGAATCGCCAAGGACTATGAGCGTCTTGCCGAAAGAGCCGAACAGCGAGCCAAGGGTTCGAGCCGATCGGGATAGGCCCGGCAGCGCCGAACAACTAGCCCCGCGCGAGCGGGGCTTTTTTGCGCCGATTGCGATGGCGCGGGGGTGCGCGCCCGCAGTGAAAAGGACGGCCCCCGCTCGGAGGCCGTCCCAAGTTCGTTCTACCGATTCGATCAGACGTTGATGACCGCAACGATCCTGTGATTGCGGTCCACGATGATGATCTGATCGCCGACGACGAAGTACATGTGCCCGCGCCACTGGGGATAGATCTCGATGAGGGGCGGGGGAACGACCACCACGCGGACGCTGGTCGGCACGGTTGTGCCGACGTTCAGGGCAAAATTAACGTTGTTGACCCGCGGTACATTGCTGCCGGTCAACACCGTCTGCCGAACCTGCGTGCGTTGTTCCGTCGTCAGGTTGGCACTGCCGCCTGCCTGGCCTGCCTGTCCTTGCTGGGTTTGGCCTTGCTGCGTCGTTTGCCCCTTCTGGGTTTGACCTTGCTGCGGAGCCTGGCCCGACTGGCTCTGGCTTGGCTGGGTTTGGCTGGGCTGGGTCTGGCTTGGCTGGGTCTGGCTTGGCTGGGTCTGACCTTGCTGCGACTGACCCGTTTGACCCTCCTGACGTTGCGAACCTTGACCGCTGGTCTGGTCCCGCTGTTTTTGGCTTTGGCTACGCTGCTGCGACTGACCCTGTTTGCCCTGCTGCGCTCCAGATTCGGGCTGGGCCTGGCCGGTCGCTTGGCCATCCTGCCCGCGCTGCGAGCGATCTTGCTGCGTTCCTTGCATCCCGTCTTGGGATGGACTTTGCTTCGGGGACGACTGCGATTGCGGGCCTTGGGCCGCGCCGCCGCGTTGTTCGCCCTGCATGCTTTGAGCTGACGCCAAAGCAACGCCTGCCAACAGCGCAGCCGTACTGATCAGAAGCTTGTTCCTCATTCGAACGGTTCCTCTCTTACTGGTCCCCGCGTGCCAAGCTCTGGCGCGGGTAGAACGAGGAAGCCGCTCGGCGGGTTCCATGGGACGCGGATCGCAGGCGCTCTCAAAGGCGCGTGATGCGGAGGAGAAAGAAAGAGTGCCATGGAACCAATGCAGCCTTGGCTTCGCGCCCCTGGTGGCAGTGATGGAGCCTTGGCTTTATGCCAACAGCTTCACCAGGATTGCTTTCTTCGGTGTCAGCCAGCAGATCGAAGACGATTAACAGCGCCGGTGTGTCTGCCGCTAACTTTTGCACGCGACTCGACGCCGGATGGATGCGTTAGAGCAAGTCGTCGAACGAGAATGTGCCGTTCTTCGGCACCACGATCTCGCCGTCGACGACAAAGGTGTCGGCCTTGAGAGCAAGGGCCGCCTAGGTCAGGGAAATAGCGCGTGAGCGAGCGGCCGGACTTGGACTGGAGAACGACGTTTCGTCCGTTGCGGAACAGCAGACAGCGAAAGCCGTCCCATTTCGGCTCGTATTGCCAGCCACTTCCGGTCGGGATCTCGTCGACCGCGAGCGCCTCCATCGGCGCAAAGGGCGGACGCAACCTGCGTCCGCCCTTTCGGGTCAGATCCCGGCCGGTGAATGCCGCCGGCCGTTCAGTGGAGCCCGCCAAAGGCCCAGATCAGAAGCAAAATCGGCATGGGAATGCCGAGCAACCACAAAAGAAGATAACGGCCCATTGGGTAACCTCTTCGATTGAACAAATTCCTTGAAGTAATTCCGCTTCCGCAAAAGAGTTCCCACGCCGACACTTCGGAAACAATCCCTGGGCCTCCCGCAGCTTTGGAACCGATTCCGAACAACCACGTTCAAGACCGGAGCCCTCAAAGCGAGCGCACGTGCGACGAGCAAGCGAACGGGTCTTCTGAGTGCCCGTGAGGGCTACTCGGCTGCCACGCGCTCCACCTTCTTTCCTGCTGCACGCTCCGGCAGGTCTCTCGCCTGCGCAAACGTGCGCACGACGAGCCGCTCGACCCGACCGCGGATTTCGATCTCATGGCGAGGGGCATCGCCGACGTCGATGCCAGCGCGCAGCGCCACAGCTTCGGAAATTACGAGCTCGCAACCGTAGGTCTTGGTGAGGCCCTCGATGCGGCTTGCCGTATTGACGGAATCGCCAACCGCTGTGACCGACACCGCCGAACCGTAACCCATCTCGCCGACGATGGCCGGCCCGGTATGAATACCGATGCCGATCCGCAGCGGCTCGGGTATGTCGTGGACCAGCGCGCGATTGAGGCTTTCCATGCGCGCGGACATGTCTCTCGCGGCGGCGAGTGCTTGGCGGCAGCCGGCCTCGACGCCGCTGTCGAGGCCGAACAGCGCCATCACGCCGTCACCGATGAACTTGTCGATGTGGCCGCCAGCGGCCTCGACCGCCTGGCCGGTCTCGGCAAAGTAGCGATTGAGGAGGAAGACTAGATCGTAGGGCAGCTTCTTTTCCGAGAGCTGGGTGAAGGATCTGAGATCGCCAAACAGGATGGCGATCTCGCGCTCGGCGCCATGGAGATACCCCGGCCGACTGAATCCGTCGCGCGCCTGCGCGGTCGCCGGCAACAGCGGCGTGACGCGCAAATCTCCGTGCGGACGCAGCTGACAGGCGAGCCGCACGTCGGGTGCCGCACCCACGCGGCGCAACACCTTCACCTCTTCGGGTGCGGGCACCAGCATGGCCTCGGGAGGACCGTCGACCCTGATGCGGCAGGTGGAGCAGCGGCCGCGGCCGCCGCATACGGAGGCATGCGGGATGCCGGCCATGCGGCTCGCCTCCAACACCGAGACGCCGCGCACGATCGGAACGACGCGGCCGCTCGGGTAAGTCAGCCGGACGACGCCGTGCCGGCGTTGCCAGTACCAACGCACCGTGCGCGCAGCCAGCACGGCGAGCAGCGCCGCCACGAAGGCGTAACGCACCCACACCACCAGCTGATCGAGGAAAGCAGCGTCCGCCGGTGCCGGCCGCGGATGGTCCTGCGTGAACTGCGCGACCCAGGCCGGATCCTCCGCCATTGCCGTGACCTGCCGGCCGGCCTCGAGCGCGCCCAGAATCGCCAAGGTCGGAAGCAAGAGCGCGAAAGCGTAGAGGATCGGCTGCCAACGTGGGTACCACCGCTTCAGGCGCAGCCAGAACCAGAGTCCAATCATGGCGTGGACCCAGGCGATCAGCAACACTGCGAACTGGAGCGCGCCACGCAGAGGATTGGTCACGAAATACGTCTGCAATACCGCCGAGTAATAGCCGACGCCGGCGCCATAGAAGGTGTCGGCGACGCGCGTCTGGAGGACGTGGTCCGTGAGAAAAAACGGAATCGAGAATCCGAGCACGAGCTGGGTCGCCTCGGCAAACGGCATCTTGAGCGAGCGGCGCAGCCAGAGCGCCCAAAGCGCCAGGCTGTAATGGGTCGCGAAGGCGCCGTAGAGGAGGACGGCGCCGAGCTGCGACGCCCAATATTCGTAGATGTGCTCGAGCGCGCCATCCATGGCCTGGACCGAAATGAGGCCCAGGCTATGATTGACGAAATGGGTCGTCACGTATGCCAACATGACGAGTCCCGACGCCAACCGCAGCCGCCGGATCACGCCGTTCATCCGTGCTCCTGTTTCAAGATGCACCTCGCGTAGCCGGCGATCGCGTCGACCGTTTCTGGCGCGGGGTGTTCGCCTTCATCCAAAACAATATCAACTGCTTAAGTGCAAAGAAACGATCCTACGCGTTCAAAGAGAGCTCGGCTTCGGATGTCTGCAATGGGTCCTTCATCGAGAATTTGGCGATCTCCGATCCATCGGGCTCCCGCTGAAATGCACGCCCCGTCGATCATCGCCGTTCGCGATCAGTCAGAGCAGATCACAATCGCTCATACGCTTCTATTTGCCCCTCAGTGCCCCAATTTGGACAGCCTACCGTCACCGTTTGGCCAATGTACTAGCGTGCCCTAAGCCCGCGGCGCCTTGGGGAGGCGGACGGGGGAAACTATAATGGCCAAACTTCTGAATATACATGCGCGCGGCGACAAGCCGGCTCAAGTAACGATTTCGCCGAGCTTTGCGCCTAGTCCACTGGCGCTCGCCGAGCGCGATCGGCGGGAGGCCTTGCGAGACCAGCAAAGCCTTACAGCGGCTTTCTTTGGAGACCCGCTGCCGGGCATGTCGGCACTCGATCGGCGGCTGCGCGAACGGCCTCATTGAGCGAGATGGTTACGGCGTTTGGTTCTTCGAGCTTCGCGTCGGAAAACAACGCCAGCTCAATGTCTCTGCTGTAAAGTATCGGCTTCTGCAAGTAGTAGCCCGCAAGCGCGCTGCCATTGCGCGCGGTGCTCGCGATTCTGCGACAGCGCCACCATTTAAGGTGCAGCCGACAGGCCACTTTCGTTGGCGGCTGTGAGGTGCTCCTTTGGGCGTGAACTTCGCCAATATTCTCCATGGAGCACAGGGCATGGGCCGACTCGCGGCTGGAAGGTTCGTATTCGTTGTCGGCATCGCGGCGCTTGCGCTGACCGGCAAGCCGCTGGCGGCCGAGCCCCAAAGCTTTCCGAGCAAGCCGGTGCGGATCATCGTGCCCTACACGCCGGGCTCGCCGAACGATGTCCTGGCGCGGTTGCTGGCGCAGCAACTGCAGGCCAAGCTTGGCCAGCCTGTCGTCATCGACAACAAGCCCGGCGGCGGCACGACGATCGGCACCAAGGCGGCTGCGGTCGCGCCTCCCGATGGCTACACGCTGCTGTTCGCAAGCTCGGCGATCGTGATCGAGCCGATCTTGAACAAGCAGATCGAATACGATCCGCAGAAGGATTTTGCGCCCGTCGCATTCATCGCGCGCACCTCCTTGCTCCTCACCATCAGCGCACAAGTGCCTGCCAATTCGGTCGAGGAGTTCGTCGCCTATGCCAAGGCCAACCCCGGTAAGCTCAGTCTCGGTTTTGCACAGGGAACGGTGTCGCAACTCGTGGCCGAATATTTCAATCGCCTGCGCGGGCTCGATATCACCAGCGTTCCGTACCGCGGCGGCGCCCTCGTCATCCCCGACATGCTGGGCGGCCGCATCCATGTGTACTGGCCGGCACCGGCGACGGTGCTACCGCTCATTCGCGAGGGCAGGATCAAGGCGCTGGCCACATCGAGCCCGGAACGCAATGCCGATTTGCCCGACGTGCCAACCATGAAGGAGCTCGGTCTCGACGAACTAGCGCTGGAATTCTGGGCCGGGATGTGGGCGCCGGCGGCAACTCCCCACGACATCGTCGGCAAGCTCAACGCCGCGATCAACGCAGCGCTGCAATCCCCCGAAACGGTCGCTAGCATGCAAAAGCTCGGCTTCGAATACAGAATTGGCTCGCCGCAGGATTTCGCCAATTTTGTCGCGGCGGAAATTCCGCGCTGGACCGCGGTGGTGAAGGCATCCGGCGTGACATCCCAATGAGTCCTCGGCCGGCCGATCGCGGCCGAGAGTGGGCGGAGACAGATTGGCAAGGGATGTCTTTACTGGGCAGGACGCGCGGTCCATGCTAGCCGCGGATGGCCGAGGGGTCATTACTGGGCCCAAACGACATCATTGCGAATGCCGAGCCGTTAAGCCCCGCGGTCGAATCGCCGACCATTGGACATCACACAATCCAAAGAAGGGGAGACACATGAAACGCCGTCAATTCCTGATCGCCGCGGGAGCCGGCGCGGCCGCAGCTACCATCGCCAAGCCCGCAATCGCCCAGTCGATGCCGTCCATCAGATGGCGATTGACGGCAAGCTGGCCGAAATCGCTGGACACCATCTACGGGGGTTGTGAAACGATCTCCAAATATGTGTCCGAGGCGACCGACGGCAAGTTCCAGATCCAGAGCTTCGCCGCCGGCGAGATCGTGCCCGCACTGCAAGTGCTCGACGCCGTGCAAAACGCCACCGTCGAGATGGGCCATACGGCCAATTATTACTATATCGGGAAGGATCCGACCTGGGCGCTGTTCTGCGCCACCCCGTTCGGGCTCAACGCCCGTCAGCAGAATGCCTGGTTCTACGATGGCGACGGCACGAAGCTGATCGACGCGTTCGGGAGCAAATTCAACGTGAAATGTCTGTCTGCCGGCAATACCGGCTGCCAAATGGGCGGCTGGGCCCATAAAGAGCTCAAGGAGCCGGAAGACCTGAAAGGGCTGCGGTTTCGCATGGGTGGCTGGGCCAGCAAGACGCTGCAGAAGCTCGGCGTGGTCCCGCAGCAGATCGCTGGCGGCGACATCTATCCGGCGCTCGAGAGGGGCACGATCGACGCTGCCGAATGGGTCGGGCCTTACGACGACGAGAAGCTCGGCTTCTATAAAGTTGTGAAGTTCTACTATTACCCCGGCTGGTGGGAAGGAGGCACCACGCTGCACCTCCTGATCAACCTGGCCAAATGGAACGA
>Ga0066709_100001372_pt1 | contig 15973 bp, 13 predicted proteins | sample GraSoiAngelo_158_FD_79665 | JGI IMG/M metagenome (GOLD analysis project Ga0066709, IMG submission 79665) | Grasslands soil microbial communities from the Angelo Coastal Reserve, California, USA - 14_1009_16_30cm | ecosystem: Environmental > Terrestrial > Soil > Grasslands | place: USA...
GCCGAGATCTCGTCCCAGATGCGCATCTTGTCGGCCTTCTCCTTGGAGAGGACGACCATCCCGGTATCGTTCTCACGGGACTCGAGCAGCACGTCGACCTTGTCGCCGACCTTGACGTTGGGCTTGCCCTCGACCAGGCCGAACTCCTGGATGGGGACCTGGCCTTCGCTCTTGTAGCCGATGTCGACGACCGCGTAGTCCTTGGTGATCTGGACGACGCTGCCCTTGACGATCTCGTTCTCCTTCAGCTCGCCTTTTCCGCCGCCCTTGCCTTTGAAGCTCTCCTCGAGCATCGAGGCAAAGTCTTCTTCCTCATACGGTGCGGGCTGGTTCTTGTAGTCGGTGGTAGTGCCGGTGAAAGGATTCGCCATGAACTTGTTCTGACCTGCGATTCTGGAACTTCGCCCCCTCGGAAATGGAAATCGCCGCGCGCCCCGGGGATCGAGGGCAAGCGGCGGTGTCTCTTTCGGTACTCCGCCGGAGAAGCGGGCGGACCCTACAAGCGGGCCTGCATGGTGTCAAGGTACGGAACGGACGGATTTTGGATGCATTCTGGCGAGCGCGGATTCATCTGCGATCGACGTCCGGGAAGAGCGCATGTGGTACGTTTCCGCAGCATCAGAGGCCGATAGAAAACCGTCAGGGCTTGTCGCGCAAGCGTTCCCGGGCCAAGCGGTAGCAGCGCTCGACGACCTCGCCGGGATCCATACCGGTCGTATCGATGACCACCGCATCCGGGGCAGGCTTGAGCGGCGCGATGGCGCGCTCGGAGTCGTCCTTGTCGCGCCGCCGCTGGTCCGCCAGCACCTCGCCCAGGGGGACGGGCAGGCCTTTGTCCAGAAGCTCGGCGTGCCGGCGCGCGGCGCGCGCCTCGTCGTTCGCCGTGAGGAAGAACTTCACGTCTGCGTCGGGAAAGACGACGGTCCCGATGTCCCTGCCCTCCAGGACCGCGCCCCGCTCTGCGCCGCGTCCGAGCTGGCGCTGCAGACCGAGCAGCTTCTGACGGACCACCGGGCGCGCCGACACGACGCTGGCCCCGCGGCTGATCTCGGGAGTGCGGATGGCCGCGGTGACGTCCTCTCCGTGCAGCAGCACCCTCTGGCCATCGCCTGCGGGCGCGAACGAGATCTCCAGGCCGCCATCGAGGAGGCGGGCAAGGGCGGCGTCGTCCTCCCAACCGATGCCCGCCCGCTGCGCAGCCAGGGCCACCGCGCGATAGATGGCGCCGGTGTCGACGATGGTGAACCCGAGCCGGCGCGCCAGCTCGCGCGCGACCGTGCTCTTGCCCGCACCGGCGGGACCGTCGATGGCGACGATCGGTGGCACGGGCGGTCAGTAGCGCAAGGCTCGCGCAGCAGCAAGGCGGGGCTTGCTCAGCGGTGTAGCGTCACGAGCAGGCCGAGGCGGACGGCGGCCGTGAGCGCGACCACCCAGGTCAGGGCGTTCAGCCCACGCCGGGGCGCGCGATCGGTTTCCGGCTGCTGCTCGTCGTCCCCGCCATCCTCGGGCACGCCGGGACCGTAGGGCTCGTCGATGGCGGCCGGCGCAGCCAGCCACAGCCAACCGGCCCGCATGGCGACGGCCGCGAGCAACGCGGCGAATGCGACGAACCAGGCGATCTGCGCGGCGGGATGCATGGTGACCGGAAGCTGTGGCCGCGCGGCAGGCATCGGCTAGTGCCGCACAGCGGCCGGACAAGCAGGCGCCCGCTGCGCTATGGTGCGCACTTTCCCCAGGAGGGGTCCGCATGAAGCGTTTGTGGGTCGCAGCCGCGCTCGCGTCGTCCGCCGCATCCGCCCAGCAGGAGGACTTCAGCAAGGTGGAGATCAAGGCGACGCAGGTGGCCGGCTCCGTCTGGATGCTGGCGGGCTCTGGAGGAAACATCGCAGTCAGCGCTGGCGACGACGGCATTGTCATGGTCGACGACCAGTTCGCCCCGCTGCTGCCGAAGATCAAGGCCGCCCTGGCGAAGATCTCGCAGAAGCCGGTTCGATTCCTCGTCAATACCCACTGGCACTTCGACCACGTGGGCGGGAACGCTGGCATGGCGGACACTGCGGCGATCCTCGCGCACGAGAACGTGCGCAAAAGGATGCAGGCGGGCGCGGAGTTTCCTGACTTCAAGCTCAAGATCGAGCCCGCGCAGCCGCGCGCCCTGCCCGTCCTCACGTACCAGCACGACGTCACCATCTGGCTGAACGGCGAGCCCGTCCGCGCGCTGCACGTCCCGCCCGGCCACACCGACGGCGACACGGTGGTGTTCTTCACCAAGAGCAACGTCGTGCACATGGGCGACGACTTCGTCACCTATGGCTTCCCTTTCGTCGACCTGGACAGCGGCGGCGGCGTCCGCGGAATGATCGCGGCGATCGACGAGGTGCTTCCGCAGATCCCGCCGGACGCGAAGATCATTCCCGGCCACGGCCCGGTCTCGACCGTCGCGGACGTGAAGAAGTTCCGCAACCGGCTGGACGAGATCGTCGCGCTCGTCGCGCGGGGCCTCAAGAGCGGCAAGACGGTCGAGCAGATGCAGAAGGAGAAGCTGCTCGCCCCTTACGAGGACTGGAACGGCGGGCTCCTCAAGGCCGACCAGTTCATCGCAGTCGTCGCCCGGGACTTGACCCAACGAAAGTGATCAGCGTCCTCCACGGCTGTGCCGGCAACGCGACTCTCTTCGATCCGGCGCCTCCGGCGCCTCTACAAGGGGGGCTAACCCAGCGTCGGTGGGGTGGGCTCGGTGATGGGGCCGAGCTTGCGGAACTTCCGGTAGCGATCCTCGACGATCTGATCGGGGCCGAGCAGGCGCAGCTCGCGCAAGTGCCGGCGGAGGGCGTCGCGGAGCTTTCCGGCGGTCGCGTCCGGGTCGCGGTGCGCGCCGCCGGCGGACTCCTCGACCAGCTCGTCGACGATGCCCAGCTCGTATGCGTCGCGCGCCGTCAGCTTGAGCGCCTCGGCCGCCTTCTGGCCCTTGCTCGAATCGCGGTAGAGGATGGCCGCGCACGACTCGGGCGAGATCACCGAGTACCAGCTGTACTGGAGCATGAGCAGCCGGTTGCAGACGCCGATGGCCAGCGCGCCTCCCGAGCCGCCCTCGCCGATCACCACCGAGATCGACGGCACCTGCAAGGCGGCCATCTGCTCCAGGCAGACGGCGATTGCCTCCGCCTGCCCACGCTCTTCGGCGTCGATGCCCGGGTAGGCGCCGGGCGTATCGATGAACGCGATCACCGGCCGGTCGAAGCGCTCCGCGAGCTTCATCAGCCGCAGCGCCTTCCGGTACCCCTCGGGGCGCGGCATCCCGAAGCTGCGCAGCAAGTTCTCCTTCGTCGATCTGCCCTTCTGTTGGCCGAGGAGCAGGACCGGTTCCCCGTCGAAGCGCGCCAGTCCGCCGACCAGCGCCTGGTCGTCGGCGAAGGAGCGGTCGCCGTGGAGCTCGACCCAGTCGGTGAACAGCCGCTGCACGTAGTCGAGCATGTAGGGCCGGTTGGGATGGCGCGACAGCTGCACCACTTGCCAGCGGGTCAGCTCGGCGAAGATCTCTTGCTGCAGCTTGGTGCAGCGCCTCTCCAGCCGGCGGATCTCGCCGTCCAGTGCGTCGGCATCGCCGGAAGCGGTGCCGGTCGCCGCGTGGCGCTTCAGCTCGGCGAGCTTCTGCTCCAGCTCCAGGAGGGGCTTCTCGAACTCCAATGCGAAGGTGCTCATCGTCTCGAGGCGCCCTCGTACCATTGCGCCGCCCCGGCGCAAAGCCGCGCCGCGTCGGGCGGCCAGAGGCCGGCGGACGCGCCGTAGTCCTTGGTGAACCACGTCCTTTGCCGCTTCGCGTACTGGCGCGTGCGGGCGGCGACGCGCTCTTCCGCCTCGTCTCGCGTGCACCGCCCGGCAAGCGCGTCCGCCATCTCGCCGTACCCGATGATCTTGAGCGCCTTGTCCGCGCCGGGGACGCGTTCGCAGCGATCGAGCAGCCAGCGCGTCTCACGCTCCAGCGCGCCCGATTCGAACAGGGCGCGCGTGCGGCGGGCGATGCGTTCCTGCAGGACCTCGCGCGGCGGAACGAGATACACGATGCGCGCGGGGTAACGCTCCTCCGCGAAGGCGTGCTCGCGCTGCAGCTCGGACAGCCGGCGACCCGAGAGCGCGTGCACCTCCAGGGCGCGCTCGATGCGCACCCGGTCGTTGAGGCGGATCTCGGCGGCGGCCTCCGGGTCGATCGCGGCCAGGCGCGCATGCAACGCCGGAAGCCCTTCGCGCGCCATGTCGGCACGGAAGCGGGCGCGAAACTCCGCCGAGGCGCCCGGCGCGTCGAGCAGCCCGCGCAGCAGCGCGCGGATCCACAGACCCGTCCCTCCGGCCACGATCACGCGCTTGCCGCGCCGGACCACGTCAGCGATGGCCGCGTCGGCCAGTTGCACGAAGCGCGCGGCGTCGAGCTGCTCTTCGGGATCGGCCACGTCGAGCAGATGGTGCTGCGCGCGGGACCGCTCCTCGGCGGTGGGCTTCGCGGTCCCGGCATCCAGGCCGCGGTAGCACTGCTGCGAATCGGCGGAAACGATCTCCGCGGCGAGCTCGCGCGCCAGGGTGCACGCCAGCGAGGTCTTCCCGGACGCGGTCGGTCCGACGACCACCAGGAGCGGCGTGCTCACCCGGGCTCCGCAGAAGGCGTCGGCGTCTGCGCGCGCTCGCCGCCTTCGAGGAGGCGGACTTCGCTCTCCCGCCCGACCCGCAGGCCGTCGCCCTTGCGCGCGACCCCCCCGAGCAGCACGAGGTCTCCGCGCTCGAGGCGATCGAAATCCGCGTTCGTGGCAACGGCGTCGCGGTCGAGCCGCCCCACCGGCACCCTTCCCTGGTCGCTGCAGACGAACAGCCGCTTCTTGCCTTTCTCCGGTCGCGGGACGCCGACCACGCGCCACACGTCGCGCGGAGGCGGCGCGACGCTCCAGACCAGCACCAGCGGAGCGTACGCCAGCGCCTCGTCCGCGCGCAGGCCGAGCTCCGCCGCGAGCTGCACCACGTGCGGCGGCGCCTCCCACGGGTGCAGCGCGGTGCACCAGTCGCGTGGGTGCTCGAGCGCGGGGCACGGCCGCTGCGTCAGGCACGGGGCGGCGGCCGACCACCTGCCGCTGCGCAACAGCTCGTTCCGAAGCTCCAGCAGGGCGCGGCCCGTCTCCCGCAATGCGGGCTCGACCAGCAGCACCGCGCCACCCTGCGCGAGAGGCAGCGCGTCGATCAGCGCGGCGCGCGAACCCGGGGGAAGCTCGGACAACGCGTTCGCGACGACGACCAGGTCGAACTCCCCGTCCAATCGCGGGAGCCCCTCGCCGAGGTCGGCCTGCCGCGTCCCGACGGCACCCCCGGAGAGAGCGCGGGCCTCGGAAAGCGCTGCTGCGCTCGCATCGAGCGCCAGCGCCGATCCCCCGAGGGCGTCGAGCAGCGCCAGCGCCGCGGGCGCAGGGCCCGCGCCGACGTCGAGCGTGCGCGGCCGCGCGGGGATGGCCAGGAGCGTACCAGCCGACCGGGCCAGCGCGAGGACGGCTTGCACCTTCGCGTACGTTTGCGGCCACCACCACAACAGGTACGCGCCGAGATGGGCCGCATCGTCGTAAGTGCGGCGGTGCGCCAGCGCGCGGCGGCCCACCAAGCCCTCGTGCAGGGCAGATACGGCCTGGGCGGCGCGGCGCAGCTCGCTCGGCGCGAGCCGATCGGGCGGACCGGGCGGGAGGCCGAGCAAGGCGCGCGCGCGGCCGAGCAACGCTGGCACGCGGTCGATCAGCGCGGTCATCGCGCGGGAGGATAACCGGCCGGTGCTCAACCGGGGTACGGAGAACGGATGTCGAGCTCGCGCAGCGCGGCGCGGAAATCGGCGGGGAGCGGCGCATCGCAGCGCACCGGGACACCCGTCGTCGGATGCGTGAACCCGAGCACGGCAGCGTGGAGCGCCTGCCTGCCGATCGCCGCCGCCGCGCGGCGCGAGGGCGCATCGGGCCGGAGCCGCGTCTCGCGCTTGCGCCCGCCGTAGAGCGCATCTCCGAGGAGCGGAAATCCGGCGTCCGCGAAGTGCGCGCGGATCTGGTGGGTGCGCCCTGTGAGCAGCTCCACCTCGACGAGCGCGGCGCCCGCGCCCCTCCCCAGCACCCGGAAGCGAGTCAGCGCGCGCCGGCCCTCGCGCACGCGCGAGCTGAACCGCTTTCGATCCACCGGGTGCCGGCCATGCAGCGTGTCGAACTCGCCCGACTCGGGCGGCTCGCCGTGCACGATGGCCAGATAGCGCTTCTGCACGCGCCGGGACTTGAATTGCGCCTGGAGGCCGCGCAGCGCCGGCTCCGTCTTGGCGACCACCAGGCAGCCGGAGGTTTCCTTGTCGAGCCGGTGAACGATCCCCGGACGCAGCTCTCCTCCGATGCCGGCGAGCCCGCAGATCTGATGGAGCAGGCCGTGCACCACGGTGCCTGAATCGATCCCCGCGCCCGGGTGGACCGCCAGTCCGGCCGGCTTGTCGATGACCAGGAGATCGTCGTCCTGGTACAGCACGGGCAGCCGGAGGTCCTCGGGAACCAGCGTGGCCGGCCGTGGCTCCGGGACGCGCAGTTCGATCTCCACGCCTGCGCGGGGCCGCAGGGAAGCCTTCGCCGCGGCTCCCGCGACCCGAACCGCGCCGTCGTCGATGAGCTGACGCAGCCGTGAGCGCGACAGGTCGGGCAAACGCGCGGCGAGGAGTTGGTCGAGACGCATCCCCGCCTCGCCCGCCTCGACCCGCAGCCTTTGCAGGGTCACCAGATCTTCGACTTGATGTGGCCCTTGCGCGCGAGGATCACGTCGATCAGGGCCCGCTCGAAGAAGTTCGTGCTCGCATACAGGCGGGGGTCCACGCGGCTCTCGTAGTGCGCCCGGCCTTCCTCGATCTCGTCCGCGAGCACGGTGAAGAAGGTGTCGTTCTCGATCCCTTCCTTGATCTTCGCCTCGTTGTAGAGGGAGAGGTCGGAGGCGATGGCGCGCGCCAGCCGGTTGGCGGCCTCCGGCGCCTCGATCAACGTGGCCATGGAACGAATCTACCGCAGGGCACGTAGACGGTCACGAAACGGTCGGCACGGACGCACCTTGCCCTACTCGGAAGCCAGCTCGACGTTCCAGTACGCCAGATCGGCGGTATTCAGGAACGGCAGCCACTGGGAGTAGAAGCGTCCGATCCGTGGTGGACCGCGGAAGAACGGCGTCCATCTCGGCCGCACCGGCGCGCGCGTGAGCTTCATGTGCGCCTCGTCGGGCGTGCGGCCTCCCTTCTTCAGATTGCACGGCACGCAGCTACAGACGACGTTCTCCCAGGTGGTGAGCCCTCCCCGGCTGCGCGGCACGATGTGATCGAGGTTCAGCTCGGCGCGCGCCGGCGTGCGGCCGCAGTACTGGCAGGTGTTGCGGTCGCGCGCGTAGATGTTCAAGCGCGAGAAGCGCACCTTGGCGCGCGGCAGGTGGTCGTACGCCTGCAGCAGGATGACGCGCGGGACGCGCAACCGGCGAGAGGAGGTCCCGATCGACTCCTCGTGGATGGCGACCGCCAGCTCCGCCCACGATTCGAAATCGAACGTCTGGTACTGCTCGTCCACCGCCTTCGCGGCGCCGCGGTACAGGAGGATGATCGCGCGGCGCACGCTGGTGACGTGCACCGGTTGGTAGAGGCGGTTGAGGACCAGCACGCTCGTCGAGAGCACTCACACCTCCGTTCCGTCGGGCGCACAGCCGCCCGAGGGATGACGCCCCAGTCTATCGCTTGCCGGGGCTCGTTCGCCTGCCTGTCCGGCTGCCTTGGCGACTGCGGCCGCCAGCTCTCCTACATCGCCCGCGCAACGCACGTCGAGCACTACCCGATCCTCGCGGAGGAGCGCGATGACCGGCGGATCGCCGCGCCGCAGCTCGTCGAGCAGGTCCGCGCCACCCTGGACGGCCACGCCGAAACCCGGCAGACGCGCGAGCGGCATCGAGCCACCGCCCACCTTTCCCTCGCTCTCCACCACGCTGCAGGCGATGCCCCGCTCCGAGAGCTCCAGCGCGAGGCGCGTCGCGCGCTGGGAGAGCTGCTCCGCCCGGGCGCCGAGCGCCTCGTTCACCGGCAGCTCACGCGCGCGTCCCGACCGGTAGAGCCGCAGCGTCGCCTCCAGCGCGGCGAGCAGCATTCGATCCGCCCGCAGCGCGCGCGAGAGCGGGTGCTTGCGGCACGCCTCGACCAGGTCGCGCCGGCCCAGAAGGATGCCCGCCTGGGGCCCGCCGAGCAGCTTGTCTCCGCTCACCAGGACCAGGTCGGCGCCGTCGGCGAGCGAGCGCGCCGCGGTGGTCTCGGAGAGGCCCTCGGGCAGCTCCAGGGCGCCGCTCCCCAGGTCGTGGAGGAACGGGACGGAACGCTCGCGCGCGAGCGCCGACAGCTCCGCCATCGTGGCCTCCTGCGTGAAGCCGACCAGCGCGAAGTTCGAACGATGGACGCGCAAGAGGAGCGCGCGCGGGAGCCCGTCCAGGGCCGCCGCGTAGTCGGAGAGCCGGGTGCGGTTCGTGGTTCCGACCTCCACCAGGCGGCAGCCGGACTGCGCCAGGATCTCGGGGACCCGGAAGCCGCCGCCGATCTCGACTAGCTCGCCGCGCGAGACGACCGCGGCGCCTCCGCCGCCCAGCGCGGCGAGCGCCAGCAGCGTGGCCCCCGCGCAGTTGTTCACGGCGTGCGCTGACTGCGCGCCGAAGAGCTCGCAAAGGAGCGGCTCGATCGCCGCGCTGCGGTGGCCGCGGTGCCCGGTGTCCAGATCGAGCTCCAGGTTCGAGTATCCCGAAGCGATCTCAACCACGCGGGCCAACGCCTCCGGATGCAGCGGCGCCCGGCCCAGGTTGGTGTGCAGCACCACTCCGGTCGCGTTGATCACCCGCCGCAGGCGCGGCGCTGCCTCGCGCTGGGCGCGCGAGAGGACGTCCTGGTCCGGCACCAGCTCGCTCGAGCCGTTCACCGCGCCCGAGAGGATCCGCTCGCGCGCGGCGGCGATCGCCTGCCGGACGGCGGCCTTCACCGCGGCTCGCCCGACGCGGACCTCGAGGGCGCGGACGGCCGGCCGCGAGAGCACTTCGTCCACGCTCGGCAGAGCGCGCAGCCGGCCTCTTTGGTCCTCCATGGCAAAAACCTAACCCGGCCTGCGCCGCTCCGCCAACCTGCGGTACCCTGAATCGATGCGGGTCGCGCTCGCCCTGCTCCTCTGCTGCGCCTGCAGAACACCCGCAAGACCGTCCTCGCCGACCGCCGACGAGCTCGAGTTCCACCGCCGCGCCCTGGTGGTCGACGCCCATTCGGACGTCACCGAGGCCGTCCGCTACGAGCAGTACGACCTGGGCGTCGCGCACCGCGACCACCACCAGGACATCCCGCGCATGCGCGAGGGCGGCCTTTCGGCGCAGTTCCTGTCCATCTTCGTGCAGCCGGGCAGGTTCCGCGCCGAGCAGTTCTTCGACGAGGCGCAGACGCAGATCGAGGCCATCCGGAAAGCCGTCGCGGCGCATCCGGCCGAGCTTTCGCTCGCGCGCACTGCGCGGGAGGTCCGCGAAAACGCACGGCGGGGCGTGATCAGCATCCTGCTCGGGGTCGAGGGAGCGCACATGCTGCTCCCCGGGACTGACGAGGAGCAGCTCGACCACCTGCGCGTGTTCGCCTTCCAGGGCGTGCGGTATTTGACGCTCACCTGGGCGAGCTCCAATCCGGTGGGCGGTTCGTCGGGCGACGACGGCGACACGCAGGGCCTGACGGCGCTGGGCCGCCGCTTGATCGCGGAGCTGGAGAAGCTCGGCGTGGTCATCGACCTGGCCCACGCGTCGGACCCGCTCTTCTGGGACGCGCTGCGCATCGCGACCCGGCCGGTGCTGGTGTCGCATTCGTCGTCGCGGGCCATCGCGAACCACCCGCGCAACCTGACCGACGCGCAGCTCAAGGCCGTGGCGCGCAACGGAGGCGCGGCGTGCGTGAACTTCTCGCGAGGTTTTCTGGACGACGGATTCCGCAAGGCGGCGATCCCGGTGGCGAACCAGACCCGCGACCTGCGGACCTCCGAGCGACGGAAGGCGTTCCAGGCCGCCAACCTGCCCGACGTTCCCGTCTCGCGGCTCATCGATCACATCGAGCACATGGTGGCCGTGGCGGGCGCCGATCACGTCTGCCTCGGCTCCGACTTCGACGGCGTGCCGATGGTCCCCGTCGGCCTCGAGGACGTCAGCAAGCTGCCGGTGATCACTTCCGAGCTGCTCCGCCGCGGCATGCCCCGCCCCGACGTGGCAAAGGTCCTCGGCCTGAACATCCTCCGCATCCTCGAAGCCAACGAGATACGGACCAAGTGATCACCGCGGAGGCGCGGAAAGCGCGGAGGATCAGGATCCAGAAACCTCCGCGCTCTCAGCGCCTCCGCGGTGATCCTTTTGTCCGTTCTCAGGCGCCGCGGGGGGGACCGACGGAAGTACGGCGCCTTGTTGGGGGCGAGGGGGGGTGGACAGCTCCTCGCCGAGTTGGGGGGCGCGAGAGGGGCCGGGAGCGTAGAGGTATTGGTAGGCGGCGAAGCTGCGCAGGCAGCGTTTGACGTAAGCGCGCGTCTCGTCGAGCGGGATCTCCTCGACGAATGCGTCCAACGGGAGCGCGCCGCGCGCCTTCATCCAACCCGCCACCGCGCCCGGGCCGGCGTTGTACGAGGCGAGCGCCAGCGCGGGATGGTGGAAGCGCTTGTACAGCTCGCCGAGGTAGGCCGCTCCGATGCGGATGTTCACCTCGGGATCGACCAGCCGCTCGGTGGTGTAGCCCGGAAGCTTCAGCCGCTGCGCGATGCTCCGGGCAGTCGATGGCATGAGCTGCGTCAGGCCCAGGGCGCCCGCCGACGACAGGGCGGCCGGATCGAGCGCGCTCTCCTCCCGCATCAAGGCCTGTAGCAGGTCGGCCGGGATCGAGGCGCGCTGCGCCGCCTTGGCGATCTGCTCGCGGAAGGCGAGCGGGTACGCGAGCCCGGCGGCGCGCAGCGCGAGCGGCTCCGAAGTCCGGCGCAACAGGCCCCGCAGCTCCGTGCGGATGAGCGCGTGCGCGTTGCGCAGGTCGCCGGTGCGCGCGGAGAGGTCCGCGAGCAGGACCAGCGGTTCCTCGCCCTCCGTCCCAAGCGTGCGGGCCGGGGCGCGATCGACGGCGAGCAGCTCGCGCGCCGCCTCGGCCTTCATGCCCAGCCGCAACAGCTCGATGGCAGCGAGCAGGTGCGGGTCGCGCGCCAGGCCGCCAGCCCGGAGCGGCGCGCGCGAGCGAAGCAGCGCCGCGATCCGCGGTGTCTCTTCCTTCTCCAGCGCGCTCAGCCGTTCCGGGTCCAGCTGCGCCAGCCGACCCCGCGCGAGCAACCCGTGGTACGTGAGCGGCCGCTGCTCGACCAGCCAGATCAGATCGGCGCGGGCAGCCTCGCGCGCGGCGTCGCGCGCCGCCTCGCTCTCCCCGTTGTCCGGCTCGAGCAGCGCGCGGGCGCGCCAGTAGCGGGCGCGCTCCTCCTCCGCTCCGTCGGCGTCCGGGTGCGCCGCCAGCGCGTCGAGGAAGATGACGCCTTGCCGCGGGTGTCCTTCGGCGAAGTGAGACCAGAACAGGCGGAACTCCGCCTCGGTCCTGAGGTCGCTGTCGGGATGGTGCTCGACGAGATCGTGCAGCAGCACGCGCTCGCCGGCGTAGTCGCCGGCACGGCGCCGGGCGAGCGCCTGCGCGAACACCGCGTCGTCGGAGAGCGTCGACCCCGGGAAGTTCCGGTGCAGCGCTTCCCAGAGCGAGGCGACCTGCGCATCCTGCGCCATGGTCTGCAGCTGCGCGAGAAGGTACAAGGCGCGCGCGCGGAGGTCGGGATCCGCGCAGCGCAGCACCACCGGCGCGAGCGCCGCGCGCGCCTTGCCGTAGTCCCGCTGCTTGCGCAGCGCGCGACCGCGGGCGAGGCCCGCGCGGCAGGCGAGTGGATCGGCGGGATCGCGCGGCGCGTGCGAGATGTCCTCCGCGGTGGGCTGGTGCTCCGCCGGCAGCCCGCCCGGAGCGAGCAACGAGAGCGCCTCCTTGAGCAGCGCCGCCGGCGTGCGGTCGCCGGGGCAGCCGCCGTGGCAGAGCGAGGGGAGCTTGATGCGCGAGAGCTGGTCGAGCGCCTCGCGGTTGCGGTGCGCGTCGAGCAGCGCCTCGGCCCGACGAACGAGCTTCACCGGCGGGATCGGCTCGCCGGGACCGAGCTGCCGCTCCCGCGCGCGGGCCGAGTCGGCCGCGGGCGAGAGCGGATGGTCCAGCCAGGCGGCGCGCCAGTGCGCGCGCGCCTTGTCCCTGGCGCCCGCGGCAAGCTGCGCGTCGCCGGCCAACAGGTGCGCGCTGGCGAGGTCGCCTCGCACCTTGCCGCCGAAGATCGGCTCCAGCACGTCCTCGACCTGGGCGGCGAGCCGCGGGCCGGCCACGTGCGCCTTCTCAAGCTGGCGGGCGCGCTCGAGCAACGCCTGGTCCGCGTCGACGTACCGCGCAGGAACCTGCGCGAGCAGCCGGTCGGCGGCGGTTGCCTCACCGCCGTCGATGGCGCTCAGCGCCGCGAGGTGCAGCGCCCGGTCGGCCAGCGGACCGCCCGCGGCCGCGAGCTCCTCGAACGCGACGCGGGCCGCCCGCGGCCGGTCCGCCGCCCGCAGCGCGAGCGCCCGGAGCCAGCGCCCGGCGAAATCGTCGGGCTTCTTGCGAATCAGCCTGAGCGCCTGGGCCGCGCGCCCCGCCTGAAGCTCTGCGGCCGCGCGCTTCAGCGGACCGGCTTCGAAGTAGGGAGCCAGCTCGGCCTCGCCGTACGCGGCCGCCACCTCGGTCTCGCGCTCGGGCGGCGCGGAAGTTTCCGCGCGCAGCGGAGCCGCGCCGAGCGACACGAGGCCGAGCAACAGGACCGTTCTGGAGAGGGGCATGGTGCGTTCAGGAAGGTAGGGAACTGTGGCACCCGCACAGGGCGGAGTCCAGTTCGGGAACCGCGCGCGGAACTTCCTCCATTCCACGACTGAACGGGGCGCAGCCGCGTGTTACCCTCGGCAACGTGGACGCAAGGACGCAGAGCGCGCTGCTCGCCGCCATCGTCACCCTGGCCCTGGCGCTGGCGATGCTGCTGCGCAAGGGCCGCACGCGTCTGTGGACCGCGTTCGCCCTCCTCAACGTCGCGTTGCTCGTCTACGAGCTGGGGGACTTCCTCGCCGGGATCCTGCACGTCGCCTGGCCGCTGCGGCTGACGCTGGTCGCGGCGGGCTTCGTCCCCAGTGCCGTCCTCGGGTTCCTGGTCGAGTTCCAGGGCGACGCCGGCCGCGCGCTGGGCCTGCGCCGGCTGGGCACCGCTTCCGGCATCGTGACCCTCGCCCTCGCGGTCTCCCCGATCGCGCTGCATCCCTGGGTCCGCATCACCGTGGCCGGCGCCGTCTTCCTGCAGCTCACCGCGGCCGTCTCGCTCCTCTACGCCCGGATGCGCCGGGCGGCGAGCCGCACCGAGCGCGCGCGCCTGTTCTATCTGTGGGTGGGCGCCGCTCTCTGCGTAGGCCTCACCTTCGGCGAGCTGCTCATCCGGCTCGCCGGGTGGCCGCCGCCGCCCTTCGCGAACGTCGCGCTGACCATCTACCTTTACTTCCTCTCGCAGACCATCCAGCGGCACCGCCTGCTCGATCTCAACGAGCTGCTGGGCAAGATCGTCGTGCTGGCCAGCGTGGGCGTCGTGCTGGCGGCGATCTATGGCCTGCTCGTGCGGTGGACCGGTGGACAGAGCACCGGGCTGTTCCTCTTCAACACCCTGGTCGCCTCCTTCGTCATCCTCATCCTCTTCGAGCCGCTCAAGGCGAAGGTCGAGGAGCGCGTCCTGGCGCTGTTCTTCGCCGAGCGCTTCCAGCTGGTGCAGGCGCTGCAGACGCTGCGCACGCGGATGGCGAGCGTGGTCGACGTCCGGCAGCTCGGCCAGGTCATGCTGGACGGAATCTACGAAACCCGCAGGGTGACGCACGCCTCGCTGTACCTGCTCAGCGACGATGGCCTGGGGTACCGGCGGCTGGACCACCGCGGGCCGGCGCCGGCGCCGTACATCGACGCGGCCACCGCGCGCGCGCTGGTGCAGAGCGCGCAGGCTGGCCAGAAGGCGCAGCTGGTGGAGCTGGTCGAGCGCAGGCTGGCCGAGCTGCGGCAGGTCCTTCCCGACGAGGAGGAAGGGCGCACGCCCGCCGAGCGCGATCCGCGCGCCGAGGCGCTCGCGGAGGAGCGCTCGCGCCTGTCGGAGCTGGGGGCGGCCATGGCGGCGATGCGCGCCGGGGTGACCATCGCGCTCGTCGCCGGGCAGCGGGTGGTCGGGTTCCTCTGCCTCCTCGATGACCGCGTGCCGGAAGCGTTCGCCTCCGACGAGCTGGCCGCCATGCTGCAGGTCGGCGAGCAGGCCGCCATCACCATCGAGAACAGCAGGCTCTACGAGCGCATGAAGGAGCGCGACCGCCTCGCGGCGCTCGGCGAGATGGCGGCCGGACTGGCGCACGAGATCCGCAATCCGCTCGGCGCCATCAAGGGCGCCGCGCAATACCTCGACCCGGCCGCGCTACGCGAGGGTGACGCCGAGATCCTGCAGATCATCGTCGAGGAGGTGAACCGCCTCGACGGCGTGGTGGCGCAGTTCCTCGACTACTCCCGCCCGATGGGCCCGGGCGCGACAGAGAAGCTCACTCCCACCGATCTCAACGAGGTGCTCTCGCGCACCGTGAAGCTGATCGAGGGATCGCTGCCGCCCAACGTGCGCCTGGAGCTGTCGCTGGAGCCCGAGGTGCCACGCATCCTGGCCGACGCGGAGCAGCTCAAGCAGGTGTTCATCAATCTCGTGCTCAACGCCGTGCAGGCGATGCCCGACGGCGGCCGGCTCGCGGTGCGGACGCGGCGTCCGCGCCAGCCGCTGGAGCTGGGCCTCTCCGACTCCTCGCCGCGCTACGCGGCCGACCAGGTCGAGGTGCGGTTCGCCGACACGGGCGCCGGCATCCCGGAGGAAGCGAAGGACCGCATTTTCATCCCCTTCTATACGACCAAGTCGAAGGGCACCGGCCTGGGGCTCGCCATCTCCCAGCGAATCGTCAAGGCGCACGGCGGCAGCATCGAGGTGCAGAGCCGCCTCGGCGAGGGGAGCGAGTTCATCCTCCGCTTCCCCTCCGCCACCGCCGTCGACGCCGCCGGCCGCCTCGGCCTCACCCCGACCCCTCTGCAGGTCACCCGCGTCGAACCCGCCCGCGAGGAAGAACCCGAGCCCATCGCCCCCTCCCTCGCCCGCGAAAGCGGCTAGGCCAAAAAGCGTTACAGGGAGCGCGGGAGGTTGGGAGCGCGGGAGGATCCGAACCGTCTCCGCGCCTTGTGGTGTTCCGGGCTCTCCCGCGCTCCCGTGTCTCCCGCGCTCCCTGTGAAGCTCTTAGTCCTGCTTGAGGATGGGCCAGCCGCGGCGGAGGGCTTCGGTGGCGAGGGGGCTGCCGGTGGCGGGGGCGACCACGACCGGAATGCGGGCGGCGGAAAGCAGGGCCAGGTCGCCGGTGTGGGAATCGCCGCAGGCGAGGACCAGAGGGCCGAAACGGGAGACCGCCTCGAGCTTGCCCTCCGCGTAGGTGACCGGGTGGAGTACCTCGTCGGTGAAGCGGCCGTCCCGGACGCGCACCTCGATCCCCGCGACCTCGGTGAAGCCGGCCAGCGGCCCCGCGGCACGGACGATGGGGAGCGGGCTCGCCGAGACCACCACCGGCAGCAGCCCGGCGGCGGAGCACGCTGCTCGCAGCTCCTGCGCCGCGCCCACCAGGCGCGGTGGAATCCAGGAGCGCGCGAATCGATCCGCCTCGGCCGCCAACTCGGCCTCGAGCAATCCCGCCTGCAGCTGCGCGGCGTACATGTATCCGGTGCGCTTGTCGCGCGCGACCGCCTGCTCGTACTCGGCGTACGGGTCGCGTCCTCCCGCCAAGTGCA
>Ga0066709_100001373_pt1 | contig 15971 bp, 18 predicted proteins | sample GraSoiAngelo_158_FD_79665 | JGI IMG/M metagenome (GOLD analysis project Ga0066709, IMG submission 79665) | Grasslands soil microbial communities from the Angelo Coastal Reserve, California, USA - 14_1009_16_30cm | ecosystem: Environmental > Terrestrial > Soil > Grasslands | place: USA...
GACCGCGAGCGTGGCCGCGCACCGGGCCGGCCAGAGCAAGATCCGGCGGATCCACATCACCCAGTCCGACAGCTTCGTGCGCATCGACCTGATCCGCCAGGAGGTGCTGATCGAGCGCCTGTACCAGGGTGAGTTCACCTCGAAGACCGGCCGGGTGTACCGGCAGACCGGCGTCACCGAGGTGCCGTTCCTGGAGAAGCGCGGTGAGCCGCTGGCCCTGGAGATGGCGCACTTCCTGGACTGCGTGCGCACCCGGGCGACGCCGTGTGTACCGGGTGCGCAGGGCCTGGCCGCGCTGGACCTGGCGCTGCGGGTACGGGAGTGCCGCCTGGCGGGCGTCGGAGGTTAGACCCCGGCGGGTTCGATCGCGGCGGCGATACCCGGGGCGAGCTGCCGCATCTCGTCGAGCAGCCCCGGCGCCTCCTCGTCGGAGATCTCCGCCAGCGCCCGTTCCAGCGGCGGCATCGCCCGGTCGTCGCCGAACATCTCCAGCGCGATGGCCGCCGCGAGGGCGCGCTCGCGCGGGGTGCGCTGCGCGGCACCGGACAGCGCGACGAGCGTGCAGCTGTCGGCGAACCCGTGCTGGCGCAGCCGGGCCGCCCAGTCCAGGCTGCGGATCAGCGGAAGGTGCGCGCCGACCCGGGCGGCGAACGCCAGGACGGCCGGGTCACCGGGGTACCGGCTCCAGAGCACCTCAAGCAGGTCGTCGAAGGCCGCCCCGGGCACCTGGGCGGCAACCAGCAGCAGCTCGCGCACGCTCCGGTGCGGTACCACCGCGGCGATCGTCGTGGCCGGCCGGCCCGCGGCAACGAGCAGCGCGGTCATCTCGGCCATGCCGAAGGGGAACTCACCCCGCTCGATGCACTCGCACAGCAGCCGGGCGGCGTCCTCGTGCCGGCCCAGCTTGTGCAGGCTCATGATCTCCACCCGTACCAGCTGCCCCCGGCTCAGCACCTGGACGGCCTGACCGGTCGGAGCGGTCCGCGGGAACGCCTCGACGAGCGCCAGAGCCGCGGCGTAGTCGCCCTGGGTGTACCGCAGCCGCGCGTCGAGTTCCTGCGCGCTCAGTGCGGCGCCGTCGATCGTGCGCAGCTCGGCAAGCGCCTCCTCGGCGAGGTCGAACCGGCGCAGCCCGGACGCGGCCTGGACGAGCACCTCCAGGAAAGTCTGCCGGGCGCTGCCACGCGCCTGCGCCCGCTCCCGCTGGCACACCGCGACGGCCTCCTCCAGCCGCCCGGCGAAGACCAGGGAACGCGCGAGGTTCGCCACGGCATCGTGGCTGCCGTCCTCGTCCTCGACGGCGAGCTCGGCAAGATGGAGGTTGCGCGCCACCTTGTCCTTGACCGCGAACCGCAGCTCCGTGTAGCCGAAGTGGGCCAGTTCCACGCCGGGCAGCAGCGAACCGGTGAGCGGCTCTCCGGTGACCCGGTCGACGACCTGCTCGTGCAGCCGCCCGTAGTACCGGCCGTCGGCGCGGAACAGGCGGATGGACAGCACGCCCCGGCCTTCCAGGCCGTGGCCCTCGACGCACTGCACCAGTACCTCCGCGGCCGGCCCGGTCACCTGGTCGAGCGCGGATCGCATCGACGCGGGGTCACCGGTCACGATCTCGTCGGCGTCCACGACGAAGATCCATTCACCGCGGCAGTGCGCGATCGACCGGTTCCGCGCCTCGGCGAAGTGGTCGTTCCAGTACCCCTCGACGACCCGGGCACCGTGCTCGCGCGCGATGTCCACGGTGCGGTCGGTCGAGCCGGTGTCGTACACGACGATCTCGTCGACGAACCCGCGCAGCGCGGTCAGGCAGTCGGCGAGCATGTCCTCCTCGTTCTTGACGATCATGCTGGCCGACACCAGCGGGCGCGGACCCGGTACCCCCGACCGCAGCGCGCACCGCCCGGTGCCGACGTGCGCGACCAGCGCGCTGTGCACCACCACCAGCCGGCCCGCAGCCCGCAGCTGCTCGTATGGCAGGTCCGCGGTGGGTCCGCCCACCTGGTCCAGGGCCGCCCGGCGTACCGCCACGCAGACCGGACCCAGCCGGTCCACCGCGGTGGGTTCCTCCCGGTTCTCGTCACGCCATTCGCGCGCGTACTCCCGGAAGCTCGCGGGGCTGGCCAGGGCATGGTCGGGAAGGGATGCGCCCTGCGGGCCGTAACTGCGGTGGCACCGCGGACCGGCGGCGACGACCTGCGGGTCGGCGAACGGCTGGACGACCCGGTCCAGCCAGCGCGCCGAGCCGAGCACGTCACCGTCGAGGAGTACCGCGATCGGGTGCCGGGTCGCGGCGAGCCCGGCCGACCAGCGGCCGGCCTGGTCGGCGGAGTCGTCGTCGAGGATCCGCAGCCAGCTCTGCCCGGTCAGCTCCCGGCGCAGCTGCGGGCGGTCGTGCGGTACGACGCAGACCACCTCGTCCTGCGGTCCGAGCTCGGGACGCAGCCAGTCCAGGCAGGCGGAGAAGTCAGCCGGGCTGCCGCTCGCGGTGACGATGACGGAGACGGGAGGGTGGCTCACTGCGGCCGCCCGCCCGGTCGCAGGTACCGGCTGAGCGCCTCGACAGCCACGTCGCTGGGCGAGGCGGCCTCCCGGTTGACGCGCTGCAGCTCGCGGTACACCTCCTCGCGGTGCACCTGGATGCTGCGCGGGGCGACGATGCCCAGGCGCACGACGTCGCCCCGGGTCTCCAGCACGGTGATCACGACCTCGTCGCCGACCATGATGCTCTCGCCGGACCGGCGGGTCAGAACTAGCACCCCCGTTTACCCCCTTCCATGGCGGTAAAGGAAGAGTACCCGATTTACCCGACCAGCAGAGGCGCCCGTACCGGAAGCCCGCTCCCACCGAGCACCAACTGCACCGCCCGGTGACTGGAGCGGGCGACGATGATCGGGGCCATCAGGTTCGCGGTCGTCTCGGCCGGCGTCTCACCGGCCGTGATCACGAGCAGGACGAGCAGGTCCTCGGCGTCCGGGATACCGAGCGCGAGCAGCGCGTCGTCGTCGACGTCCACCGTGTGGTCCGGGAAGAACGGTGCCGGCGGTACCACGAGGAAGCGCAGGTCCGGCGTGTCGATCGAGGTGAGCGAGTAGAGCAGGCCGGCCTCGTCGGTCTGCACCAGAACGAACTTCCGGTGCGCCGGGAAGCCCGGCATCGGCGCGACGAACTCCAGCACGGGGAGCTCGGCGGTCTCCACCTCGTCGATTGCTTGAGCGATCATGGGTCTCCTCGGGCGACTAACGCAGGAAGTCGACGAGCGACGGCTGGACGACCTTGGCCCCGGCCGACAGCGCCGCCTGGTAAGCGACCTGCTGCAACTGCATGTCGCTGATGGTCTTGGGAAGGTCGATGTCCTCGACGTCGGACAGCTGGGACATCAGGTTGTCGACCTTGTCGTTGGCGAACTGCTGCATCTGGGTCACCTGGTTGTAACGAGCACCGACGCCGGACTGTACGGCCTTGAGCGTGGTCGTGGCCGTGTCGAGCCGGTTGAGGTCGCTGCTCAGGTTGCTCGGGTTGGTCTGCAGGTCGGTGGCGATGTCGGACATGATCTTGAACAGCTGGCCGGCACCCGCGCCGAAGACCGCCGGCCCGGGGTTGGCGACCTGCACCTTGACGTTGTCGCCGACGGTGCGCTGGACCACCCCGTTGTCGCCCAGGTAGTTGCCGCTCGCGTCGTAGGCGGCGGAGCCGGTCGTGGTACCGCCGAAGATCGGCCGGTCGCCGTACCGCGTGTTGGCCAGGCCGATCGTCGCGTCGTGGACCTGGTTGACCTCGGTGGCGATCGCGAGCCGGGCGTCCGACGAGCCGCCGGCGCCGTTGGAGATGCCCTGCAGGGTCAGCTCCCGTACCCGCTCCACCTGGCTCATCATGCTGCTCAGCGCGGTGTCGGCGGTACCCAGCCAGCCGAGCCCGTCGTCGGAGTTGCGCGAGTACTGCCGGGCCGCCGCGAGGTCGCCGCGGTACTGCATGGAGGCCACGGTGCCGGTCGGCGAGTCGGACGGCTTGGAGATCTGCTTGCCGCTGGACAGCCGCTGCTGGATGTCGCCGAGCCGGCTCAGGTTGCCCTGCAGCCCGACCAGGACGTTGGTGGCGATGGACCGTTCGGTCACGCGGAAGGCGGTCATCGGGGTCAGCTCCCGGTGTGGTTGATGAGGGTGTCGAGGGCGTTGTCGATGGTGGTCATGACGCGTGCCGCGGCCTGGTAGGCCCGCTGGTAGGTGATGAGGTTGGTCATCTCCTCGTCCAGGTTCACGCCGGACTGCGCCTCGCGCGCCGAGTCGACCGAGTTGGTCAGCGCGCTCTGGATGCCGGCCTGCCGGTCGGCGGTCTGGCCGGCGACGCCGAGGTCGGCGATGAGCTGCCGGTACGACTGGTCCGGGCCGGTCGCCGACGTCGCGATGCCGCTGATCAGGTCGGCGTTGCCGCCGTCCAGCGTGCCGTTGCCCGGCCCGTTGGTGGTCGTCGCCGCGGCGACCAGGTCCGGGTCGGCGATGGCGACGACGATGTTGGAGGCGTTGACCGGGTTGCCGTCGGAGCTGGTGAAGAACGTGCCGCCGGCGTTGCCGAGCTTGTCGTACCCGGCCATGTGCTGCGCGTTCACCGCGTTGGCGAGGTCGGCGGCGACGCCGTCGAGCTGCCCCGCGTAGTGCGGCAGCACGGTGTTCATCGTCTGCAGCATCGAGGCCATCTGGCCGGACTGTGGGGTGACCGCGACGCCGTTGTCCGCCCAGGTCAGGGTCACCGGAGTGACGGGGACGTCGTCCAGCCGGCCCGCTCCGCCGGCCGCGATCGGCCGGGAGCTGGCGCCGTTGACCAGGCTGGAACCGCCCAGGTACACGCTGACCGAGCCGTCGGTCTGCGTCGCGGCGGTGGCGCCGGCGACCTCGCTGAGGTGCATGACCAGCTTGTCCCGCTGGTCGGCGAGGTCGTTGAACGGCAGCTCCGCGTTGTTCGCCTGCACGATCGACTGGTTCAGCTTGGCGATCTGGCCGGCGGTCGTGTTGACGTCCGTGGCGTATGCGCTGAACTGCTCGCGGGTGGTGGAGAAGAGCGAGGCGAGCGACGCGTGGGTGTTGTGCAGCGTGTCGGTCAGCGTGGTGGCGCGGGCCAGCACCTGGGTACGCACGGAGGCGTCGCCCGGGTTGTTGGTCAGGTCGTGCCAGGCCGACCACAGGTCGGACAGCTGGGACTGGACGCCGGTGTCGCTGGGCTCGTTGAACGCCTGCTGCACCTCGGTGTAGACCTGGTTCTGGTCGGTGAGGTAACTGTTCTGCGCGTGCTCGATCCGGCCGCGGGCCTCCAGGAACGCATCCTGTACCCGGGCCACGCCGGTCACCGTCACGCCGCCGACCGAGCCGTCCGGCAGCGAGTTCATCGCCGGTACCGGTGAGCCGCCGACCGACTTGAGGTCCACCCGCTGGCGGGAGTACCCGTCGGTGTTCGCGTTCGCGATGTTCTGGCCGGTGACGTCCATGCCGCGCTGCTGCGCGTACAGCGCGCTGAGCGCGCCGGAGAGGCCGGAGAAGGTGCTCATTACATCGCCTCGTCGATGAGTCGGGTCCGCGGGGTGGCCGCCACGGTCTCGCCGCGCCGGCCGTAGGTCTGTGCCGAGCCGGAGACGACGAGCATCGTCTCCTGGACCGCCCGCTGGCCGGCGGTGAGCAGCTCGCGGTTCGCGTCGGCCAGGGCGGTGATCTCCGCGGTCAGCGCGCGGAACGTCTTGCGGTGCTGGTGGAACAGGTCCGACCAGGGTTCGTCGGCCGCGTCGGCGATCTGGCCCAGGCTCGGATCGGTACCCAGGCCCAGCGCGGGGCCTACGGCGGCCACCTCGACGGCGCGGAGCACCTCGGTCAACCGGATCTGCTCCAGGACCACCTCCACCTCCCGGGTGGCGTGCGCCAGCCAGCGCGTCCGCCCGGCGGCGAGCACCAGCTGCTCCTCCTCAAGCTTGAAGAGCAGGAGTTCGAGCATGTCGCGTTCCCGCCACAGGATGCTCGACAGCTCCGCCAGGCCCATGTCGCCGCCTCTCCGGTCGGCGCGCTCGGTACTGCGCGCCAGGTACCGGACATGTCGGCAGGATCGCCGGCCCCCTGAGGACTTCCGCCGCGGGCGGAACCTGAGGACAACAACCTCTTTGCAACTGACAGTGACCAGTCTGTATACCCAGCGCAGTCGAGGCTTCTCTCCTGCGGGCCGGTGCCCGCCACCCGGAAACCGCCACCGCTGAAGAAGAGGCCACGTGACTGCTAACGCCACCGCCATCTCCCCCCGCGAGCTCGACGATCTGGTCCGCGCCCACCTGCCGCTCGTCGGACACCTCGTCCGCGAGCTGCTCACCCGGCTGCCCTCGCACATCAGCCGGGAAGATCTCGTCTCCGCCGGCATGGCGGCCCTGGCCACCGCCGCCACGGGCTACGACCCGTCCCGCGGGATCCCGTTCGGCAGCTTCGCCACCGTCCGGATCCGCGGGGCGCTCCTCGACGAGCTGCGCAGCCTGGACTGGGCCAGCCGGTCGGTACGCGCCCGGGCCCGCCGGGTGGACACCGCCCGGCAGGAGCTGACGGCCGCGCTCGGGCGCACCCCGACCCGGGCGGAGCTGGCCGAGGCGCTCGGCGTCGCGGAGCACGAGGTCAGCGCGGTCGGCGACGACGTGCAGCGGGCCGTGGTGCTCAGCCTGCAGGGCTTCGCCGCCGGTACCGCCGAAGACCTGGTACCGGAGCGCGCCGCCGGCCCGGAGGACCTGGTCCTGCACCGCGAGCGCATCGGGTACCTGCACGGCGCGATCGAGGCGCTGCCGGAGCGGCTGCGCCACGTGGTGACCGCCTACTTCTTCGAGGAGCGCCCGATGGCGGAGATCGCCGCGGAGCTCGGCGTCACCGAGTCGCGCATCTCCCAGCTGCGCGGCGAGGCGCTGACGATGCTGCGTGACGGCATGAACGCCGAGCTGGACCCCGAGCTGGTGGCCGCGCCCGACCGGCCGGACGGCTGTGTCGCCCGGCGCCGCAACGCGTACCACCACGCGGTGGCGACCAGCGGCGACGTGCGTTCCCGGCTGCGGCTGACCGACCACCACGGCCTGCCGCTGGCACACAGCCTCTGAAAAAACTCAAGCCCCCGGGCCCACCGCCGATGTGGTGGTTGTCCGGGCCACGGATGGACCGGAAAGAGACTCAAGTCAAGGAGGAAGAATCATGAGTCTGCGTATCAACTCCAACATCGCGGCAATGAACGCGTACCGCAACCTGGCCTCGACCGACAAGCAGATGAAGGGCTCGCTGGAGAAGCTGTCCTCGGGTCTTCGCATCAACCGTGCCGCCGACGACGCGGCCGGCCTGTCGATCAGCCAGGGCCTGCAGTCCCAGATCGGTGGCCTGCAGGTGGCGGCGCGCAACGCTCAGGACGGCATCAACGTCGTGCAGACGGCGGACGGTGCCCTGAACGAGACCGGCGCGATCCTGCAGCGCATGCGTGACCTCGCGGTGCAGGCCTCCAACACCGGTTCCCAGGACAGCGGCGCCACCTCGGCGGCGCAGACCGAGTTCAACCAGCTCAACCAGGAACTGGACCGGATCGCCCAGACGACCAAGTTCGGCAGCCAGTCGCTCCTGGACGTCACCTCCGGCGCCTACGTCGGTACCTTCCAGGTCGACTCGGGCACCGGCAACGGCTCGACCATCACGGTCGACCTGAGCAGCACCGGCGCGCTGAACGCCGCGTCGCTGACCACGGTCAGCGGTGGCACCAAGATCACCGGTTTCGACTCGGCCGGTCTGCAGACCGGCGCCCTGGACCTGACGACGAACGCGGGTGCCAAGTCGGCGATCGACCAGCTCGACACCTCGATCGCCAACGTGTCGACCGTCCGGGCGAACCTCGGTGCCTACCAGAACCGGTTCGATCACACGATCAACAACCTGAACGTGGCGATCGAGAACCTGTCCGCGTCGAAGTCGGCGATCACCGACACCGACATGGCGCAGGAGATGACCAACTTCACCAAGGCTCAGATCCTGCAGCAGGCCGGTACCGCGATGCTGGCTCAGGCCAACCAGGCGCCGCAGGGCGTCCTGAAGCTCCTGGGCTGATCCAACCAGGTAACTGAATAACAAGAGAACACATAACTGCATAGCCATCCGGCGGGCGGTCGGTATCCACCGGCCGCCCGCCCGGTGGCATGTTCACCGGTACCCGGGGGGAGGACGACATGGGCAGCACGACGACAGTCGACGGCCTCGTCAGCGGCATGAACACCTCGCAGGTGATCAGCCAGCTGATGCAGCTCGCCGCACAGCCGCAGACCAACCTGAAGAACGCCGTCACCAAGGAGAACGCGGTCATCTCCGCGTACCAGTCGGTGAACAGCAGGCTCGCGGCGCTGCGGACGGCGGCCGAGGCGTTCACCCCACCGTCGGCGCTGACCCCGGTCAACCCGACCTGGCAGTCGGCCAAGGCGACCTCGTCCTCCACCGCCGTGACCGCCACCGCGTCCGTCGGCGCCCCCACGGGTACCTTCACGTTCGATGTCACCGCCCTGGCGAAGGGGCAGATCACGACCGCCAACGTGGCCGCAGCCGGCCCGGTCACCACCGGCAGCGGGCTCGACGTCACGGTAGGTACCACGACCACCCACGTGAACGTCACGACCGACACCGCCCAGGGTACTGCGGACGGGATCAACGCGGCCAAGCTCGGCGTGACCGCGTCGGTCCTGACCACCCAGCAGGGCACCATCCTGCAGCTCACCGGCTCGACCGGTGCTGCCAACAGCTTCTCCGTCAGCGGCCTGGCCGCCGCCACCACGGACATCGCCACCGCCGCCGACGCGCAGATCACCGTCGGGAACCCGGCCGCGGGCGGCTACACCCTGAACAGCGCGACCAACACGTTCGGCAATGCCGTACCCAACGTGACGCTGACCGTGTCGCAGCTCGCGAACGGGGTCTCGGTGACCACCAGCTCGGACGCCGACGCGATCGCCGACAAGATGAAGTCCATGATCGACGCCGCCAACGGCGCGCTGTCGCAGATCGGTGCGCAGAGCGCCTACAACGCGACCGCCAAGAGCGGCGGCCCGTTGACCGGCGACTTCGCGGTACGCCAGCTGCAGAGTGACCTGCTGTCGGCGGTCAGCAACGGGCAGACCGGGTACGGCTCGTTCAAGCAGTTCGGCGTGCAGCTCGACGGCGACGGCAAGCTCACGTTCGACCGCAACGCCTTCATCACCGCCTACAACGCCGACCCCGCGGGCGTGCAGAAGGCGGTGGCCACCGGCCTGGCCACGCAGCTGGACACCGTGGCGAAGAGCGCGACCGACCCGATCACCGGCAACCTGACCGCGGCCATCAACGGCGGCAACAGCCAGATCAGGAGCCTCAACCGGCAGATCGCGGACTGGGACGTCCGGCTCGCAGCGCGCCAGCAGGCACTGCAACGGCAGTTCACCAACCTCGAGCTGGCGCTCGGCAAGATGAAGGACCAGTCCAACTGGCTGTCCGGCCAGATCGCCGGCCTGCCCAGCGCATCCTCCTAGACAAGGACCAGCGATGACCAACCCGGCACTACGTAGCCGCTACCTGGCCGAAACCGTCGCCACCGCCTCGCCCGGCCAGCTGCTCGTCATGCTGTACGACCGCCTGGTCATGGACCTGACGCAGGCCGAGGAGACGCTGCGGGCGGGTGACCGCCCGACCGCGTCGGAGCGGCTGATGCACGCCCAGGACATCGTCACGGAGCTGCGCAGCACCCTGGACGTCACGGCGTGGGACGGCGCCGCCGGCCTGGCCCAGCTCTACGCGTACCTGTTCCGCCAGCTCATCAAGGCCAACATCGGCGCCGACGCCGACGTGGTGGCGGAGTGCCGTGGGCTGGTCGAGCCGCTGCGCGACGCCTGGCGGGAGGCGCTGGTCGCCACCCGTACCGCCGCGATGGCCGGGTCGCCGGCCGGTGACGCCGTATCCGCCCGGATCGGGTGATTAACCATGACCGACTGGCACCGGGCCTGGACCGCGGCGCTGGACGAACTGGAGGCCGACGTGACCCGGGTCGAGGCGCTGCTGGCCGACGACCACCGGGTACGGGACCTGCCCGTCGCCGACCCGTGGACCCCGCCAGCGGGTCTGGGTCCGCTGCCGCTGGAGCTGCGCCCCCGCGCGGATGCCATCCTCGGCCGGCAGATCGCGGCCACCCAGGCGATCAGCGTGGCGCTGGCGACCAACCGCCGCCAGGCCGAGCTGCTCGCCCGGGTCGAGTCCGGCGCCGCGCCGCCCCGGCCGGCCTACGTCGACTGCGCCGCCTGAACCGACCAAGCCGCCTGAACCGACCAACCGAAAAGGCCTGCACCCCGGCGGGGTGCAGGCCTTTCGCCGTCGGTAGGGCTCAGATGGCCTCGTCGACCAGGCGGGCGCGGCGCTCGCCGGACACCGCCTCGCCACGCGAGCCGTAGGTCTGGGTGGTGCCGCTGACCATCAGCAGCGCCTCGCGAGCCGCCCGCCCGCCGTTGCTGGCCAGGTCCCGGTTCGCCTTGGCGAGCGCGGTGATCTCCGCGGTGAGCGCCAGGAACGCCTGGCGGTGCTGGTGCAGCAGCTCGCCGTACGGCGACGGAGCGCGGTTGGCGAGGTTGACCATGCTGACGTCGAGGGGCAGCCCGAGCGCGGCGGCGACCTGCCGGGTACGCACGGCGCGGATCTGCTCGGCGTGCCGGATCTGATCGAGGACGAGCTCGACCTCACGGGTCGCGTGGGGGACCCAGCGGGTGCGGCCGGAAGCCAGCAGGACCTGCTCCTCCTCCAGCTTGAACAGGAGCAGCTCCAGCAACTCCCGTATCCGCCAGAGGTCGCTCGCCAGGTCGGTCAAGTCCTCTTCCACGTCGCCTCCTCGCGTACCGGTCGGGATGTTCGATCGGCATGATCCGGCCCGAGTTGAGGCCTTCCACGCCGTCGACCGGCGGCAAAGCAACCGACCGGCAACCGGCTGTGACCTGTCGTGAACCCCTGCTCACCGATCGTTTCTGTGTCGCCCGGTACAGGGCGGTCCGACGTCCCGAGGGGGTCACATGACGGAGCTGGAGGAGCTCATCCGCGAGCACATCCCGCTGGTCGGGCACCTCGTCCGGGAGACGCTGAACCGGGTACCGGCGCATGTCTGCCGGGACGACCTGACCTCGGCGGGCCTGCTCGCACTGGTCACCGCGGCCAAGGCGTACGACGCGGCGCACGGGGTACCGTTCACCCGTTTCGTCGCGATCCGTATCAAGGGTGCCCTGGTCGACGCGCTGCGCGGCCTGGACTGGGCGACCCGCTCGGTACGGCAGCGGGCCCGGCAGGTGGAGCGGGCCCGGGTCGAGCTGACCGGCGCGCTGGGCCGCACCCCGACCGCCGTGGAGCTGGCCGGCGCGCTCGGCGTCGCGGTACACGACGTCGACGCGGTCGAGGAGGACGTCCGGCGGGCGGTCGTGCTGAGCCTGCAGGGCTTCGCCACCGGTACGGCCGAGGAGATGATCAGCGACGGTACCGCCGGCCCCGAGGACCTGCTGCTGCACCGCGAGCGGGTCGGGTACCTGTACGACGCGATCGAGGCCCTGCCGGAGCGGCTGCGCCTCGTGGTCACCCGGTACTTCCTCGAAGAGCGCCCGATGGCCGAGGTGGCCGCCGAACTCGGGGTGACCGAGTCGCGCGTCTCGCAGCTGCGCTCGGAGGCCCTGGCGCTGCTCAAGGACGGGATGAACGCGCAGCTGAACCCGGATGCGCTGGCCGCCCCAGACCGGCCGGAGGGCTGCGTGGCGCGCCGCCGCGCCGCGTACTTCGCCGAGGTGGCCGCCCAGGGCGACCTGAAGAGCCGCCTGGCCATGACCACCACGCTCGGCCTGCCGGTACGGCAAGCCGCGTAACCCGCAATACCTCAGCACCCCGGTAACGGGGCCGAAGACAGTTTCGGTGAGCACGGACAGCTCTTTTCCGCCACGGATCGGCGGCGCCTGAAGATGTGAAGGGATGTGCCGTGTTCGACGACGTGGCGACTCAATCGCTGCAGGTCGCGCTCTCCGGCCTGGCCATGCGGCAACGGGTGACCGCGAACAATATCGCGAATATCCAGACCCCGGGTTTCCACGCGGGTAAGGTCCAGTTCGAGAACGCGCTGCAGTCGGCGATCGCGAACGGTGCGTCTCCGGACGCCGCACGCCCGACCGTTGCCCAGTCCCTGGAGCCGACCCAGCTCAACGGCAACAACGTCAACCTGGATGAGGAGACGCTGTCCAATGTCGACACCGGGCTGCGCTACCAGCTGGCCCTGCACGCCATGGACAGCAAGTTCGGCCTGATCAGCGACGCGCTCAAGGGCGGTGCCTGATGCCCACCTTCGACTCGATCGGGATCGCCGCCACCGGTGCCACGACGTACCGCAAGTGGCTGGACGCGGTGTCCGACAACATCTCCAACATGAACGACGCCGTGTCCACCAGCTCGGCCGCCTTCCAGCAGCGTTTCGTGATCGCGCAGCCGGCCGCCGACGGTAACGGCGTGCAGGTCGGTGGGATCGTGCTCGGCGACCCGAACGGCCGGGTGGTCTACGAGCCGAACAACCCGCTGGCCGACAAGGACGGCAACGTGCGGTACCCGGACATCGACCTGAGCGACCAGATGGGTCAGCTGATCATGGCACAGCGCGGGTACCAGGCCAACCTCAGCGTGGTCGACCGCGCGCGCGACGCCTACCAGGCCGCTCTGCAACTCGGGCGGAACGCATGACCATCACGCCCATCGGCCCCATCAGCCCGGTCACCGGCCCGTCCGCGATCACCGCGGCCAGCGGCGCGTCCAGCGCGACCGGCGGTACCGACTTCGCCGGCGCGCTCGCCAAGGGCCTGGACAACGTCCAGCAACTGCAGAACAAGTCCGATGACCTCGCGGTACAGGCGGCCACCGGCTCGCTGACCGACGTACACGACTACATGATCGCCAGCACCGAAGCGTCGCTGGCCACCCAGCTCACCGTTGCCGTGACCAACAAGGCGGTTGCCGCCTTCAACGACATCATGAGGATGCAGGCTTGATTCGCGACCGGGCACTTGAGGTAGTCAAGCGACTGGGCAGGACGTTCGGCGGTTTCACGCCGGGCCAGAAGGCGGTGACCCTGCTGGGGATCGTCGCGCTGGGGATCGGCGGGTTCGTGTTCGCCAAGTGGGCCTCGGCACCGACCTACACGCCGCTGTTCAGCAACCTGTCGTCGACCGACGCCAGCGCGATCGTCGACAAGCTCAACTCCAGCGGTACCCCGTACCAGCTGACCAACGGCGGCGGGACGATCATGGTGCCGCAGGCCCAGGTGTACGACCTGCGGCTGAAGATGAGCGGGCAGGGCCTGCCGTCGCAGTCGGACACCGGGTACTCGCTGCTGGACAAGCAGGGGCTGACCACCAGCGACTTCATGCAGAACGTCGACTACCAGCGGGCGCTGGAGGGCGAACTGGGCAAGACGATCAAGTCGATCGACGGCGTCCAGGGTGCCACGGTGCACCTCGCGATCCCGCAGAAGGACGTGTTCGCCACCGACAGCCAGAAGCCGACCGCCTCGGTACTGGTCACCACCGCGCTCGGCCGGACGCTGAGCTCGGACCAGGTGCAGTCGGTCGTGCACCTGGTCGCGGCCAGCGTGGTCGGGCTCGATCCGAACCAGGTCACCGTCGCCGACTCGGCCGGCAGCGTGCTGTCCACCGGTAACGGCCAGAACCTCAGCAGCGGCGCCTCCGGTCGCACCCAGCAGACGCAGTCCTACGAGCAGCGGATGAACGACGCGGTGCAGCAGATGCTCAACAGCGTCGTCGGCGCCGGGCACGCCGTGGTCAAGACCACCGCCGACCTGGACTACGACCAGACCGAGACGAAGACCCAGACCTACGTCGCGCCGAGCGCGTCGACCCCGCCGCTGTCGCAGAGCACCAACGTGGAGACCTACAACGGCACCGGCGGCGGCACCGGCGGCGTGCTCGGGCCGGACAACATCCAGGTACCCAACGGCGCCGGCGGCACCGGGCAGTACAACCACTCGATCAACACGGTGGACAACGCGGTCGGCATGGTGACCAGGACCAGCCAGTCGGCGCCGGGCAACGTGCGGCGGCTGTCGGTCGCGGTGCTGCTGGACGCCAGCACGGCCAAGAATGCCGACCTGGCGCAGATCCAGAAGCTGGTCTCCTCGGCCGTCGCACTGGACGCGACGCGCGGCGACACGATCGCGGTGTCCGCGATGCCGTTCGACCAGACCGCCGCCGAGCAGGCGAAGAAGGCCGACGCGACCGCGGCGAAGGCGGCCACCCAGACGCAGCTGATGTCGATGGCGAAGACCGGCGGGTTGGCGCTGGTGATCGCGCTGCTCGTGTTCGTCGCGTGGCGGGCGAGCAAGAAGACCCGGCGCAGCGAGCTGACCGCGGGTGAGACCGCGGCACTGGACCGGATCCAGGCGGTACTGGACAAGCGCGGCACCCCGGCGGTCGGCGACGGCGGCACGGAGGCCCTGGCCCTCGGCGCCGGCATGGACGGCCCGTCGCCGGAGATGCTCGCCGTGGAGGCCCGCCACCGCGAGATCAGCGAGATGGTCGAGCAGCAGCCCGACGAGGTCGCCCTGCTGCTGCGCGGCTGGCTGGCCGAGCGGCGCGGCTGACCCTGAGCCCGGCGAGGAGGTGACCGCGTGAGCGAGCGAAGCGAGCGAACCATCAGGCTCAGCCCTGTCGTGCCTCATCGGGTCGGCGAGCGTAGCGAGGCGGCGCGATGAGCAAGACCGAAACCGAGATGAGCGGCCTGCGCAAGGCGGCGGTGCTGCTCGTCCAGCTCGGCAAGGAGGAGAGCGCCAAGCTGCTCGCCCAGCTGCCCGAGGCGGAGGTCGAGGAGCTGTCCACCGAGATCGCCCGGCTCGGGCTGGTCGCCCCGGAGGACGCCGGCGACGTGATCACCGAGTTCCACGCGATGGCCAAGCTGCGCCAGCGGGCCAGCCAGGGCGGTCTCGACCTGGCCCGGGAGATGCTGATCGCGTCGCTCGGCGAGGAGAAGGCCAAGGAGATCCTGGAACGGCTGTCCGCGGTCGTCACCGACCTGCCGTTCGCCTTCCTGAACCGGGCCGACCCGCGGCACGTGATCTCCTTCCTGCAGAACGAGCACCCGCAGACCATCGCGCTGGTGCTGGCCCACGTCCCGTCCGGCCTGGCCTCCGCGATCCTGTCCGGACTGGGCCCGGAGACCAGCGCGAACGTGGCGCACCGGATCGCGGTGATGGACCGCACCTCGCCGGACATCATCAAGGAGGTCGAGTCGGCGCTGTCCCGCAAGCTGGGCTCGGTGCTGCAGCCCAGCCAGATGTCCGTGGTCGGCGGGGTACAGCCGCTGGTCGACATCATCAACCGGTCCGACCGGATCACCGAACGTCTGATCATCGAGGGCCTGGAGCAGCGGAACCCGGAACTCGCCGAGGAGATCCGCCGCCGGCTGTTCATGTTCGAGGACATCGTGCACCTGGAGGACAAGGCGATCCAGCTGGTGCTCCGGTCGATCGACACCAACGACCTGGCCACCGCGCTCAAGGGCGTCGCCGAGGCGGTGCGCGACAAGGTCACCCGCAACCTGTCCGAGCGTGCCCGGGAGAACCTGCTCGACGAGATCGAGCTGCTCGGCCCGGTCCGGATGCGGGTCGTCGAGGAGGCCCAGGCCAAGATCGTAACGGTGATCCGTTCCCTGGAGGACTCCGGCCAGATCGAGATCCAGCGCGGGGACGAGGATGAGTACGTCGCCTAATCCGCCCGGTGACCCGATCGTCCGGGGCTCCCGGGCCAGCAGCGCCACGACGGCGCGGTTCGAGGTGGACTTTCGGCGCAGCACCGAGGTGCCGGTGCCGGCGGAGCTGATCGAGCGGGCCCGGACCGAGGCGCTCGCCGCCGGGTACGCCGAGGGGTGGGCGCAGGGCCAGCGCGAGGCCAAGGTCGCCGC
>Ga0066709_100001374_pt1 | contig 15970 bp, 14 predicted proteins | sample GraSoiAngelo_158_FD_79665 | JGI IMG/M metagenome (GOLD analysis project Ga0066709, IMG submission 79665) | Grasslands soil microbial communities from the Angelo Coastal Reserve, California, USA - 14_1009_16_30cm | ecosystem: Environmental > Terrestrial > Soil > Grasslands | place: USA...
AAGCCGTACTTCCAGATTCGGAAGGCTTACGGGAAGACATTTTTCCGAAGCGAAAAGCGGGACAAGCTGAGGATTATTCTTCCATCCGCTTTGAATTAGAGCGCGGTATCCATTAAGATTTCGACCCGGCGATGTAGTCGCGGCGATCCGCCGGGTTTAGGGGGGAATACAACTCGTAGTACAAAATCAAATTCAGAAAGGCCGGGAAGCGGATAATGCCCGATCAAGTTCCCGAGGTTCTTGCTCTATTTCAATGCGCCATCTGCCAAGGAAACGATCCGGTTTGGACTTCTTCGAATCGTTCTGACCATCCGTTCGGCAGTCCAGGCCGGCTGATGTGCACCCGCTGCGGAACGGCGTTCAAGGTTAGAAATGGATATCTTGATCTGCATCCCGGCGATCCGGAACCAATCCCACCCATACAACATTTGATGCAATTTCCGCCGATTGTCGCCGTATACGAGGCGCTGTGGCGTCCGGTCGGATATTTCATCGCCAGCAAGCATTCGTTTCCCAAAGACGTCGACCGCATTGCGTCGCTGATCCAAAGAAAGCACGGCCTGATTCTCGATCTGGCATGCGGCCCCGGCACCTTCACAAGACGCATTGCCCGTCTGGTGCCGGAATCGACTGTTCTCGGTTTCGACCTTTCGCCGCAAATGCTCGAACGAGCGGTGCGACTTACGAACAAAGAGCGCCTCCGGAATGTTTATTACGTCCGTGGCAGCGCTCTGTCGCTTCCCTTCAAAGCGGAATCGTTTGATGCCGTGACCTGCTGCGGCGCCCTTCAGCTTTTCAGGGATCAGGACCAAGCGGTCGGCGAGATCGCGCGGGTCCTGAAAATGCAGGGCGATTTCGTCTGCCAGACCACGCTGGGGCCGCGGAAACCGCCGCTGTGGATTCGCATGGCTGACCGTATGCTGAAGTTCGGATACTTTTATTTAGACGACCTCAAGGAGCGGCTCTATCGTTTCAATCTCGATTTGCAGGCCGAGGAGAGATCGAATATCAACTACATCTTCCGCGCGGCGAAGTCGGGGTAAGAGAGTCAGCCACAAAAACGCACAAAAGACTCAAAAGGCATTTGTGAATTTTGTGCCTCTTTGTGACTAATAAATTACCGTCGCTTTGCCGTTTTCCAGTTTCAACTCCAGGACTTCCCAAGGCAAATCGAACGGCTCACTCAAATCGGCCTCAGGGTATTTCGGCTTCACGTACCTTTTCAGCAAGGCTTGGATGAGGACGTTCGGTACCGGAATACCGTCGACCTGAACCTCTTGCAGATCGAATTTTCCGCGGCCGTCACGGCCGTTGAGCTTTCCTTTGAGGAACAGGTTATGAGTTCCACCGACCAATGCGTCGACGACGGGATTGCCGGTTGCGTTCGAAGGGAATGTGATTTGGGTGTCCGAGCCGACCGTATCGGGCGCAAGCTGGACATCGATCGAGTCGATCTGTCCCGGAATATCTTCTTTCAACGAATAAACAACGTAGGATCCCAACTCTTCTTCCGACAATTCGACTCGCGATGAGCCTCGTTTGTGCCCGAACGTTCGCGTTGCCTTCTTGATGGCGTCAATCTTCGCCTGCAGAGAGTGCGCGGACTTTTCAGATAGGCTTTTTGAAACACCAGTGCCTTTTGCCGCGATTCCATGAAAGGCGATTGCGCCGGCAACGGCCAGCACCGCCAAGCCGCTGATGACGATGAGTCCAATTTTTCTCATCTACCGAATGATCCTAAAGCTCCTCAACCACCGAGTTTTTGTGAAGAAATTGGTGACGAGGTCGGTGATTTGCTGGACGCGATCCACAACGTCGGTTCGACGGTATTCATCGGAATCCGTTTCATAGGACCAGTAAATGATCAGCCCTTTACCCACGATAAGCTCGCGAGGAACAAAGCCCCAATACCGGCTGTCGGCGCTGTTGTCGCGATTGTCACCCATAGCGAAGTAATGGTTCGCCGGGACGACGATCTCGCCATCCTTCGTGTACTCTTCATACCAATAAGGATCCTCCTCGGAGAAGGGGGGTATCCGGCCGGTGTGAGGCTTTGGAGGAAAGAAATCACGGAACGGATCCGCGTAAGAACCCGGGGGGCTCTTATGAATTTTGTAGGGCTCACTCAAGGGCACATGGTTGACGAATACCTGCTTGTCGACAATTTTCAGTCGGTCTCCCGGTAGTCCGATTGCGCGCTTGACGTAATGTTTCGTTAAATCCTTGGGATACTTAAAAACGATCACATCGCCCCGCCTAATATCCTTTAAGGGAAGGACCTTATCGATGGCTGAGCCGCGCGAGCCGAAGACAAATTTGTTAACCAAAAGATGATCGCCGACCAGAAGATTGTCTTCCATGGAAGGTGTGGGTATCTTGAACGCCTGAACGATGAATGTCGTCCCGAACAGCGCCAGAATCACCGTGATGACCAAGGACTCAAAATACTCGCGAGCCGTTGATTTTTTGAATGCCGCTTCAGCCATTGGATACTCGCTCCAGAGCTTGCCGTGCCGCCGCTTGTTCGGCTGCCTTCTTGGTCAGACCGAATCCTTCGGCGACAGGTTCGCCAGCAATAAGCACTTGAACAGTAAATATTTTCTGGTGGTCCGGTCCTTCTTCGCTCCTGAGAACATAATCAGCGCGCCCGCGATATTGCGCCTGTAACTCCTCCTGAAGCGCAGTCTTGAAATCCCGCAGTTGCCGGTCTGAATCTCCGACATCGTCCATCTGGGGTTCGAGAAAATTCAGAACCACACGGCGGACCTCCTCAAGCCCACCATCAAGATAGATCGCACCGATAATCGCTTCGAGCGCGTCCACGAGTAGAGTTTGTTTTGTCCGTCCGCCGGTCTTTTCTTCTCCCCTTCCAAGTTGCAGGTACTCTCCCAATTCAACTCGTTCCGCGTATTTGACGAGATTCGCCGAGCTCACAAAGAATCCCTTCAACTTTGAAAGTTCACCCTCGGTCAGCCGGGGATGGGATCGAAAAAGAAAATCGCTGACGAGAAACCCCAAAACGGAATCACCAAGGAACTCTAGTTGTTCGTTATCACCCGCACCGACGGCTCGCTCATTAGCATGGGAGCTGTGCGTCAGTGCCTTTATGAGAAGTTGGATGTCCTTAAACGTGTATCCGAGCTTGACTTGCAAATCCTCAATAGGACTCATAAATGAAAAGGTTGGTGGGGAAATTCGGGGTCAGACGGGTGAATTCCCTATTTTCCGCTTCAAGGTTCTTGTTTGGAAAATAGGGAATTCACCCGTCTGACCCCGAATTTCCCATCACCAACCTCTATTCTACTACGCCGAGGTCCGCCATTTATTGGCCGATCTTTGCCCCGGCACTCTTGACGTAGTCCTCCATACCTTGCTCGGACTTGTTCTTCTGAATATAAAGTTGTTTCAGAAGGTCGCGAGCATTCGCTTCAGAGACGCCTTTGAGGAAAACGGACTTGCTTAGTGCGTCCATTGCCTGGTCGTTCTTCATCTCCTGAACGTATGCAATTCCTAACCGGTAATAGGTGATCGGATCATTCGGCTTGGATTTGAGCGCAGTCATAAGTTCGTTCTGCGAAGAGCTAAGCCGCTTCTGATGCAGATAAATCAAACCCAACGTGTAGTGGAGCTGCGAGGTCAGATCGGTCTTTTGCGCAGGCGTCAAGGTCGCCGCCTCCGGACTCGATAAGAATGTTGGAAGCAGCATCAGCGCTTGGTTGACATACTCCTCGGCGAGTTTCATCTGCTCTGTCTTCTGTTGGTCATTCACGGGCGGCCGCTCGGCCATGACGTTGGACAGCATCGCGAGGGTGTTCACATCATCGGGCTTGAAACCGAGGGCTTTCTTACCCGCCTCAATCATATGCGGCGCATCGTTCAACATCTGATAGGACTGAATGACGCTCTGATACAGCGCAAGTATTCGTTGTTCCGCTTGACTCATGAAAGTTAGGAATTGAGGAGAATTCTTGTCGAGGAACACCGCGTTCTTGTCCTTCTTCCGAATGTTCTCGCGGTCTTTGTCCGACAACTTCGCGTCCGCATCCGCCTTGGCGACAAGCTTCTCGCCGAATTTGATGGTTGTGTCGATCGCTTGCTCGGCGGCCGCCGCCGATTCCTTGTGTTTGCCCAACTGGCTGTAGGCCGTCACGCGGAAGGTATGAGCGTAGGAAACGAACTCCGAATCCGGAAATTTCGCGACAAATGCTTCAGCGAGTTCGACCCTCTTCGCCGGATTTTGCTCCATCTGTAACGTATTAAAAGCATCGGCTTCGTCTTTACTCTTCACTTGTGGGCCGATTCCCTGTTGGCCTTGCCCTTGCTGCTGTTGTTGCTGCTGCTGTTGCTGCTGGTTCCTGCGTTGACCAGCACTCACTACCGGCAAGCTCAGGGTGAGGGCAATAAGAATTACCCAAATTGCAGGTCCCTTTTTCCCAATCATGTCGACAATTCTCCTTTTTAATTCTGATTCCAGTTCTGGATGGAAAGGATTTTATAACAAGTCCCGTGCCCGTTTCCGCGAATTTCGCGCTAGTATATTGGGTTTTTCGACGAAGGGGTTTTTGTAAGGAGGAAGGCAATGAAGATTTGTATGGTTGGGCAAGGTGCGTTTGCCAAGAAGCATTTGGAAGGACTCAAGCGCATCAAAGACGCGGAAGTCATCAGTGTTTATGGCCGGACTGCTGAAACAACGGAAGCCACCGCCCAGAAGTACGGCATCCCGCATTGGACAACCAATTTCGATGAAGCACTCGCTCGTCCCGGCTTGGAGGCGGTGATTCTGACCTCACCGACGCAGGTCCATGCCGAACAAGCCATCAAATGCATGCGAGCTGGAAAACATGTGGAGATCGAAATCCCAATTTCAGACTCTCTTGCCGACGCCGAGCGAATCCTTGCGGTGCAAAAAGAGACCGGCCTCGTAGCGATGGGCGGACATACTCGGCGATTCAATCCAAGCCATCAATGGATCCACAAGAGAATCAAAGCCGGTGAACTCAAGCTGCAACATCTAGTCGTTCAGACATTTTTCTTCCGCCGGACCAACATGAATGCGGAAGGAAAACCCCGAAGCTGGACGGATCATTTGCTCTGGCATCATGCCTGCCACACTGTCGATTTGTTTCATTACCAAACCGGTGAGATTGCCTCGGAAGCACATGCCATGCAGGGTCCGATGCATCCCGAGCTAAAGATTGCAATGGACATGAGCATCCAGATGAAAGTCCCCTCGGGCATCCTTTGCACGCTCGCGCTGTCGTTCAATAACAACGGCCCGCTAGGTACATGGTTCCGATATATCTGCGATAACGGGACCTATGTCGCGCGCTATGACGAACTCGTCGATGGCAATGAGAAACTGGTCGATGTCTCGAAAGTGGAGGTTTCCCTCGATGGAATCGAGCTGCAGGACCGCGAGTTCATCGCCGCGATTCAGCAAAAGCGGGAACCCAATGCCAGCGTGGCTCAGGTCATGCCAGCTATGCGCGTGCTAGACCGTCTGGAGAGGACAATGAAATAGAAGGGGAAGGCCACAAAAAAGCACAACAGTCACAAATCGTTTTTTGTGATTTTTGTGCCTTTTTGTGGCTATTGCTTTTTTATTTACACGCGTCCCCGTAAGGTTTTTGAACACCCGCGCGGGCGGCGGTTTGCGCGTTTCGCGTGTTATCGCCGATCTTTATCGCTTGCTGGTAATACTCGACTGCGCGACCCCGGTTGCATTCGAGATCGAAGATCCGGCCGAGATAGATATAAGACCAGACCTTCATGGAAGGTTCTGCCGCATCGCCGCGAATGGCGCGCTCGAAGTACTGCTGTGCGGTTTGCCGGTCCTCATTTTTGCTTGCGATCAGCGCGAGTCCATACATTGCCGCGCCGTTCTCGCGATCGAAATCGGAGAGAACCTTATGAAATGCCGCTTCTGCTTTCTCGTTATCACCCGCATTGAAAGCCGCTTCACCTTCTTTAAGCAGGTCGCGAACAGGATTCGCCGGCGGCTCGGAAGGTGGCTGAGGGACTTCAGGGCGTGCGAGTGCCTTCTGAGGAACAGGGATGCTGTAAAACTTTTCGTCAAATCGCTGTTGCTCCGTCTTCACCTGAATTTGACGGGCCATGTTGATGAAGCTTTCTCGAATCGTGAGATCGCTGACTTCGAAGTTTGCGAGCTCGTCATAAAAATACGGCGTCAGTAATAAGCCCGACCGGTAATACACATCCACGCTATCGCGCGCGCGTGCCGGGGGTACGCGGTCCATTCGCAATTCCAGCGCGCGGATCAATGATTCCGTAATCAGCACATGCACTTCGGACGTATAAGCCGGATCGACCCCGGTGGCTTTCTTGACGAGCGCCAGCAGTTGCGCATTGTTTTGAATCTTCGTGAGATTCGTAGCGACAACTACATCCAGTTGGAAGTGAAGGTAGGCGTGACGAATGTCGTCGACTCGCGGCGCGGTGGAATCACCGATAACCACCGAGTAGCTGTCTTGATTGCTGCGAACATTCACCGTGTTAATCGGCGCGGCCAGCTCGAGGTAAATCGCCATGCTTCGGCTGGCAAACCCGCCGAGCGGCAGATGCAAATACGCGTCTGTTCGGACAATCGATTCCCTCAGAGCAGACGCAATTTTCGCCATAGCGCGCTCATATTCCGGCCGGACCTCGGTCCAGTGCTGTGAAATGTGGGCCTTTTCATAAAATTCACGCAAAAGATCGGCAAAACCGATGACCGAACGGGCATCCGGCGGGAGGAATTCTTCGCGTGTTACCGGTTTGAAAGCGGGTGCATCGCTGATACTGACTGCCAACGAAATGTACTTCGCGAGCTGCGCTTCATCAGTTTCCTGCCCTTTATGACTGCTGTAGAAGTCTTTCAAGCGCAAGCGCAGGTCGGCATCGACTTCTGCTGCATATTTACGGACTGTCTGCCGTACGGGGTGGTACTCGGATGCAAATTCCACGTCGAATCCAGCAGCGTTCAACCCGGCCATCGTCGTGAACAGCCGCAGGTCCGGCTGGACGATGACATTCGTGTTCTGGAAGAAAGCGGGCAGAGCCAGCATTAACGTAAGCAAGAACATAGCCACCAATCATAACATTGCCCTCCTGTACAATTCCTTCATGGAGTTCGGAATCTCAACGCAGATTCATCGCAGCCGATCCGTGACGGTTGATCTCCTTGAATCGATAAGGAGAGCGGGATACCACCGAATCGAGCTTTTCGCCAACCGGCCTCATTTGGACTTTCACAACCGGGCTCTCCTGCGCTCGATCGGCCGTTGGTTTACGGAGAACGGCATTCCGGCCCCATCGCTGCATTTGCCGTTCATCGAACATGCGGGCGACAAGATCTGGATTTCCGTCCTGGAATCCGAGCGGCGGCTTCGCGAAGCAGCGATGGACGAGATCAAGCGCGCGCTCGAATTAGCAGATCATGTTGCATTGTCCTATGTGGTGATGCACCTTGGAAATCCGAAAGACGCATTCAATCCTGTCGCGTTCGAATACGCTTATGCCGCCGTTGCTCAGATTCGCGCTTTCGCGGGTGTTGAAATCATGATCGAAAACATTCCGAACGAGATTTCGACGATCGAGCGGATCGAAGAATTCAAACGAGTATCGGACCTCGATGGCGTTGGAATCTGCTACGATACCGGACACGGTCATCTACAAGGTATCACTGGCGGTTTTGAGCATGCGCGCACAACGCACGTCCATGACAATCATGGCGAAAAGGACGAGCATCTCTGGCCGTACGAAGGCACGCTGATCTGGCCTGTACTTGTCGAGAAGCTTGTGCTGGCGAAGTATCAGGGCCCCTTCATCTTTGAAACTCGCGGCGACGATTTATCCAAGGGCGATGAGGTGAAGAGCCGCCTTGAAGAGCTTTGGTATGAAGCGACCCATTCCATTGAAGAATTTCGCCTGAAATACCGGATTGGAGATCAACCAGAACCAGGCGAGGAATGATGAAGCACACATACATTGAGGATGTCGGAAAACACGATGGCGAGGAAGTGACGCTCCGCGGATGGGTGCACAACAAGCGCTCCAGCGGCAAGATTCAGTTCGTTATCCTGAGAGACGGCACGGGTTACATTCAGGGAGTGATCGTCAAGAACGCGGTTTCCCCCCAAGTGTTCGCGGACGCCGACACCCTGACCCACGAATCGTCGATTGAACTTACCGGGAAGGTCCGTGCGGATTCCCGCGCTCCAAGTGGATTTGAGCTCGACGTGAGGGGACTCAAGATCTATCAAGAAGTCTCCAAAGACGAACCGTTCCCAATCACTCCGAAAGAACACGGCATCGAATTCCTGATGGATCACCGTCATCTTTGGATCCGCTCGACCCGCCAACGCGCGATTCTGAAAGTCCGGCACGAAATCATCAAGGCCGTTCGCGATTTCTTCGACGACGATGGCTTCACCCTCTGCGATACTCCCGTGCTCACACCGGCGGCATGCGAAGGAACGACAACCCTGTTTGAAGTGAAATATTTTGAGGACAAAGCGTTTCTCACCCAGTCGGGACAGCTTTACAACGAGGCGACCGCCGAAGCTCTGGGAAAAGTCTATTGTTTCGGTCCAACCTTCCGCGCCGAAAAATCCAAGACGCGGCGTCACTTGACAGAGTTTTGGATGGTCGAGCCGGAAGTGGCATACGCGACGGTGGACGACATGATGGATCTAGCAGAACGCATGATCACGTTCGTCGTCCAGCGATGCCTGGTGCGGCGCGGCGAGGAACTCAAGGCTCTCGAACGCGATCTTTCCATGCTAGAGAAAGTGTCGGTCCCATTTCCTCGGATTTCTTACGACGAAGCCGTAGCACTGCTCCAAAAGCACGGTTCGGAAATTCAGTGGGGCAGCGACTTCGGGGGCGGTGACGAGACGATCATCTCCCAACAATTCGACAAACCGGTCATGGTGCACCGATACCCTACGGCGGTAAAAGCCTTTTACATGGAACCGGATCCCGCGCGGCCCGAAGTTGCATTATGCGTGGATGTGCTCGCGCCGGAGGGATACGGCGAAATCGTCGGCGGAGGTCAACGCATTGCCAGCTATGATCTGCTCGCCCAGCGGATCAAAGAACACGACCTGCCGCGCGAAGCGTTCGAATGGTATCTGGATTTGCGGAAATTCGGATCAGTGCCGCATTCGGGCTTCGGCATGGGTATTGAGCGTGCGGTTACATGGATTTGCGGACTGGAACACGTGCGCGAAACCATCCCCTTCCCGCGGATGCTGTACCGACTGAATCCGTAAAGGCCAGAGACCCTCACCGCCACACGTTCAACTGTTAAATGACTTGTTGTGCGATGTGTAATGTCCTTGTTTCGATTTCCAGATTACCAAATGACCAACAGAGACTATGGTGAAGATCAGCCCAAAGGGAGAGGCGTACAATTGAGGTATGAAAATTTCGATCGTTGGTGTGCCGATGGATCTCGGCGCAGACCGCCGTGGAGTCGATATGGGCCCCTCCGCGTTACGTTACGCGGATTTGAACGAAAAGCTGCAATCCTTGGGCTACGAGGTGCAGGATCTTGGGGATCTTGATGTCATTATTCCGGAAACCCGGCATTTCGGCGATCCGCACGCAAAGTACCTGAGAGAAATCGCCGACGCGTGCATGCATTTAGCAAATCTCGTTCTCGAAATTCATACGAATGATCGGACCCCTATCGTGCTTGGCGGCGATCACTCGATCGCCGTTGGAACGGTCTCCGGTATGGCCGAGAGCTTCCGCCGCCAAAAACGCAAGATCGGACTCATGTGGTTTGATGCGCACGCCGATTTCAATACGCCACAAATTTCGCCCAGCGGAAATGTTCATGGCATGCCCATGGCGGCCATCATGGGATACGGCCCTATGGAATTGACCCAGATTTTCGGCTTTGCGCCAAAAATTCAGCCGCAGCATGCGGTAATGATCGGAATTCGGGAAGTCGATCCGCAAGAACGCGAACTCGTGAAGAAATCCGGGGTGCGGGTATTTACGATGAAAGAAATCGACCGGCGTGGCATCGGCGCGGTCATGGACGAGGCGCTCTCGATCGTCACAAAAGATACCGATGGTTTCAGCGTGACACTTGACGCCGACTTCCTCGACCCCTATGAATCTCCAGGAGTGGCTACTCCCGTTCGAGGCGGCGCCGACTACCGCGAAGCCCACCTGGCGATGGAAATGGTCGCGGACACAAAGAAGATGGTTTCTTTCGAAATCGCAGAAATCAATCCCATTCTGGACGTGCACAATAAGACCGCACATTTTGGGATGGAGCTGATTCTATCCGCCTTCGGGAAACAAATTTTATAAGGAGGAAATGAGAAAGAGATATTCCCCTCCTCGCAGAGGAGGGGAATATTAAGTCATGACCACCGAAACACCTACACTCAAGGATATTCTCGAGACGTACACGCGGGAAGGCGAACTCTACCAGCGGCTGGAAAACGGCAGGCTGCGATGTTTTGCTTGCGGCCACCGCTGTGTCATTTTCGACGGACTCGACGGCATTTGTAGGGTCCGCTTTAATCGCGGCGGCAGATTGCTGGTTCCGCATGGATATGTAGGCGCTCTCCAACTCGATCCGGTCGAGAAGAAACCGTTCTTCCATGCGCTCCCCGGCTCGCTCGCCATGAGCTTCGGCATGCTCGGCTGCGATTTCCATTGCGGGTATTGCCAGAATTGGGTGACATCGCAGACGCTGCGTGATCCGAATGCCATTGCGCCGCCTCGTCGGCTCACCCCCGAACAGTTCGTTCGGCTATCGCTCGAGCATGGAGCCCGGATCGTGACCAGCACTTACAACGAACCTCTCATCACTAGCGAGTGGGCTGTCGAAATCTTCAAGATCGCGCGCGCCGAGGGCCTGAAGACTTCGTACGTGTCCAACGGCAACGGTACGCCGGAAGTTCTCGAATACATCAAACCTTGGGTCGATCTTTATAAGGTGGATCTCAAGAGTTTTCAGGATCGAAACTACCGCAAGCTTGGCGGTTTATTGAACAATGTTCTGGATACGATCCAGCGCCTGTATGCGATGGGATTCTGGTTGGAAATCGTGACGCTCGTCATCCCAGGGTTCAACGACAGCGGGGAAGAGCTTCGCGATATCGCCGATTTCCTCGTCAAAGTGTCACCTGATATTCCCTGGCACATCACGGCATTTCATCAGGATTACAAAATGACGGATCCCGACAACACGCCCGTCGGGAGTTTGCTTCGCGCAGCAGAGATTGGGAAACGGGCGGGACTGCACTTCATATACGCAGGCAATCTGCCAGGCCGTGTCCAGAACTGGGAAAATACCTATTGTCCAGGTTGTGGAGAGTTATTGATCGAACGCTCCGGATATCGAATCCGCGCGATGCGCGTCAAGGACGGCGCTTGCCCGAAGTGTTCGCGGCGAATTCCCGGAGTCTGGAATTAACCTCGGCAACTTGGCTGCGCGTCTCGGCAAGATATCCGGAATTATCGACGACAAAATCGGCGTGTTTGGCCTTCTCTTCCAAAGGCATTTGCGATCGAATGCGCGCCTCGATTTCTTCCTCAGATAATCCGGAGCGCGCCCGCAGACGTTGTTTCTGGACTTCGGGCCGGCATGTTACGACGATGACCTTATCGTAATTTTTGTACGTTCCAACTTCGATCATCAGAGCGGCATCGACAATGCCGATCCCGGCGGGATCCTTTGCTTCCATTTCGCTCAGCCATTCCCGCTGGCGTTGAATAACGGCAGGATGAACAAGCCCGTTCAGCTTTGAACGCGCTTGAGGATCATTGAAAACGATTTCTCCGAGAATCTTGCGGTTGATTGTCCGGTCCGAGGAGAGAATGTGTTCGCCAAAAGCTTCAACGACCGCCGAATACACCGGTTGGCCCGGCCGAAGAAGACCGTGTGTAATACGGTCCGCATCGATCAGATGGCATCCAAGCTCGATGAACATCATGCCCACCGTGCTTTTGCCGGTGGCGATGCCGCCGGTAAGCCCGACTCGCAGCATCAGACAGCTCGCCGCGTGCGCGCCGCTTTGAGCGTATTCTTCATGAGTGTTGCGATGGTCATCGGACCAACTCCGCCCGGTACGGGCGTCATCATAGAAGCCACTTCTTTGACGCCCCGCTCGTCAACGTCGCCCACCCAGATATAACCGCGCTTCTCGAAATCTTTCCACCGGGTGGGATCATCACCAAACAATCGCTGGACCTCGGCGCGATCCGAGACCTTGTTGGTTCCAACGTCGATCACAACGGCGCCGGGTTTTACCCAGTCGCGCGTAACCATCGCCGTTTTTCCGATTGCTGCGACGACGATATCGGCTTGGCGAACGACGTCGGGCAGATTTCGCGTCTTCGAATGGCAGATCGTAACGGTGGCATTGGCGTGCATCAAGAGAATCGCTTGAGGTTTACCAACATCGTCGCTGCGGCCCAAAACGATAGCATTCGCGCCCTCGATTTTTACACCTGATCGGCGAAGCACCTCCATCACTCCCAAAGGCGTACACGCAACCAAAGTCTCGTGTCCGAGTACGAGCGATCCCACGTTTGCGGAATGGAAGCCGTCAACATCCTTCTGCGGGTCGACGCTTTCCAGGATCGCATGCTTGTTCAGATGTTTAGGGAGCGGCAGCTGAACCAGGATGCCGTCGATCGCATCGTCCTGGTTCAGCTTTCGTACCTCACATAAAAGTTGATCTGTCGATAGGGAACTGGGCATCGTCAGCTTGCGGCTATAGAACCCCAACTGTTCGCAGGTCTTGGCTTTCATATTCACGTACGCGGAAGACGCCGCGTCATCCCCAACCAATACGACAGCCAGCCCCGGCTGAATGCCGCGGTGCTTGAGGTCTTCAAGCTCGGAAGCCACTTCCCGCTTGATGTCTTCCGCGATTTTTGTCCCGTTAATGAATGTAGCAGCCACGTCGTGGAATTTATGCCCCTCCTCGCAGAGGAGGGGCGGATGCGCCGAGCCAAGCGACGGCGCAGACGGGGTGGCGCGAAGCGCAAGCCCGATAGGGCGAAGCCTCAACAGAAGATCGGCCGAACAGTATCGCCGAGCTGACCACCCCGGCGCGCCAGCTTCTATTAAGCTGTCGCGCCACCCCTCCTCTGCGAGGAGGGGAATTGTGCCTTCCCACAATTTCATCATACACTGGCTCCGATGTATTTAGTCGGGACCCTGTTCGTTGCGCTATTCTCCGCTTTATTCCAATCTTCCATGGACAGGGCATTCATAGCGCTCAAGGCCAACGATTGGCCGAGCGCGTCTTCGGCGCTGGATGAGGCCTTCAGCCAGGATCCACAGACGTTCGAGGCAAACAACCTTCATTACCTGCGCGGCCGAGTTGCTGAAAACGAAAACGACTGGCAACGCGCTGGCGAGGAGTTCAATAAGATTGCTGCGGACAATCCTCTGCATCCGCTTGCGGTATGGCACGCACTGCGAGCTTCAGTTCAGCTTCATGATGAACCGGCAGCCGCGCTGCTTTTATCGGCGTTGCCTCGGGACTTTCCAAATGAGCTCAAAATGCGGATCGCGCGCGAAGCGGGTGGACCGTTTGCTCTAAAGATTTATGAGGAAGTATCCACACGTGAAGCACGCCTAGAGCAGGCGAAGCTGCTAAACGACACCCGGTCAATGCGGGACCTGCTCCGCGAGAATAAAGACGATGACGTCGCGCTCGAGGCGGCTCAACTGTTTGCACCGTATGTCCTCGCGCCAGCGGATGAAATGGACGTCGCCCAAGCATTCGCCGCTCACCGTCAATTTGAGCAGGCACTGCCGCTTTTCCAAAAAGCCTCGATGGATCCAGCGTACGCTGCCGATGCGAGATATCAAACAGGTCGCGTTTACTTCCAGCTTGAGGACTACCCCTCGGCAATTGACGTCTATCGCGCCGTCGCCAGGGACTTTGAAGGAACAGATTGGCAAAGAGACGCCGAATATCAGATCGCGCTGTGTTATTGGAGGATGGCGGATTATCGAAAATCCGAAATCGCCTTCCAGGATTACATCCGCAAGTACGGATCAGCTGGAAATCAAGAAGCTGCCACACGCAATCTGGTCGACGTCTATCGGGTGCTTGGCGAAAACCAAAAAGCTGTCGAAACCATCGACCGTGCGCTAAGAACCCGCTTGTCACCTATCATCCGGCAAGTGTTTTTATTTACGAAAGCAAAAATTCTCTACTCGCAAAACCGGCACGCCGCGGCCCTGGCGATTTTTCAGCAGCTCGGCCAGATGAGGCTTCGCTGGGCTGCCGGCGCCGCGACATTGGAAGAAGTGGAGTATTTCCAGGGCCTGTCTCAAGCGAAGCTAGGGAACAAAGCCGCGGCCGAGAGGGTCTGGCAGAAGCTGGCGCTTGATGAGTTCTCGTATTACGGACAACGCGCGGCAGAAAAACTGGGCCGCTCGAGGACCGGACAGTTAACCGGCACTTCCACGCAGGCGTGTCTGCCGGATGCGAGTCTGACGGCGGCGGCGGTTGAGGCGGACCTCGCAGGCCTAAGGCATCCCGTCCGTGCCGAGATGAGTCGTTCTTCAGACATCGTATCGGAGCTCGTCTTCCTACGCCTTTGGGATGAAGCTGCATTTTGGATCGAACGGCCGGGTGCGCGCATTCCACCGCGACCGGCAGCGGAAATTGCCTATCTTGCAGGCCGGTACAATCGTTCGATCTTCTATGCCGACCGCCTGCCGAAAACTGAATCGACATTGCCTCTCTTGTACCCGGCCGGCTATCAGCAAACGATATGTGACGCTGCTCTCGCTCAAAATGTCGATCCGGTTTGGCTCCACGCCATCATTTGGCAAGAGAGTAAATACAACCCGAATGCGAGATCCGGCGCGGCCGCCCGCGGCCTGATGCAGTTAATTCCCGAAACCGCGCGTTCGGTCGCAGCCTCCGCCGGAATGCCGGATTTAACGATTGATATGCTCTACGATCCAGCCACGAGTATTCAATTGGGCGCCAAGTATTGGTCGATGCTTCTGACTCAATTGAATTCGCCGGAAATGGCTTTGGCTGCTTACAACGGAGGCCCGGACAACGTTGAAAAGTGGCGGAGCAAGTCATCGGACCCCGAACTATTCGTGGCCGATATCGGATTCGCCGAGACGAAGAAATACGTGCTCTCCGTTTTTGCGGCCCGCGCCGCATATGCGTCATTTCTAAAATAGCTCGTGAGCGCTAGGGGGTTCGGTATGGACCTGAGTTTGAATCAATCTTCTCGACTAAAAGATCGCAAAACGTTTTGAAGTTGGAGGCAGCCATGATTGTTATGGCAGCGCTGATACTTGTTTTGCAATCCGCCGCGCCGTTCGAGCAATCTCAGCAAGCACAAAATGCGAAGGCCAGTATCGAGGGTTTCGTTGTGCGGGCCGGCACCAATGAGCCGGTTGCCCGAGCCCGCGTGACGGTGTTTAGGACGGCGGGTCCTGGAGGATCACCGCTGCAGCAGGCAGGTCCACCGCAGACCATCCCTCCAATGACTACGGACAGTCAGGGGCATTTTGTTTTTAGGGATCTCGATCCAGGTTCATACTCAGTCACGGCTCAACGCAACGGTTTTGCGCGTCAGGCGTACGGCGAACGCGCTACGGGGCGGCCCGGAGCGCCGTTGACTATCCTTGCAGGTCAAGCATTAAAAGACGTTGTGTTCCGTCTGGTCCCGGCGGGCACGGTCGGCGGACGCGTTACAGATTCGACGGGCGAACCAATTGCGGGAATCAGCATCACGATCGGCCGCTTCACGTACGATCCAACTGGAAAGCGAACATTTCAACCGATAAATTTCGCACGAACTGATGATCGGGGTGAATACCGCATGTATTGGATCACGCCTGGCCGGTATTATGTGAACGCCAGCCCAGCATCGGCATTCATCGGCTTCCGAACCCCCAATAGCAACGAAGTTGTTGAGCCCGGTTACGTGCCGACGTGGTACCCCGGAACAA
>Ga0066709_100001377_pt1 | contig 15956 bp, 18 predicted proteins | sample GraSoiAngelo_158_FD_79665 | JGI IMG/M metagenome (GOLD analysis project Ga0066709, IMG submission 79665) | Grasslands soil microbial communities from the Angelo Coastal Reserve, California, USA - 14_1009_16_30cm | ecosystem: Environmental > Terrestrial > Soil > Grasslands | place: USA...
GAGGCAGCAACAAGAACATCAACAGTGCTCCGATAAGCGCCATGTTTTTCGTGAAGTTAATTATGTCGATCTGCTTTAACTGCGCGTCATCCACCTTCCAGAAGCTGTGCATCTGGATAGACACGCCAAGCAGGAAGACGATGAGCAGTGCGATTCCGACCACTGGGTAGACGCCGAGCAACATACTCAGACCGCCTGCCGTCAAAATCACACCAGTTCCCGCCACCGCCAACTTGGGAAGAGGCGTGCCCTTCGCCTTCGCGTACCCGCTCATGTGGTTCAGATTCTTGAAGTGGTTGAGAGCGGCCATCAGCCAGTAGCTGCCGAAGATGATCCTTCCGATCAGATAAGCCACATTCATAGTGCCTTCCTCCTTTTGCCGGGTTACACCGGCTTTGCAACACCTCGGTTTAGACCATTGGCCCGATCACAGTCCCTTGCTCAGCCAACCTGATCGGGCTGGCGGTCACTGCACGACTCCCGTTCACCGTGCCGGGTCGGGCATGGTCATGCTCATCCTGTCCTGGGTGGGCTTGCCATTTTGCCGCGCGGTGCCGTCGGCGCCAGGTACTGTCCCGCTCGCGTCATGGTCATGCTCGCTCGAGTTCGCGCTGCTCGATCCATGGTGAGCGCCATGCGGACCGCCCATGGCCTTTTCGTGGAGAGCCTTGTATGTGCGCTCTCTGGCGGCGGCCTCCTCGGTGGTTAGGTGCTGCGGCTTGGGCGCTTTTTCATAGGCGTCATACTGGTAGCCGAGCTGCGCAACACGGCCGGCCGCGCTGACTGGCAGATCGACGCGCTTGCCGCTCCTGTCTCCATATGCAAACGTGCGGTTGAGATATTTGGGATCGGTTGGATTCGTGTGGCCGAGTCGATTCCAGGTTTCCCAAATCCGATCCAGGTTGGCGTGATGGAGATAGAACAACGGGTCACCGCCGACCGTGGCGAAATCGGCCATATCGCCTCCGACTGCAAGATGCGTCAAGAAATGAGGGTTGGTGTCCAACTTGGGATTAAAGCCGTGGCTGCCCGTTGGCGAGTCGATGTAAAAGTCCTCGTTGAGAGCGTCCAGACTCAGCCAGTCCCGGTAAAGTATGTCGATCCGTTCGCCGCCGTTGACCCAGGGCCAGCGCGTGCCGTTATACAGTGTGGTGCCAGGAGCCCGGAACACGGCCGGCAGAACCAAATCGGCGTCGTTTCCGGTGACGGGGTTCCAGTAGGGAAGCGTAAAAGTCTCGTCGTGCAGCACCTCGCGAATGACTCCTTCGAACTCATAGAGCATGAGCCGATGCCAGGGCAGGAAGTACCACTGCTGATATTGCTCAGGATTCGACGGGTTGTAGGGGTGGGCTTGGCACCCGTCCCATACGGCCTCGGCATCGGCTTGATACTCCTTCGGGAGGGCCGCGATGACCTCTGATTTCTTTTTCATGGAGTAATCCCATAGGAAAGCCGGGGGGCCCTTGATCCAATGGGTATTCCACCACCAGGTCCAGGAATGAGTGTCGTAGTCCGGCAAGGTTCTCATGATCTCGATCGCCTCCGCGTATTTCGCGAGCATCACCTGGCCTTCGGGACTATTCACGTTGTAGCGTATGTACGGCTTCTTCCCTCCGGAAGAAGCCGTGGTCACGTCGTTCGAGCGTTGGGAAGAAACCGCGCTTACGTTCTTCAGACGAGCGGAAGAAGTACTCGCGCTTACGTTGTTCACAGCGGCCGAAGGAGAGGCCGCACCCACAGTTTTTGCACCTGTGGAAGGCGGCGCTTCATCCTTCTTCGCACCCGTTGCAGGAGGTGGAAAGAAAAAGTTCAGCTCCAGGACGTCATGCTGTCCCGTGTGGGTTTGTAGACGCGGATCGAGGAACGACAACGCGCCTGCGGACTGAATCATGCCGCTGACGAGGTGAAATTCATTCCCGATCACCGCGCCGGCGATGCCATGCCGGGGCATCGGCATCGGTGGCAGCGAGATCCATGAATTGGTGGCCGGCTCGTACGCCTCGACGGCTCGGAATGCGCCGACAAGCTCTTTCGTAGTCACCTCGCCACCCGCTACGTAGATCCTCCGGCCATCTGTGCCCCAGGCGCCGCCGCTGCGGGGCGTTGGCATCCTTTCCTTCGGAGCACTCCACATGTCACTTATAGGGCTGTACTCCTCCACCACATCCGTGTTGGTAGCGGACAGGATGAAGGCGTGGCCAGTGCGGCCGCCAATGACGTAGATCTTGCCGTTGACCGCAGCGGCGTAGGCGTGATTGCGCGCCACCGACATCGGCCTGCGGCTCTCCCACTTGTTCGTCGAAGGGTCAAAAACCTCGTTGGTGGTGAGAACCAAAGATGGACCGAAGAACGTGAAGTATGGATCCTTGGAATTTGCCACCGTGGTTGCGCCGCCGATCACGTAGATCTTGCCGCCGACTTCAACGGCTACCGCAGCGCCGCGTTTGGTCGGTAGCGGAGCCAGCGACTTCCACGAATCGGCCGCCGGATCGTACTCCCAAGTCTCGGCGATGGGTTCCCAGACGCCGCCGGTCGGAATCTGAGTGTCTTTGGGAGGCACGAAGCCGCCAATGACGTAAAGTTTGCCGTTGGCAGTAGCTATGGCGGCATGGTGGGCCGACCGCGGCATTCCCTTCTTCTGGGTCCATTTGTCGGTAGCCGGATCGTACTCGTAGTTGATGCCGGCAGCTTTGCCGTCATCCCAGCCGCCAATCACGTACATCTTGCCGTTAACGGCCGCTCCGTAGAGTTCTTCATCGGGCTCCGGAAACGGCGCGGCCTTCTTCCAGGGTGATGTTGGCATCTGCGCCAGTGTGGTCGTAGCGAAAACCAGACTGGCCATCAGGGCAAGGGTTACCGTAAGAATTGCGGTTCCCCGTTGTAGCACTTTTGACATACAAGTCTCCTTTTAAGTTTTGAAATACAAATCAGGTCCTATCGCGAAATTGATTTCGTTCTGAAGATCAGGCCAAACATTAAGTAGTGCATGTCCTTAATTCCGTTAGTGCCTTCCCACATGTAGGAGGGCTGAAATGAGACATACTTCTCGAGGGGCACCGTGACCCCAGTCTGGACTCGGTTTTTGCTCCACCCGCTTCCCTGGTCGTAAAAACCTTCATAGGACGCGAATGGTTTCCAGACATGGCCCTTAACCGCGAGGGGATACGCGACCGCGATCCGATTCCGATAGCGGTTGGTCTCTTTTGCTGGAAGTGGCTTTCCCGCATACATGTATGTTGGAAGAAACCTTCTGACATACATGTTTCGGTCGGAGATCTCGAACTTGCGGATGGAGTGCGCCAGCGTCGCGTCGATCCGAAATTGTTGCTCCTCGAAAGTGCGAGTAAATCCTCGCGAATGATTCGCGAGTTCATTGAGTCCGTCTGCAGGGATCGAGTAGTAGAGATAGCTGGGAGTGATCGAAAGAAACTTTGTCGCGCGGAAAGTGGCGTCAAACTGTGCTGCCGGTGCCTTCACTTCACCGGTGTAAAAGCCGTAGAATTTAAGATCGATTCGGTCGTGCACAGGAGCAATCAACTCCGCCCAGCCAGTGGGCGCAGATACCGACCCGCTTCCACGTCCGCCGTTGGGTGCGTTTACTTCTTGCGCAACGCACCGACCGCCAAGCGCAATGAGCAACAACACGAGAAAAGTTGGCGCAAGATGCAGCGCAAATTTTGTGAATCCTTTCATGGCTTCTCCTTCGATTCGAGGCATAGCGTCAATGCGCCCGGCCTCGCTCACAACCGAAAGCGAACCTCAGTTGTGTTCGGCGTGACGTACATGACAAATGCAATCGGCCCGCCAAAACTTACGCTGCGCTAAGTGGCGGATTTTCTTGCTGTTCGTGCAAGTCACCTGTACCTACAAAGGTCAACTGCCCTCCCACGGGCAGCGCAATCTGGGAGTGACCGCGAATAGGGGTCTCATCGGAAGGAAAGCGGTGTGGTGACTTGCGAGACGGTCAGAAACAACGACAGCAAACAGAAAAAGGAGATTCGGATGGTTTGCCGAATCTCCTCCTTTTCACGTTTCGCTACTCAACGTGCTTCGCGCACGGTTTTGCGTCTTGTCTGGTTTGACAAGGAGATGACACCCACTACTTACTATTCGTCATTGCGGGCGGAATCGAGGACAGCAGTTTGTTCATGGCGATGTCCATACTCTTGTTCATCTGAGAGACAACTCCCGGCACATTTCGTTGTCGAACTGTTGCTGCTTCGGAGGTAGCATTACTCCACACGGTTGTACCGCTCGAGACTCGGGTGATTTGTGCCGAGATTGCAACCTCCACCTTCACTTCTCCGTCGTAATCCACTTCTTCGAGCTTCTCCAGTCTTCCGCTGAAAATGTAGTCGGCATTGGAACGTCCGTCATAACTCGAAACCGCGGAAAATTGATTACTGGCGCGCAGATGATCAATGACGGTGCTCGTAACCTGCGCACGAGGGTCCGCAGCCCAGCGGTGATATTCGTAGAAACCTACTTCCTCGGGTGTGCGCCGGTAAACGATGGACCCCTGCCGGAGATATACCGGCGATTGGAATTCTCGAACGGCGATTGAGGTCCGCACGTTTTCTTCGGGCGGCGGATCAGGAGCGGGCGGTATATTCAGCGTGTAATAGCTCGGGTATCTAATTTTGCCTGCGCAGCCGGTCAGTGCGGCCATCGTCGCCAGCATCAGTGCAAGTATTTTTAGGTGTTCTCTCATGTCGATTTCACTCCCAACCGGATCGGTTATTTTGGTACCTGGCGATCCTGGGGTTGCTTGATTCGAACCAAGCTCCAGGGACGCTGCTTCAATGAATTAGTAAATTGATTGAGGTTGTCGGTCGTCTCGCGCAGATTCTCGACGGTATCGCCGATCTTATAGTCGTTCGCTCGCACGAGGGTTTGCAAAGAGTCCAGCAGGCCTCTGGCCTGTTCCAACGCAGCCTGTAACTCAGCCAAGTCCTTTCGCACAGGAGCGCGTACATCGGAGACTGCTCCGTTTACATTTTGAATAGTGTCATCCGCGTGCTGGCTGACCTTCTCCAGTTGGTCCGTGAGGCGATCAATTTTTGGCCGTTCGTTAGCAATTAACAGGTCAATATTGTTCAGAATGGCTTGCACCTTTCTCTGGTTCGGCGGCCCAGTCATGTTCTCCACATTCGCGAGTAGATGGTTCACGTTCCCAGAGATGTCGTTAAGCTCACCCTGGGCCTGCGTGATCAGCCCATTCGCGCTATCTGCGACGGTTGCGAGTTTGCCCGCGATCTCATCCAAGCTGGCTGCTTCTTGAGAAGTGATGACGGAACCGGGAGGGAGGCGCTTCGCTTCATTGCTGCCCGTCGTGATCGACAAGGCAGCGCCGTTCATGACGCTCACGAAACCTAACTTGGCAACTGATTTCTCATTCAGCGGAGTATCTTTATCTATCTCCAGCAGAACCTCGATACGGGTCGGGTCGGTAGCCCAAGGCCGTACGGCTGTAACTTTGCCTGCCTTAATTCCTCCAAACAGAACGGAAGCGCCAGGCTCAATTCCCCCAGCGTACCGGAGATAAGTGCGATATGGCACAGTCGCGCCACTGGACTGTGCGTGGAGCAGATATATCACCGCGAAAGTAAGCACCGCGAAACAGCTCAGGACAAAGGCGCCGACTTTTGCTTCCGTATTCATGAGTTTGCCTCCTGACTTCGGACGTAACGATCGAGATAGGCGGCAAGCGCTGGCGCATGCACTGGATTCTCCGGTACGCGGTTAAGGAACTGTTGCACGCGCGGATGTTGGTTTGCCCGTATCTCATCTTTTGTGCCGACCGCGAGGAAGTTCCCGTTAACTAGCATCGCGATCCGGTCGGCGATTCGGAAAGCACTGGGTAATTCATGCGTGACAACCAGCGCGGTTATCTTGAAGGTCTCCTTTAGAAAAACGATGAGTTCGTCCAGTTCCGCTGCCACAACGGGATCAAGTCCGGCGGAGGGTTCGTCGAAAACCAGGATTTCAGGATCGAGTGCCATGGCCCGCGCAACCGCTGCCCGCTTCTTCATTCCGCCCGAGAGTTCTTGCGGATGTAGTTTTCCAAAATCCGCTAGACCAACGATTGCCAGCTTCATCCAAACGATCAGGTCGATAATGGAAGGAGCGAGCGAGGTGTGCTCCCGCAAGTTGAGGGCAACATTGTCCTCAAGCGATAGTGAATTGAACAACGCTGCGTTTTGAAAAGCCATTCCAATGGAGCGCCGGGCTTTCGTCAACTCCGCGTGTGAGCAGTGGGTGATGTCTGTATCTCTAATGAAGACGCTGCCCGACTTCGGACGCTCAAGACCAAGTATTTGCCGGAGCAGGGTGCTCTTTCCTGAACCGCTGCCGCCGAGCAACACCATGACCTCGCCTGGCTCGATATCGAGGTTCACGCTATCGAGTACACGGCGGCCATCATATTCGACTACCACATCGCGCACGGAGATGATGGGCATTACGCTTTCCCCATGAAGTAAAAGATGGCAGTGAAGACCGAGTCCGCAACGATCACCAGGAATGTGGATCGGACCACTGCCGTCGTTGTAGACCGGCCTACTGCGTCCGGGCCGCCACGGACACGAAATCCTTCCAGGCATCCCACATGAGCAATAATGGTTGCGAACGCCACGCTCTTGATCAACCCGGCGAGCACGTCTTTCAATTGGATCGACGCCAGCACGTCTCGAAAATAGAGTAGGAGACTCAAATGCGTGCTGAAGAACATAAATAGACCGCCTGCCAGGATCCCGAAGAAATTCGCCACAATACTGAGACAAGGCACGGCTATCAGCGCGGCCAGAAACTTTGGCGCCAGCACGAACTCCACCGGCTCAAATGCCATGACCTTTAGCGCATCGATCTCTTCGGTCACCTTCATGGTGCCGATTTCGGCCGCGAACGCAGAACCCGAACGTCCACTGGCTGCGATCGCAGTCAGCAGCGGCCCCAGTTCGCGTGTGAAGCCAACTGCGACCAGATCAATAACAAAATGAAGAGCCCCGAAGCGCCGCAGCTCAGATGCCCCTTGCAACGCCAGGATGAAGCCGCTGCACATCGAGAGCAGGGCGACCATGGGCAGCGCGTCAACTCCGATCTCCAGCATTTGCTGAACGGTGGCATGCCACCGGTGCCGGTTTCCAATTACCGGCAACGCGGAGCGCATCGCGCGCAAGGTTTCCCAGAGCTGAATATTCAGGCTCCCAACGTAGTCGAGCTTGCGGAGAGTTTCTCGGCCGGCAATTTCAAGAATGTTTGCCATCAGATCGCCTTGTAGCCAGGCTGGCTAATTTCAGTGCTTCCGTTGAAGAGGCCTAGAATGCCGGTCACTTCAAAGAGATGAAGCAACCGGCCATGCAGGCCCCGCAAACTTAGGTGCGTCTTCGAATTTCGTGCGACGCGTAGCGCGTCAATCAGGGTGGCAATACCCGAACTGTCGAAATGTGTGACCGCCGACAAGTCGATACTTACGATCTTGTGATCTGCTGCCTGCATGACTACGAGAAGTTGGTCGCGAACAGCCGGGGAGGAGTCCATGTCGACGCGGCCCGACAAGCAGGCAAGCGTTCCGTACTTGCTGGTAATGACCTTAATTTCCGGTTTGTCGATGGTTGCGGTCTTGTTACTTGGCAACGGAATCTCTCCTCTTCAGTTCGAGCCGCGCAGTGCCGCGAATCAAGATTGCATATGTGCACTCGCAATCCATCTGCCAGCGCGTGAGCGCTTTTGGGTGGCTGAAAGTCGCTGATTATGCAGCCACATCGCGATGTTGCGGCCAAGAACTAAATGCCGGCACAGCTACAGTGACCGAATGCGGGCAGAAGGGCTGTCCCGATTAGGGCGTTTGGACATTGCGTCGTGGCTTATTGATCGAACAAAGAGGTCTTATAAAACGTCCGGTAGTCGCATAGTGGACGACCCAAAGCCATTAAATTCCGCACCAATAGCCTGAAGTCAGGCACCGCTCTTCTGAGACGATTGCCATTGATGGTTCCATGCAATCAGGTCTCGTTCCGCTTTCACTGTTGGCACTCCATGTGCACTCTCACTGAGTACAGGAGAGCGATTATGAAAACACTTGACGTAATGCCGGCCGAATCGAGCGCAAACCTTATCTCGTCGATCATTAATTTGATCTGCCCACAATGCGGTGGAAGAATGTCGGAGTATCAATGCGAAGGCAGATGCCGCAGAAACTGGTTTATGGAATGGGAATGGACGAATCTCTCGACTAGAAGCTCTCGACTGTCACGCCGCAGCTGATTCTCGGCCGATGCACACGACCGAATCGAACCATGGGTATGCAGGCTGCAATTTTTCGGGCGTATTTCAGGTTTGAACAATGTTTAAGATCACACACAACGCGGCTCACCGCTTCTCGTTAACAGAGATCCTGCTGATGGTCGCGATTAACCAACTCGAAGCCCAGCAGAAGGTCGCCAGGACGTCTGTGAATGCAATGACTGCATCGGCGAGCTGATGAGCATGTATTGACCCGGTGAGCAAGCGAGCAAATTCCTCCAGTGGCGACAGCCATTCATTTTCCTCACTGATAGGAATTGCGGATGAGAATTCTTGGCGAATGGGCTAACCGCGGACAAACAGAGTACAAAAGCAATTGGGCGGGGTGGCGCAGCGACGGTAATCTGGCCGCCTACCGCGAACCAGTTCCGGCGCCAGGCCATCAAAGCATTTTTAAATAAGGACGGTATCAGCCAGCGCTGAGCTACTGCCGCCTTACTTGAGGCTTCCATCGACACGGGAGAATTGCTTTAACACAGCCGCTACCTGTGATCGATCTAATCCGCCATGATCCGAGTAATGAATATGCGAGCTGCTGCCGTCGCGCCGCGATATGTAGAGCTCGTTGTCTATCGGGCGGCGCTTGGGGCGCGGATTCCTGAATATGATGGCGAGTGTAGGATCTGGCATGTTAGTACTCCTTCTCGAGCAAGCTGCTCAGAACCGCCCCGAGTTTTGCACCTGGTGGGGGTGCTCAACAGCTAGCGATTGCCACGCCATTCAGGTAACGCAACGCGTGGAGCAGGATCGCCAACCCTTCCAACTGGTTTTCGAGTACCAGACGTGCGAGCAGGGAATCCAGAATGCCAGTCGCTGATTGATCCGCTAGTTTGAGTTTCATAAGCACTCCTATTTTGTTTAATTGCTGACGGTAACGATCTGCCCAAGCCTCAACAGCTACGCTCCCGATTGACCAATAGCGGTGGCAGAATAATCAGAGCGAGCGATATTCAGCCGACGCATCTTGTTCTGAAGAGTGGTACGTTTCAACCCCAAGCGTTCGGCCGCGCCCCCTTTGCCTGCTATACGACCCGAAGTGGCTCTCAAAGCTTCCGCGATTACACCGCGTTCGGCTTCTTTCAGAGTCGAACGCGGCCCGACACCAGCCGGTACGCTGCAGAAGGTGCGAGCCGCGATTGCAGGCAGTTCTAAATGCTCGCCCCGCGTTAGGATGACAGCGCGCTCGACAAAATTGGCCAGTTCACGAATGTTTCCTTTCCAATCTTTGTTCGTCAAGGCGTCCATCACATGTCTAGGAATGAAGTTGATCTCCTTTCCCGTGCGGCGGGTCAACTTCGAAACAAAATAGTTCACGAGCAGCGGGATGTCCTCGCGTCTCTCCCGAAGTGGTGGGATTTCAATTGGAAACACATTGAGGCGGTAAAACAAATCCTCGCGGAATCCACCATCCTCGACCATGTTTTCAAGATTGCGGTGAGTGGCGGCAATCATCCGCACACTAACCTGGATTGTCCTCGCGCTGCCGAGACGTTCGAACTCCTGCTCCTGTACTGCACGCAACAGTTTCGGTTGCACTTCCAGACTGATGTCGCCGATCTCGTCCAGAAAAAGCGAGCTTCCGTCGGCAAGTTCGAATCTCCCTTTTCTTTGGATGAGCGCACCGGTAAAGGCCCCCTTTTCGTGCCCGAAGAGTTCGCTCTCGAGCAATCCGGAAGGAATCGCAGCGCAGTTCATTCGCACAAAATGGCGATTGCGCCTGGAGCTGAGATCGTGAATGGCCCGGGCAATCAACTCCTTTCCGGTGCCAGTTTCACCATGAAGCAATACCGTCGCATCGGTCGGCGCAACGATCGCGACCTGCTCCAACACCTTCTGCAGGGCTGAGCTGTTGCCGATAATGTCTTTGAAGCATTGCTCAGAACAGGTTTCGGAGCCCGAGTGGTAACGCTGGTCTTCAGGCCCGTCAATGCTGGGAAAACTCGGTGCTCTGAGGCTAGCTGGGTCTGGGAGATCGATTGTCGCGTGCGCCATATTGCCCTCCGGAACTTTGCTTCTGACATTTCTGCAAGTCTTACGGGAACATCGCGACAATAGATCACATGCGAGAAAACGGGAATGCTCGAAACAGTTCAGCAGGGACTTTTGACCGCGCAGGATTTATTCGTAACCGTTAAGAAGCATGCTAAAATCCTAACCACCTTATCTCTCAATAGTTTGTGAATACCGCGACCAGTGCCCGTTAAGAAGAGGTTAAGCGAGGGCGCAGGGTAGATGGCAACAGGACATCAGTTCGAAAACTCGAAGAAACTCCGCGCCGAACAGGTTCAGTTAGTCCGCAATGAGCTCGAATCGGTGATTGCGAGCGATGCTTTCACCGGGAGCAAGCGCTGCCAGGACTTTCTCAGGCTCGTAATAGACCACACCTTGGCCGGTGATCTGGACGAATTGCGTGAGCGCATGATCGGCGTAGAAATGTTCCACCGGCGCGCCGATTACGACACTTCGAATGACGCTGTCGTGCGTGTGCGCGCGACCGAAGTTCGAAAGCGGCTTGCGCAGTATTACAGAGAAACCAAAGTTGCCCCAGTAGTCCGGATCGACCTTCTCCCCGGCTCCTACGTTCCTGAATTCCATTGGTCGGTACCGCCGAGCATTGACGGCGGTACGACAAAAACCTTGCCCCCCAAGCGGCAGCCCCCATGTCTCGGCGGACGTCGATACTTCTGCTCATTGGCGCAATCCTGGGCATAGGACTGATCGCCATCCTTGCGTTACAGTTTGACAGGAAACCTTCTTCGAGCAATGCTGTACGGCTTTCGCTCGGTCTGCCAGAGGGTGTGAACTTACAGCGGAACTGGCACCCTTTTGAACAGATCGCGCTTTCACCCGATGGCCAGATGCTGGCTTTTGCAGCGACTGATGCATCTGGTCAAAGCTCTTTATGGCTCAGAACTCTGAGTTCTTCCGAAGCCCAGCGAATTGCTCAGACCGACGGTGCACTTTTGCCCTTCTGGTCGCCGGACTCGGAGTTCGTCGGTTTCTGGGCGGGCGCCAAGCTGAAGAAGGTTCCTCGATCGGGCGGCGTGCCCGAAATAATTTACGGCGTTCCGGAAATTGCGCAAGGTGCGTGGGGGCCAGATGGGACCATCCTTTTTGCCAAACCGGTGAACAGTCCCATCTTCCGTGTCCCCGCTGCCGGGGGTGATGCCGTACCCGTGACGTCTTTGCTCCCCGGGCAAGTCAGCCAGATGTGGGTGCAGTTCCTGCCGGATGGCAAGCACTTCATGTATCTGGCTCGCACAAGCTTGACCAGTACCGATCCGGGTGCCAAGGTTTATGTCCAAGCGCTGGATGGCGGAGCTCCGACAATGCTGCTGGCCAGCCAAAGCCGTGCGTTAGCGGTTCCGGGGTATTTGCTGTTCGCGCAAGACCAGAACCTTTTCGCGCAGCGTATGGACTGGGAAGCTCTGCGACAAATCGGCAAGCCCTCGTTAGTGACTCGAAACGTCGCTGCCTCGCCGGCGTATTTAGGCACTTCGGAATTTACTGCCTCTCAAAATGGGGTGCTTATCTACGGGACAGGACAGGGCTCATCTTTCGATCAGTTCCACTGGTATGCACGCGACGGCACCGTGACTGGAAGCTTCGACCCGGTGATCGATTTTCAGCAGTTCACGCTTTCACCGGATGCAAAATACCTGGCGCTGAACTCGTTCCACCAGCACGCTACCGGTAGTTTGTGGCTGGTTGATTTGGGGACGGATACAACCACCCCACTCACGATCGATCCGCACGCCCAGTCGGATCCAGTTTGGTCGCCGGACTCGCACTATGTGGCGTTCAATCTTCTTCCTAATGGCGGAATTGATCCGCCGTTCCTGGTTGAGAAAATCGAAATTTCAACTCAGCAGGCGCAGCGCATCTATGGCGACAACGAACCGCACTGGGTAGAAGAGTGGTCCGCAGACGGCCGCTTTCTGCTCACACACGATACAAAAACTTTTTCGATTATTCCTGTCACTGGTAACAGCAAACCTGAAGCGCTGTATTCATCCAGCGTTATAAAGGATGAGTTTCACTTGTCTCCTGACGGGCAGCTTCTCGCTTACGGCGAGAACCGCGCCGGCAGATGGGAAGTTTTTGTGGCGTCGTTCCCCTCATTTCACAACATCACTCAGGTTTCTGGTGCGGGGGGCGCACAGCCCCGCTGGCGCGGTGACGGCCGGGAGATCTTTTTCCTCGATCTTGAAGGAAAGATGATGTCAGCGACCGTTGAGCGCGGGTCTGCGCCGCAGATCGGCACCCCAAGGCAACTTTTCGCAACGGGACTGATACCAGATCCCACTATCAACCAGTATGCAGTGACCGCAGACGGACATAAGTTTCTGGTGCTGGAACCACGAAAAGGGTTCAACGAAACTTACTCTGTCGTTCTTAACTGGCCCGCAACCGTGAAATAACGCCTAGTGAACCGGCAGCGATGAGTACTTTCAATTTGCTTCTCCTGCGTCTGAGTTCGAGAGTTCACCTCTCGCCTGTAGAACTTACTAACACGAGGAAAAAAGACGCAGCGCATATTTATAGTCTCTCCTCCGCGCCCTACTTATTGGGCTGACGTGGATAGTTCTTAAACAGCTTAGCCACGGCCTTTTGCAGGTGTTTGTAATTCTTGTCGGGGTTCTTCTTCAAATCGATGGTCTTGTTGGCATCTCCACGCCAGATCAGCAGAGCGCAACGGTTGGTACAAGACCTGCAATTCCTGTGGTTACGATTTTCAAAGTTTTGCTGCCCATCGGCTGTCAAATGCCATGGCACTGCCTCCGTCGAAAAAGCCGGCGCGCCCTTTCCCGCTGCAAGGGAAGCTGTTAGGATGTTTTTGCGAGGTTCGTTTCCCTGTGTTTTCTTCCTGGCCATTGGCGCGGATCGTCCTGGACAATATGGTAGCTCGCTCAGAAATTTGTAGGCGGTTTGGGGGCGGTTCGGACAGGAATCGCGCTCTTTTAGGCAACAGAGGCAACTGCATGCACGATATGCAATTTGTGCAAAGCCGCATAAACACTGGCGATTTCGCATCTCGTTGATTTGGCGAGTGGGGACGTAGTTCAGTTGGTTAGAACGCTGCTCTCGCGTTACTTCTTTCATTATCCCCATAAATTTAAACGAGTTACAGGAAAGTGCTGAAACCGCACTGTCACCAAGTCGATTTCAGTTTCCCTCCTTATATATAGCGTGACAATACCTCTGAGAAACGGGCTCAATACGTGGCTAGAGCAGAAAAACTCTGCGAGCCTTTCAAAAATGTGATCTGAGAGCGCTCGGGCCGCGCAATTTTTGGGAAGATCGCGCGCTTGTATTACCGCCGTTGCAAGGCGAGATCTTTCGACACATAAAGCTCTCTGCCCAACCCGTGTGGGGGAAGAAGATAAGAGAACTGCACCCTCTTGCAGCACGAGAGCGTTAGCACTGCATGCGAAGTAGGAGCGCAGTCTCGAGGAATTCGCGACTTAAGGTTCTGCCTTGATGGGAGCTATCGCGTACAACCGTGGGTTCATCTCGAGTGTTTAGCGGACACTAGTCTCCTCGAAAGTAGCCAGCTGGCTAGCGCTGGGTCACGGGGCTCAGGGCCATCGCGGTGCCGGGATTTTGTCCGGACGCCTGTGTCTGTCGAGTAGATTTCAACGGCATTCGAAGTTGTTGGCATCTTGGGTGTCGCCTTGTCCTTTGTACTGAGCGTGTTTGGGATAGGCGCACAACGGACGGCCACGCCCGGGAAATGCTTTGCCTGTCGCGTTGACGGACATGGGCGGAGTTCCTTTTTCAACCCAGTTGACCATCGCGCCCACCAGGTCAAACTGATCAAGGCCCTGACCGCCTCCGCAGTGTCCCATTCCTGGAACAAAGTAAAATTGGCTCCACTTCGACACTGCTTCTAAGCCGCCATTCGCAGCCGCCATGTCTTTGAAATAGCTCAACGTGTCGAGCGGCGAAAACCACGGATCGCTGTCGCCGTGATAGAAGATCAGTTTCCCTCCGTGCTGCGAAAAAATTGTTAAATTCGTGGAGATCGAGTCCGTTAAAGGCTGCGTCTCCGCTAAAGCTTCCTTCTGGACATCCACTTCCATAGCTGTGATTGCGGGACCGAAAATTCCGGGGCCGGGCGAAAGTATTCCGCGGATTGGGCCACTGGCGGTTATGCCGACATCGTATAGAAAACCTGGATAGACCTGCATTCCTGCCGGCGTCTTTGGGCCGCCCATCGCTTTCTTAGTCGCAGTAACTTTTTGCGGCGCCAAACACGAATCGGTCTTTCCTTCCTTGCAGGCCAGTTCGGCGGGATCGAAATCGCATCCCAGCGGATCGGAGATCATTCCGTCGACCACGCCGTCTTTCGCGTCGCACTTTTTCAGGATGGCACTACTGATGAGTTTGCGATCATCATCGGTAATTGCTTGCGTAATGATTGGCCTGCCGCCAGGATCTTTCGGTGCTATCTGGTTGAACGCTATGGGGATCCACTTGCCGATCGCCAGGTTGGAAAGTCCGGTGCGCATCGCTGGATCGCCAACGATGACGCCGTCGAAAGCCGCCGGGTATCGCTGGGAAAGAATCATACCTTCGCGGCCACCGGTTGAGCATCCGGAGAAATACGAAAACGCCGCCGCTTTTCCGTAGTATTGCGCGATGATTTGCTTGGCCAGCGCGCCGACCTCAGCATTGGCGAGATAGGCAAAATCCAGATACGCCTCAAAATCAAATCCTGGATGATGGCTCTTATGGCCGGTATCAGTACTGACCACCGCGAATCCGCGCATCAGAGCGGGCGTTTCTCCGGCGGCATTTAATCCGAGTGGCGGCATTACGACACCGTTGCTGCCAGCTCCGCCTTGCATGAGAAAGTCGCCATTCCACTTGTCAGGCATTGCTAACGCGAAGGCGATGCCAAATTCCTCGCCGCCAACTCCGGTGCGGCGATTGATCACGCCCTCCACTCGGCAATACGCAGGCAGCGGCGCGCTATGACCAGGACCCCATGGATTCGGTTCGGTTGTGCCCGCAGCAATAGCTGCCGATCTGGTAATTTCGACGGCAGGGGCTTTGAAATTCATCAAACCCGCGCATGAGTTTAACTGCTGCGCCGAGGCGCAATTGACCGCCACAAACGCCCAAAACATGTTTCTCAGGAATTGCGAACGCATCATGCCTCGTTTCTCTAATAATGTCGCCGAAAAGCCAAGAAGAATCGCACAACTATTCCGGCAACATAAGTCTGCCATTGACCTCAAAGTTTCCGCTGACCGATGGTGCGCCAGTTCCAGGCTGGCCTCCGCCTACTGAAACGGTGTACTTGCGTTCGGCCACGATGATGTCACCGAGATCGCTCACCATGCTCAGATCACGCGGGCTCAAGTGAAATTCGACTTTCTGACTGGCGCCCGGTTCCAGATAGACACGTTGAAATCCGCGTAAAGCGCGAATCGGCGCGCCTGGAACATCGGGAAACTCTAGGTAAAGTTGGACCACCTCGTCCCCGGCAACTTTGCCAGTGTTTGTCACGTTCACTGATGCATCAAGCGGATCTCCCGCATTGATTGTCGAGTTCGGCAAAGTTAAATCGCTGTAGCTGAAGGTCGTATAGCTAAGGCCATGTCCAAATGGCCAAAGCGGTTCGCCTTCGAAGTAGCGGTAGGTGC
>Ga0066709_100001378_pt1 | contig 15956 bp, 16 predicted proteins | sample GraSoiAngelo_158_FD_79665 | JGI IMG/M metagenome (GOLD analysis project Ga0066709, IMG submission 79665) | Grasslands soil microbial communities from the Angelo Coastal Reserve, California, USA - 14_1009_16_30cm | ecosystem: Environmental > Terrestrial > Soil > Grasslands | place: USA...
GCGGGCAGGGCATGGGAAATCCCGACATAAGCGGCGTAGAACTGGATCCGGGTCAGCGGCATCAAGCCGCCCAAGGCCGATGTGACGACGAACACCGGCGTTATGTGCAGGTGGAACCAACTGATCCCGTCATCGACGCAGGGCGGCTGATGCAGCAGCAGATCGCCATCGTGGATCAGATAGGCCGACCAGCCCGCGTCGTGAAAGGCGTTCCCGACATCGTAGAAGCTGTGAAGGATGTTGATGGCGTAGGTGAGAAACGGGATCACCGCGACCACGATCGCGGCACCGACCCGGATGACGGCCGGAAGCGTGCAGCGCAAAAGCAAGCCGCCGAGGACCGGCGCACCGAGGGCAATGCTTCTGTTCATGCAGATCAAGACCGATGACGCGCGGCGGCGGCCGGCATTCTAGGGAAAACACGCTTAACGGAGTGTGAAGCGGCGCCCCGTCGCGGCCCGGACGCCGCGACAGCTATGCTCCGGGCGCGCTGGCCGGAGCTCCTGGTTCACCTGCTTCTGCGGAGAAAAACAGGAGCTGGAAGAGGCGCTACTCCTCGGCGGCGAGTTCGCCGGGCGCGGCCATCATCGCATCGGCGACGGGGCCGGCATTGCCGCGGATCGCTTGCTCGATCAGCTCGCAGACTTCCGGATGCTCCTTCAGATACAGCTTGGCGTTCTCACGACCCTGGCCGATCCGTTGGCCATCATGGGAGAACCAGGCGCCCGATTTCTCGACCACCCCGGCCTGCACCCCGAGATCGATCAACTCGCCGCGTTTCGAGATGCCCTCGCCATACATGATGTCGAAATCGACCACCTTGAACGGCGGCGCCATCTTGTTCTTGACGACCTTGACCCGGGTCTGGTTGCCAACCACCTGGTCGCGGTCCTTGATCGCGCCGATGCGGCGGATATCGAGCCTAACCGAGGCATAGAATTTCAGCGCCTGGCCGCCGGTCGTCGTCTCGGGGTTGCCGAACATGACGCCGATCTTCATGCGGATCTGATTGATGAAGATCACCATGCAGCGCGAGCGCGAGATCGAGCCGGTCAGCTTGCGCAGCGCCTGGCTCATCAGCCGGGCGTGCAGCCCCATATGGCTGTCGCCCATCTCGCCTTCCAGTTCGGCGCGCGGCACCAGCGCGGCGACGGAATCGACGACGAGCACGTCGATCGCGCCCGAGCGAACCAGCGTGTCGGCGATCTCCAGCGCCTGCTCGCCGGCATCGGGCTGCGAGATCAGCAGATTGTCGACATCGACCCCGAGCTTCCGCGCATAGGCCGGGTCGAGCGCGTGCTCAGCGTCGATAAAGGCGCAGGTGCCGCCGGTCTTCTGCGCCTCGGCGATGACATGCAAAGCGAGCGTCGTCTTGCCGGAGCTTTCCGGCCCGTAGATCTCGACGACGCGGCCGCGCGGCAAGCCGCCGATGCCGAGCGCGATGTCGAGGCCGAGCGAGCCGGTCGAGATCACGTCGATGTCGGATGCCGCCTCGCGCGAGCCGAGCTTCATGATCGAGCCTTTGCCGAAGGCGCGCTCGATCTGCCCCAGCGCCGCATCCAAAGCCCGCTGCTTGTCCATCATATCCCTGTCCAACAGGCGCAACGCGGTCTGCATGATCCGCTCCTCCTTATTCCACACGCGGCCTACCCGTGCAACGTGCCGCCGGTAACCATGCGTACCTGTTTTGTTCTCAGAGTGCAACCGGAAATTGGCAATGCTTCTGACGATAGCCCGAGGCCAGCGGAACGGGCTTGATTCCGCGCGCCAAAGCCCCATGCTTAAGACGTTCTCTTCTTCTTTAATCCGCTGCGGAGCCCCCGATGTTCATTCAGACCGAGCAGACGCCGAACCCGGCCACCCTGAAATTTCTGCCCGGCTGTACCGTGATGTCGTCGGGCACCGCCAATTTCACCGAATCGAGTTCGACGGCGCGCTCGCCACTCGCCGAACGGCTGTTCGCCTTGCCGGAAGTGACCGGCGTCTTTCTCGGCGCCGATTTCATCACGGTCAGCAAGAGAGACGACAGCGACTGGCATCAGCTGAAGCCGGCCGTGCTGGCGGCGATCATGGAACATTTCACCGCCGGGCGCCCGGTCATCCTGGCCGATGCGGCAGCATCGGCGGATACCGCCGACGGCGAGGAAGAGGACGAAATCGTCACCCAGATCAAGGAATTGCTCGAGACCCGCGTGCGGCCGGCGGTGGCGATGGATGGGGGCGACATCATCTTCGAGGATTTCGAGGACGGCATCGTCTACCTGCACATGCAGGGCTCGTGCTCGGGCTGCCCGAGCTCGACCGCGACCTTGAAGGCGGGTATCGAGAACATGCTCCGCCATTACATCCCCGAAGTTGTCGAGGTCCGCGCGGTCTAGCTCAACCCCGTGGCCGGGCTTTGTCCCGGTCACCCACGTCTTGCCTGTGCCCAGACCATTTTCAGAAGACGTGAATGCCCGCGACAAGCCCGGGCAAGGTGATCTTCTGTGACACCGGATTCTGCAAATTTGCCGGGCGGAGACGACAGCACCGGTTCCATCCTGCTGGCGATCGATACGGCCGGCTCCGCCTGCTCGGTGGCGGTGGGCCGCGACGCGGCCATGCTCGCGGCCGAACGCCAGGCGTTGCGCTATGGCCATGCCGAAGCGCTGTTGCCGATGATCGACCGTGTCATGCAAGCCGCCGGTTTGCCGCCCGAAGCGCTCGACGGGATCGCGGTGGCGGTTGGGCCGGGTGGCTTCACCGGCATCCGCGTCGGGCTCGGCGCGGCGCATGGCGTTGCGCTGGCATTGCAGGTGCCGCTGATCGGCGTCACCAGCTTTATCGCGGTCGTGGCGGCGCTCACTGACCGAGCTATCGCTCCGGGAGCCGTGCTGGTCGCGCTCGACAGCCGGCGCGACGATCGCTACGTGCAGCTGTTCGACCACGTAACGGCTGAGCCGCTCGCCGCACCCGCCGCCGTGCTCCCGGAAGCGCTTGCCGATTATGTCGCAGGCTCCGCCGGCGCGGTGCCGCTGTTGATTGCCGGCGATGTGGCGGATGCGGCGGCGGCGGCGCTCCGCGGCCATTTCGATGTCGCAATCGCGGCCGGCTCGGCGCCGGACGCGCGGGGCGTCTTGGCGGCTGCTTTGCGCCAGATCGCGCGCGATCCGGCCGGCAGTCCGGCACGCCCGCTCTATCTGCGCCCGCCCGACGTGACCCTGCCGAAGCGACGCGATCCGGTCCCGCCGGCTCGACGGTGAGCTGCGCGATTACCCCTTTGGCGGCGAACGCCGCCGAGCCGCTCGCCGTGCTGCACGCCGGCTGTTTTCCGGAGGATCCGTGGGATGCCGAGGCGCTAGGCCGGATCCTCGGGCTGAGCGGCGGGTTCGGCTTCCTGGCCTGGCAGAGTGAGATGCCGGTCGGTTTTGCGCTGGCCCGCGATCTCGGCAGCGAGGGCGAGATCCTGTCGCTCGGGGTGCTGCCCGATTGCCGCCGCCTCGGCATCGGGCGGGCGTTGCTGCGCGCCGTGATCGACGAGGCCGCGCGCCGCGAGCTGCCCTCGATCGTGCTCGAAGTCGCCGACGACAATGCGGCGGCGCGCGGTCTTTATGCCAGCGCCGGCTTTGTCGCCGTCGGCCGCCGGACCCGCTATTACCGGCGCGGCGGTGAAACGATCGATGCGTTGCTGCTGCGATGTCCAGTAAACGGCGAGCCGCGCCCGATTTGAACTGATCTGATCGGCAACTCTACTCGCCGTTTGCTGCGGTTCGCGTTAATGGCAAATTGAGATGCTCTTCCAAACGTGAAAAGATCGACGAAGCAATGGTATTGCGCTGGCAGCGCGCCTTAATTACATTTGCCGGTCACGTTAATCCCAGGAACAGAATGATGGAAACCACAGAGCAGCCCGACGATTTGTTGACACTGACGACGGAAATCGTGGCGGCGCACGTATCAAATAACAATGTGGCGGTTAACGATTTGCCGCAGTTGATCAATCAAATCTATAGCTCGTTGGCTAATATCGGGACCGCTCCAACCGCGCCAGCGGCGCGGCCGCAGCCCGCCGTCAGCATCAAGAAATCGGTGCAGCCCGATTACATCGTCTGCTTGGAAGATGGCAAAAAGCTCAAGATGCTGAAGCGCCACCTGAAGACCGCCTACAACATGACGCCGGAATCCTATCGTGAGCGGTGGGGCCTGGCCTCGGACTATCCGATGGTCGCGCCGAACTATGCGCGCCAGCGCAGCCGGCTCGCCAAGGAGATCGGGCTCGGCACGCGGGCACGGCGCGGCCGCGCTTGAGGAGCGGTCGGCGATCGGCGATTGCCGATCTCGCATAGGCCGTCCGACCGCTTTGGGCTATACTGCTGCCGGATAAGCCGCGGTCGGATCGCGACGCGATGATCTCACGCCTCGAGCAGCTCTGTCTCGACAAAGGCTTAAAGATGACTGAGCAGCGTCGTGTGATCGCGCGCGTGCTGTCGGATTCGGCCGATCACCCCGATGTCGAGCAGGTCTATCGGCGCGCTACCGAGATCGACCCGCGCATCAGCATCGCCACGGTGTATCGTACGGTGCGGCTGTTCGAGGAGGCCAACATCCTGGCGCGGCACGATTTCGGCGACGGACGCTCGCGCTACGAGGAAATGCCCAGCGCGCATCACGATCACCTGATCGATTTGCAGAGCGGCCGGGTCATCGAGTTCCGCAACGAGCAGATCGAGAAACTGCAGCAATACATCGCCGACGAGCTCGGCTACGAGCTGGTCGGGCATCGTCTGGAACTTTACGCCGTGCCGCGGCGCGGCACAGCCAAACCGGATCGGGAATAATGCCGAACTTTTGCCGGGCGCGGCGTCGCGCCGTGCCGCGGGTGAACGCGTTGCTCTACCCTGTCCACAGCGACTGGGCCGAGACGTGATCACCGGCACCGCCGCTGAACCGGTTCCCGTGACGGTGGACCCACCCGCCCCGGCGCACCCGACCATCGCAGCCGCGGCCAGCCGGGTTGTCGATATCAGCTCGGGCCCGCTGCAGGTGCGCCTTGCGGAGAGCGCCACCGACATCGACGCTGCGCAAGCCTTGCGGTACCGGATCTTCTACGAAAAACTCGGCGCACGCCCGCTTCCCGGTATGGAGCAGCAGCGCCGCGACAGCGATGCCTTCGACCCGATCTGCGATCACCTGCTGGTGCTGGACCATAGCCGCGGCAGCGGCCTCGATGCGGTGGTCGGCACCTATCGGCTGATCCGGCGCGAGGCGGCAGCGCGCCATGGTGCGTTCTATTCGGCCGCCGAATACGATATCGCGCCGCTGATCGCCTATCCCGGCGAGATCCTCGAGCTTGGGCGATCCTGCGTCGATGCCGGCTATCGCGCGCGTCCGGTCATGCAATTGCTGTGGAGCGGCATCGCCGCCTATGTTTTTCACTATGATATTGCGGTGATGTTCGGCTGCGCGAGCCTGCCCGGCACGAATCCGGGCGCCTTGGCCGTGCCGTTGTCCTATCTCTACCATCACCATCTGGCGCCGCCGGCCCTGCGGGCCCGCGCCTTGGCGGAACGCTATGTCGATATGCGCCGGCTCGAGCCCGGAGTAATCGATCCGGCGCGCACGCTCGCGGCGCTGCCGCCGCTGATCAAGGGGTATTTGCGGCTCGGCGGGTTCGTTGGCGACGGGGCCGTTATCGACGAGCAATTCAACACCACCGATGTCTGCATCGTGGTCAAGACCGATCTGGTCGCGGAAAAATATTCCCGCCATTACGAGCGGCAATCGAAAGAAACATGGGCGGCGTAGAGCGCATGGGCTCGACGACGCTGCGGCTGTGGCGGCTGACGATCTATCTCGCCTTCACGCTGCTGCTGATGCCGGTGCAGGCGATCGGACTGATCTTGCGGCAGCGCTGGGTTGCGACCTTTCCGCGGTTTTATCACCGCTGGTGCTGCCGCATCCTGGGTCTGCGGGTGCGGCGGATCGGCCGGCCGGCCGCGGTGCGTCCGGTGCTGTTCGCCGCCAATCACGTCTCCTATCTCGATATCACGATCTTTAGCTCGCTGATCGCCGGCTCCTTCGTCGCGAAGCGAGAGGTTGCAGGCTGGCCATTGTTCGGCTGGCTCGCCAAATTGCAGCGCTCGGTCTTCATCGACCGGCAGGTGCGCAGCACCGCGCAGCAGCGCGACAGCATCGCCGGGCGGCTCGCGGCCGGGGACGCGTTGATCCTGTTCCCCGAGGGAACGAGCGGCGACGGCAACCGCGTTCTTCCTTTCAAGAGCGCGCTGTTCAGCGTCGCCGATCATTCGGCGACCGGGTCGGTCACGGTGCAGCCCGTATCGATCGCCTATACCAGGCTCAACAGCATGCCGATCGGCCGCCGCTACCGGCCGTTGTTCGCCTGGTATGGGGCGATGGCGATGGCGCCGCATCTGTGGCGAGTGTTAGGGCTCGGCACGATCGAGGTCGTCGTCGAGTTTCACCCGGCGACGACGCTGGCCGCCTGCGGCTCGCGCAAGATGCTCGCCCGCTATTGCGAGGAGCGGGTCAAGAGCGGGCTCGCCGCTGCGCTGACCGGACGGCGTCGGCCGCGCTCCGAAGCCCTGCCGGAAGCGGGACGCCGGCCTGCTGCCGCCGCGGCGCCCGCGCTCGGATGAGCGGGACCTCTGTCGCACAACAGGTGCCAATGCAGAAGCGTTTGTTTATCAAGACCTATGGTTGCCAGATGAATGTCTACGATTCGGCGCGCATGGCCGATCTGATGGCGCCGCTCGGCTATGCCCCGGCGGCGAGCGCCGACGGTGCCGATCTGGTCATTCTCAACACCTGCCATATCCGTGAGAAGGCGGCGGAGAAGGTGTTTTCCGAACTCGGCGCGATCCGCCGGCTGAAGCGTGTCCGCGAGCGCCAGGGCGGCCGGATGGTCGTCGCGGTGGCGGGCTGCGTTGCCCAGGCCGAGGGCGAGGAGATCCAGCGGCGCGCCCCGTTCGTCGATATCGTGTTCGGGCCGCAGGCCTATCATCGGCTCCCCGAGATGGTGGCGCGGGCCCTCGACGGCGCCGGCGATGGCATTCTCGACACCAGCTTTCCGGCTGAGCCGAAATTCGATTATCTGCCGGAGAGCCTGGCCGCCCCAGGGGTCAGCGCGTTTCTGACGGTGCAGGAAGGTTGCGACAAGTTCTGCACCTTCTGTGTCGTTCCCTATACCCGAGGCGCTGAATATTCGCGCCCGGCGGCCGACATCGTTGCCGAGGCGCGCCGGCTCATCACGGCCAGCGCGCGCGAGATCACGCTGCTCGGTCAGAACGTCAATGCTTATCACGGCGCTGCGCCTGATGGCGGCGAGTGGGGTCTCGGCGAGTTGATCCGCGCCCTGGCATACCTGTCGGGGCTCGAACGCATCCGCTACACGACCTCGCATCCGCGCGATGTCGATGACGGGCTGATCGCCGCCCATCGCGACGTGCCGCAGCTGATGCCGTTTCTGCATCTGCCGGTGCAGAGCGGCTCCGACCGGGTGCTCGCGGCAATGAACCGGCGTCACACCGTCGGCCAGTACAAGCGCACGGTCGAGCGGCTGCGCGCGGCCCGCCCCGACCTTGCGCTGTCGTCCGATTTCATCGTCGGCTATCCCGGCGAGAGCGATGATGATTTCCTGGCGACGCTCGATCTCGTCGCCGAGATCGGCTTCGCGCAGGCCTTTTCGTTCAAGTACTCGCCGCGGCCGGGAACCCCGGCGGCAGAAGCCGCCGATCAGGTGCCGGAGCCGGTCAAGGCGGAGCGCCTGGCGATGCTGCAGGCCCTATTGCAACGGCAGCAGCGCGCCTTCAACGAGAGCTGTGTCGGGCGCGTGCTGCCGGTACTGTTCGAGAAGTCCGGCCGCCATTCGGGGCAGCTGGTCGGCCGCAGCCCTTATCTGCAAAGCGTCCACGCCGAGGCAGAGGCGGATTGCATCGGTGAGATCATGCCGGTCCTGATCCGCGCCGCCGAGCCGAACAGCCTCGCCGGCGTGATTGCCGAAACGACCATCGAAGGAGTGCACGCAGCATGAGTGGTGCGCCGCCGCAGGCGGTCAGCGAGGCAGCCGCCGGGCGCAGCCAGCTCGAATTTGACGACAATCTGCTGCTGCCCTTGCTCTATGGCGAGCGCGACCAGCATCTCGACCGTATCGAACGGCAGCTCGGGGTATCGCTGGTGCCGCGCGGCAACCGGCTGGCGATTGCCGGGCCGGCCTCGGCGACCGAAGTCGCCCGGCTCGCCTTGTCGCGGCTCTACGACCGGCTGAAGCGCGGTCACGAGATCGACCTTGCTGCGGTTGAGGCCGCGTTGCGCCTGGCGCAAGCGGAGACCGAGGACAAGAGCCTCAGCCTGTGGCGCGAGGATGCCGGGTTTCGCACCCGCAAGCGCCGCATCGCCGCGCGCTCCGCCGGGCAAGCCGCCTATGTCAAGGCGATGCGCGAACATGAATTGGTGTTCGGGCTCGGTCCCGCCGGCACCGGCAAAACCTATCTCGCGGTTGCCGCCGCGATCGATCTGCTGATGGGCGGCCAGGTCGAGCGGGTCATCCTGTCCCGCCCGGCGGTCGAAGCCGGCGAGCGGCTCGGCTTTTTGCCGGGCGATTTGCGCGACAAGGTCGATCCCTATCTACGGCCGATCTTCGACGCGCTCAACGACATGCTGCCGGCCGACCAGATTGCCAAGCGGCTCGCCAGCGGCGAGATCGAGGTGGCGCCGATCGCCTTCATGCGCGGGCGCACTCTGGCGCGCGCCTTCGTGATCCTCGATGAGGCGCAGAACACGACGCCGGTGCAGATGAAGATGTTTCTCACCCGGCTCGGCGAGGGCTCGCGCATGGTCGTGACCGGCGACCCGAGCCAGGTCGATCTGCCGACCGGCGCCCGCTCGGGCCTTTCGGACGCACTCGAAGCGCTGCGCGGTGTCGACAACATCGCGATCGTGCGCTTCACCGAGAAGGATGTCGTGCGTCATCCGCTGGTCGCGCGGATCGTCGGCGCCTACGACGCCCGCGATCGGGCCGCTCGTGGTGGCGAAGAGCCGACATGAACGAGCTGTCCGCCGAATCCTCGGTCGAGGTGACGGTTTCCTGCAATGCCTGGTTCGATGCCTGCCCGCATGCGGCCGCGATCGCCGCGGATGCGGCGCAAGCGGCGCTCCGCGACAGCGGCGGCGCCGGGCAATTCATTGTCGACGTGATGCTCGCCGGCGATGCCGAGCAGCGGCATCTCAATCGCACCTATCGCGGCAAGGACGTGCCGACCAACGTCCTGGCCTTCCCGCAGGGGACGCCTGACTCGCCGCGATCGGACCAGCCGGTGCTGCTTGGCGATGTCGTGCTCGCCTTCGAAACGGTGCGCCGCGAAGCTGCCGACCAGGACAAGCCCATCGCGAATCATCTGCGCCATCTCGTCGTGCATGGCGTGCTCCACCTGCTCGGCTTCGACCACGAAAGCGCAACGGATGCCGCCGCGATGGAAGTTCGCGAAATAAAGATACTGGCCGGGTTGGGGGTACCAGATCCCTATCGCGGTATTATGTGAGCACGGAAACCCAGGCCTCTTTTTGATGAGCGATACCGAACCGTCGGCAGGCGACGGTCAGCCTGAACCTCCTGAGCCACCCGGGTCGCTGTCGCGCTTACGCACGCTGTTGCGGCTGCTGCGCCGGCCGCGCGGCCAGCGCGAGACGATTGACGCCCTGGTTGCGACCGCCGCGACCGAGCTCGGCACGCCGATCACGCCGCAGGAGCGGGTGCTGATCGGCAATGTGCTCAAGGGGCACGGCCGCAATGCCTCCGATGTCATGGTGCCGCGCGTCGATATCGTCGCGCTCGATGTCGATCAGCCCTTCGCCGAAGTCATCAAATGCATGGTCGAGCACGGTCATTCGCGCGTGCCGGTCTACCGCGAGACGCTCGATGATGTGATCGGCTTTGTGCACGTCAAGGACGTGCTCGGGCCGGTGGCCGACCGCCGTCCCGCTCGGCTCGAGCGCCTGTTGCGCAAAGTCCTGTTCGTCGCGCCGTCGGTGCCGATCCTCGACCTCTTGGTCCAGATGCGCCAGGCGCGCACCCACATCGCGATGGTGATCGACGAGTTCGGCGGCATCGACGGGCTGGTGACAATCGAGGATCTGATCGAGGAGATCGTCGGCGAGATCGAGGACGAACACGATGTCCACGTTGCGCCGGTTTTGATCGAGCGGCCGGACGGCAGCATCATCGCCGATGCGCGGATCTCGATTGAGGCGCTCGAAGAGCAGCACGGCACCCGGCTGCGCCCCGCCGGAGAGCAGGAGGCGGTCGATACGCTGGGCGGGCTCGTCTTCACGCTGGCCGGCCGGGTGCCGAAGCGCGGCGAGGTGATCGCCCATCCCGATGGCATCGAATTCGAGGTGCTTGACGCCGATCCCCGACGGATCAAGCGGTTGCGGGTGCGCGGCTTGCGCCCGGCTAATGGCGGCAAGGGCCTCGCCAGTGCGTGACAGTTCCTCCGGCAGCTCTCCTGCCAGTTCGGCGCTGCGTGTCCCTCCCGGCGCGCGCATGGAGACGCCGCTGTGCCGACTGGCCCAGGAAGTCGCCGCGCTGGCGGGGTGGCGGCGCTACGGTCTGGCGTTTCTGCTCGGCGCGCTATTGGCCGGCGCATTGCCGCCGATCGACCTGACCCTGCTGATCTTCATCGCGTTTCCCGGATTGTTATGGCTAGACGAGGGCAGCGCCAGCAGCTGGGCCTCGGCGCGGCTCGGTTATGTGTTCGGGCTCGGGTTTTTTATCGCCGGCCTCTATTGGATCGCCGCGGCCTTGTTTGTCGATATCGGCAGCTTCTGGTGGGCGTTGCCGTTCGCCGCGCTCGGCGTGCCGGGCTTGCTGGCGTTTTGGCCGGCGGCGGCATTGCTGACCACGGCCGTCGGAAGCTCGCGATTGCGCCTGTCGCCGAACGCGAGGATCTGCTTGTTTGTCGTGGCATGGAGCGCCGCCGAATGGGGGCGCGGCCATGCCTTGACGGGATTGCCGTGGAACCTCGTCGGTTATGCCTGGTCGGGCGGGTTTCCCGGATCGCTGCTGGTTTTGCAGAGCGTCGCCTGGTTCGGCATTTACGGGCTGAGTTTCGTCACGGTTCTCGCTGCCGCGCTGCCGGCCTTGTTCGGTACGCTGTCGCTATTGCCGCTGTCCGCGTCGCGGCGGGCGGCGCCGGCACTCGCCGCGCTGATACTGATCCTGGTGCCGGCAGCGGCCGGAGCGGTGCGGCTGCAGCTGTTGCCGATGATCTCGACCGCCACCTGGCTGCGTCTGGTGCAGCCCTCGATCCCGCAGAGCTTGAAGTGGGATCCCGGCGCGGCCGAGGCCAATTTCCAGCGGCTGATCGAGCTGAGCGCGAGCCCGGCCGCTCACCCGCTCGCGGCGGTGCTGTGGCCGGAAGCGGCGGCGACCTTTCTGATCGAACGCGATGCCGCGCGCCGGGCGGCGATCGCCGCCGTGGCGCCAAAGGACGGCTATGTGATCACCGGCGCGTTGCGCGCCAACCCGCCGCCTGGACCGGTCGTGCAGGTGTGGAACAGCATCGAGGCGGTCGATCATGACGGCACGATCCGCGCTCGCTACGACAAGGCGCATCTCGTGCCGTTCGGCGAATATGTCCCGTTTGGCGACTGGCTGCCGGTCCGTCAGATCAGCGTAGGCGCAATCGATATGAGCCCCGGACCCGGCCCGCAGACAATCGTCTTGCCCGGTCTTCCCGGCTTTGCGCCGCTGGTCTGCTACGAAGCGATTTTTCCCGGCGCGGTAGTCGGCCCCCAGGCGCGCCCGGGCTGGATCCTGAACGTGACGAACGATGCCTGGTACGGCCGCAGCTCGGGTCCGTTCCAGCATTTCGCGATCGCCCGCACCCGCGCGATCGAGGAGGGGCTGCCGCTGGTCCGCGTCGCCAATAATGGCATTAGCGGGGTCGTCGACCCCGTCGGCCGTCTCGTTAAACGCACCGGCCTCGACGATATTACGTACGCTGACATCGCGCTGCCCGAAGCCGGGCCGCTGACACTGTATGGCCGTGCCGGAGATTGGCTGTTCCTGATGCTGCTGATTGCCGGCCTTGTGCCGGTCATGATCCGGCGCCGTCGCTCGGCTGCCTGAATGACGCGGTGCGCCTCGGCAACCCGCAGATTGGCATTTACCATTTATGGTTGTACGCCGTCGTTGACGTCATACTATTGTATGCAATATCACGCTCGCGCGATTGGATTGCGCGCGAGCCCCGATGCCGAGATCAGCAAGACCGGGAGGACGGGGCCGCCGCAAGGCCGACGCGCCGCATCCGGTCGACATCCATGTCGGCTCCCGCGTCCGATCGCGCCGCGTCGAATTGGGAATGAGCCAGGAGAAGCTCGCGTCGGAGCTCGGACTGACCTTTCAGCAGGTGCAGAAATACGAGCGCGCCGCCAATCGGATCAGCGCCAGCCGGCTCTATTACATGAGCAAGGTTTTGGGCGTCGATGTTCCGTATTTCTACGAAGGCTATGCGGAATCGGGGGGCATCTCCGGGTTTGCGGAATCGCCGGTGGCGACATTCGAGTCCGACCTGTTGCAGCGGCGCGAAACGATCGAGCTGGTCGAGGCCTTTTACCGTATCGAGAATCAGACGCTGCGTCGCCAAATGCTCGGTCTGGCGAAAAGCTTTGCCGCCGGAGGCGAGCCGAAATAGCCCGCGGCCGGCCCCGTCGGGGCATCCCTCTGGGAAGATCGGGCTTGACGCTCGCGGCGCGGCATTCGACAACAACGCACTGGGACTTGGGGGCCGATCGCGTCCTGATCGGAATTGTGCCGCTGACGGCAGCCCGGGAGATTGGTAGAGCCTGTTTAAAGGGAGATGGCCCTTGGTGAAGCACGATTTTGTTTTTACCAGCGAGTCGGTATCGGAGGGCCATCCCGACAAGGTTTGCGACCGTATTTCCGACGCGATCGTCGATACCTACCTGGCGGCCGAGCCGCAGGCGCGCTGCGGCGTGGAGACGATGGCGACGACCAACCGCATCGTGCTGGCAGGCGAAACCCGCGGCCCCGCCTCGATCACCAAGGACATGCTGATCGACGTGGCGCGGCACGCGATCCGCGACATCGGCTACGAGCAGGAAGGGTTTCACTGGCAGCGAGCGCAGATCGACTGCTTCATCCATCCGCAGTCGACCGACATCGCCCTCGGCGTCGATGCGTCCGGCAACAAGGATGAGGGTGCCGGCGACCAGGGCATGATGTTCGGCTATGCCTGTCGCGAGACCCCCGAGCTGATGCCGGCGCCGATCTTCTACGCGCACGCGATCCTGCGCTCGCTGGCGGAAGCGCGCCATTCGGGCGCGGCGCCCCTGCTCGGCCCCGACGCGAAGAGCCAAGTCACCTTGCAATATATCAACGGCAAACCGGTCGGGGCGACCGCGGTGCTGGTCTCGGCGCAACATGATCCCAGCATCGGCCCCGAAGAGGTGCGCGAGATCGTCCGGCCGCATGTCGTCAACGTCCTGCCCGAAGGTTGGATGTGCGACGAGGCGCATTTCTACATCAACCCGACCGGGCGGTTCGTGATCGGCGGGCCGGACGGCGATACCGGGCTGACCGGCCGCAAGATCATCGTCGACACCTATGGCGGCGCGGCGCCGCATGGCGGCGGGGCATTTTCCGGCAAGGACCCGACCAAGGTCGACCGCTCCGCCGCCTATGCAGCCCGTTATCTCGCCAAGAATGTCGTCGCCGCCGGTCTTGCCGAGTGCTGCACGATCCAGGTCGCCTATGCGATCGGCATCGCCAAGCCATTGTCGGTCTATGTGGAGACCGACGGCACCGCCAAGGTAGACGAGGACAAGCTGTCGCGCGTCCTGCAGGAGCTGATGGATTTGTCGCCGCGCGGCATCCGCACCCATCTCGGGCTCAACAAGCCGATCTACGCCCGCACCGCCGCCTATGGGCATTTCGGCCGCCCGCCGGAGCCGGATGGCGGTTTCTCCTGGGAACGGCTCGACCTCGTCGACGAGCTGCGCCGCGCGTTCTAGCAGGCTGTCATTCCGGGGCGGCCCGAGGGGCCGAACCCGGAATCCATTTTCCAGAGGCCCGCGTTCATCGATTCCGGACGCGCCGCTGTGCGGCACTCCGGAATGACCAAATATTGCCTCATGAACAATAGGGCGATTGAGAGCCTGCCTCCGGGCAGATTGTACGGCCGGCGGCGAGCGCGGCCGTTGCGGCCGGGCCAGCGCCGCCTGCAACAGGATCTGCTGCCGCGGCTAGCGATCGACCTGCCGGAAGCTGGGCTGCTCGATCCTCACTCATTGTTTCCTATGCCGGTCCGCGATGTCTGGCTCGAGATCGGCTTTGGCGCCGGCGAGCACCTGGCCGAACAAGCCGAGCGTCGCCTCGAGATCGGCTTCATCGGCTGCGAGGTGTTCGAGGACGGCATCGTGCGGCTGCTCGGCGAGGTGGCGCGCCGCGGCCTCGGCAATATTTGCCTGTTCGCCGATGACGCGCGGCTCTTGCTGGCCGCGTTGCCGCCAAGCTCGATCGGCCGGGTGTTCATCCTGTTCCCCGACCCTTGGCCGAAGCGGCGGCATCATAAGCGTCGGCTGGTTGCGCCGGCGACGCTCGACCTGTTGGCCGACGTGATGAGCGACGGGGCCGAATTGCGCCTCGCCACCGACGACCGCGATTACCTTGCCTGGATGCTCGAACATACGATCGCACACCCGGATTTTGTCTGGCTCGCGCGCCGCCCCGCCGACTGGCGCGAACGCCCGGAGGATTGGCCTGCGACGCGCTACGAGGCGAAAGCCCGCGCCGCCGGACGCAGCCCGGCCTTCCTGCGCTTTCAGCGTTGGGCGCGCGGTTGAAGCTTGCGGGGCACGGCTGCGCTACACTGCAGCGGATTCGTGAACCCCTGCCTTTGTGGGTGACGCATGAGCCAGCTCGATCCGATCCCCTATTCCGACGCCCAGCTGCGCGCGATCCTCGAACGGGCGCGCACGATCGCGATGGTCGGGGCCTCGTCCAATTGGAACCGGCCGAGCTACTTCGTGATGAAATACCTGCAGGGCAAAGGCTACCGGGTCATCCCGGTCAACCCCGGCATCGCCGGCCAGGAATTGCTCGGCGAGAAGGTCTACGCCTCGCTGCGGGACATCCCGGTCGAGATCACGGGGCCGGTCGACATGGTCGATGTGTTCCGCACATCCAAGGACGCGCCGGCCATTGTCAAGGATGCGATCGCGATCGGCGCGCCGGTCGTGTGGATGCAGCTCGGCATCCGCAACGACGAGGCGGCGGCGCTCGGCGAGGCGGCCGGCATCGAGATCATCATGAACCGCTGCCCGAAGATCGAGTTCGGCCGGCTCGCCGGCGAGTTGTCGTGGAGCGGCGTCAACAGCGCGATCATCCAGAACCGTGCGCCGCAAGCGCCGCGTCCTCGATCAGCCAAAGGGGGCCGCGCCAAGGAGCGGCCGTCCTCGTCGCATAATCTCAGCTACGGTTTCGAGACCCGTGCGATCCATGCCGGGGCGGCGCCCGACCCGGTCACCGGCGCGCGCTCCACGCCGATCTACCAGACGACCTCCTATGTGTTCGACGATGTCGACCACGCCGCCGGCCTCTTCAACCTGCACAATTTCGGCTACATCTATTCGCGCCTCAATAACCCGACCGTGGCGGTGCTGGAAGAGCGCATCGCCAGCCTCGAAGGCGGCCGCGCCGCGGTCGCCGCGGCGTCGGGCCATGCCGCGCAATTCCTGATCTTCTTCACATTATTGCAGCCGGGCGACGAATTTGTCGCGTCGCGGAATCTGTATGGCGGCTCCCTGACCCAGTTCGGCCTGTCGTTCAAAAAGCTCGGCTGGACCTGCCATTTCGTCGATCCGACCGACCCGGAGAATTTCCGCCGCGCGCTGACCCCGCAATGCAAGGCGATCTTTGTCGAGAACCTCGCCAATCC
>Ga0066709_100001379_pt1 | contig 15955 bp, 13 predicted proteins | sample GraSoiAngelo_158_FD_79665 | JGI IMG/M metagenome (GOLD analysis project Ga0066709, IMG submission 79665) | Grasslands soil microbial communities from the Angelo Coastal Reserve, California, USA - 14_1009_16_30cm | ecosystem: Environmental > Terrestrial > Soil > Grasslands | place: USA...
CGGCGAGAAGAAGCAGGACGGCACCACCAAGGACATGGCGTTCGGCGTAGCCGAGCTGGTCCGGTACCTCAGCCGGTTCCTCGTGCTGTACCCGGGCGACGTCATCAACACCGGTACCCCCGCCGGGGTTGCGCTGGGCCAGTCGGAGCCCAAGCCGTACCTGCGGGCCGGCGACGTCGTGGAGCTGGAGATCGACGGCCTGGGCCACGCCCGCCAGCGGTTGGTCGCGGCATGAGCGTCTTTCTCTCTCTCGATACCTACGACGTCCGCTTCCCGACGTCCAGGGAGCTGGACGGCTCGGACGCGATGAACCCGGACCCGGACTACTCCGCGGCCTACGTGGTGCTGCGCACCGACCACGAGGACGGCCTGGAGGGGCACGGGTTCGCGTTCACCATCGGGCGCGGCAACGACGTCGAGGCGGCCGCGATCGAGGCGCTGCGGCCGTACCTCGTCGGCCGGTCGGTCGAGGGCATCCTCGCCGACCTCGGCGGGTTCTGGAAGGAGCTGGTGCACGACTCGCAGCTGCGCTGGCTCGGTCCGGAGAAGGGCGTCATGCACATGGCCATCTCGGCCGTGGTCAACGCGGTGTGGGACCTCGCGGCCAAGCGCGCGGGGCAGCCGCTGTGGCTGATGCTCGCGCAGATGTCGCCGGAGCAGATCGTGTCGCTGGTCGACTTCCGGTACCTGACCGACGCGCTCACCCCGGACGACGCGCTGGCGATCCTGCGCCGGGCGCAACCCGGCCGGGCGGAACGGATCGCGCACCTGTGGGCGACCGGGTTCCCGGCGTACACCACGTCGCCGGGCTGGCTCGGGTACGACGACGAGAAGCTGAGCCGGCTGTGCAAGGAGGCGATCGCGGCCGGCTTCCGCCAGATCAAGCTCAAGGTCGGCGCGGACCTCTCCGACGACCTGCGGCGCATCAAGGTGGCCCGGGAAGCGTGCGGGCCGGACATCCGCATCGCGGTCGACGCCAATCAGCGCTGGGACGTGCAGGTGGCCATCGACTGGGTACGGGCGCTGGCGCCGTACGAGCCGTGGTGGGTGGAGGAGCCGACGAGTCCGGACGACGTGCTCGGCCACGCGACCATCGCGCGGGCCATCGCGCCCATCAAGGTGGCCACCGGGGAGCACGTGCAGAACCGGGTCATCTTCAAGCAGATGCTGCAGGCAGGCGCCCTGTCGTACCTGCAGTTGGACGCGGCCCGGGTGGCCGGCGTCAACGAGAACGTGGCGATCCTGTTGCTGGCCGCCAAGTTCGGGGTACCGGTCTGCCCGCACGCCGGTGGCGTCGGGCTCTGCGAACTGGTACAGCATCTGTCGATGTTCGACTACGTCTCGGTCTCCGGTTCGCTGGAGGACCGGGTCATCGAGTACGTCGACCATCTGCACGAGCACTTCGTGGATCCGGTGGTGGTACGCGACGGCCGGTACCTGGCTCCGAGCGCGCCCGGCTTCTCGGCCACCATGCGGCCGCAGACCCTCGTGGCCTACGCGTACCCGCACGGTCCGATGTGGACGGAGGTCACTCAGTAATGGCAGAGTTCGACGGCCTCGCCGCGATCGTCACCGGTGGGGCCTCCGGCATCGGGCTGGCCACCGCCACGCTGCTGGCCGGGCGGGGCGCCACGGTGGCGTGCCTGGATCTGAACGCGAAGGATCTGCCCGAGCCGCTGCTCGCCTACGTCGCCGACGTGAGCGACGACGCCTCGGTACGCGCCGCGGTCACCGCCGCGGCCGACGCGATGGGCGGCATCGACATCGTGGTCAACAACGCCGGCATCGGCGCGATCGGCACCATCGAGACCAACTCCGACGAGGAGTGGCACCGGGTGCTCGACGTGAACGTCGTCGGTATGGTCCGCACCGCCCGGGCCGCGCTGCCGTACCTGCGGCGCTCGGCCCACGCGGCGATCGTCAACACCTGCTCCATCGCCGCGCACGCCGGGCTTCCCCAGCGCGCGTTGTACAGCGCGAGCAAGGGTGCCGTCCAGGCGTTGACGCTGGCGATGGCGGCCGATCACCTCCGCGAGGGCATCCGGGTCACCTGCGTGAACCCGGGTACCGCGGACACCCCCTGGGTACGCCGGCTGCTCGCGCAGGCCGACGACCCCGACGCCGAGCTGGCCGCCCTCAAGGCGCGCCAGCCCAGTGGCCGGCTGGTCAGCGCGGAGGAGATCGCCGCGGCGATCGCCTACCTCGCCAGCCCGCTGGCCAGCGCGACCACCGGTACCGTGCTCGCCGTGGACGGCGGCATGCACGGACTGCGGTTGCGCCCACCCAGCACCTCCTGAAGTCACACAACCCTTCCAACACACCCCGACCCTTAGCGAGGAACCATGCTCAAGCACAGAACGGCGGTGGTCGCTGCCGGCATCGCCCTGGTGGCCCTGGCCGCCGCCGGATGCAACCGGGGCAGCAGCTCCGGCAGCAGCGCAGCCAGCGGCGGTACCGGTGGCGGCGGCGGCAAGGTCGGCATCGACCAGCCCCGCTCCGACTCCGACTTCTGGAACTCATACTCCAAGTACATCGAGTCAGGCATCTCGTCCACCGGTATCGACGCGCTGCCCCGGACGAACTCGCAGAACCAGATCACCCAGCTCGCCGCGAACGTCAAGAGCCTGGTGGCGCAGGGTGCCAAGGCGATCATCATGGCGCCGCAGGACACCGCCGCGGTGGCCACCACGCTGGACGAGCTGGCCGGCAAGAACATCCCGGCGATCAGCGTGGACACCCGGCCGGACAACGGCAAGGTGTACATGGTCGTCCGCGCCGACAACAAGGCGTACGGCCAGAAGGCCTGCAAGTTCCTCGGCGACAAGCTGCAGAACAAGGGCACCATCGTGGAGTTCGAGGGCGACCTCGCCTCGATCAACGGCCGGGACCGGTCCGAGGCGTTCGGCGACTGCATGAAGCAGAACTACCCCGGCATCAAGGTGCTCGCCGAAGAGACCCAGTGGAAGGGCGACGTCGCCTCGGCCAAGCTGCAGAACGACCTGAACCAGGGCCCGGTCAACGACATCTACATGCAGGCCGGTGGCGTGTTCCTGGCGCCGACCATCGCCCTGCTGCAGCAGAAGAACCTGCTGGTACCGCCGACCGACCCGAAGCACATCTTCATCGTGTCCAACGACGGCATCCCGCAGGAGTTCGCGGCCATCAAGGCCGGGCAGATCGACGCGACGGTCTCCCAGCCGGCCGACCTGTACGCCAAGTACGCGCTGTTCTACGCCAAGGCGGCGCTGGCCGGGCAGAAGTTCAACCCGGGCCCGACCGACCACCAGTCGAACATCATCACGATCCCGAACGGTCTGGAGGACCAGCTTCCCGCGCCTCTGGTGACGAAGGACAATGTCGATGACTCGTCCCTCTGGGGCAACCAGGTAGGCAAGTGAGCGCAGATGACATCACCCCGGTCGCCTCGGCGACCGGGGTGACCAAGCGGTTCGGGGCCACCGTCGCGCTCGACGACGTCGGGCTGACGGTGCTCCCGGCGGAGTCGCACGCCCTCGTGGGCCGCAACGGTGCCGGCAAGTCCACGCTGGTGTCGGTGCTGACCGGACTGATCCGGCCGGACGCCGGTACCGTGCGGTTCGCCGGCGAACCGGCGCCGCCGGTCACCGACCGGGCCGCGTGGCGCTCGCGCGTCGCGTGCGTGTACCAGAAGTCCACCATCATCCCGACCCTGTCGGTCGCCGAGAACCTGTACCTCAACCGCCAGGACACGGTCGGCGACACGCGGGGCCGGATCTCCTGGAAGGCCGTGCACGAGAACGCCGCGCGGCTGCTGGGCAACTGGAGCATCGACGTCGACCCGAAGGTCGAGGCCGGGCGGCTGACCGTGGAGCAGCGGCAGACCCTGGAGATCGCGCGGGCACTGTCGTTCGGCGCCCGGTTCGTCATCCTCGACGAGCCGACCGCGCAGCTCGACGGCGCCGGCATCGCGCGGCTGTTCGAGCGGCTGCGCGCGTTGCAGGCCGGCGGGGTGGCGTTCCTGTTCATCTCGCACCACCTGCAGGAGATCTACGAGATCTGCCAGACCGTGACCGTCTACCGCGACGCGAAGCACGTGCTCACCGCGCCGGTCGCCGGGCTGCGCCGGGAGGCGCTGATCGAGGCGATGACCGGCGACGCGACCGGGCTGCGGGAGCTGGGCGAGCACGCGGGCGCGGTACCCGCCGGCGCCGCGGAGCTGCTGCGGGTCGAGCACCTCACCGGTACCAGCGAGTTCGCCGACGTGTCGCTCACCGTGCGGGCCGGCGAGATCGTGGGCGTCGCCGGGGCCGTGGGTGCCGGCGCGGTCGCCCTCGGCGAGACCGTGGTGGGGTTGCGCAAACCCTTGTCCGGTACCGTCTGCGTCGCCGGCCGCCCGGTGCGGCCCGGCAGTGTCCCGGCGGCCCTGTCCGCGGGGGTCGGCTTCCTGCCGGAGGACCGTCACCGCCAGGGTCTGGTACCGCTGCGGTCCATCGCGGAGAACCTCACGCTCACGGTGACCGACCGGCTCGGCCGGTTCGGGTTCGTCTCCCAGCCGGCCCGGTACCGCACCGCGACCGCGCTGATGGAACGCCTGGACGTCAAGGCGTCCGGGCCGGACCAGCCGGTGTCCGCGCTGTCCGGCGGCAACCAGCAGAAGGTCATGATGGGCCGGGCGCTGGCCAGCGAGCCGCGGGTACTGGTGCTCATCCGGCCGACCGCCGGGGTCGACGTCAAGTCCAAGGAGTCCCTGCTGGGTACCGTCGAGGCCGCGGCCGCCGAGGGGCGCGCCGCACTGATCGTCTCCGACGAGCTCGACGACCTGCGGGTGGCCGACCGGGTCATCGTCATGTTCAAGGGCCGGGTGGTGGCGCAGCTGCCGCGCGGGTGGTCCGACCGGGAGATGGTGGCCGCCATCGAAGGTCTGCACAGCGAAGGTACGGATAGTGGTGAGTGAAATGACGGACCGCGTGGTCGAGCAGGACAGCCCGCAGGTCGTGGTACCCGGCCGGGTCGCCCCGCCGCGGGGCCGGCGGGTCTGGGTGGCCCGGCTACGGGACTTCTCGCTGATCCCGGTGATCGGCCTGCTGCTGCTGGTCGGGTTCATCGTCAGCCCGAACTTCCTCACCGCCGGCAACCTCACCGACGTGCTCCAGCAGTGCACCGAGCTGAGCCTGCTGGTCCTCGGCGAGGCGATGATCCTGATCGCCGGCCGGATGGACCTGTCGCTGGAGTCGACCGTCGGCGTGGCACCGGTACTCGCGGCGTGGCTCGTGATACCCGCACACGGCGGCCGGTTCGCCGGTCTCGGCGTCCTGCCGACCTGGAGCACGGTACCGCTGTGCCTGCTGATCGGTGCGCTGATCGGCCTGATCAACGGGCTGGTCGCGACGAAGATCCGGATCAACGCGTTCATCTGGACGCTGGGCATGCTCATCGCGCTGCGCGGCCTGCAGCTGGGCATCAGCGGCGGCGCGTCGATCTTCGAGGTACCCGCGTCGCTGCGGTACCTCGGCCACACCGCCTGGTTCGGCCAGCCGGCGTCGCTCTGGGTGTGCGGCCTCATCTTCCTCGTCGGCATCGTCACGCTGGGCTGGTTCCGGCACGGCCGCTCGCTGTACGCCATCGGCGGCAACGCCGAAGCCGCGCGCACCGCCGGCATCCGCACCGACCGGGTACTGCTGATCGTGTTCATGCTGGCCTCGACGCTGGCCGCGCTGGGCGGCATCCTCTACGTCGGCCACTACGGCTCGATCTCCGCCACCCAGGGCCAGGGCTGGATCTTCCAGGTCTTCGCGGCCGCGGTCATCGGCGGGGTCAGCCTCAACGGCGGCCGGGGCAGCCTGTTCGGCGCGCTCACCGGCGTGGTGGCGTTGCAGCTCATCATCAACGTGCTGACCTTCGCCCACGTACCCCCGGCGTGGGACCAGATGGTCGATGGCGTGATCATTCTGATGGCACTGGTCGTCTCCCGGTTCACCTCCGGCGAAGCGCAGGATTAGGAGTACCCGTATGCAGCGGATCGCCCTGCACACCCGGCTGGCGCCGGGCAAGGAGGAGGAGTACGAGAAGGTCCACGCGGTGATCCCGGCCGACCTGGACCAGGCGCTGCGGGAGGCCGGGGTGCACACCTGGCGGATCTGGCGGGACGGCCGGGACCTGTTCCACGTCGTGGAGGTCGACGACTACCGGCACATGCGGGCGTACCTGCGCGACCACCCGGCCAACGTGCCGTGGCAGGCCCGCATGTCCGGGCTGCTCGATGTCGAGGACGACTACTCCGGCAGCGACATGGGCATCCACCAGGTGTGGGAGCTGCCGTGAGGGCGGTGGGACGCACCGGGGTCCACGTCAGTGAGCTGGGCTTCGGTGCCGCGTCGATCGGCAACCTGTACAAGGTGGTACCCGACGAGGATGCCGCCGCGGTCGTCGAGGCGGCCTGGGAAAGCGGTGTCCGGTACTTCGACACCGCGCCGCACTACGGACTGGGCCTGGCCGAGCGGCGGCTGGGCGCGGTTCTCGCCGGCCACCCGCGCGGGGAGTTCACCGTCTCCACCAAGGTGGGCCGGCTGATCGTGCCCAACCCGGCGGGGGAGGGCGGGCGGGACCTGGACAACGGCTTCGACGTGCCGGCCACGCTGCGCCGGCAGTGGGACTTCACCGGCACCGGGGTACGCCGCAGTCTCGAAGAGAGCCTGCAGCGGCTGGGCCTGGACCGGGTGGAGATCGCGCTGATCCACGATCCGGAGGAGTCCGACCAGCCGGAGACGGCGCTCACCGAGGGGTACGCGGCACTGCACGAGCTGCGGTCCGCGGGCGTGGTCGGCGCGGTGGGGGTCGGCTCGAAGCAGGTGCAGATCCTGCAGCGGTTCGTCACCGAGACCGAGATCGACACCATCATGCTCGCCGGCCGGTACACCCTGCTGGAACAGCCGGCGCTGGACGAGCTGCTGCCGGCGTGCGAGAAGCACGGCGTGTCGGTACTCAACGTCGGCGTGTTCAACAGCGGCCTGCTGGCGCGCGACTGGCCGGCGGACGACGGGCACTACGAGTACGGCACCGCGCCGCGGGAGCTGGTCGAGCGGGCCCGGCGGATCGCCGCGGTCTGCCGGGAGCACGGCACCACCCTGCCGCACGCGGCGCTGGTGTTCGCCGGCGCCCATCCCACGGTCGCCAGCGTCGTGGTCGGCGCCGGCCGGCCGGCGCACATGCAGCGCAACGCCGACCTGGCCGCGGCGCCGCCGGCCCCGGCCGCGCTCTGGGCGGATCTCGTCGCGCAGGGCCTGCTGCGCCCGGACGCACCGGTGCCCACGTCATGATCATCGACGCGCATCACCACCTCTGGGACCCGACGCAGCACGAGTACCCGTGGATGGACGGCGACGCGCTGGCGCCGCTGCGTCGCGCGTACACCGTCGACGACCTGTGGGAGGTCACCGACGGGCGGGTCGCGCACACGGTGCTGGTACAGACGATCAGCGACGCGGCGGAGACGGCCGGGTTCCTGGCCACCGCCAGCGCCAACGACGGGCTGATCAAGGGCGTGGTCGGCTGGGTGGACCTCACCGCCCCCGACGTCGCCGACCGGATCGCCGGGCTGCGTGCCGGCCCGGGTGGCGACCGGCTGGTCGGCGTGCGGCACCAGGTGCAGGACGAGCCGGACCCGGGCTGGTTCGCCCGTCCGGAGGTGCTGCGCGGGCTGCGTGCGGTCGGCGCGGCCGGGCTGGTGTACGACCTGCTGGTCCTGGTACCGCAGCTGGACGTGGCCGCCGACGTGGTGCGGCAGCTGCCCGAGGTCAGCTTCGTCCTCGACCACCTCGCCAAGCCGAACATCGCGCAGGGGCAGTGGGAGCCGTGGGCGTCCGGCGTCGCCGGGCTCGCCGCGCTGCCGAACGTCGCCGCCAAGATCTCCGGCCTGGTCACCGAGGCGCGCTGGGACAGCTGGGACGCCGGGCAGATCGCGCCCTACGTCAAGCACGCCGTCGAGGTGTTCGGGCCGCAGCGGCTGATGTACGGCTCGGACTGGCCGGTCTGCACGCTGGCGGCCAGCTACGGGGAGGTGTGGGAGCTCGCCGGTACCCTGATCCAGGATCTCAGCGAGACCGAGCGCGCGGCGGTCCTCGGCGACACCGCCGTCCGGGTCTACGGCCTCTGACCCGCGTCTTCAGTCCTGTAACGCCCGGCGCAGCCACTCCTCGACGCCGGCCACGTGCACGGTCGCCCAGGACCGGGCCAGGTCGGGCTGCCGCGACGCGATCGCCTCGCAGATCGCGCTGTGCTGTTCCCGGGTGCGGGCGACCGCGCCCTCCTGGGTCAGCCCGCGCCAGATCCGCGCCCGGGTGGTCGGGCCGGACAGGCTCTCGATCAGCGAGCAGAGCACGGTGTTGCCGGAGCCGAGCGCGATCCGCCGGTGGAACTCCAGGTCGTTGGCGACCAGCGCCTCCACCGTCGGGTCCTCGTCCAGCTCGTCGAGCACCGCGCGCAGGTCGCCGATCTGCTGGTCGGTCATGTTCAGCGCGGCCATCGCGGTGGCGGCCGGTTCGAGGATCCGGCGCACCTCAAGGAACTCCAGTACCGTGTCGTCGCGGTGGAACTCCACCACGAACGTCATCGCGTCCAGCAGCAGGCGCGGTTCCAGGCTGGTCACGTAGGTACCGTCGCCCTGCCGGACGTCGAGCACATGGATCAGCGACAGTGCCTTCACCGCCTCGCGCAGCGAGTTGCGGGACAGGCCCAGTCGGTCGGCGAGATCGGCTTCCTTGGGTAGCCGGTCGCCGGGGCCCAGCTCACCCGAGACGATCATTTCCTTGATCTTGTCGATCGCCTCGTCGGTTACTGCCACGAACCCCCCTTGGCCACGAGAAAACGCTGCGCCGCGCGAGCGCGGCGAGCGCCAACATATCAGCGCCCGTGACGGAGGAGAATCACCTGGTACGGCTATGTGTTCCAGGAGACGGCGTCGGTGCGCTCCCACCGGCCCGGGATGCCGCGCAGGGCCAGCCGGCCGATGCCGTCGGGTACCACCGGGTCGACCCGCAGGTGGTCGCCGTCCGGCTCCAGGCCGAGCAGCGCCCGCAGCAGCAGGAGCGGGGTGGCCGCCGCCCAGGCCTGCGGTGAGCACGCCGACGGGTAGGCCACGGGTACCTCGGTGGACTTGCGGTCGTACCCGACGAACACCTCGGGCAGCCGGTAGTCGAAGTGCCGGGAGGCCTCCAGGATCGCCGTGGACAGCCGGCCGGCCTCGATCCGCCGCCCGTACCGTGCCAGCCCGGCCGCGATGATCGCGGTGTCGTGCGGCCAGACGGTGCCGTTGTGGTACTCCAGCGGGTTGTAGACGCCCTGCCCGGCGGCGAGGGTACGCACGCCCCAGCCGGAGAACAGCCACGGGCCGAGCAGGTGGTTGACCAGCTGGTCGACGTGCTCGTCCGGGACGATGCCGCTCCACAGCAGGTGGCCGATGTTCGACGTCAGAGTGGGTACCGGCTGCTTCTCGCCGTCCAGCGCGAGCGCGTAGAAGCCCCGGTCGGGCAGCCAGAAGTCGGCGACGAACCGGTCCCGCAGCGCGGCCGCGTCGCGTTCCAGCCGGTCGGCCAGGGTCGGGTCGTTCCAGATCTCGCGGGCCAGCCGGGCGGTGCGCATCCGGGCGTCGTAGGCGTACCCCTGGATCTCGCAGGTGGCCCGGGGGAGCGAGGTGAGCCGGCCGTCCGGCCAGACGATCGAGTTCCACGAGTCCTTCCAGCACTGGTTGACCAGGCCGGAGTCGGGGTTGCGCGTGTCGTAGTCGAGGTACCCGTCGTGGTTGGTGTCGCCGTACTCCTCGATCCACCGCAGCGCGGCGCGGGCCTGCGGTTCCAGCTTGCGTACCGTGTCCACGTCGCCGGTCCACCGCTCGTACTCGTCGAGCACCACGAGGAACAGCGGGGTCGCGTCGCAGGAACCGTAGTACGGCGACTGCGGCCACTTGCCGAAGTGGGTCAGCTCGCCGTGCCGCAGCTCGTGCAGGATCTTGCCGGGCTCCGCGTCGCGGAAGTCGTCGAACTCGGTCGCCTGCTGGTTGGCCAGCGCGTGCAGGGTGGTGCGGCACAGCTCCGGCGCGAACGGCAGGGTCTGGTAGCTGGTGATCAGGCTGTCCCGGCCGAACAGCGCCATGAACCAGGGCAGTCCGGCGGCGGGCAGCGAGGCGTCCGGTACCGTCTCCGGGTAGAACCGCAGCGCGGCCAGGTCCACGAGGCTGCGCTTGTAGGTGCGGCGCAGGTCGTCGGAGTCGGTCTCCAGGGTGGGCGCCTCTTCCAGCCACTCGTCGATGCTGTCGTCCATGTTCGGCTGGTGCGAGCGTCGGGGTACCGGCCGGTGGGTCTGCGTGGCGAGGGAGACCTCGATCTCGCTCTGCCAGGTCTGGTTCGGCGCGAGGCTGACCCGGAAGGTCAGCGACTCGTCGGTGAAGAACGCGCCGGGCGCCCGGATCAGCGTCTCGCGGTAGAAGTCGGCGTGCCGGTACATCAGGCAGGCCCGATCGCTGTCCACCCGGCGGGAGAACTGCCCCGTCTTGGCCAGCTTGCCCTTTATCTCGAAGATGTCCGCGAAGTCGGCGCCGAACAGCAGGGAGACCTCAAGCTGGATCGGCCGGGTGCCGTGGTTGGTCAGCTCCAGCGTCTCCTGCATGCCGTCGCCGACGTGCCGCCTGCGCGTCAGCGACAGCGTCGGGTTGCGGTAGATCGTGCCGGTCGGCTCGATCAGGAAGAAGACCGCCTCGTCATAGTCCAGCGTCGCGGCGGACAGCACGTCGAGCTCCCGGCCGTTGAGCCGGATCTGCCACCGGGACAGGTGGCGCATGTCCCGGTAGAACAGCCCGCTCATCCCGTCGTCGCGCAGGCCGATGTCACCGCGCAGGTCGCTGACGACGAAGGTGCTGCCTTCGAGGATGTTGATTCGACGCGGTTGCACTTCCCACTCCTTGGCCGATCCGGCGATCTTCGCTCTCCACGTTAGGCCCGTTGCGGCGTTCATCCGGCCCATACCGTGGGTACTGCTATGTCAGGAACCCCCCGAAGCGGAGGGCAGTACCGTGGTTGACGCACCTCAGGAGCCTCCCAGTCGGATTCATAAACGGTTGCGCATCGCGATGGTGGCGCCGCCGTGGTACGAACTCCCCCCGTTGGGGTACGGCGGCCTGGAGGTGATCACCGCGGCTCTCGTGGACGGCCTGGTCGGGCGCGGCCACGAGGTCACCCTGTTCGGCGCCGGTAACCGTACCGGCACCCGCGCGCGGTTCGTATCCACCACAGGGCAGTTGCAGTACCCGCGGCTGGGCGAGCTGATGCCCGCCGTTCTGCACACCGCGAGGGTCAACCGACTGATGGCCGGTGGGGATTTCGACGTCATCCACGACCACACGACCGATGGACCGATGACCGCGCCGACCCGCGCCGCGCCGACCGTGGTCACCGTGCACGGCGCGGTGAACGGCGAGTACGGCGACTACTTCGCGGCGCTGGGCGGCTCCGTGCGGCTGGTCGCGATCTCCCGCGCGCAACGGCTGCTGCGGCCGCGGCTCAACTGGGTGGCGACCGTGCACAACGCGCTGCCGTCCGCCGCGATCGGCGGGGGTACCGCCACTCCGGACGGGCCGGTGCTGTGGCTGGCCCGGTTCAGCCCGGACAAGGGGCCGGATCTCGCGGTACGGGCGTGCCGGGCGGCCGGGGTACCGCTGGTGCTGGCCGGCAAGTGCGGCGAGGAGCCGGAGCGGCGGTACCTCGACGACGAGCTGCGCCCGATGCTCGACGGTTCGGTCGAGCTGCTGGTCAACCCCGACCGGCCGACCACCGAGCGGCTGCTGCGCGAGGCCCGCTGCCTCATCATGCCGATCCGCTGGTCGGAACCGTTCGGCATGGTGATGATCGAGGCGATGGCGGTGGGTACCCCGGTCGTCGGTACCCGCGCCGGTGCGGTACCGGAGCTGGTCCGGCCCGGCGTGACCGGCTGGATCGCCGAGTCCGTCGAGGAGCTGCCGGCGCTGCTGCACCGGGTCGGCGAGATCGACGCGGCGGACTGCGTCGAGCACGTCCGGGCCAACTTCAGCGCGGAGGTGATGGCCCGCCGGTACGAACGGGTGTACCTGGACGCGCTGGCCCGCAGCCGGCCGCCGGCCCTGCACCGGCGCCGCCGGATGAACCGCCGCCCGCTCGTCGGACCGACCCTGCGCCGCCGTCTGCCGCAGCTGCGCTGAGCGGGCCTCGCTCGCGGGCCTCGCCGGGATCGCGCGGCGCTGGCATCGCGCGGGCCTCACTCGCGGGCCTCGCCGGGCGCGCGGCGCCCGGATCGCGTGGCGCCCGAGGCAAAGCCGGGCGGCCCCCCGATCGGCCCCCGGGCCGCCCGGCTTCGCATCCCCCGCATCCCCTATGCCACCCCACCACACCCGGCGGAGCAGGACTGTCGGCTACCTGGCGCAAACGGACATCGATTGAGAAGGGGATGCACCACACCCGGTTCCTGGCATGCTGAGGGCGATAAGCGGAGGGGACTGCCATGGCGGACGAGGTTGACGTCGTCGTTGTCGGGATGGGCGTCGGTGGCGAGGAGGTGGCCGGCCGGCTGGCCAGCGCCGGCCTGTCGGTCGTGGGCATCGAGAACCGCCTCGTCGGCGGCGAGTGCCCGTACTGGGGCTGTGTCCCGAGCAAGATGATGATCCGCGCGGCGAACGCGCTGGCCGAGGCGCGCCGCATTCCGGGCCTGGCCGGCCTCGCGACCGTGGAGCCGGACTGGAGCCCGGTCGCCAAGCGGATCCGCGAGGAGGCCACCGACGACTGGGACGACAAGATCGCGGTCGACCGGTTCGTCAAGAAGGGCGGCCGGTTCGTGCGCGGCTTCGGCCGGCTGGCCGGGCCGGGCCGGGTGGAGGTCGGCGACCAGACCTTCGTGGCCCGGCGCGGCGTGGTCGTGGGTACGGGTACGACGCCGTCGGTACCGCCGGTCGACGGGCTCGCCGGCACGCCGTACTGGACCAACCGGGAGGCGATCGAGGTCGAGGAGCTGCCCGACTCGTTGATCGTGCTCGGTGGCGGGTCGATCGGCCTGGAGCTCGCCCAGGTGTTCGCCCGTTTCGGCGTCTCGGTCAGCGTGGTGGAGGCGCTGGACCGGCTGCTCGCGATGGAGGAGCCGGACGCCTCCGACCTGGCCGCGAGGGCACTGGTCGGCGACGAGATCGCGGTGCGCACCGGCGCCACGGCCGCCCGGGTGGAGTACGACGGGCAGCAGTTCACCCTGGTACTCGACGACGGGCAGCGCCTGGTCGCGCAGCGGCTGCTGGTCGCCACCGGCCGCCGCGCCGATCTCGGTGAGCTTGGCCTGTCCAGCGTCGGGCTGCCCGACGACGCGCGGTTCCTTGAGGTCGACGAGTGGTTGCGGGCCGGCGAGCGGCTGTGGGGTGTCGGCGACGTGACCGGCAAGGGCGCGTTCACGCACGTCGCGATGTACCACGCCGACATCGTGGTGCGCGACATCCTCGGGCAGGGCGGGCCGGCCGCCGACCATCGGGCGCTGCCCCGGGTGACGTTCACCGACCCGGAGATCGGCGCCGTCGGGCTGACCGAGGCCAGGGCGCGGGAGCGGGGGGTACCGGTCCGGACCGGGTACACCGACCTGATCACCTCGGCGCGGGGCTGGATCCACAAGGCCGGCAACGAGGGCTTCATCAAGCTGGTCGCCGACGCCGACCGCGACGTGCTGGTGGGCGCGACGTCCGCGGGGCCGTCGGGCGGCGAGGTGCTCAGCGCGCTGACGGTCGCGGTACACGCGGAGGTACCGCTGGCGACGCTGCGCTCGATGATGTACGCGTACCCGACGTTCCACCGCGCGATCGAGGCGGCCCTGGCCGACCTCGGGTGAGGCCGGCCAGGGCCGGTACTCAGTCGTCGTCGCCGAGCAGTGAGACCGAGCGGGTCATCACGTCCTGGTTGGGCTTGGTGACACCGGGGTTGCCGCGGAAGTCGGTCCAGCACGGGTGCAGCTGGAAGTCCACGCCGACCGCCACCGCGGTGTAGTCGCCGATGAACACGCCCTGCAGTACCTTGCCGGTGACCAGGCCGGCCGCGACGAACTGGATCGACGGGTCGGACGACTCGCTGCTGAGCCGGCGGATCCGGTCGTGCGTCACGAAGCGGCCCCAGCCGCTCTGGAACGCGTAGTCCAGCTTGATCCCGGTCGGGTCGTAGTGGCGGGTGTAGTAGGTGACCGCGACCCGGCCGGCGAGCGCGGCGACCGCGGGGAACACCTCGTCCTGCGGGGTGCCGAGGGTCAGCGTCGGCGACCAGTCCCGCCCGTTGGCCGAGGTGGCCAGGAACGCGTCGCCGTTGGTCCGGACCGACATCGACCCGTTGTACTGGCCGTTGCGGTCGTCCGCCCAGGTCACCCACAGCCGGCCGGTGAACCGGTCGACGGTCAGCTGCGGGTAGCTGTTGATCCGGAAGTTCTCCCCGGTCAGCGATGCCCGGCCGGTGTCGGCGTTGCGCGGGAAGTCGAAGTCGAGCCCGACCTCGGTGTTGCGGAAGGTCTGCCCACCGTCGCGCGAGGTACCCACCACGACGGCGTCGTGGTCGGTCGGCTGGTCGCAGGCCGCCGTCGCGCAGACCGAGGACTCGTACGCCACCTGCAGCGTCCCGTCCGCCGTGACGACCGGGTTGGAACCCTGGCTGAACGGCGTGATCCCGCCGGTGAAGCCGACCAGCGACGGCGAGATGCGGGCCGCGTCGCCCCACGTCCGGCCGCCGTCGACGGAGCGCCTCGACATGATCGGCGACTCCTGGTACGCCCCGGCCGCGTTGAAGGTGAACCGGGTCCACGTCACGTACGCGGTACCCCGGATCGGGTCGACGCCGATCCACTCCTTGTCGTTGAAGAACGTCGTCGGTACGTGGCTGCCGTCCGCCGCGACCCCGTCGAGCTGGACGATCGACGGGTCGGCCCAGGTGAGCCCGCCGTCGTGGGACACCGAGACGACGAGGCCGGAGGCGCCCTGGTCACCGGCCGGTACCGTGGCCCGGCTGAACACCAGGTTGGCGTAGTAGACGGTGTCGTGCGGCCCGAACGCGATGGCCGGGTCGCCGGCCGAGTCCATGACGTTCAGCTGCCCGGTGGCACCGGTCTGGAAGGTCAGCTTCGGCAGCTGGACGTTGCGCCAGGTGCGGCCGCCGTCGAAGCTCGTGTACGCGAAGCCGGACGCGTCGTTGCGGGCCTCGCGGGTGTTGAACAGCCGGTAGTCGTTGGACCCGGCGACGATGTTGCGCGGGTTGAAGGGATTGACCGCGATCGTGGTCTCGTTCTGTGCGGTGCTGCAGCCCTGCTGGGTACCGGCCTGCACGATCTGGTCGTCGCGGATCGCGTCGACGTCGCGGCGCAGCGGCCGGTACGGGTTCGGTTGGGTGATGAAGCTCTGGCAGAGTGCGGACAGGTCGGCCTCCTCGCCCTGCCCGTCGTCGTCGCCCTCGGCCAGCACCTCTTTGAGCAACTCGTTGGGTACCGTGTGGGTCGTCGCGTGCCGGGCGGCCGCGGACCGGGTCGCGGACCGCGCCGCGCCCGGGTCCACCGGCAGCGGGCCGCCGGCGCGTCCCGCCCGACCCGCGGGGTTCGCCTGCGCCGGCATGCCGGCCAGTCCCAGTGCCGCCACCGCGAGCACCGCTATCGCCGCGGTGCGACGCAGCCCCATCGCTCGTCTCACCTGATCCTCCGTTCGCCAGATGCGTTTCTGCCTCATGCACTAGAACACGAACGCATAGATCAGGCTAGATAAGTACGCATTCACGTACCGCCGTTGCTGCGGACAGCCAGATACGGGCCGAGATAGTACGCTCCTGCGTATGAAATCGGAGGTGCCGCTGCGGCGGGTCGCCGTCGGGTTAAGGTTCGCGGGTGAGCCAGGTACGCGACCAGGAGCTCGCCGTCACCGCGCGGGAGGTGCGCCAGGCGGTGGTCCGGCTCGCCCGCC
>Ga0066709_100001381_pt1 | contig 15952 bp, 12 predicted proteins | sample GraSoiAngelo_158_FD_79665 | JGI IMG/M metagenome (GOLD analysis project Ga0066709, IMG submission 79665) | Grasslands soil microbial communities from the Angelo Coastal Reserve, California, USA - 14_1009_16_30cm | ecosystem: Environmental > Terrestrial > Soil > Grasslands | place: USA...
TGCCAGAGCTCTGTATACGGACCGCCGGCTGTGAGGGACCTGGCCAGTGAAGCGCTGCGTTTGTCAGGCGGCACATCGCCCTCGTATGCCGTGCTGCGAACCTCGGCTGTAAGTTTGTCCGGCGCCTCGCCGTGGCGAATGTCGAGGAAGCGGCCACCCGCATCGAAGCTGCTGAGGACCCTGCTGCCGGGCGCTGCCAGCTCGAACACGATCTCGGCGGGCTCGCTGTCTCGCGGCACCAGGAATCCTTGCGCCTGCTCGGCGAGGAGGCGCGCGTTCACCACGCTGGCAAACTGCTCGATGCGTTCTATTTCTATCGGAGCCGGCCACCGCTGTTGAGCCGGGCCGGCGCGGTAGACCAGTTCGTTTGCTCCCGCCCCAAGCGCAGGCAGTGTGCGCGGGTTCATCTCGAAACGGGTGACAAGAGTGAGTTGCTTCAGTGACGCGCCGGTCGAAGGCGTTCTTATCTTCACGAGATACTCATAGCGGCCACTCACTGCCGTGAGAGCACCGTGCGCCGAACGCGCCTCAACGCGTGGCGCCGCCTCCCAGATTTTGTGGATGGGGCCCGCCACGTGCCCGCCTTCAGCCCAGCTTTTCCCGCCGTCTGTGGAGGTTTCGACTTGCACGGTCTCCTTGTTTGAAGCCAGATCCAGCCCCATCGAAAACCTGGCATCGATGATGACGTACGGGCTCATCACCTGACAAACTGCTTCGCCTGGAATCTCGGAGTAGTAGGCGCGCGGATCGGAAAGGGCAGGCGTATACTCGATGCGGCCTGTCGACCATCCGCGATTGTCCTTTTGGCTTCTGGGGCCGTCCGCCGTGCGGATCTTATACTGCGCGACCTCCTGCGGAAACTCCTCCCATCCCTTTTCAGTCCGCTTGTAGGGCAGGTAGAACAAGCCTGGCTCTTCCGGACGGAAGTAGCGAATCAGCCGCTGACCGGGCCGGAGCGTGAACTGCATGCTGTGCCCGGGCGCATAGCGAGTGAACGGGAACAGCCGGTTGTCTTGCGTCGTGGTGAAAAGCTCCGCCAGGCCGTCGATGGCGGCTTCGCGCACGTCGGCAGGGTACCAGGGGTCGTCGACGAGCTTGGCGTTGACATCGCGCGTGGACTTCAGCTTGCACAACATGATCTGCCCGTCATGCTCGAGCTGGTGCACCGAAGCCACAGGCGACCGGCGCTGATCGCCGGCGCCAACCGAGTTGTAGCTCTTGATGTCGGAATCAAAGTAATGGTACGCGCCTTGGTAAAAGACTTCTGCCACGGTGTGGCCGGTGAGAAACCACACGCGCGCATCTTCGAAGCCACCCGCCTTGTACACAGCTTCGAGTAACGGCGCGATGTGGTAGCACAATCCGAAGCCGTAGCTGTTGAGCAGCTTCACCGGGTCGAGCACTTCGCCCGAGGGCTCTTCGTACGCCCAGCCTGCGATGTGATACCAGAAGCCGGGTTTCACGAAACGCCCATCAGTCAGGAAGAAGCGCCAGATGGCCTCGGCTTTTTCGCGCGGAGCGACGGCGTGCGCCTGGTCATAGATACCGCGCGCCAAAGTGTTGAGATCCGAGCTATCCACCTGGCCCTTAACGAGGACGCGAGGAGAATAGACCTGAGCGTGCGCTGCCGCGGCCAGCGGCCATCCCAGCAGCAATACGAGAGCGATCCGTTTCATCATGCTCTGATCAATACTGACAGATTTCAGTGAAGAACGCGCCCTTACTCCTTATGCGCCAGGCCTTCCACCAGCTCGATGCGCACGCGGTCGGGGCCCTCGATGAACGCATACTTTACCTTGCCATGGAAAGCCGTTTCGATTTCCTGTGTCACCGTCACGCCGTCTTTACGCATCTTCTCCAGAGCGTCGTGGAGATTGCCAAAGCTGAAGCCGATGTGATCGACCACGCGGCCCTGGGTCGAGTCGAACGCCGTGCGGTGTTTCCATGCCTCCGGATAGGCGCGGGGCGCAAATTGCATAGGGAAAATGATGATGTTGATGTTGTCCGACATGAGCGACATGCTGGGACCCACCTGATAGCCTTTGTAAAAGCTCGGCTCGCGCGAGGACGGCTCCTTGCTGCGTCGGGTTGCGCCAAAGTATTTCATGTACCATTCGCCAGCCGCCACCGGATCCGCGCTGAGCAGATGTACGTGGCCCATATGGTGATGGGCCGCCGTGTTTAACTCGATGAGCGCGTGATCCGGACCATCCACGTAGGCGTAGAAAAATCCGGGAAAGCCGGCGAGATCGCTAATGTCGGTGATGGGCGTCTCGAATTTCGTGCCCGCGTTGACCTGCTTCTGATATTCAGATTTCATGTCTTCGGCGCCCCAACCGAAGTGCCAGATGCCGGAAGTGATCGCCGATGGTGGCGGGGCCGCTACTTTGTTGAAGAGAATCCACGCTTTCTGCGCCCACACGCCGTCCCACTCGCCCGCGAATTTGGCTTTCTCGCAATCAAATTTGGACGTGTAGAAATCGATCGCGGCGGCCGGTTCTGTGGCGTTCAGGTGGATGTGATGAAAGTGCGCAGGAGGCATTTGAGCGAAGCCGGACACGGCAACCGCTAAATACGCCAGTGAGAGCGTCGTAAGCTTCGGCATGAGCGTTCGCAGGCCTGCGATGGACGTATGTTATCAGGTTCACGCTCGGGCAGCTGCTCAAGAATTTTCAGTGCAGCCGCAATAACCGCGCAGGATTGCTCTTGGCCATGTGCTCGATCTCGCTCACTGTGAAGCCCTGACTGCGCAACGCGGCGAAGAACGCTTCGAGACCGTCGGGATGTAGTGGATTACCGGCCTGGCCGAGGTCGCTGGACATGATGCAGTGCTCGGGACCAACGGCGCGGATAGCGTGTGCATATTCCGGGAGCTCGAAGGCTTTAGTGGCGCCGATGAGAGCGTTGTAGACGAACTCAATATATGCGCCGAGCCCGGCAGCTTCGCGCATTTGTTCGATACTCATGCCGACCGGTGGCAGCATGGCGTGGGTCACGACGATGCTGGTGATGCCCATGCGCCGCGCTTCACGAATCAGCATGAGGTCCTCGGCCGGCGAAGAATGACCCGTCGCCAGCGTCAGCTTGTTTTTGGCAATCAGCGCCAGCACCTCGCGCACTTCGGGTAGCAGGGTACCCTCCTTCGACACGCGCACAAACGGCCGTGACTCCTTCGAGTAACGCACCTGATTTTCCGCGTCAAAGGTCGGCATCCAGACGACCCGCCCCCAGCCGCCCTTCACGCGCGTCATGCGCTCAACCGCCGCGGGATTGACGCCGCCCACCGTCCTGTTGAGCGCGATACCGCCGAAGAGCTCGATGCCAGGCACGACTTTGCGGACCAGAAAAGCGAGCGATTCAGTCGGTTCGTAGTGGTTCTTCAAGACCAGCGCGCGGATGCCTCGATCCCGGGACAGCTTTGCCAGATCGATGGCGTCGATGGAGCGGGGCATGCTGTCCGGATCGCAATGCGCGTGGATGTCCACGACGCCGTCGAGTGTTTGAGCGGACATCTGGCCACAGGCGACTGCCAGCACAATCAGGAGTTTTCGCATGTGCTCATAGTAGAACGGTCCGGTCGCATGGGTAGAATGAGACTTGCCGCCTTACCGCCCGCTGGTTTCGAATCCGCACCTGCTTACCATCCTGGGCAACTTCTGGCCGCGCAAGCTGGACATGCGGCCGTACCGGGTGGAATCGCGACTCTATCGCACCGAGCCCGACGTGCAGGTGCTGGTCCAGACGCAGCGGCCATTGGGCGCGCCGCGGGGTGAACTGAGTCTCGTGCACGGTCTCGAAGGTTCGGCCGAGGCTGGCTACATGCTCACTATGGCGAAGGCCGGCCTGGATGCGGGCTATGTCGTCAACCGGTTCAACATTCGCACCTGCGGTGGAACCGAGCACCTTTGCAACACGTTGTACCACTCCGGTCTGACAGTTGACTTGCGAATGGTACTGCAGCAATTCCGCGACGAGGACCGCGCGCCGGCGCATCTGGTGGGATATTCGCTCGGGGGGAATCTGGTGCTGAAGTTGGCCGGTGAGTTGGGCGGCGATGCGCGGCCCCTCATTGCTAGCGTCTGTGCCATTTCCACGCCTATTGATCTGGCGGCATGTGCCCGGCAGCTGGCACAGCCAGTAAATCGGGTCTATGAGCGGCGTTTCCTGAAGCGAATGCGGCAACGCGTGGCAGCCACGGGCCGGTTCACCTTCGGGGAAATCCAGTACGCTCGCTCCATATACGAGTTTGACGACCGCTTTACGGGGCCCTCGTTCGGATTTCGCGGCGCCGATCATTACTACGAGACACAATCTTCGCGTCAGTTTCTGGAACGCATCCGCATCCCTGCGCTCCTCATCCAGGCCCGCGACGATATCTTCATTCCGTTTGAAGTCTACGAACATCCGTCACTGCACGCCAATCCGTACGTCCGTTTGTGTGTCACCGAGCATGGCGGGCATCTCGGTTTTCTGTCGCGCACGCGCCCGCGGTTCTGGGCCGATCAGGCCGTTCTGGAGTGGATTGTAAGCGCCGGCGTCTCGCCCGAAATGGAAACTAGCGACCGGCGCTCAAGTACAGCTTGAGGTAGACCACGGGCAGCGCAAACAGCGTGCTGTCCACGCGGTCGAGCAGGCCACCATGCCCGGGCAGCAGCGTGCTGCTATCCTTCAAACCCGCGCCGCGTTTCAACGCCGACTCAGCCAGGTCACCCGCCTGCCCCGCGAGATTCACCACGGCCGAGAGCAGCCCTGCTTCGACCATCGATACGACGGGCAGCACGCACGGCAAATAGAGAATGCCGAAAATGACGGAGCCCGCGAGTGAGGCCGCGGAGCCTTCCCAAGTCTTGTGTGGGCTGATGTGCGGCGCGAGCTTATGGCGGCCGAAGCCCTTGCCGGCAAAGTAGGCGCAGGTATCGCCCAGCCAGTTCAACATGAGCACGTACGCCAGCCAGTGTGGACTTTCGCCGTGCAGCAGGATCGCGAATTTCCATGAGCCGAAGATGTAAATGATCCCCAACAGCAGAAAAGCGGATTGCGGCAGGGCCTTGGAAAGATCGGACAGGCGCAGCACCAGAGAGAGCGCGATGAATGCCAGCAGCGTGAAAATCAGGTACCCGTCCTGCGGCTTCATCGCCAGCACCAGGAGGCCGGCGCCGTAACCCAGCGGGCCCGGCTTGTCGATCCCATACCCGGCTGCGATTCCCGCGTATTCCGAATAGCAAATCAGCGCCACAAGCGCGGTCACGCCGCAAAACAGCCAGAAGGGGCCGAGGTATACGACGTAAAGGATGAAAGGGATGAGGAGACCGGCGGTCAGCAGGCGCTTCATCGCGAGGAAACGATCGCTTCAATCAATTGTTCCTCTCGTTCGGCGCGCGTGCCGTTCCAGCCATTGCTGAGGCCACCGTAGCGGCGATCACGCTTTTGATAGTCAAGGATAGCCTTGAGCAACTCCGCGCGGTTGAAATCCGGCCAGAGCGTCTCGGTGACGTACAACTCCGAGTAAGCGATCTGCCACAAGAGGAAGTTGCTGATGCGCATCTCGCCCGATGTACGAATCAACAGATCGGGGTCGGGAGTACTCGCGGTTGAGAGGCTGGAGGCGAACAACTCTTCATCCACGCGCAGGGTGTCCAGTCGCCCTTCGCTGCGGGCGGTCTCAATGATGTTGTTGATGGCGTCCAGAATTTCGGCGCGGCCGCTGTAGTTGATGGCCAGATTCACCCGCAGACCACTGTTGCGGGAAGTGGCCTCAACTACGGCTTCAAGTTCGCGGCGCACTGCGTCCGGAAGCGCTTCCAGCCTTCCGATGGCCTGCAACCTGATGTTGTTCTGCTGCAGTTCCGGCAATTCCTTCTTTAAGTAAAAGCGCAGCAGGCGCCACAGTGTTTCGACTTCGGCGCGCGGGCGCTTCCAGTTCTCGACCGAGAAAGCGTAGAGAGTCAGGACGCCGATTCCCATGCGCGCGCAGGTCTCGACGGTGCTGCGCACCGGTCCAACACCCGCGCTATGCCCGGCGACGCGCGGCAGGCTGCGGCGGTTGGCCCAGCGGCCGTTGCCGTCCATTATGATGGCGATGTGCGCTGGCAATCGGGCGGGATCGATGGCATTCGCCAGTTCCAGGTCCGGATCACCGGGCCGGAGCGCTTCCAGCAAGTCTTTCATGAAGTAAACCCATATGGTACACCGCGTTCCCGAATGGCTGCCACTCCTGAGCGTACGCCTTCGCAGCGTTCCATAACAATCTTAAAGTATTCTGACATACTAAGGACTTTGTCTCATCAAAACGAATGACTTTTTCGCAGCCGGTTCTCGTCCGCGCGGCATATTACGTTGCATTCGGCTCGGCGGTCTCGATCCTGTTCTCTATTGCGGTTTCGCAGATCCTGTTGGGGCTTGCGATCGCGGCGCTGCTGCTCTCCGGGGAGAAATTGCGGCTGCCCCGGGTGTGGATCCCGCTTGGTCTTTTTCTGCTCGGCACGCTGATTTCTCTCGCTGTGGCTGATACTCCCGCCGCAGGGATGCCCCAAGTCCGGAAAATGTACGTGTTTGTGATGCTGCCAGTGGTTTTCTCGACCATTCGCGACCGGCTCGCGATGCGGCGGCTGTTCTTGAGTTGGGGCATCGTCGGCGCCGCAACGGCCGTGTGGGGACTGGTGCAATTCGTGCAGAAGTTCCGCCAGGCGCGGGCGCTCGGCGTCAATTTCTACGACTATTACACAGGTGAGCGGATCACCGGCGCGATGAGCCACTGGATGACGTTCGGTGGTGAAGAAATGTTCGTGCTTCTGATGCTGGGTACTTTCATTCTCTTCGGTCCCGAGCGCCGCCTGCGGAACTTATGGCCATGGCTCGCGTGTGCCGCGCTGCTGATCATGGCGCTCGTGCTGGGTGAGACGCGGAGCATCTGGGTGGCCACTCTGGCGGCCGGCCTCTATCTGATCTGGTTCTGGAAGCGCAGTGTGGTATTGCTCGTGCCACTGCTGCTGGCGCTGGTGGTCTTCTTCGGACCGCCGTCTGTGCGAGAGAGATTTACTTCATTTTTTCGACCCCGAAAGAACGTGGATTCCAACGAATTTCGTATCGTCACCTGGCGCACCGGACTTCGCATGATCGAAAAGCATCCGTGGTTCGGCGTGGGACCGGAGGAGGTGCGTCTCGAGTTCAATGATTACGTTCCGCCGGATGTCCCCAGGCCTCTGCCCACCGGCTGGTACGGCCATCTGCACAACATTTATCTGCAATATGCCGCGGAGCGGGGAATCCCGACGATGCTCATGTTGATGTGGGCGCTGATTCAGGCGCTGGCCGACTTCAGTCGCGGCGTTCGCAGACTACCGCCTGGGCCGAGTGATGAGCGCTTCATACTGCATGGAGCCATCGCGGTCGTGATCGCCACCATGGTGGCGGGATTTTTCGAAGTGAACCTGGGCGATAGCGAGGTGCTGACGATGTTCCTGGTCGCGATCGCGTGCGGTTACGCGGCCCTCGCGATTGCCAAACAATTGGCGGCCGGGCAAAAGGAAGCCGCGGTTGGGTGACGGCACAGGTTCTATCGGTAGACGGCGGTATTACGCTATAGGCCTTCTGGTTTGACGCCGACGTATTCCCACCGCTGGAGCGCGATCGGAACATTGCCGTTCTTCCAGACGAAATCATGGAACGATTTCAGATTGAACTTGGCGCCCTGGTCGCGCCGCGCGTCGGATAGAAATTGCATGATCTGCAGCTTGCCGATCTGATACGAAATCGCCTGGCCCGGCGTGGAGGCGAAGAACGCTGCCTCGGCGCGCGCCGTGCCTTCGTCCATCGGCACGGTTTTCTGCAAGTAATCGGCCGCCTGCTTGACCGTGAACTGGCCGAGCGCCAGCTTTACGTCCGCTACCACCCGTGCCGCGCGCAGCCGCATGAAGCTATAAATTATTTCCCGCGAGCGCGGGCTGTCGTCGAATAATCCGGCTTGCAACGCCATCTCCTCGGCATAGAAACCGATGCCTTCGTTGGCACCGGAATCGTAATAATGGCGGCGAATCGGATTTTCCTGCGCCCAGGAGAGAGCGAGTTGATAATAATGCATGCCTTCGTGCACGATCAGCACGCGCGGATCGCGCGCCGTGGCTAACGCGAAATAGCCGAGCTTGGGCGACGGCTGGGGAATATAGCTGGTTGCGTTCTCTTTGAGACGCGCGGGCCCGGTGAGATCATCGGTCACGCCGAGCGTGGGAAGCGCTTCCAGATAAGCCGGCAGTGGCTGGTTCCAATAATGCTGGAGCCAGGTCGGAAACGTGAGGAATCCTTTCTCGTCCAGGTATTTTCGGACCATTGCTTCGTCGCGCTTCTGCCGGTCGACCTGCTCCGCCCGGCTCGCGGGAAGCTCCAGTTCGGGGAGGTCGATATTGCGCTGGCGCTCGTAGCTTTCGAAGGCTACCGCGCGATCCCATTCCTGCTGTCCCATGGCCAGCACCTGCTCCGGCGTGAAAGGCAGAAGCGCGACACTCTTTAGAAAAAATGCGTAGTCATGGCGGCCGATCGAATTCTTGGCCACCATGGTTTTCAAACGGTCGCCGAGCCACGCGCTATACGACTCCAAGGCCTCGATGGCCTTCCCGGTTGCGCCGTCGATCTCCGAGGCTACGGTTGGGTCGAGCAACGGCTTGAGTTCCTGGATGGCTTTCAGCAGGCGCGGGCGAATGTCCTTCAGGGTCGCGATGGCTTCTTCTGCCATGGGACGCACCGGATCATCCACATTGGCTTTGGCATTTTCCAGAACATGTGGAAGCGCGTTCATGCGGCGTAGGATTTCTGTGCTGCGCGCGCGATCGAACGGCGGCGGTTGCAAGAGCCGCTCGTAGACTGCGCCCAGTGACTGATCGACATAGAACGCGGGATTGCGTTGCCAGTTGCGCGTGACATACAATTCCCAGCCCGCGCGGGACAACGCCGACCCGATCAACCGGTAATCCACTTGTCGCGGGATGGCCCATCGGCCGGCGTCCATCTCTTTCCAGCGTTTCTCGAAGCTTGCCAGGGCTTCCTTCTGCTGGGCCACCGATTGCGCGGACCAGTCGGGCGTCCAGTCCGCCGGGCGGTCCATGCGCGCCATGTCGTCGCCCGAGACGGGTTGGTGAATGGCGCGCCATTGCCAGAAATCGCGGGCGAGATCATCAAGGGGATCGGCAGCTAGAGCACCGCACAACACCAGCGCTAGTGCGAGAATTCGCGTCCGGTACCCGGGCTGAGACATCAAATGACCGCCTTTCGCGCCTCGCGGGCGATATGATCCGCGGCGCGATAGGCCAGCGCTTGAATGGTGCACGTCGGCTGGCAGCAAGCGGTCACGAAACTGCTGCCATCCACGATGAAGAGGTTCGAGACATCGTGCGTACGGTGGTGCGGATCGACCACCGAGGTCTTCGCATCGTCGCCCATGCGACAGGTGCCCATCAGGTGTCTGTGCGGCAAGTAGTACACATCCGTTTGGTCCGTCCAGAGTTTCTGGGCGCCGGCGGCTTGGAGGATTTCCACCTGCCGTTCGAGCAGGAACTTCATCGTCCGCACATCATCAGGATGATAGTCGAAGGTGATCCGCATCGCCGGCAGGCCCCACGAGTCCTTGACTTGTGGATCTAGCGTGATGCTGTTGCGCTCCTGGGGCAAGCAGGTAGCGTGGCCAAGGACCATCATGGTGTGGTTGAAATTCCGGCTGACCATCGCCTTCCAGTCACTGCTCCACCGCGGCGCATCCTGCGGCAGGGGGAAAAGCGCAAAACTGGCGGGATAAAAATCGAACCGGGCGTCGATGCCGCCACCACCGTGGAAGCCACACTTGGGATCGGGCTCGTAGAAATCGTGAATAACGCGCGTGGTCTGCACACTCTTGAATTCGTTCAGCGGATGCTCAAACACGCCGTACGCCGAGAAGCCGGCATCGAACATGAGGTGCTTGCCGACCATCCCGTTTGAGTTGGCCAGACCCTGCGGGAACCGGCTGGATCTGGACATTAGCAGCAGTCGCGGAGTCTCGCTTCCGTTCGCGCATACAATTACGGCTTTTGCCTTCTGGAAAACTTGGCACCGGCCGGCGTCGAAATAGACCGCTCCCGTAACCCGTCCATTCCGTCCGACTTCAATCTTGCGCGTATAGGACTCCGGACGGATTTCGCATCGCCCGGTCCGCTCCGCAACTTGAATTACGGTGGCGAGGGTGCTCGATTTTGCACGCACTTTGCAGCCGAAGGATGCGCAGAATCCGCAATGCGCGCACGCGCCGCGGCCTCGATATGGTTGCGAGAGGATCGCCATGAGCGCTGGAAACGGATGCAGGCCGAGTTTCCGCGTGGCGCACTCGAAAATTACGCCGGACGATTTCACCGGCAGCGGCGGCAGGGGATAGGGCTTGGAGCGCCACGCTTCAAACGGGTTCGCTCCCGCGAGGCCGGAAACCCCCAGTTCCTCTTCGGCCTTGGTGTAGTATGGCTCCAGGTCCGCGTAGGTGATAGGCCAATCCGCCAGGCTCGTTCCGGCAACGCCGCCCCATTTGCTCTTCTGCTTGAAATCCGATTCCCAGAGCCGCCAGTAGTTCGCCGTGAAGTGGACCGACCCGCCGCCTACCTGCCGCCCATATTCGATCATCCCTTGGTCCTGCACTCCGGCCGTCTCTGTTTTCGACTTGCGGTACGTATGCGGCTGGCATTTCAGATTGTTGGTCATAGCCGCGAGCCGGGTGTATTTGATTTCGTCGTGCTGAAAATCTTTCTCGCGGAGATACGGGCCCTGCTCCAGGACTACCACGCTGAAGCCCCGCGGCGGAGAGTTCTTTCGCCATGATGCCGCCTGCCGCGCCCCGCCAATAATTAGAAAGTCGACTTCCTCGGAAGGCCGGTAGTGCTTCAAGGCTGAGGCTCCGTATGGGCCGGGTCGTCGTAATAGCCGAATGGCGGCTCGAACTGGAAGCGATCTTCGAAGCCGATGAGCTTCCAGCCCGCCAGCTCGCGGTTGCCGCCGTAACTCGGATTGCCGAAGAAGCCCAGAATGCTGTGCGTGCGGACCAGTTCAAAGAACTCAGTCTTCTCGATCGCCTGCAGCAGGCGAACCTGTGCCTCGGGACGCAACGCCGCGATGCTCTTTGAATCTGGAAACAACTCCGCGCGCTTTGACTGCGTCTCCTCGAGTCCGTGCTTGTAGATGGCGCGCTTATCCTGATCGAAAGTCGTGAGAGCTCGATCGATGAAATAAATGACGCCGGCTTCATGTGCTCCGGGCGATCCATCGCCGGGAATGATCTGGCTCGCGATGGCTTCGATCTCCTTCGCTTCCTTGGCGTCGAGTGCGCTGAACGTAGCCGGAGCGGCGGAGCGCATGGCTTCGTGCGCGTGAGCCTGTGCGGCGAGAATCTCAGCCCAATTCGTAGCGAGAAGCGCTGAGCTTGCGCCCAGCCACAATCGGCGGGACAACTGGCGATCCGGCATGATCGCCCTAGTCTAAATCAAGTCCCACGGTTTTCGGGCATGGCGGGCGAGCAGCTTCGACGCGTCGCCGTCATCGGTGAACTCTTCTGTCTCGGCGTTCCAGTGCAGCTTCTTGCCGGTCTTGAATGCGATGTTGCCCAGATGCGCCACCGTGGTCGAGCGGTGGCCGATTTCCACCTCGGCGTTCGGCGGCTTGCGCGAGCGCACGCATTCGACGAAGTTGGCCGTGTGCTGGCGTGTGGCGTCGGTGGTGTTCATCTGCTTGCGCTCGAGCGGCTGATCGGTCGAACCCGAGCGTTTCGGCTCGGGATAAGTCTCATAGCCGATACGATCTGCGTAGAGCGCGCCGTTGCTGCCGTAGTAGGCCATGCCGTTGGGCCGGTCTTCGGCGCCTTTGGCGTTGTAATACTTCATGCCAGGAGTCCGGCCGCCAACACCGTGTCGGTTCAGCAGGCACGTCTCGTAGCTCATCACGAAGCCGGGGTATTCGTACGTCACTTGGAGCACGTCGGGAATTTCGCCGTCGTCGCGCAGGCTGAAACGGCCGCCGCTCGCGGTAACGGTTTTGGGCGCGCTGACGCCCATCACCTGATGCACGGTGTCGAGGCGGTGCGTGCCGAAATCGGTGATGTAACCGCCTGAATAGTCAAAGAACCAGCGGTAGGTCACAAGAAACCGCTTGCGGTTGAACGGCACAAACGGCGCGGGGCCGAGATAGAAATCCCAGTCGAGGCCGGCGGGCGGATCGGCATCGGGCTCGTGCCCGATACCTTGCGGAAACATGTTGGTGTAATTCCAAACCCGCACCCAATGCACTTTGCCGAGAGCGCCGCTCTGCACGATTTTCTCGACCTCGCGAAAATGCTGCGAAGAGCGGTGCTGTGTGCCTGCCTGCACGATGCGGTTATAGCGCCGCGCGGCGTTCACCATCGCACGGCCCTCACGGACGTTGTGCGCCAGCGGCTTCTCCACATAGACATCCTTGCCAGCCTGGCATGCAAGCACCGTCGGGATGGCGTGCCAGTGGTCGGGCGTGGCGATGTGGACGGCGTCAATGTCTTTTTGATCTAGCAGCCGCCGGAAATCCTGATACGCGCGCGCATTCGGTCCGGCCCACTGCTGGGCTCGCGTGGCATGCGGCATATAGACATCGGCCGCCGCCCCGTACTCGACTCCGGGTGCTTGGCGCATCAATTCCGCCACGTACCGGCCACGCCCACCGCAGCCGATGAGCCCAACCACCACCCGGTCATTCGCGCCCATCACGCGCTGTGCCGCGAGCGCAGTCATGGCGCCGCCGCTGAGAAAATGCCGTCTCTGCATGTGTTGATTATCACTCCGCCGGACAAGACCCGGGTCCGGCACCGGCCGCATGAAGGTCGTGCCCGCCGACGACGATCTCCGAGCCGGGCGAAAATCCGGCGGACCATGCGGCACATCTCGCGCACCTTTGCCGACGTTGACGATGATAGACGAGATGCCCACGATGTATTCTCGTCGGTCAACGCTATCCGCAAGTACACCATGGAAGAGATATTTTCCTGGATCATCATAATGCCCCAGAACTCGTATCGCTGGGGTCTCCTGGATCTGGATGGGGCGGGAGTCGCCGGATACGGCCTATGCCAAGCTGGAAGGCGTCGATACGATCCGCCTGACGCGGGAACTGCGCGAGGACGGCATCAAGCTGCTGGGCTCATCCATAGTCGGCCTGGAACACCACACGCCCGAAAACATTCGCGGCGAGATCGAGTACGCGGTGGCGCATGCGACTGATTTCCACCAGTTCATGCTCTACACCCCCGTGCCGGGGACGCCGCTGCACTCCGAAATGTCCCAGCAGAAAAAGCTTCTCGACGTGGATCTGGCCGATATTCATGGGCAGGACAAGTTCAACTTCCAGCATGCGGCGATTTCCCGCGAGGATTCGAAGAAGTTTCTGGACTGGGCGTTCTTTCGGGATTTCGAGCGGAACGGCCCAAGTCTATTTCGCATCTGCCGGACCACGCTCGTCGGCTGGAAGAGCTACCGGAATCATCCCGACCAGCGGATCCGCGAGCGCTTCAACCGGACGCGATGGCGCTGAAAACCGCCGGCTGGCTCTCGCGCGCCGCAACGCGTCTTATTGGACCCCCTGGCGTTGTTGGCTGCTCGCCGGGAGGAGGGGCGGCTGGCACGCGGCAAAGCCTAGGAGCCGCATGTCATTATTGAGCGGAGGAACTGGGCCTAGGTGGCGCTCTTCTCGGCAGGCGGACAATCCGAGCCCCGTGTAGTCGTGGTGGGCGGTGGCGTCATCGGTGTCTGCTGCGCCTATTTCCTCGCCCGGCGTGGCGCTCGCGTGACCGTTTTGGAACGCGACGAAATCGGCAAAGGAGCCTCATATGGTAACGCCGGGTCCATTGCGCCGGGCCACTTGCCCATCAACAAGCCGGGCCGCATCAAGCAAGCTCTGAAGTCGCTATTCGATCCGCTGAGCCCGTTGTACGTCGCTCCACGGCCGGATCCAGCGCTCGCAAAATGGCTTTGGATGTTCAGCCTGAAGTGCACCGAGGCTCACTTGGAATTTGCCATGCGCGTGATGGCGCCGCTCGGCCACGCATCGCGCAAGATATTCGATGAGTTGGTTGAACAGGAGAAGATCGACTGCTGCTTTCAGCACAATGGATATTACGAGATCTACCTGACCGCGCGCGGCCTGGCATCCGGCGAAAAAGAAGCCAGCTTGATCAGCCGCTATGGCTTTCACCCTGAAACCATTCCAGGAGGCCTGCTGCGCGAGTGCGAACCGGCGATCAATGGCCGCGTGCTGGGCGGCGTGTTCTATCCCGAAGCCGCGACGCTCAATCCGTACCGTTTCGTGATCGAGATGGCGAATCGCGCGGAGCGTCACGGCGCAGTGTTACGAACCCGGACCGAAATCGCGGACGTTTTGACCGTCGACGGCAAGGTGCGCGGCATTCAAACGCGTGCAGGAGACGTGATCGAAGCCGACGCCGTCGTTCTTGCTACCGGGGCATACAGCCTTTCTCTCGTTCACAAGCTCGGCTTGACGTTCCCTCTGCAAGCTGGGAAAGGCTATCACCGCGACAGCGACACCACGCGCGGCGACGCTCCCCAGCTTCGTCAGGCCTGCGTTCTGGGCGAAAACTCGGTCTTCTGCACGCCTATGGATGGGTTCGTGCGATTCGCCGGAACTCTCGAGTTCTCCGGCGTCAATCACGAAATCCGCCGCCCACGCCTGGAGCAGCTCACCAACTCGTCGAAGCGTTATCTGGATGGTGTCGACGACACGAAATTCCTTTCTGAGTGGTGCGGTTTACGGCCGTGCATGTCTGATGGGTTGCCTGTCGTGGGTCCGGTTCAGCGCCACCGTGGTCTTTTTATCGCCACGGGACACGGCATGTTGGGGCTGACGCTTGGACCCATCACCGGCAGGCTGATGGCTGAGTACATCCTGGATGGCGCGCCCGCCATGGATATCACCGCACTGCACCCCGACCGTTTCTGATATCGGCTCCAGCCGCCACCGCCGGTCAAAATAGCAGTTTCAATCCAAACTGAATGTGCCTGGGGTCTTGCGCCGAAAGGATGTGGCCAAACGTCGGCGACCCAACGAAGATGTCGGGCAGCGCGAAATTGGGCCGGTTGAGCAGATTGAACGACTCAGCCCGGAACTGAAGTGCGATTCCCTCGCGCAAGACCGTATTCTTCACCAACGAAAAATTAATGGTTTGGAAAGACGGCCCCTCGAGAATATTGCGTCCCGAGTTGCCGAAACTGCCATACGGCGGAAGCGCGAACGCTGCGGTGTTGAACCAAAGGTCCGGCGTTTGGTGTGAACTGTGCGGGTCGCCGACGACATTCGGCCGGTCGTTCGCGCCGAAGCCCAAAATGGATTGCCCGGTGTTGCTGTTGTCGAAATTCGGCAGCAGCGCCACGGTGAACGGCCGGCCCGTCTGGTACGTGAGGATGCCGAACGTCTGCCAGCCCCCGAGCAGCGTACGCAGCCAGGCCTGATCGAAGCGATGAGTGGGCAGGTCGTAGGAATAACTCACGGACAACCGGTGCCGCAGATCGAAATTCGATCGTCCACGCTCAGCGCGCACATTGTTGCTGTCCTGCGGAAAATTGGGATCACCCGCGCTCGAGAAGAAATTCGAGGCATCGTCTATCGATTTCGACCAGGTGTACGAGGACAGCACGGACAGCCCCGTGGTCAGCCGCTGCTGAAAGCGCGCTTGCAGGCTGTGATAGACCGAGTCGGCGCGCGATTCGAGAATATTGATGTCGGCGAACCGCGGATCGGGCCGCAGATTCGGCTGTTGCGGGCTTGGGCGCGGCTGGTTGATGTCGCGCGCGGCCAGCAGCTTGGTCCCTTTCGTGCCCACGTAGGCTATCTCCGCCACGCGATTTTTTCCAATCTGCTGCTGGATCCCAAAATTACACTGCTGGACGTAAGGCGTGCGAAAGTTCCGCTGGAA
>Ga0066709_100001382_pt1 | contig 15949 bp, 13 predicted proteins | sample GraSoiAngelo_158_FD_79665 | JGI IMG/M metagenome (GOLD analysis project Ga0066709, IMG submission 79665) | Grasslands soil microbial communities from the Angelo Coastal Reserve, California, USA - 14_1009_16_30cm | ecosystem: Environmental > Terrestrial > Soil > Grasslands | place: USA...
CAGAAGATCCTGGTCGTCGACGACGATTCGGGCGTCCGCGACACCCTCCGCATGATCCTCGAGTACGAAGGGTACGAGGTCGCGACCGCTCCCGACGGGAAGACCGCCCTCGCGGACCTGGACACGGCCCCGGCCGACGCGGTCCTGCTCGACATCAAGATGTCCGGCATGGACGGTCTCGAAGTGCTCGACAAGATCGTGGCGCGCGAGGCGGCGCCGCCCGTCCTGATGATCTCAGGTCACGGCGACATCGCCACGGCCGTCGAGTCCACGCGGCGCGGGGCCGTCGACTTCCTCGAGAAGCCGCCGCAGCGCGAGCGCATCTTGGTCTCGATTGCGAACGCGCTGTCGCGCAACCAGCTCCGCGCGGAGAACGAGCGGCTGCGCACGGCGCTCGACGAGGAGTCCGTCCGCGTCGGGCGGAGCGCTCCGATGCAGCGCCTGCGGCAGGAGATCGTGCGGGCCGCGCCGACCGGCGCCACCGTGCTGATCATGGGAGAGAGCGGGACCGGCAAGGAGCTCGTGGCGCGCGAGGTCCACAAGGCTTCGCGGGTGGCGGGCGGGCCGTTCATCCAGGTGAATTGCGCCGCCATTCCGGAAGAGCTGATCGAGTCGGAGCTCTTCGGACACGAGAAGGGTTCCTTCACGGGAGCGGTCCGGCGACAGACCGGAAAATTCGTCGAGGCCGACGGCGGGACCATTTTCTTGGACGAGGTCGGCGACATGTCCGCCAGGACACAGGCGAAGGTGCTTCGGGTGCTGGAGGCCGGGGAAGTCGAGCCGGTCGGCGCCCCCCGGGTCCGTCAGGTCAACGTGCGCGTGATCGCCGCGACGAACCGGGATTTGACGGAGTCGATCCGGGAAAACCGTTTCCGGGAGGACCTCTTTTTCCGCCTGAACGTCGTCCCGATCCGGACTCCGCCGCTGCGCGAGCGATCGGAGGACATCCCGGATTTAGTCGAGCATTTCGCCCGCCGCTTCAGCGACCGCGACCACCGACGGCCCCGGCGGTTCGGCTCGTCGGCCCTGGCATTGCTCAAGGCGCGCGCCTGGCCGGGCAACGTCCGCGAGCTCCGGAACTTGGTCGAGCGGGTCCTGATCATGACCGACGCCGATCCGATCGAGGCGAAAGACCTCCCGCCGGAGGCCCGCGTTTCTCCCTCCGAGATCTCGGAGCGCGGCCTCGCGATGACAACGCTCTCGGAATTCAAGGAGTTCGCGGAGCGCCAGTTCCTGATGGCGAAGCTCCGCGAGAACGGGTGGAACATCAGCCGCACGGCCGAGGTGATCCAGACCCCCCGTTCGAATCTCTACAAGAAGATCGAGCACCACAAAATCACGCGCGACCAGGGTTAACCTGTCATCCCGAGCGCAGCGAGGGATCTCGTCGCAGCTCCGAAGAGATTCCTCGGCCCTTCGGGCCTCGGAATGACGATGAAAAAAGAGTGCTGACCGTCGCCGACTTCGAAGAGACCGGCGCGCTCCTGACCGGCCACTTCCGCCTGTCCTCCGGTCTCCACAGCGACCGCTACCTGCAGTGCGCGCGTCTCCTCATGTACCCGGACCGCGCGCAGTCCGCGGGCCGCGATCTCGCCCGGAAGCTCGCGGAGTTTTCCCCTCGGGTGATCGTCTCGCCGGCCCTGGGGGGGATCGTCATCGGCCACGAGGTCGCCCGCGCGCTCGAGACGCGCGCTCTCTTCGCGGAGCGCAAGGACGGCGCCTTCGCTCTGCGCCGCGGCTTCGCGCTCGAGCCGTCAGAGCGGGTCGCCGTCGTCGAGGACGTCTTCACGACCGGCGGTTCCACGCGGGAAGTCTGTTCGGCGGTCGAATCGGCCGGAGGCGAGGTGGTCGCCGTCGGCTCGATAGTGGACCGCGGCCTCGAAGAAGGCGTTTTTCCGGTGCCGGCGCGGTCGCTTCTGCGGCTGCCGGTTCCATCGTGGCCGGCCGCGGATTGTCCGCTCTGCAGCCGGGGCGTCGCTCTCGAGATTCCCGGCAGCCGTTCCCGCGGATAAGATCGCGCCGGATGGACCTCCACCGTGTTTGCGTGTATTGCGGGACGAGCGGCGCCCGCGATCCCGCGGTCGAGAAGGAGGTTCGCGCTTTCGGCCAGGAGATCGCCCGGCGCGGCATCGGCCTCGTCTACGGCGGGTCTTCGCTGGGGCTCATGGGCGTCCTCGCCGACGAGGTCATCGCCTCCGGCGGGAAAGTCATCGGCGTGATCCCGGAGGCGCTGGTCGGCCGGGAGGCCGCTCACAAGAGCGTCACGGAGATGAAAGTCGTGCACACGATGCACGACCGGGATCAGACGATGTTCGACCTGGGAGACGCCTTCGTCGCGTTCCCCGGTGGCTTCGGGACGCTCGACCAGATTCTCGAAATGATCACGTGGAAACAGCTCGGCATCCACGGCAAGCCGGTGGTGATCGCGAACATCGGCGGATACTTCGACCCGCTGCTCCAGCAGTTCGAGAACGCGGTTCGCTCGGGCTACGCGCGCCCCCACGACCGGATCGTCTACGCGGTCGCGGCGAACACGACGGCGATCCTGACGCTCTTGGAAGGCGCGCCCGTTCTGTTCCGCAAGCCGGGGGACTGGGCCTAGGAGGTCGACGCCGGTTTTTCGGGCGCGGACTCCTGGTTGCCCGGCTGCGGACCCGACCCCCGCAATTTGAGTTCCTCGAGCAGCGTCCGGTTGATCCCGACCAGATCCGCGAGCAGAGCGATCAGGAACGTCTGGGCCCCGACGACGATCAGCACTCCGGCGAGGATGAGCGACTGAACGTGGCCTCCCGGACTCTGGCGGGCGATGGCGTACCAGCCGTATCGCGCGAGAAGGATCACCCCGGCGAGAAGAAAGATCGCCGCCGCCGCCGAGAACATCTTCAATGGCTTGTAGAGGGCCGTGATCCGGAGCATGTTCGCGCCCTGCACGAGGACGTATCTGCCGACCGACGAGTAGAGGCGGGACCGCCGCGCGGGGGGGTGCGCCGCGACCGGAACCGACGAGACCCGGAGGTCCTTCGATCCCGCCTGGATCAGTGTCTCGAGCGTGTAGGTCATCCGCGAAAACACGTTGACGCGGCGCGCCGCCTCGCGCGAGAGCGCTCGAAAACCGGAGGCCGCGTCGGGGATCTCGAGGCCCGAAGCCTGACGCACGGCCCAGCTCCCGACCCTCTGGAGGAGGCGCTTCCCCGGAGAGAAATGCGCGAGAGACCCGGGGCCGCGATCTCCGACGACCAGGTCCGCCCGGCCCGAGAGGATCGGAGCGACCAGCGCGGGAATGTCGGCCGAGTCGTACTGGAGGTCTGCGTCGAAGTTGACGATGACATCCGCGTCGAGCGCGAGCGCTTCCTCCAGGCCGGCCGAAAAGGCCGCCGCGAGACCGCGATGCGCCGGCAGCCGCAGCACGCGGTCCGCTCCGCCCGCCCGCGCGACCTCGGAGGTTCGATCCGTAGATCCGTCGTCGATGACGATCACGGCGACTTCGGAGAACCCGGGAACGGAACGCCCGATCGAGGCGAGCGCCTTCCCGAGGATCGCCTCCTCGTTGAACGCGGGAATCTGGACGACGAGCTTCACGGAAGAGGCGCTCTCCCGGGACGGAATCCCCGGATCACGACCGCGGCGAGCGCGAGCAAACCTACACCGGATGAGGCCAGCTCCCACCGCGGAATCCGGAACCTTCCTTCGACGCGGTGTCGCCCGGCGGGAAGCTCGAGCCCTAGAAAGATGCCGTCGGCCTCGAAGCCCGGGGCGCTCTTGCCGTCCAGGTCGAGCCGCCAGTACGGCGGAAAACTCTTCTGCGAAGAGACGAGGAGCGAGGGAAGCGGAGTCTCGGTCTCGATCTCGAATCGTTCCGGCTCGAGCGACACGATCCGGATGGCCCCATCCGAGCTCCTCCGCGGCTCGCCGGGAGCCAGCGCCTGCGCGACCTCCGGCGGCGCGAAAACGACGCTCGCGAGCGTCGCCCGATCGGCGCGTCGGACCTCTTCGATCCCTCCGGGAACGGCACGGGAAACGAGCCAGAACCGGGGAAAGGCGGTCGGTCTGGCGAAGAGCGCCATGTCCGGACCATTCCAGATCCGCGGAAAGCGCGCCGCATCGGGCGTCGGGTGCGCCGGGACTTCCTCGGGCTCCATCGCCGCAGCGTCGCGCGTCAGAATCGAGTCTCCCGTGGGAGCGGAAGAGCGCGGCGGCGCCGCGAGCACCGTCACGTTCAAGAGGTCGAGGACCGGCGAGGCGGGATCGAGCGTCCTCGGGTCGAAGAGGAGATACGTCCCGTAACGGCCGAACGAGAGCGGGTCGGCCGCCGAAAGGAGGCGCCGGTAGGCGGCTTCGTGGAGCAGGTGACCGCGCGCGTCGTTGGCGCGAAAAACCTCCGACGTGTTGGGCAGCAGCGTCCAGCCCGCCGCGGCGAACCGGCCGGGCGAATCCCGTTCGAGCTGCTCCAGCCGCGCGACCCCCGGCGTCGTCGCGAAAACCGCGTCGGAAGGGGAAGAGACCGTGTGGAAGTCGAGCGCGAGGAAGGCGAGCGGCACCGCGATCGCGAACGGAGCGACTTTCAGAGCGATCCGGCGCGCTTCGCTCCCCGCCGCCAGGCTCTCGAGCGCTTCCATCCCGCACGCGGCCAGCACCGCGACCGCGAAGACAATCAGGATCTTGGATCGCGAGAAGAGGGCATTGTCGAGAAAGGGCAGGGAACCGACCTCTTTGAGGATCCAACCGCCGCCGTACAGGGGGAGGGCGACCGCGGCGGCGAGGGCTGCCGACCAGAGCGCGAGGAAGTGGCGGCGCCGCGAGAAGAGCCCGACCGCCGCGAGCGTTGCGGCGACGAGCCCCACGCCGGCCGCCGTTTCGACGTAGTTGTCTCCCGGAATCCAGCCGACACCGTGGCAGTCCGCGGACCGGGTCGTGCCCTGATATTCCGGAAAGAAGTAGAGGCGAATGTGACGGAGCGGCAGGGGAAAGGCGCTTCCCATCCCTTTCCGCAGGGCCTGGAAGCCGGACGCCCGGACGAATCGAGCCGAGGCGAGGATCGACGGCGTCAGGATTGCGACCGAGATCGCGAGGCCAAGCGCCAGCGTGGCGACGGCGCGCCCGGCGCTTCGCGGCTCCCGCGCCGCGCGAAACACGAAGTACAGGCCGGCCGCCAACGCGCCGTACAGGATCCAGTGGGGAAATCCTCCCGCGAGGCAGAGCAGAAACGACGCCGACCCGAACGCCAGAGACCGCGCGGGACGCTCCCGCTCGAAGGCGCGATCCACGGCGGAGAGGAGAAGCGGGAACGTCACGGAGACGGAAGTCTGCATCCAGAGGCCCCAGACCGTCTGTCCCGTCGAGAACGCCCAGGTGGCGGCGCCCGCCGCCGCGGCGAGGTCCGAGAAGCGCCGGCTCCGCAGGAAATACAAAGCCGCCAGGTACGCGAAGTTGAACTTCGCGAAAAGGATCCCGGTCTCGATCCACGCCTCCGGAAGGAGGAAGGATGGAAGCGCAACGAAGGGGGACAGGAAGCCCTGCGCGAGGTGAAAAGGCCCGATCGCGCCGGAGGAGACCCACGGGTTCCAGAAGAAGCCCTTCGGGAAGTCGCGGTAGCGCACGAGCGTCGTCTCGCCCGAAGCCGCCGGATCCGCGAGCAGCGGGTTCTCGGCCTCGAGGATGCCCTGGTCGGTCTGGCGCCAGGGATGGTGCGCGCGAACGAACTCGTGCGACGAGAGGACGCGGCCGCGCGCGAAGAGCGGCGCGAAGAGGACGAGGTCGAAGACGAGGAGGGTGGCGATCGAGAGTCGCCGGCTGCCGTCGGTCCCGCGCCGCGCCGGCTGCGGCGACTCTTCGCGAAGAGGCGTCAGCGCTTCTTCGCCACGATCACGCGGAAGTACGAATCCACCCATCCCCGCTCGAGGAGATGTTCCTCGAAAGCGATCAGGCGCGACAAGACTCCGGTCGAGTCCTGTCGGAGGCGCTCCATGTCCAGGCAGGGAAACACGAACCAGAGGATGTTGCCGCCGTATGGCCGTTCCTCGACGATTTCGAAGAGCCGGGCGGCGGCCGGACGGATGGCACTCGATCGGATCGACTCGGAGGGATCGTCGAGCGGCAGCGGAATGGCGAGCCGCGGCCGGTTTTTCAGGTCGCTCGGAAGCGCATCGAACGCGCTCCGCGCGAACCCCCAGTGATCGTCGGTCCACTCCGCTCTCGAGGGCCCCATGTACTCGTCGATGTAGACGAGACCGCCGGGGCGGAGCGACTGCCGGACTTCGGAGAGCACGCGCTCGATCTGTCGAACGTGGTGGAGCGAGCCGTGAAAGAAGACGATGTCGTAAAACGCGCGCGGCAGGTCGAGCGCGTTGATGTCGTGGACGCGATAGTCGAGCCGATCCGAAAGGTGCGCCTCCTCCGCCGCGAAACGCGCCTCTTCGATGGAGTCCTCGGAAAAGTCGATTCCTTCCATCGCCTCGCAGATTCCCTTGGCGAGGACGTCCCGCTCCAGAAGTCCCGACCCGCAGCCGATCGAGAGCCCGCGCGAGAAGGGCCTCTGCGCGAACGCTTCCGCGAACCACTCCATCGGCCAGCGGTTCGGGTCGCCAGTGACCCGCCGGTTGATCGCGCGGCGAACCAATGGCTGCGCGCCCCAGTAGTGGTCTTCGGTGTCGCGGGCCGTCTCGGAGCTCCAGAACCGGCGGGCAGCTGCGGTTTCGGCGCGCTCCTCACGAAGAGAAGTCCAACGCCGCACGAGCGAGGAGAAAGACGCCCGAAGCGCGGATGACATTGGATGTGTCGTCTCAATATAGCAGCCCGGTCCGGTTGCCGGAAAACCTGGACGCCGATTGCGCCGAGCGCAACGGTCTGCTAGATTGCGCAATCCTCCGAAGAACGATCGGAGCAGCTCTTTTTCAACCAGGGACGAAGGCCGGGATGAAAACGCCCCCGCGGGCTTCCGGCCAGCAGCCCCCCGGACGGCGGTTCGCCGCCGGGACGAACAGGCTCGTAGCTCAGGGGGAGAGCACTACCTTGACACGGTAGGGGTCAGCGGTTCAAATCCGCTCGAGCCTACCAATTGTTCGAGGCGGAGGCGCTTAGCTCAGCTGGGAGAGCGCTACCTTCACACGGTAGAGGTCAACGGTTCGATCCCGTTAGCGCCTACCAGAGAAGAATGACGACGCGGGGTAACCCGCGTTTTCGATTTTTAGGGCCCAGGACGACGGAAACTTTCGGAAATCGGGAGAACATGGAAGCGCTGGCGGAGAAAGTGACGATCCGGCTGCCCGACGGGAGCACCCTCGAGGTCCCCAAAGGCGCGACGGTCCGCGAGGTCGCGGAGCGGATCGGTCCGCGTCTCGCGAAAGACGCGGTCGCCGGCAAGCTCGACGGCTCGATCGTCGATCTCGTCACGCCCCTCCAGTCCGACGGGTCGCTCGAGATCGTGACGTGGAAGTCGCCCGACGCCGTGCCGATTTACCGCCACTCGACGGCGCACCTGACCGCCCAGGCGGTCAGGCGGCTCTTTCCCGAGGTCCAGATCGGAATCGGGCCGCCGATCGAGAACGGGTACTACTACGACTTCCTGCCCGCGCGGCCGTTCACTCCCGAAGACCTCGGGAAGATCGAGGCCGAGATGCGGAAGATCATCGGCGAAGACTGGAAGATCGAGCGTTGCGAGATGCCGGTTTCCGAAGCGATCGCGATCTTCGAGGGGCAGAACGATCCGCTGAAGGTCCAGATCGCGCGGGAGCTTCCCGGCGAGCGCGTCTCCTGCTATCGACAGGGGGAGTTCATCGACCTCTGCCGCGGTCCGCACGTCGCCTCGACCGGGCGGCTCGGCGTGTTCAAGCTGACGCATACGGCCGGCGCCTACTGGAAGGGGGACGAGAAGAACCCGATGCTCCAGCGCATCTACGGGGCCTCGTTCCTGACCCAGAAGGAGCTCGACGGCTATTTAAAGGGCCTCGAGGAGGCCCGTGCGCGCGACCACCGGAAGCTCGGCCGCGAGCCCGAACTCTTCACGTTCCATCCGCTCGCGCCGGCGTCCCCGTTCTTCCTGCCGAAGGGCGCCGCGCTCTACAACGGGCTGCTCGCGTACCTCCGCGAGGAGTACCGGCGCCGCGGCTATGAAGAGGTCGTCACGCCCCAGATCTTCGATTCCGAGCTCTTCCGGATCTCGGGCCATTACGACAACTACCGGGACAACATGTACTTCACGGACATCGAGGAGCGGGAGTTCGGCGTCAAGCCGATGAACTGCCCCGGCCATCACCTGCTGTTCAAGGAGCGGCTCTGGTCGTACCGCGAGCTCCCGGTGCGCTTCGCCGACTTCGGGCGGCTGCACCGGTACGAGCGCTCCGGCGTCACGGCGGGCCTGACGCGCGTGCGGACCTTCTCGCAGGACGACTCCCACATCTACACCCCGGTCGATCGAGTGGAATCCGAGATCCACGCCTTCGTCGAGTTCCTGGACTCCGTCTACTCGACCTTCGGCTTCGAGGAGGTGGACATTTCCGTCGGTCTGCGGCCGCCCCAGCGGATGGGTTCCGACGAAGACTGGGACCGGTCCGAAGCCGCCCTGGAGTCGGCCTTGAAGAAAATCGGACGTCCGTACGCTCTCACGCCGGGCGACGGGAACTTCTACGGACCGAAAATCGACTTTCGCGTGAAGGACGCGATCGGGCGGCCCTGGCAGCTGGGCACGATCCAGTACGACTCGGCGCAGCCGGAGCGATTCGATCTGACGTACATCGGAGAGGACGGAAAGCCCCACCGCCCGGTCGTGCTCCACCGGGCGATCCTCGGGTCGGTCGAGCGGTTCCTCGGCATCTTTATCGAGCACACCGCCGGGAACTTCCCTTTCTGGATCGCTCCGGTCCAGGGGGTCGTTCTCCCCGTGTCGGATCGCTTCGCGGCCGCCGCCCGCGCCGCCGCCGAGCGACTTTCCCGGGCGGGACTGCGAATCGAGACGGACGAGCGCAACGAGAAGCTCGGCGCCCGCATCCGCAAGGCGGAGATCCAGAAGGTGCCTGCCATGCTGGTCGTCGGCGAGAAGGAGGCGGGGGCCGGTACGGTCTCGGTCCGGCTGCGGCACGGAGGAGACGCCGGAACCATGACGGTCGACGCGTTTCTCGAAGCCGCCGCCGACGCGGTTGCGCAGAAGAGTCGTGAGCTCACGACGGAGGTGAAAGATCGATAAGAAAACGATTCGAATCAACGACCAGATCCGGTGGAAGGAAGTCCGCCTGATCGGCGCGGAAGGCGAGCCCCTCGGAGTGGTGGCGATGGCCGACGCGCTCCAGAAAGCGAAGGATGCGGCTCTCGACTTGGTCGAAATCGCGCCGACCGCGAACCCGCCGGTCTGCCGGATCATGAATTTCGGAAAGTTCATCTACCAGCAGAAGAAGAAGCAGCAGGACTCGAAGAAGAAACAGAAGACGACCCAGGTGAAAGAAGTGAAATTCCGACCGAACATCGACGACCACGACTACGACTTCAAGATCAAGAACATCCTGAAGTTCCTGGCGCACGGCGACAAGGTCAAGGCGACCGTCCAGTTCCGCGGCCGCGAGATGGCGCGCCGGGAGAACGGGCAGCGGGTCCTCGACCGGCTGCTCCTCGACCTCGCGGGAAAGGCCGTCGCGGAGTCGCGGTCGGAGATGCTCGGAAACCGCCTCTACCAGATCCTCGCGCCCGTCAAGGTGCACGAGAGGGTGGCCCGAGGGGCGTAAACGGGAAACGGGAAATCGGTCAGCGATCGATTACCGAACGGAGAGTGCAGATGCCGAAACTGAAAACCCACCGCGGCGCGGCGAAGCGTTTCAAGCGCACCGCATCGGGAAAGTTCAAGAGGGCGAAGGCCTACAAGAGCCACATCCTGACCAAGAAGGCACCGGGGAGAAAGCGCGGACTGGCCCAGTCGACGTCCGTTTCCCACTCGGACCACAAGCGCGTCAAGGAGATGCTGCCCTACGCGTAAGACAGTCCCTGACCGGTCATCCCGAGTCCCTCGCATTCGCTCGGGACAGGCTCCGCGAGGACTGCGGAATGACTGGGAGGGAGGAGGTTCCACGACATGCCCCGCGTCAAAAGAGGACCGAAGCGAAAGAACCGGCGCGCCAAGACGCTCGCGCTCGCCAAGGGTTACTACGGCACCAAGTCCAAGTCGTACCGGATGGCGAAGCTCGCCGTCGAGAAGTCACTGCTGTACGCATACAGGGATCGAAAGGCGCGGAAGCGCGACTTCCGCGGCCTCTGGATCGTCCGCATCAACGCGGCGGCGCGGGACAACGAAATCTCCTACAGCCGGTTGATGGACGGGCTGAAGAAGGCCGGAAACGACATCAACCGCAAGATGCTCGCGGACCTCGCGGTGACCGACCCGGCCGCGTTCAGTCACTTGGTCGGCGTCGCGAAGCAGGCGCTTCAATCGGCGTGATGGCGGGGTCCGGCCCCGTCTCGTCACCGGACCCGATCGCGCAGCTGCTCGTCTCTTTTCGGGAAGAGTCCGCACGCGGCGTCTCCTCGCGAGCCGAGTTCGAGGCGTTGAAGGGCCGCTATCTCGGCCGCGAGAAGGGCCTCGTCCCGGCGCTTTTCCTAGGCGTCCGCGAGCTCCCGCCCGAAGAGCGCGCGGGCTACGGGGCGCGCGCGAACGCCGCCAAACGCGAGATCGAGGAAGGAATCGCCCGCCTGGGCGAGACCCTCGCCCGGGCCGAGTCGGAGCGCCGTGAGCGGACCGCCGCGGTGGACGTCACGCTGCCGGGACGCCGGACGAGGGCGGGCTCCCTCCACCCGGTCACCCTCGTCCGGCGGCGGATCGAGGAGATCTTCCTTCGGATGGGTTACTCGATCGCGGACGGCCCCGAGATCGAGAGCGACTTCCACAACTTCGAGGCGTTGAACTTTCCGCCGGAACATCCGGCGCGCGACGCCCAGGACACGCTCTTCCTCGACCGGAAGGCGGAGTCGCCGCTCCTGCTTCGGACCCACACGTCGCCGGTTCAGATCCGCGAGATGCGCAAGCGCGGCGCGCCGCTCAAGATCATCGCCCCGGGCCGCGTCTATCGAAACGAGTCGGTCGATGCGACGCACCAACCCGTCTTTCATCAGGTGGAAGCCCTCGTCGTCGACAAAGAGATCTCGATGGCCGACCTGAAAGGGACGGTCGAGGCGTTCTTCGGAGCGCTCTTCGGGGCCGGAACGCGGGTGCGGATCATTCCGACGTTCTTTCCGTTCGTCGAGCCGGGCGCCGACGTCCAGATGGGCTGCCTCTTCTGCAACGGCGCAGGTTGCCGGACGTGCAAGGGATCCGGCTGGATGGAGATCGCGGGCGCGGGGGAGGTCCATCCGGCGGTTCTCCGCGCCTGCGGAATCGATCCGGAGGAGTGGAGCGGCTTCGCTTTCGGGCTCGGGCTCGATCGCGTCGCGATGATGCTCTACGAATTTCCGGACCTGCGGCTCCTTTTCGAAGGAGACGAGCGGTTCCTTTCGCAGTTCGCCCCGCTGTCATGAAGTTCTCTCTCGACTGGCTGGGCGACCACGTCACGCTCCCGGACGCCGGCGCGCCCGACTCCGTGCGGCGGCTGCTCGATCGCGCGGGGCTGCCGGTCGAGTCCGTTGAGGAAGCTCACGGCGTCGTCGTCTTCGACGTCGAGATCACGCCGAACCGGCCGGACGCGATGAATCACCGGGGGCTCGCCCGCGAGATCGCGGCGATGTCGGGCGCGGCGTTTCCGAACGCAAGCGGAAAGTCGGTCGGGGAGCTGCCTTCGGAGGGCCCGCCCGCTCACGAGCTCTCTTCCGTCGAGATCCAGGTTCCTGGGTTGTGCCGCCGGTTCGGCGCGCGCGTCGTCCGCGGCGTCCGGAGCGCCGGCTCTTCCGAGCGCGTCCGCGGACGGCTCGCTTCGATCGGCGCGAAGACGATCGACGCCGTCGTCGACGCCACGAATTACGCGCTCTGGGACATCGGTCAGCCCCTCCACGCGTTCGACCTCGATCGGCTCCGGGGCGGGCGCATCGTCGTGCGCCGGGCGAAGAAGGGGGAGAAGCTCACGACCTTAGACGGCGTGGAGCGCGAGCTCGAGCCCGGCGACGTCGTGGTCGCCGACGCAGCGCGCGCGGTTTCGCTCGCCGGAATCATGGGAGGTCTCGAGACGGCGGTTACCGGGAAAACGACGAACGTCCTGCTCGAGGCGGCGTGGTGGGATCCCGTCGCGATCCGGCGGACGTCGCGGCGGCTCGGAATGCACACCGACGCCTCCCACCGTTTCGAGCGCGGCGCGGATCCGGAGTCGATCCCGGAAGCGCTCGACCTGGCCGCGAGCCTGCTGCTGGCGGCGGCCGGCGGCATCCTCGCCCCGGGGCGGATCGACGCGCGTGGACGTCCGTTCGCGCGCCGCCGCGCCGTCCTGCGCCTCACGCGGCTGCGACTGCTCTCGGGCGACGACCGCCTCGATCTCGACTTCGCGGCGGAGGCGCTCTCGAGGCTGGGTTTCTCGATCGCGAAGCGGGGCGGGAAGCGTCGGACCGTCGAAATCCCGAGCTTTCGGGGAGACGTCTCGATCGAGGAAGACCTCGTCGAGGAGGTGCTCCGTGTCTGGGGGTACGACCGGCTGCCTTCGCGACTCCCGCTGACGGCAGGAGCCGGCGGTCACTTCGAACCGCTCCGTCTCGTCGAGGAAAAGCTCGCGGACGAAGCAGTCGCGGCCGGTTTCCACGAGACGTTTTCGTACCCGTTCGTCGACCGGCAGGCCGACGAATCGTCTTTTTCGGCGTGGCTGGAGGCGACCGGAACCGCGAAAGCTCCGCTCTCGGTGGCCAACCCGGTGGACGCGTCCCGCCGCGACCTGCGGGCGACGCTCCTGCCCGGCCTGCTCGACGCGGTCTCCCGCAACTTCCGGCACGGAGCCCACGGGGTTGCGCTCTTCGAGGTCGGCCGCGCGTTCGGAGGCGACGGCGATGTTTCGCGACCGGAGACGTTCGAGTCGCGGCACTTCGCCTTCGCGATCGGAGGAGATGCGCGGCCGCACTGGAGCGCGCCGGTCGCGTCGCGAGCGGCGGATTTTTTCGACGTGAAGGGTCTCGTCGAAAGGCTGCTCGAGCCGTGGGCCGACCCGAGGAGACTCGTCTGGAAGCCCTTCGCCGCGGACGCCTTCGCGACCGGGGCCGCGGCGCGCTGCGAAGTCGGCGACGGCCGGCTCCTCGCGGTGGCGGGCATCGTCGGCGAAGACGAACGCGAGAGGCGGCGGCTTCCCGAACGGGTCTGCGTGGCCGAAATCTTGGTCGAGGCGATTCCGCGCGAGCGCCGCCCGGCGCGGTATGTGGGTTATTCGGCTTTCCCTCCGATCGTCGCCGACCTCTCGTTCGCCCATCCGCGCGATCTCGCCTGGGAAAAGCTCGAGGCGCTCGCCCGGAAGCTCGACCTTCGGGACCTGGAGTCATTCGCTCTGCTCGACCGTTACGAAGGGCCCGGCGTCGGAGAAGGAGAGGTCAAGACCACGATCCGGTTGACCTTCCGGTCTGCCGAGAGGACGCTCGAGCAGGCAGAAGTCAGCCGGGAGAGAGATCGACTGGCGGCCGCGCTCGGCGACGAGCTCGCCGTCCGCTTCTGAGGAGGAAGGAATGGTGGACCAGACGAAGGTTTTCGACGTCCTCGACAGGAAGATCGAGAAGCTCCTCTCCCGTCTCGAGACACTCGAAGGCGAGAACGAAAGACTGAAAGCGGACCTCGGCGCCGCACGGCGTGCCGAGAAGGATGCCGCGGACTCGCGCGGCGCGGTCGAAAGGCTGAAGGCGGACCTCGCGGCCGCTCGCCGCTCCGAGAAGGACGCCGCGGACTCGAAAGGGGCGGTCGAACGGCTCGAAAGAGATCAGGAGGTCGTTCGAGAGCGGCTGGAAAGACTCGTGGCGACGCTCGAGGCTGCGGAGAAGAGAGGGTGATCCGGGTCGGCGGCGGCTCCGTAAACCATTGACTCCGCTGAGGGCAAAAACTACACTCAGCCGTTGAAAGGAGCCCTTTCAAAGGCCATCGCGTGGAGAAGCGGGGCAGCATCACGCAGGTGGAGATCTTCGGCCAGACTTACAACGTCCGGGCCGAAGGTGACAGCACCTACATTCATGACCTGGCCCGCCTGGTCGACTCGCGAATGAAGGAAGTCGCGGAAAGGACCGCGACGGTGGATACGACGAAAATTGCCATTCTGGCTGCCTTGAACATCACGGACGATCTTTACCAGGCGGAGAAGCGTCGAACGGGCGAGCCGGCGGACTTTCGGGTCCGCGCCGAACGCCTGATTCGAAAACTGGACGACGCCCTGGGGGCCTGAAGGCTGGCGTCGGCAACCCCGAGTCTCTCGGGGACACGAGTGAAACGAGCGGTCGCGTTGAAAGAGGAAACGGTCATCCCAATTCAGAACCCTCGTCGGAAGAGTCGCTTCCGGGAAATCGTGTAGCCGCGTCTTTCCTTCGGCGCCCCCCGGACGCGGGGAGCCGAAATGAACACATCCGTCGCGATTCCGATCGCGACCGCCGCCCTGGCGGTCGTTTTCGCGGTGATCGCGTATTTCCTGCTCAAGAGGCAGGTCGCCCGCGAGCGCGCGTCGATCCGTTCGGAGGCGGACCGCGTGCTGGCGGAAGCCACCCGGGCCTCCGAGGCGCGCCTGCGGGAAGCGGCGATCGAGGCGAAGGAAAAGGTCCTCGCCGCCCAGGTCGAGTTCGACAAGACGATCCAGCTCCGCCGCCAGGAAGTGGCCGCCCTGGAGAAACGGGTCGCCCAGAAGGAAGAGAACCTCGACCGAAAGCTGGCCCAGCAGGAAAAGCGGGACGAGGAGTTCGCGCGCAAGGAGCGCGCCTTGGCCGACGCCCAGAAGGGGGTTGAGAAGGCGCGCGCCGATGCCGAGGGGTTGATCGAGGAGCAGCAGAAGCGGCTGGAACAGATCTCGGGCCTGACGGCGGCCGACGCGAAGCGGGACCTGATCCGGTCGATCGAGAACGAAGCCCGCGTGGAGGCCTCGGGCCTCATGCGGCGCATCGAAGAAGAGGCGATCGAGCAGGCGACGCAGAAGGCCCGCCACCAGATCGGCATGGCGATCCAGCGGCTGGCCTCCGACACGGTCGTCGAGGCGACCGTCTCGGTCGTCGAGCTCCCGTCGGACGACCTGAAGGGACGGATCATCGGCCGCGAGGGGCGGAACATCCGGGCGCTCGAAGCCGCGACCGGCGTCGACCTCATCATCGACGACACGCCTGAGGCCATCGTGATCAGCGCTTTCGAGCCGATCCGGCGCGAAGTCGCGCGGCTCTCGCTCGAAAAGTTGATCGTCGACGGGCGGATCCACCCGGCGCGCATCGAAGAGGTCGTCGAAAAAGTCCGCTCGGAGCTGTGGGAAAAGATCCGACAGGAAGGGGAGGCGACCGCTCTCGAGTTCGCGATCCCGGACCTTCACCCCGAGCTCATCAAGCTGCTCGGGAGGCTGAAGTACCGCACGTCCTACGGCCAGAACGTCCTGCAGCATTCCAAGGAGGTCGCATGGCTCGCCACGAGCATGGCCGGCGAGCTCGGGGCCCGCACCGAGGTCGCCAAGCGCGCCGGCCTGCTGCACGACATCGGCAAGGCGATCGACCGCGAGCAGGAAGGAACCCATCTGGAACTCGGCCGGGACGTTCTGAAGAAGTTCGGCGAGGCCGACGAAGTGATCCACGCGATGGAGTGCCATCACGGCGATTACGAGCCGCGATCGCTCGAAGCGGTGCTCGTCAACGGCGCCGACGCGCTCTCCGCGGCGCGGCCCGGAGCGCGCCGGGAGATCCTCGAGACCTACGTCAAACGGCTCGAGAAGCTCGAGCACATCGCCGATGGTTTCAAGGGGGTGCAGAAAGCCTTCGCCATTCAGGCGGGCCGGGAGCTTCGGATCGTCGTCGAGGCCAATCGGGTCACGGACGACGAGGCTCTCTGGCTGTCGCGCGACGTTGC
>Ga0066709_100001383_pt1 | contig 15945 bp, 14 predicted proteins | sample GraSoiAngelo_158_FD_79665 | JGI IMG/M metagenome (GOLD analysis project Ga0066709, IMG submission 79665) | Grasslands soil microbial communities from the Angelo Coastal Reserve, California, USA - 14_1009_16_30cm | ecosystem: Environmental > Terrestrial > Soil > Grasslands | place: USA...
GCGTCTCCGCGGTCAGCGCAAGCCCCTACCCGGGGAGGTCGCGAACCCCGCGGCACCGCCCACCGGCTGCTACTTCCACCCGCGCTGCGCGTTCGCGGTCGAGCGATGCAAGGTCGAGCGTCCCGCGTGGGAGCAGATCTCGCCCGGACACTGGGTGCGCTGCCACCGCGCCAGGGAGCTCACGCTCCCTGGCATCGAGACGTCGTCGACGGTCGCGCCTGCCGCCAACTGAGTCCCCGCGAGTCCAGCGCCCTCATCGGCCCGCGAGCCGCGCGATCACCCGTGCCATCGGCTTCCCGTTCGCGTGGTTCGTCGTGACGTACGAAAGGCCGTAGCGCTCGCGTCGCGCGAGCAGCTGCTCAACGATGCCGTCGGTCGAGCCCGCGAGGACGTGCGGCGAGTCGAAGACCTCGGCCGCCGGGATCCCGAGGCGCACCTCGGCCTCTTGGACGACCTCGTCCCGCGGGCGGTCGATCGCGACGATGAACACCTGCACCTGCAGCTCGAGCTGGGCGAAGCGGTCCGGCGCGGCCGATCGGATCCATTCGATGCGCTGCGCGGTCGCGGACCCGGTCATGCTCGCCCCGTCCTGAACGCGTCCGCCGCCGCCGTTCAGGATCACGTGGACGCCCACAATGTCGGCGACGCGGGCCGCGACCGCGAGCATCCGCGGGCGGCCCCCGCCGACGAGGATCGGCGGGCCGGGCCGCTGGATCGGCTTCGGACGACCGTCGAGGTCGTGGATCTGGAAGTGGCGGCCTGTGAACGAGAAGGGCCCCTCGCCGAAGAGGCCGCGCATGATGAGCGCACCCTCCTCGAGGCGGCCGACACGAATTGCGGGCGGATCGAACGGGATCCCCGAGCGGTCGTAGTCGGCGGCGTCCCATCCCGCCCCCAGACCGACCTCCGCACGTCCGTCGGACAGCACGTCGAGCGTCGCGACCTCCTTCGCGGTGATCGCCGGATGCCGGAAGTCGTTGTCGAGCACCAGCGTGCCAAGCCGCAGCCGGGTCGTCGCGGCGGCCGCGCAGGCGAGCGCGCTGAACGGGGCGAGCTGGTCGCGGAAATGGTCCGAGATGAGCAGGACGTCGAAGCCCATCGACTCGACGGACTGCGCCCGCTCGGTCCACTCGCGGCGGGAAGCTGCCGAATGCATGGCAAGGCCGAAACGGAAGGGCCTCATCGTGCGACCTCCGGGCGGGCGACCAGGCAGTACCCAATGGTATCGGCTTTCGATATCATGAACCGCCATGACGACGGAATCTTCCGCGACCCCTGAAGCCGTCCCTCCGACGGCGCCGACCATCGGCGACTACTCGTATCCCGACTTCTACCGCGCGATGCTCGAGCGCGAGCGGATGCAGGTCGCGAAGGACGAGGTCCGCTGGACGGAGAAGCACCGCGAGCCCGAGCGTGCGGTCGACGTCCTCCTGAACTTCGGGTGCAACGTGCGCCAGACCCCGCACCTGATGCGGGACGCGGTCGCCATCCTGGAGACGCTCAAGGTCGACTTCGCGGCGGTCGCCGGCCAGCAGTTCTGCTGCGGCAAGCCGTACAGCAACGCGAAGTTTTCCGACGCGGCGCGGAGCGTCGTGGAGGCGTCGGTGAAGCGGATGGCCTCGTACCGTCCGACGCGGGCGATCCAGTGGTGCTCCGCCTGCGAGATGCAGTTCCACGACATCGTCATTCCGGAGGTCGGGATCGAGTTCCAGAGCGACGGCTTCGCCGCCTACCTGGTCGAACGGCTCGACGAGATGGGATCCGACGTGCCGTGGAAGCGCGATGTGCGGATCAAGGCGGTCGTGCACGGGCACCTCGGTGAGCACGTCGTGCGCGACGCGCACCCGCCGATCGTCATGGAGCTGCTGCGGCGGATCCCCGGCGTCGAGGTCGTGCGCTATGCCGACACGCCCGCGCTCCAGATCTGCGACAACGCCGGGATCAAGATCCGCAACATCGGGTCGTCGGAATACCGTGCCGTGCAGGGCGACCTCGAGTCCTACCTCTCCGAGCACGGCGCCGACACGCTCGTCACGATGTACCACAGCTGCACGCGCGAGCTGAGCAAGTTCGCCAGCGACAGCCTGCGCATCAACCACTACGTCGCCGTGCTCGCGCGCGCCCTCGGCGTGGAGCAGCCAGACCGGTTCTCCGAGTACTGGCGCCTCGGCGACCCCGCGAAGGTCGTGGCCGCGTCTCGCCGCAACTGGGAATCGTGGGGCTGGACCGAGCCTGAGGCCTACGCGCTCGCGCACAAGTACTTCGTGCCCAGCTACGTCGAGGCACCCGAGTGCCCCTGCAACGGGGCGTGCTCGCGGACGGGGGCCGCGTGGCTCAGCGCGAACAAGATCGAGCGTGGGACCGCGCTGCCGGTGATCGACCCATTCACCCAGAAGGTCGCGCAGCGCGACCTCGTGTGAGCGTCGGGAGCGCGCCGCGGTGAACCACGTCGTCATGGACGGTGTGAACTGGCGGATCCTCGCGCTGTTGCAGGAGAACGCCCGGATCTCCTTCAGCGAGATCGGACGTCAGGTGGGGTTGACGCCCACCGCCGTCGCGGAGCGCGTGCGGCGGCTCGAAGACGCGCGGATCATCCGCGGTTACCACGTCGACGTTGGTGCCGAGGAGCTCGGCTACGCGATGACCGTGTTCATCCGCGTGACGGTGCGGCCCGGGTCGTCCTCGCAGCTCGCTCGACTCGCCGCGACACTGCCCGAGGTCCTTGAGTGCCACCGGGTCACCGGCGACGACTCGTATCTCATCAAGGCGGTCGCGACGTCGGTGCGTCACCTCGAGCAGCTGCTCCTCAAGATCCGGCTGTTCGGGCAGCCGGCGACCTCGGTCGTCCTGTCGACCGTCGTGGGGCACCCACTGGTGCGTCCCGCCGCGGCGGGTGAGGGCGGTGAAGAGCCGAGCGGCTCGCCGAAGCCGAGGACGACGCAGGATCTCACGGCGCGTAGCGCCTAGCCTCCCATCGCCCGCCGCTACACCTTCTCCTTCACGCTGCTTCAAGCCGTAACGCGCATCGGGTCCGGCGCCGTCTGCCCGGTCGCGACGGCGTCGAGCACGCGAGCGAGCTCCGCGGGACGCGAGAGGAACGGCGAGTGCGAGCTGCGGAGCTCGATCGTCTCCGCGCCCAGCCGTCGCGCGGCGTCGCGCTGGTACGCGGGGTCGACCGCGCGGTCGTGGGCGCAGACGATGTAGGTCGCCGGCACCGCGGGCCACAGCGCGAGGGGCGACGGCTCGAGCGCGGGCGTGCGAGCCTGCCGGCGCAGACGCGCGAGCGCGTAGCGGCGCGCCGCGTCGTCGCAGTCGTGGTAATAGCGTCGCACCGCCTCGTCGGGTGGGCGGCTCTGCGTGCCGTCGCTGTTGTCGATCTTCGAGCCGCGTGCCCGCATCCGTGGATCGGCCGCGGCCTGTTCCGCGAGCGAACGTCCGGGCTCGGGGACGACCGCCGCGATGAACACCATGCGTCGCAGGGAGCGGATGGACGCGACGACCGGGACGACGAGACCGCCGAGCGAATGGCCGACGACGAGGGCGTCGTCGCGACCGGCGAGCGCGTCGACGACGATCCGCGCATATCGTGAAACGCCGGCGGTCACGTCCTCGCACGGGAGATCGACTGCAACGACCTCGTGGCCGCGGCGCTCGAGCGCCGGGACGAGGTAGCTCCAGGCCCACGCGCCGTGGTGCGCCCCGTGAACGAGCGCGAACGTGCTCACGACCAGCGGCCTCGCACGTCCTTGACCCTACGGGAGCGGCGGGCGTGATTTCGCGTGGCGGTGCCGGGTGCGGACCTGGACATTGCATCCATAGGCGGTCCTTCGCTCGCAGAGTCCGACGCAGACACTGCGATTCTGTTCTGCGATATCGTGTGCCGCTATAGCCATGCGCACACGATTGGTGAACCACGGAGCGGACCCCGTCGCGACGGCGTCGAGCGATCTGGCCAGGGCGCTGCTCGAGGCCGTCGAGTCCGTGGGGCCGTACCAGCGCGCTTACCCGTTATTGCTGGAGACGCCGCCCGACATGGAGACGGTGCGCATCGAGGATCTCGTTCGGTCCGATGCGCTTCGCGCCTACGCCGTGCGGGCGGTCGCCGAGTGGTCGCATCATCCGATGGACGAGGATCCGCGCGCCGCGGTGTCGCGTCTCGCGCGCCGCTACCTCGGATCGGTCGTCACCGCGGTGCTCGCGCCGCTCGCCCACGGCGTCGGCATCGTTATCGACACCGGCCGCGTCCGCGCGATCGTGCAACACGACCTGCCGCAGGGGATCGTGCTCGGTACGCATGAGGCGCTCCTGTGCCGCGAGCGTCCGGCGTCGTGGCCGATCGCGGGCATCGAGGTCGCCACGCTCGACGAGCTGCGCGACCGTGTCTTCGGCGCGCTCCTCGCGCACTGCGCGTGGGTCTTCGATCGCATCGTCGCCGCGATCAAGGTCTCGCCGCAGCTCCTGTGGAGCACCGCCGCCGAACAGGTCGACGTTCTCTACGACAACGCCGCCGACGGGCCGGCCGCGGCCGTGTTCGCGCGCGCCGCGGCGGATCGGGATCGGCTGCTCCTCGCCGAGACGGTCCCCGGCGTCGCCGGTCCCAATCCGCTGCGCGACCTCCTCTACTGGGAGGCCGCGGCCGAGGGACCCGAGGCTGGCCACGTGTACCACGTGCGGCGCGTGTGCTGCGCGAACTTCGTGGTCCCCGGCCGGACGCAGGGCTACTGCCGCAACTGCGACCTCATCACGCCGGCGCAGCGCCTGGAGATGTGGAACGAGTGGCGTGAGTCGGTCCGCGTCCGGGGCAGGGTGAATTGACGATGTCGCTCCGCGTCGGCGTCGTCGGGGCCACGGGGAAGATGGGGCGCGTCGTCTGTGCGCAGGTCCTCGAGGATCCCGCGCTCGAGCTCGTCGCGGCGGTCGCGCGGTCGAATGCCGGTGCGCCATTCGATACCTACGTCGGCCGCAGCACCGGCCTCCCGGTGTCCGACCGCCGCGAGGCGCTGCTCGAGGCGCGTGCGCAGGTCGCCGTCGATTTCACGCATCCCGATGCCGTGCTCGCGAACGCGCGCTGGTACCTCGAGCACGGGCTTCACGCCGTCGTCGGCACCACCGGACTCGGGCCGGACGACGTCGAAGCGCTGCGCGCGCTCGCCGAGAAGAGCGGGACGAACGCGGTGGTGGCGCCGGACTTCTCGTTCGGCGGCGCGGTGCTGCTGCACATCGCGCGCATCGCCGCGCGGCACTTCCCGTACGTCGAGCTCCTCGAGACGCACCTGCCGTCGAAGGCCGAAGCGCCCAGCGGCACGACGATGAACACCGCACGCGAGCTCGCGAAGGTGCGGCCATCACCCTCGCCCGTCGTGACTTCCCGCGAGCTCGCACCCGGCGTGCGAGGCGGCGAGGTCGCGGGCATCCGCGTGCATTCGCTCCGCCTCCCTGGTCCGCCGGGCATCGAGGAGATTCGTCTCGCGCGCGCCGGCGAGCTCCTCACGATCAGCCTCGCCGCGTACGACCGTGCCCCCTTCGCGAATGGCGCGGTCCTGGCGATCAAGGCGGTCGCGTCGCGGCCGGGTCTCACGTACGGTCTCGGGCCGCTCCTCGATCTCGATGGTGACTGAGGCGATCGCGACCGCGACGGCGAGCGAGCGCCTCGCGCGCTCTGTGGCCGACCTCCGCCTCGAGGACCTGCCGCGCGAAGTGCTCACGAAGGCCAAGGAGCAGGTCGCGTATCACGTGGCGCACGCGCTGCGGGGACATCGTCATGAGGATGGGCGGCGCGCTCTGGCCATCGCGGTATCGCTGAGCGAAGGCGCGGGCGCGGGAACGATCATCGGCTCCGCGTCGCGCGCGCTCCCGATGGATGCGGCGTTCGCGAACAGCACGCTCATGCGCGCGACGGGGATGGACGACGTCATCTTCCCGGCGGGCGTGCACGCGGCGCTCGTGACTCTGCCGCCCGCGCTCGCCCTCGCGGAGCGGCACCACCGGTCGGGTGCGGAGCTGCTGGTCGCGCTCGTCGCAGGCTACGACGCGATCGCGGCGGTCGCGATGGACATTGAGGCCTGGGGCGCTCGGGAACCACGGCGGCCGACGATCCCGTTCGGCCCGTTCGGCGGCGCGGCGGCGGCCTGCCGCATCCTTGATCTCGACGCCACGCGGATCGCATCCGCGTTCGGCTATGCGGCGCACTCCGCGATGGGGCTGGCCGAGCAGGGCGGCGACTGGCCCCACTACTACGCGCTCGTGGCGCGAAACGGGATGATGGCCGCGCTCCTCGCGCAGGCCGGCGCGACGACGAGCCGGACGATCCTCGAGGGCCGTTATGGCTTCTACGAGACGTTCTTCGGCTCGGTGCCCGCGGGGCTCGACGAGTCGTTCGCGCGGATCGGCGAGCCTCACGCGATCCTCGAGGCGACGACGAAGCGCTACCCGGGTACCGGAGCGAACATCGTCGCGGTCGAGCTGGTGCGTGAGATGCTGCGCGCCCACGGCCTGGCGCCGCGGCGCATCGCTCGCATCGATCTCACCCTGCCGTCAGAGCGGGAGAACTTCACCGCCGGGCACCATCGGGCGCCGTTCCGGCCCTGGTGGGCGGCTTCGTCGGTGCTGTTCCAGGTCGCGATCGTGATCCTCGACGGCGGTCGCACGGACTTCGCGCGCTACGAGCGGCCCAACGCGCCGGAGATCGACGCGCTCATCGATCGCATGCACGTCTCCTTCGAACCCGACCACGGCTTCCAATTCGCGCGGGTGCGTGTCGCGACCACCGACGGCGCGGTCCACGAGGGTGAGGCCGAGCGCTACCGCTTCCCGCCGATCGACGCGGCGCGGGAGATCGCCGACGCCGGCCGCGAACTGGTCCCCGCACCACAGCTCGCGCGCGCGGCCGAGCTCATCGCGGGTCTCGAGTCGGTCGACGACGTCGCGACGCTGATGGAGGCCCTGCGGCCCTGACCCTTCGGACCCGCGAGTCCTAGGCCGGCCAGCTCACGCCGAGCTCGTCCGCCAGCGCGCGCAGGTCGCGCGCGGTCGCGGCCGGGATCGGGATGCCGTCACGCTCCCGCTGCGCGGCGGTGAGGTAGCCGCGCTCGCCCGGCGCGTAGAGCCGGTCGGTCCCGGGTTCAGTTGGCGACGTCAGCGTCTCATCGATGAGCGCATCGACGCGCTGGGTGAAGCGCTCGTATGGCATCGAGGCGGTCGGATCGATCGCGAGCATGAAGAGGCTCGTGCTCTGCGGGGTGCCGACCTCGTCGGGCCCGACCACCCGTGGACCGAAGCGCTCGCCGCCCGCGAGGACGCCGGTGAGCACCTCCCACAGCATCGCGAGCCCCGAGCCTTTCGGCCCGCCGAGCGGCAGGACGCGGCCCGCGAGCGCGGCTGCCGGATCGGTCGTCGGCCGTCCAGCGGGATCGACCGCGACGCCCTCGGGGAGCGCGTCGCCGCGCTCCGCGTGCTCGTGGATGGCGGTCCAGGTGATGGCGCTGTTCGCCGTGTCGAGGAGGAGAGGCTGGTGCCTGCCGGCGGGTGTACCGACCGCGAACGCCTGGTTACCGAGCGTCTTCGTCGTCCCGCCCCAGGGAGCCATCACCGGGAGGCAGTCGTTGATCGCCAGCCCGATCATCCGGGACGCGATCGCGAGGGTGGGGTAGTAGCCGAGCGCGAACGCGAACGTCGTGTTACGCACCACGGCGGCGCCGACGCCGTTCGTCTTCGCCTTCGCGATCGCGGTCCGCATCGCGTGGACGCCGGCGACCGGGGCCCACGAGTCCCGCGCGTCGATGACGGCCAGCCCGGTGGTGTCTCGAACGGTCGCGAGCGACGCGGTGCGTCGGGTGCCACCGGCGCGCATGCGCTCGACCGCGAGTCGCAGCCGAAGCACGCCCTGCTTCGCGATCCCGCGGAGATCCGACCACACGAGCACGTCGGCCATGGTCATCGCGTCGTCGGGTGCGGCCCCCGCGGCCTCGAGGACCCGCGCAGTGAAGGTGCGCAGCTCGTCCGCGCGGACTCTCGTGGGCGCGGCGCGGACGCCGGGGGAAGCCACGTTATCGTTTATAATACATCTAATGACGTCGGAGGCGACCGCCCCCGCCCCGCGCGCCACGAAGCGCGCGCCGATGATGCGGGAGCACTTCTTCCGGTTCCTCGAAGACCAGGGCATTACGCACGTCTTCGGCAATCCCGGCACGACCGAGCTTCCGATCGTGGACGGCATCAACGACCACCCGAGCATCCGCTACGTGCTCGCGCTCCACGAGGACGTCGCGGTCGCGATGGCCATGGGCTTCTCACGGACGTCGGGGAGGCCCGGCGTCGTGAACCTGCACGTCGCACCCGGCCTGGGTCACGGGCTCGGCAACCTCTACAACGCCTGGCGCGCGCGCATGCCCATCCTGGTCACGGTCGGCCAGCACGACACGAGCCTCCTGCTTCACGAGCCGATCCTCGCCGCGGACCTCGCCGCGATGGCGCGTCCCTTCACGAAGTGGGCGTACGACGTCCGGCGACCGGACGAGGTGCGCACCGCCCTGCAGCGCGCCTTCAAGGAGGTCACGACCCCGCCGGTCGCCCCGGTGTTCCTGTCGTTCCCGACCGATGTCATGCTCGCGCCGCTGCAGGGCGAGCTCGACGGATCGGTGAGCAAGGTGAGCGCGACGTATGCGGCGCCCGAGGCGGTCGAGGAGGCCGCCGCGGCCGTGGCGAGCGCCGAGAATCCGATCATCATCGCCGGTGACGGCGTCGGCCTCGCGGACGCGTGGGTCGAGGTGGCAGCGGTCGCGGAGGCGATCGGCGCTCCCGTCTACACCGAGGAGCTGTCGACGCTCTGGAACTTCCCCTCCGATCATTCGCACTACGCGGGCGCCCTCCCGAACGTGTCGGCGCGCATGCGTGCCAAGTTCGACGGTGTGGATCTCGTGCTCTTCATCGGGTTCACCTCGCAGGCACCGGTCTCGCGCCACGACGGCGCCGGGCCGCTCGTGCCGGAACGCGTCCGCGTCGTGGCGGTGCACGAGGACGAGTGGGAGATCGGGAAGAACCAACCGGTCGAGGTCGGGCTCCTCGGCGACGTCAAGCGCAATACCGCCGCCCTCGCCGACGCGCTCCGAAGTGCGACGCGCGGCAGGTCCGCCGAGGTCAGCGAGCGATCGAAGGCGGTGCGCGCGGCGTCGGCCGAGCGCGCGGCCCAGTGGCGCGCTAAGGCGCGAGCGGCCCGTCAGGCCGCGGCCCTGTCCGCGACCTCCGTCGCCGCGGAACTGGCCGACGCGCTGCCGCCCCGCTCGATCATGGTCGACGAGGCGATCTCGAATCGCGAGGCCTTCGTCAGCCTGGCCAAGCTCGGAGATCCGCTCGCCTACTTCGGCGCCAAAGGCCTGTCGCTCGGGCATTCCGGCGGCGCGGCGATCGGCATCAAGCTCGGAGCCCCTGACCGCACGGTCGTGTGCGTGGTCGGAGACGGCTCTCTGATGTATTACCCGCAGGCTCTCTGGAGCGCGGCAAATACGAAGGTTCCCGTCCTCTTTCTCGTCATCAACAACCGCTCCTACCGCGTGCTCAAAGTGATCCTCGGCCGCTGGGGCGGGCCGTGGGGCGAGACCGGCGCACTTCCGCCGGGGCTCAACTTTGGAGAGCCGGACATCGACTTCGTCGCGCTGGCGTCCGCGATGGGCGTCGGCGCCGAGCGCGTCGCGACACCGGCCGAACTGCGCACGGCGATCGACCGCGGGCTCGCCGCGGGCGCGCCGTACCTCCTCGACGTGCGGCTCGAGCAGCCCGACGACGTGCCCGCGGGGAGCTGATCGGTGACCGCGCCGCTCGCCGGCGTCCGCGTCCTCGACCTGTCACAGGCGATGAGCGGTCCGTACGCGACGATGATGCTCGCGGACGCGGGCGCCGACGTGATCAAGCTCGAGCCGCCCGACGGCGACCACGTGCGCTCCTGGCTCCAGGGGCGGACTCCGGTGAGCCCGTACATCATGGCCGCCAACCGCTCGAAGCGGAGCGTCGTCATCGACCTGAAGCAGGACGCGGGCCGCGAGCTCGCGCTCGCGCTCGGCGCGCGGTGCGGCGTGCTGGTCGAGAACTTCAAGCCCGGCGTCGCCGCGCGTCTCGGGATCGGCTACGACGATGTCCGGCGCAAGAATCCGCGCATCGTGTATTGCTCGGTGTCCGGTTTCGGCCAGACCGGGCCGCTCAGCAACAAGGTCGCCTACGACCTCATCGCCGCGGGCTACGGCGGGACGATGAGCGTCACCGGGGAGGAGGGCGGGCGGTACGTGCGACCGGGAGTTCCCGCGTCGGACCTCCTCGCGGCGATGGCGTCCGCGTATTCGATCGTCCTCGCGCTCATGCAGCGCGAGCGCACCGACGAAGGGTGTTACCTCGACATCGCGCTCCTGGATGGCCAGCTCTTCGCCATGGCGCATCACCTCCTCGCGTATCAGGCCACCGGGAAGGTGCCCGGCCTGCACGGGTCGGCGCACCCGCAGGTCGCTCCGTACCAGACCTATCGCACCGGCACGACCGACATCAACGTCGCCGTCCTCACCGACAAGCAGTGGCGCGCGTTCTGCCGGCTCCTCGGACACGATGCGTGGCTCGCCGACCCGCGCTTGCGCTCGCCGGGGACCCGGAATGCCCACCGCCGCGAGCTCGAGCGCGAGATCGAGGCGGTGCTCGCGACGCGGCCGGCGACGTACTGGATCGCCGCGTTCGAGGACGCCGGCGTGCCGTGCGGGCCGATCAACACGACCGCGGAGCTGCTCGACGACGCGCACCTCCGCCAGCGCGGCATGTACCTGGAGTACGACGACCCCGACATCGGTCGGGTACGGGTGCCGGGCGCTCCGTGGCGCGGCCCCGGGATCATGGAGCGCTGGACGCCGCCGCCGCGACTCGGCGAGCACACCGACGAGGTGCTGCGGGAGATCCTGGGACTGAGCGACGAGCGCCTCGACGCACTGCGAAGAGATCACGTCATCGAACCACGGACGAAAGGGCTGGTCGCCGAAGGAGCAGAAGCATGACGCTGAACGTGTCGGACCTCGAGTCGATCGTTGTCGAGGCGGGAACGCGGCCGGACGCGGTGAAGGACCCCGAGGTCCGTCGGGCGATCGAGGAGACGATCGACCGGCTCGACCGTGGCGAGATCCGCGTCGCCGAGAAGGTCGACGGCGAGTGGAAGGTCAACAGCTGGATGCAGCAGGCCATCGCGCAGTACTTCCGGATCCCGCCGATGGCGACGATCCCCTCCGGGACGTTCGAGTACCACGACAAGCTCCCGCTGAAGCGTGATCTCGCGCGGCAGGGCATCCGCATGGTGCCCGGCGGGATCATCCGCTACGGCGCGCACCTCGAGGCGGGCGTCGTCGTGATGCCGGGCTTCATCAACATCGGCGCGTACGTCGGGAGCGGGACCCTCGTGGACACGTGGGCCACGGTCGGCAGCTGCGGCCAAGTCGGTCGCAATGTCCACCTCGCGGGTGGCGCCGGTATCGGCGGCGTCCTCGAACCCGCCGGCTCGAAACCGGTGATCGTCGAGGACAACGTCTTCATCGGCTCACGCTGCATTCTCGTCGAGGGCGTTTTGGTGGAGGAGGGCGCGGTCCTCGCGGCGAACGTGTCGCTCACCGGGTCGACGCACATCATCGACGTGACGAAGGAAGAGCCGATCACCTACAAGGGCCGCGTGCCGCCGCGCTCGATCGTCGTTCCCGGGACGCGGTCGCGGAAGTTCCCCGGCGGCGAATTCCAGATCGCCTGCGCGCTCATCATCGGTGAGCGCTCGGCGCGGACCGAGGGCAAGGTCTCGCTGATGGAAGCGGCGCGCGAATTCGGCGTGAGCCTGTGACGCGGCTCGTCCGTGGCGGCAAGGCTGCCTACGGCCAGGACGTCGGGATCCTCATGATGGACAACACCTTCGCGCGGCTCCCCGGAGACATCGGTAACGCGATGACGTTCGAGTTCCCGGTCCAGTTTCGCGTGATCGACGGGTCGACCAATGAGCGCATCGTGTGGGAGCGCGATCGCGCGCTTCTCGCCCCGTACGTCGGCGCGGCGCAGGAGCTCGAGCGTTCGGGTGTCCGCGCGATCACGACCTCCTGCGGCTTCCTCGCGATGTTCCAGCCCGAGCTCGCCGCCAGCGTACACGTCCCGCTCTTCACCTCGAGCCTCCTCCTCGTGCCGCTCGTGAAGCGGATGATCCGTCCTGACCAGCGCGTCGGGATCATCACCGCCGACTCGAGCGCGCTCGACGAGACGCACTTCAATGCCTGCGGCTGGTCGGCCACCGAGATCCCCGTCGCGCTCGAGGGGATGCAGGCGCGCTCGGCCTTCTGGGACGCCTACCCGAAGAACGCGCTGGAGTACGACGTCGATGCGGTCGCCGCGGACATGCGCGACGCCGCGGTCGCGCTCCTGCGGGAGCATCCCGAAGTCGGTGCCATCGTCCTCGAGTGCACGAACATGGCTCCCTACGCGCACGTGGTGCAGGAGGCGACCGGCCTGCCGGTGTTCGACGTGCAGACGCTGACGAATCTCGTGTACGAGGCGACGCACCGCGTCCCGTATGGCGACGGCCGATGAAGCTCGAGCCGCCGATCCGCGCCTTCCTCCAGGAGCCACGCTACGCGGTGCTCGCGACGCTCAACCCGAGTGGCGCCCCGCACCTCACCGAGATGTGGTACGACCTGCGCGCCGACGAGATCGTCTTCAACACGACCGAAGAACGCGCGAAGAGGCGCAACCTCGAGCGCGACCCGCGCGCGTCGATCCTCGTGTCCGGCCGCCACGGGGACCCGGTATGGGCGTCGGTGTCGTACGTGCGCGCCGACGGCGTGGCCCGACGGATCGCGACCGGCAACGAGGCGCTCGAGGACATCGTCGCGCTGTCGATCCGCACGACGGGCCGGGGTCGGCGGAGAGCGCACGCCGGACCTTCGCCGCCATGCGCCGGGTCACGTACGCGCTCGCGATCGAGCGGGTCTACCCGAAAGGGCTCTGATGAGCGAGGTCGTGACGGGTTGCAGCGAAGGATGCCGAAGTACCTCTAGCTTGCAACCTGACAAGCCCTCGCGCTGGACTTTTTCGACCGGCTCAGCATCGACCATTCGACCGCGATCCTGCCGCCGGCGGGACCTGGAGCAGTGGACGGACTCGCGACCCCCGAGGACGGCAGCACAACGGGTAGTGGAGGGATGAACGTGCACAGGCAGTTACACGCTCGTCGCATCTCGCGTCGCGAGCTTCTCAAGGTCTCCGCAGCGGCGAGCGCTGCGTCGCTCCTCGTCGCGTGTTTCCCGCAGGCCACGCCGTCCGCGTCGCCGGGAGCAAGCGGAACGCCGCAGACCGCCGGCAAGTACGCCCTCGGCAAGCTCGGAGGGCCCGAGGTCATCACCGACGCGTCCAAGTTCCCGAAGACGTTCAAGGAGGCGCCCGAGCTTGCCGCGCTCGTGCAACAGGGCAAGCTTCCACCTGTCGCCGATCGTATCGGCCAAGACCCCATCGTCCTGAAACCCCTCGAGGGCATCGGGAAGTACGGAGGCACGCTCCGCAAGGCGCTCTTTGGCGGCGTCACGGCGGAGCTGACCGCCTATAAGTTCGGCGTGGGTCCAAGCAGCCTGTTCTACTGGGACCCGACCCGGACGAAGGTCGTCCCCAACCTCGCGCTCGGCTACGAGGAGAGCGCCGATGGGAAGACGCTCACCGTGCATCTCCGCCGCGGGCTGCGCTGGAACGACGGCGAGCCGTTCACCGCCGACGACATCATGTTCTGGTTCGAGGACATCTACCAGAACAAGCAGCTCTACACGCCCGGGACGAGCACGGATCTCTTGATCGCCGGGAAGCCGGTCGCGATCGAGAAGGTCGATCAGTACACCGTCCGGTACGTCTCGCCCGAGCGGAACAGCCTCATGATCCAGCGGCTCGCTTCTCCGCTCAGCGACGTGGGCGGGAACACCTTCCGCGTCGCGCGCGGCGGCTATCAGCCGAAGCACTACCTCATGAAGTTCCACCCCAAGTACGCGGCGGGTGGCCAAGCGGCCGTCGACAAGATGGCGACCGACGCCAAATTCAACGGGTGGGTCCCGTTCTTCCAGGACCGCGTGACCTGGCAGAACAACCCCGACTACCCCCTGATGTCGCCGTGGAAGGTCACCGTCCCGATGAACAATCCGACCCAGTTCGTCATGGAGCGCAACCCCTACAGCCCGTGGGTCGACACCGACGGCAACCAGCTCCCATACATCGGCAAGCTCCAGTACACCGCCGCGGACAACCTGGAGGTCGTGGCGACGCGCGCGGTGGCGGGCGAGTACGACTTCCAGGAGAACATCCTCGGCGTGGACAAGCTTCCGGTGCTCATCGACGGCCAGACTCGGGGCGGCTACAAGGTCTACCTCGACCCGGAGCAGGGGGCCATCGGGATCATGATCAACCTCGCGTACGAAGACGACCCCGAGATCGGCGAGTGGTACCGCAACGTCGACTTCCGGCGTGCGCTGTCCCTGGGCATCGACCGGAGTCAGATCAACGAGACGTTCTTCCTCGGCACGGGGATCCTGAGCTCATCCGCGCCGAGTGACGACAACCTCTACTTCCCGGGCAAGGAGTGGCGTACGAAGTGGGCGACGCTCGACATCGCCCAGGCGAACCAGCTCCTCGACAAGATCGGCCTCACGCAGAAGGACAGCGACGGCTACCGGCTGCGCAAGGACGGCAAGGGCCGCCTCCGCCTCGCCTTCACCGGCGTCGCGCGTCTTGGCGTCGACGGCGCGCAGCTCGGCGAGATGGTCAAGCAGCACTGGCAGAAGATCGGCATCCAGCTCGATGTCGACAACGTGGCGAGCGCGCTGGCCCAACAGCGGATCGCCGCCAACCAGACGCAGATGGTCCTGAACGCCGTGGCCACGGAGGACGTCTACCTCTTCACCGGCACGCTCACACCGGGCGGCGGCGGCTTCTCCGCGATCATCGGCGTCCCGTACGGCCAATGGCTCACCTCGGGCGGCAAGCAGGGCAAGGAGCCGTTCCCGGCCCTCAAGCAGGCGATGGATCTGCTCGAGAAGGGCAAGACCCAGTCGGACCCGGAGCGCACCGAGACGGCCAAGGAGCTCTTCCGCCAGCACATCGACAATGTCTTCACGATCGGGATCGTCTCGGCCGACCTGAACCAGGGCGTCCGCATCGCCAAGACGACCCTCGGCAACGTCCCGGCCCGCATCGTGAACTCCAACCTGGCCCAGTCGCCCGTGAACGCCAGCCCACAGACTTTCTACTTCAAGTAGCCGCTATGACCGCGAGGCCGCTCGATCGAACTGATCGACGGCCCTCGCGGGTCACGTGACCCGGTAAGCCCGCGGACGTATCGCCGCCTCGTTGATGTCGCGTCAGCCCGCTCGCGATTGCCTATCCGTGCCTCGCCGGCTCCGTCCGCCAGTGCCGACCCGACCAGCGGTGCGCTGGCGCAAGGGCAAGCAGGATCACGGCGACGCCGATGACGATCGCGCCGTTCAGCGCCAGCGCCCACGCCGCGCCACCCAGGCTCACCAGCGTTCCGGCTTCGAGCTGACCGAGCGGGCCGGAGCCGATGCTGAGGAGGTAGACCCCCATGGCCCGTCCACGTTGGCTGACGGGTACGGCGAGCTGCATGAGCGTGTACTGCAAGACGTCGAACGCGCCGTTGCATACGCCGACGACGAGCATGATCGCGACCGCCATCGCAACGCTCGTGCTCGCCCCGAGGGCGATGAGCGACGCGCCGAAGGCGGCGGCCGACAGGCTGAGGAGCGGCTCACGACGGACGCGCGCCGGCAGAAGTGACAACGCCACGACGGCGACGGTCGCGCCCACCGACGCCGAGCCCGTGAGCGCGCCGAGGGCCTGCGGACCCGATCGCAGGACATCGCGCACGAGGACGGGCACGGCGGAGCTGAACGAGTACGCGAA
>Ga0066709_100001384_pt1 | contig 15940 bp, 12 predicted proteins | sample GraSoiAngelo_158_FD_79665 | JGI IMG/M metagenome (GOLD analysis project Ga0066709, IMG submission 79665) | Grasslands soil microbial communities from the Angelo Coastal Reserve, California, USA - 14_1009_16_30cm | ecosystem: Environmental > Terrestrial > Soil > Grasslands | place: USA...
GGCTTCGAGGACGTTGGAAGTCCCCAGTCGGGGCTTGCCCATTTCCGGCGGACGACGCGTTGATGACCCACCGCACAGTAAGTCTGCCTTGATTTTAGCGGTCACGGTTCGCTGTCGTCGGGCCGCGATCCAGGTGCGGCCGATGCAATCCAATCGAGAGATTCGACTCTATCGCATGGCAACAATATGAGTTACCTTGCTGAGGAACTTCTCACGCGTCCGGAGGAACAATGTTTCGCTCTTCACTCTGCCTTGTCTACCTGGGACTGTTGCTTTTATCCCGGCCAGCCCTTTCCCAATGCGTGCTGCCGGCAGCACCCTCCGCTGCCACTATCGATTCGACTTTCGACGGCTACGCCACACAAAACGGTCCTGGCTGGACAGGCGGAGACGGAACCTACTCCCTGGCGCTTCCTGACGGAACCAACCTTTTCATGTGGTCGGACTCTTACATCGGGACGGTTGACCCCACGACTCGCAAGCGAAGCAATTACTTGTTCACCGCGCATAACTCTCTCACGGTTCTGAACCAAACGACCGGATCGTGGACTACCGTAGGCTATCCACCGCAGAAGTCTTCCTACTTCGTGCCCACAAACAAAAACGACTGGTTCTGGATCGGAGACGGCATCGTCACCCAGCCCACAGCCGGCGTCTACAAGATCAAGATCATGCTCCTCGAGTGGACCAGCTTCTTCAAACTGGTGGGCCATTCGGTGGCTACGCTTTCGTGGCCAAGCCTAAAGATTGACTCGATTCAGCCGGTGACTGGGATCGATACCAGCACAGAATGGGGTGTTCGCGTCATGCCGGTTGGCTCGCTTTACTACATCTACGGAATGAAGGACTCGGGAACCATCAAGGTCCCGTACCTCGCTCGCACGAACAATATCAATAATCTGGCGAATGCATCGAAGTGGCAGTTCTGGAATGCGACCCAGAACAAGTGGCTGACCGGACAAGCGAACGCGACCGCCTTGAACGGCGTCGCTTCGATTACACCGGAGTATTCCGTCAACCAGCTGACTTATAGCGCGGGAACTTTCTATCTCATGACCGGGATGGATCCGCTGAGTCCCCCGTTTCCCCTCTGGAATGCAGTGACCACTTACTATTCGTGCTCAGCTCAAGGCCCGTGGAGCAACAAGACGACCGTGTACACCACACCGGAAGCGGGCGCGAATGGATGCAAGACCGGCACGCTGGTCACCTACAACCCGAAAGCGCACATGGAATTCACCAACTCCGACGGCATCCTGGTTTCCTACAATGTGAACGCGAATACCGGCAGTGATTTGGTGTGTGCTGACGATTACAAGCCGCGTTTCATCCGCATGCAGATTCCAGGCGTAACCAACTGAGAGCCGCGTGGTAGCGCTGGAGCAGCCCCTCCCACTTCTCGCAAAAGACGCGAGAAGTGGGGCGCCCCATTAGTATGGGTTCCCCACATTGTCCACCGAAATGTCAGCGAAATTTGCATGCTAGACTTAGCCCTTGCAGACTGTGCTGGATGACATCAAGCGGCGAATCTTTTGGATTTTTGCGCGGACCTGCTTCACGCTCTATCGCCGGTTCCCGGTCTTCGGAAGGTTGCGCGCATCGCTCGCCATCATTCGCCGCGAGGACAGAATCCTGGTGATCGTTCGCAACGACGGACGTGGCCTCTCTCTGCCCGGAGGCATCGCAAACTGGAGAGAACCGGAGCTGGAGACGCTGCACCGCGAGGTCAGGGAAGAGACTGGGTTGAAGGTCAGTGGCGAGGAATTACAACTGAGGTATTACAGCACGGCAGATGTGCCCTGCAACACTTCAGTATTCGAAGTGCAGGCCACGGGGGAGCTGAAAAATTCCTGGGAAGGATCGCCCCGTTGGATGACCGTGGCCGAACTGGAACCGCGTTTGTTGCCCAGTCAACGGCCGTTACTCGGACTACTGAGAAAGACGCCGGTCGTCAATCATGCACAAACGATTCAAGCGGAGCACAATAACCGGGGAGCACACTAACAATGAAAACTAAGATCGCCTGCCTGTTGGCCTCCTCGATCCTGCTGGGTGCGATTGCGGTGGGACAGGACCAACCCACACCGAAAGCTTCCAAGGCCGGTGCATTTCCCAGTTGTACCGACTCCTTGCCCACTGTGGCCGTGCCCGATGGGCCGCACGGGCTGTTTGCGATCTTCTTTCCCGGCGCTGTCAGAATCAACGCGCGGGCCAACCAGTACCTGCTGCACAATCCGGTGGTCTGCGGGGCCAACTTCTACCTGGTTTGGAACGAGATTGACCGTGGCCCGAGCACCAATCCCCGCTACGATTTCTCCCACGTCGAGCACGAGATGGAGCCTTGGGTGAAGGCGGGGAAGCAGGTGAACCTGATCGTCTGGGCCACGCACTACGGAGGAGGACAGCGAGCTACGCCCGATTATGTTTTCCGCAAGGTGCAGTCAGTGCGCTGCGAGAATGCGGGCGAGGTGCCGGTCTTCTGGGAAAAAGACTTCATAGAGAACTACCAGCAGTTCATGGCTGCCGTAGTTCAGCACTTCGGAAATAATTCCGCCGTCGGATATATCCGCTTTGGGTTGGGTCAGGGAGGTGAAACCTACCCTGCGTGCATGTATGCGCTGAAGAACAAAGGCTTTTCACCGGATAGGTGGCGCAAGTACATCTTCGACATGCTTGATTATGAGGCGTCGCTTCATTCACCGAAGCAACTGATGGTGGGAATCAACAGCTTTGGCAATCCGCCGAATCTTGAATTTGCAGACGCCGTGGCGCGGCGTGCGGTCCAGCTAAAGATTGCAACCGGCAGCCAGGGCTTGCAGATCGAGGACATGCATGCCGATCAGAACGGGGCGCCGTGTGCTGTGGACTGGTGCCACATCTGGCGCGAAGCCAGTGGCAAAGTGCCTCTGGAATTACAAACGGTGAAAAAAAGCGATCCTGACGGAGATGGACGCGTGGGCTCGATGGTGGAGTTGCTGCCCTTCGCCCTGAAGCTTCATACCCAGATTTTCGAGATCTACATGCCAGACTGGTTCGTGGCCTACGATCCTGAAAGTCCGGACTATCCCCGTCACCACCAGGAATATCAGCAGGCCTATGAAGCCGCGGCCAAAGTTGTCGGTGGACACTGAGCGATTCCGGTCGTCCATCCGTTTTATTGGCCGGTGCCGGACAAACTCGCGACCTGCGGTGACGAACCAGCACCATAGCTGAAGGTGAGGGCTCCGCTGATCGTCCCCGTAATCGTCGGGCTGAACTCCACTCCCAGAGTACACGTGCTGTTCGCAGGGACACTGGAGCCACAAGGAATGCTCCCACCGGTGGTCGAAATGAAATCGCCGCTCGCGACTACGCTATTGATGGACACCGCGGTGCTCTGATTGTTGATCACGGTGATCACCTTGATCGCGCTGATGTTTCCGACCGCAACTGTCCCAAAGCTCAGAGACGTGGGAGAAAGCGTAATCGGCAGCACGCCCGTGCCCGCAATGTTCTGAACTTGCGGGCTGACGCTGGAGTCATTGAAGACACTCAGGCCGCCGATGCTGGAGCCAACCAGCTGCGGAGTGAAGGTTGCGGTCACCGTACATTGTTTGCCGGCGTTGAGCGCGCCTCCGCAAGGAGTCGTGCCGCTCGGCGTCACAACATAATAGCCACTGCCGGTGACGCTGCTGATGTTCACTGTCGCCGTGCTCACGTTCTTGATGGTGACAGTTTTCGAGGCCGGCACATTCAAAACAACATTTCCAAAACTCAGGTTCGCGGGAGTAAACATAAACGGCGATGCGGGGCCGTTCTGCCCAGTGCCGGTCAGACCGCCGACGGCGGGGCTTCCTCCGGCGTTGTGAGTAATCGTAAGCGCGCCTTTGATGAGTCCGTTCATGGTCGGTGTGAACGTCACCGAGTAGGTGCACTTGGATTTCGCAGCCAACGTGCCATTGCACGGAGTGGTGCCTCCACCCACAGCCGAGAAGTCGCCGCTGGTCGCGGACGTGAAGCTCAGGCTCTGGCTCTGGTTATTTGTAAGGGTCATCGTTTGCGGAGAACTGGAGGTGCCCACATTCGTCGCCGCAAAGGTGAGGTTCGCCGACATCGAGACTGCCAGCTGTCCCGAACCTGTGAGGGTGACCACGTGAGGCGCGCCCGCACTGGTGTCGTTCACTGTGATTGCCCCGGAGATGGACCCCGTAACCATGGGAGTGAACGTTACGCTGATCGTGCAGTTCTGGCCCGGAGTCAGTGTGACGCCCGCGCAAGAGTCGGTTTCAGAGTATCCCCCGCTCGCGGCCACGGAATTAACAGTGAGATTAGCGGCGCCGCTGTTGGTCACCGTAATCTTCTGGACGGCGCTGGAGGTGTTCAGTACTTGGTTGCCAAAGGCAAGACTTGTCGGTGCCAACGATATCGCGGACGTAGCGCCTGTGCCAGTGAGAGATGCCGTCTGCGGGCTGTTGCTGGCATCGTCGGTGACGGTGAGCGTGCCCGTATGCGTGCCCGTGGTGGACGGAGTGAAGTAAACACTGATCGTGCAGGTTCCGCCAGGGGCCAGCGGCTGCTGGCAGGTATTCGTTTGGGTGAAGTCACCGCCGGCAGAGATGCCGGTAATGTTGAGGGCGACCGTTTGATGATTGGTTACGGTCTCAACGAGTGGGGAGCTCCTTACGCCCACCGTCTGACTGCGAAAATTCAGGCTGACACTTGACAGCGTTACCGGAGCGCCCGAGCAGGAACTCATGGGCGGAAGGCTCGCCATCTCCGTGTACCAGTATGGCGTGGTCGTTCGGTCGGCGGCCAGAAATTCTCCCGCAACCCAGACCGTGCACGAGTCGCCGGGGTCCAGCACCGCTGAGTACCAATCTCCCCAGCGATAACTCAGCGTACCTACGTTTTGAGCGTCTCCATCAGTAAATGGACTGGCAATGTACCCGTAGGTACCGGCCTGAAGAGTGGTCGGATTGAAATTCAGGCTGTCGAGGGCGGGATGCTGGTTCGTCCCGCTACCAGAGGTTCCCAGGATGCCCTGCAGGTTGCCGACTTTGTCGCGCACCACGCTGGGCAGAAAGACATACGCGGTCGAGTCGGCAGGATCCAGGATGGGGTAGTCTGCCGCAACGTAGACAGCATTCGGCGCCACACTATTGCGCTGCAGAAGCCGGATGTCGGCCTCAGTCTGCGTGAAGTTGGTCGGATTGGGAACGATTTGGATAGCGTGAGCTGAAGTCCAGACGCCTCCCTGACCGCCATTCGACGTGTAGTGGAAGAACTGCTGCATTCGGTCGGCCACGGAATCGATCATGATTCCGCTCACCGAGGTCGAAGGCTGCGGGATACAAATCGTGCCGTAATAATTGCCCCGGTTGAAACAACCCAATTGGTCTCCACCGGATTGGGTCGATGGCAAATCCCAGCTGTTGACGAAGGTGGGAGCGGGAGTTGCGGCGGTCCAGTCAATAGTCCACTGCTCAACGCCCTGCGTATGACTCGGATCTGTCAGATAACTCAGGCTGTCTTTGGGGGGCTCGATCAGGTAGGTGAACATTTCTCCGTCCGCGGCAATCGGAGGCGTGGTGTCGGAGTTGTTTGCGGGTACCCAGCTGCGGCGCTGATTGAATGCGGTCAGAGGATGGGCAATGGTGCATGCGGGTGTTTTGGAAGTATTCACCCACGGACTCGAAGTGCTGGCCCGAAGACCCGCCAGGTCGACCGCGCAGAGCAAGACTCCGTTGATGTTGCTGCTGTTATTTACGTCCTGCAGATCGTAGGTGATCCACATGGCCTGGTCCTTCGCAGGGGTGTAAGGCACAGTCGGGGTGGTGGAAGATTGCCACAGACCTGACTGAGGATAATCAGGATAGTAAAAATTTCCTTGGGGATTCCTCGGAATCACAGTATCGAGATCGTATTCGAAGGCAAACCAGCTGAACGCCGGTGAGGTCGATGCAAAATCCTCGACGTTGCTGATGGCAACGCACATGTACTGGTGGCCGTTGACCTTCGAGGAAATTCGCTTTTCCAGAATCCACACGTTGTAAACGTTGTCATGCAGCATTTGCGAGTTGGGAGTAAATGCGGTCGGACAATTGGGAGTGTTGCCTCCGTTGTTGCTGTTCTGGCTCCACGGCCCGGAATCGGACTTTGGAGAAGTATTGCCGAAGAAACTCACCGGCTGATTAGCATTGGGCCCGCTCTTGTACCAACACTGGTAGGCATTGTTCACGTGCTCGCAATAGTCAACGGTCCCCACGGCGATTGTGACATCTGGCGCAGCCGTTGCGTTCAGCCTGTTCTGAACGGTGTTCAGTTGAGGGAAGGTGCTCATCTGAGCCAGGCCGTCGCTACAGAGCAGCGGAACGAAACAGGTCACTAGAACCACCCACTTGGTCACGCGTGCGAACAAGAGGATCTCCTCATTGGACGTGGAGTTGCGAAAGGGTCGTATCGATGAGTGCTTGGAGTCCATAATTTCCGGAGAACGTAACTCGGTTATGCCTTTGGTATGAATGGCTTGTGAGAGATTACTACTAGATTACTTCAGGTCCTGGCGCCTTCGTTGGAGCTCGCTGGGAACGATATTTCCACTGGCGGTACTTTAGCCAGATGGGCACTGGCACGAAAGAATAGGCGAGTGGAATAGCCAAATCCAGCGTGCGCAACAAGCCGTGAAGTGCTTTGTCGCGGGTCCGTTCGAATAAAGATGCCGCCTTCGTGCCATCGCTCACGGTCACTTTGACGGGCCAGGCGCCGTCATATTTTCGGTGCCAGAAGATAACGTAACGCTCGATCTTGTTCTTGAGTTCAGGAGTGAGCACTTCCGGGCGATTGCGCTCGGCCACGATGCTGGCGCTTTTCACCATGGAATGATGATCGCCGTTGTAGATGGCGGAGCGATCCGCACCGTCCAACGAAGTCATCTTCGGATCGTATTCAACGCCGATGAAGTCGCAGATTGCGGCCAGCGCCGTAGCTGGTTCGCGCACCAGATCGTCGTATTGCAGCTGGTGAATCGCCACGCCCCGACGTAATAGCTGGTCTGCCTCTTTTTTCATCCGGTGGTAACCGAGCAGTGCGCGGAGGTCCATTCCCGGACGCGCGAACCACGGAGACTTCTTTGCTGCTCGCACGATGCTTCGACAAACGTCGGCGGGATCGCGCCAGATCACGATGAACTTTGCCTGCGGAAACCAGGTGGCCAACTGGTTCATGCAATCGTAGTAGTTGGGCGACTTGCATCCCCAAACCGTGGCGCCTTTTTTTCTTGCATACTGCTGGGCAGCTGCCGCGAAAGCGTTGGGCAAATCAACAACGTTTTCCGGGATGCTGGCGGTGTCAATCTTGTGCCGGGTCAAGGCTCCATTCCAGGAATCTACCTTTGGTACCCAGGACGAACTCTTTCGTGGGAACAGAAAAAGCGAAGACAACAAAGGCAGATCCGATTCGTACATGAGCCCGATCTGCGGGTGCTGGTTGAGCAGGGCGTACAAGAGCGAGGTTCCGGAGCGCCACATTCCGACTACGAACAGCGGGCCGGAACTCATGGACTCGAAACTCTGGCTTTTCATCTTCATTCGAGCGCTCGTCATGCTGCCTGAACCTGCGAAAAGATCTTCATGAGGTTGCTGTAGCCCTGTTCGGGGCCATACTTGGTCTCGCTCAATCGCCGTCCGCAGGCGCCCATGCGTGCGGCGCTGGCGGGATCATCCATCAGGCGTTGAATTTTTTGTACCAGTTCGTTCACTTTGCCGGCTTCAAATAAGAGACCCGAGTGTCCGTCCTCGACGATGTAAGGCAACCCGCCCATGCGCGAGGCAATGACTGGCTTGGCTGCCATATACGCTTCCAGCACCGTCACAGGAAAGTTCTCGTACCATTCCGAGGGTACGATTAAGCACATTGAATTTCGCAGTAAATTCCACTTCTCTTCGCCGCTTTTGAAGCCGAGGAATTCAATATTCCCGATTCCCTTGCCGCCGACATAATCCTTCAATTCCTGCTCCAGCGGGCCTGTTCCCAGAATCTTCAGTCGAACTTGCGGCAGCTGTTCAAAGGCGCGAATTAGAGTCCAGCAGCCCTTTTCCGGGGACAAGCGCCCCATGTAGATCGCGTAGTTGCCGCTGTCGTCTGCCGCCGCAGGCGATAAAGGAGGCGCGTACACAAAGTTGGGCCGGACAAACAGCTTGCTCTCAGGAACACCTGCCTCCAGCATCTTGATCTTGAAAAACTCCGTCAGGCAGATGAATCCGGCGATCTTCTGCACCATCCCAGCAAGCCGGTTGGCACCTAGAGTGAGTGCATACAATCCGCTTAGAAGATAACTATCTTTGTAGCAGCGCTTTCGAATTGCGTTCAGATAGTTGCCCCCCTTGCAGTCCTCGCAAATCTTGCCTTGCGTGTAGAAAAATCCGTTTGGGCAGAATGGGCGGAAGTTGTGAAGCACCTGCACGGCTGGTACCCCCAGCGAATGCAGTTCGTGATAGACCGATGGAGAGATCAGGGGATAAACATTATGAACGAAAGCTACGTCGGGCCGGAAGCTGCGGACGGCGTCTCCGATTTCGCGAGTAGTCTTCCGTGAATAAACCGTCTGGGGAAAGAAGGCCACTCTTTGCGCGACGCTAAACTGATTGATCTCGTCGTTGTGACGGGAGTAAGGCAATACCTCGTCGCCGTGACGTTCGAGCAATTCCTTCTCGGCCCGTACAACGGAGTCCTCTCCCCCGAACTGCTGATAAGCCCCATGTACGAGTAAGACTTTCATGCGTGAGATTGATCCTACCCGCACTCAGAGGTTCGCCGTGCTGCCTCATACGGACGCGAACCTAAGCGCGTTCCTGCCTCGCAAAGCCTAGGAGTTCGAGGGTGATGCGATATACGAATTTCGGATTATTAATCAAATAGCGTTTCCATAGCCGTGCCGGATCCTGGTAGATCCGATGCATCCATTGTGTGCCCGTGACCTTCATCCAGTACGGAGCGTCCTTGATGCGGCCGGTATGGATGTCGAACGCCGCGCCCACGCCGAACATCAGCTTGGTGTCGAGCTTGGAGAGGTATTGATCCATAAACCTCTCCTGCTTGGGCGTGCTCAGGCCTACCCAAAAGAAATCGGGCTTGGTTTCCGCAACCATGCGGACGAGTTCGGCTTCCTCTTCCGCGTGCAAGGGACGAAAGGGAGGAGTGTATGTACCCACGACTTTCATGCCGGGAAAACGGCGGGTCAACGAATCCTTGAGCTGTTCGGCGACGCCATCGTTTCCTCCGTAAAAAAAGTGCGTGTAGCCTTTCTCCGCCGAGAGGGCGCAAATCCGCAGCATCATGTCAGGACCAGTCACCTGGCGCATCTTGAAAAAACCCCGGAGCCACCCTACCCAGACGGTGGGGCGGCCGTCGGGTGTGGTGAGGATCGAGTGATTGATGATGCGCTTCAGATTGGAATCGACCTGCGCTTCCATGACGCCCTGTACGCCGGTAACGCAGACGTAGCCCTTGGCGCCTGCGGCAACGGTGGATTCGACTCGAGCCAGGGCACGGTCCATGTCAGTGACATGGACCTTTACCCCGAGGATTCTGACGCAAACGTCAGATGCAAGATTCGACATGGCCATGTCCAGATTGAAAGTTAGTCGCCTGTAACTTCGGCTAACTCGCCGACTTCTTTCTTCTTGAGTTCGCCTTCAATCCACTTGTAGGTAATCGCCAGACCCTGCTCCAGCGGCGTGGAAGGCTCCCAGCCGAGGACCTTGCGCAGCAGCGTGTTGTCGCTGTTGCGTCCGCGGACGCCCTGCGGCTTGGTGAGATCATGGGCCTTCGAGAGACTCTTCCCAGCGATTCCACAAATCATGTCGACCAGGTGATTGATGCTGACCATCTCGTCGGTACCGAGGTTCAGCGGCTCGCGGTGGTTCGAGCCCATCAACCGGATCAGGCCTTCGACGCAGTCGTCCACGTACATGTAGGAGCGCGTCTGCAGGCCATCGCCCCAGATCTCGATGGTGCCGCCATCTTCGGCGTGCGCGACCTTGCGGGAAATGGCTGCGGGAGACTTTTCCTTGCCCCCATCGTAGGTGCCGAGCGGGCCGTACACATTGTGGAAGCGTACGATTCGCGTTTCGAACTTGTAATCGTGGTAGTAGTAGCGGCACAACTCTTCGGCGAAAAGCTTCTCCCAACCGTACCCCGGCTCGGGATCGGCAGGATATGCGTCTTCTTCTTTCAGCGGCGCGAGGTCTGCGACTTTCTGCTTGTATTGCGCATAGACGCAGGCCGAGGACGAGAACAGGTAGCGCTTCACGTCGTTCTGCTTGCTGGCTTCGAGCATGTGCGCGTTGATCAGGATGTTGTTCTTCGAGATGTCGGCGAGGAACGCGGTGATGTAGCCGATGCCGCCCATGTCGGCGGCGAGGTTGTAGACCTGATCGATGTCGCGAGTGGCGGTCAGGCAGTTTTCCCACATCCGCAGGTCCAGAACCTGAAAATCGTCGGCAGCGGACTGCTCATACTCCGGCTGCTTGATATCGACCCCACGCACCCAATGACCATCGGCCTTCAACTGCTTGACCAGATGATGACCAATGAACCCACCGGCGCCAGTTACCAGAATCCGAGTTTTGTTTCCCATTTCCTTAACTCCCCCTAAGAGTTTTATTGTTTTTCTTGCTTTATGTTCCGTGAAGAACGTGTTGCGGTACGTTTTCGATCAAAAGTTATGGCGAACTAAAACACTCGGCGCTGTCAGCGCGCGCCTAGGCTCAGCCTTAGCCTGAACCCGCACGAACTCGGCATAGCCGAGAATTGCAAAATAGAGTAGAGGGCAGTGCCAGCTGAGTTCATCGTTAAAGAAGGAATGCAAAGTGAGCATGCCAAGTAAAGCCAAGAACTCAAGCGCGAGCTGGCGCTGGTCGGGGGAGAAAGCATTACTGCGAATGCATTTCACCAGACACCACCACGCTGCAACCAGCGCGGCGGTAAAAGGGATCAGGCCCCAGAAGCTGGTCCCGATGATGACCTCGACCCAGTCGCTGTGCATCATCGCAGCGGAGCCGACACCTAACTTGCCGAGAACTGCAAATCGGCCAGCTGCGTAGGCTCCCATTCCTGTCAAAGGATGATGCATCAATTGCTCCATCCCATAGGCCCACCATGCAGTGCGTCCGCTCAAGGAATCAATCGCGCCCGATGACTGATCGCGCACGGCAAAACTCAGCAACACATCCCCAAGCTTCTGCCACAGCCGATGGCTCAAGAGCACCGATACGATTACGAAAGGAGCCAGAGCGACGCTGCCGGCAACCGCTATTCTTCGCAGCTTCTGAGAAAAGATCACTACCAGCCCTACCGCGAAGACAAATGCAGCCTCCGAGTTTCTGGTTTGTGACAGTACCATTGAAAGCGTGCCGAAGATGAACAGGAGGATGTACCAGGCGCGATTCTTGGCGCGGCCGAATACCGGCATGAGTCGACAAAGCGCAACCAGCGCCAGCACGCCGCCGGAGGTTCCAACGCTGTTCGAAGCTTCAACCGGCAGAACACCAGTAAGGCGGCCGCCATCCATCGCTTCCGCGGGCCAAATGGGAAGATTGATCCAGACGACAGCGAGAGACAGCCCGTAGAACGTGAGTGTCCAATCGAGAAGGTTCTGATAGGTGAACCACGACTCCGCGCTGGCCACGATCGCCGCAAGCAGAGAGACGTCAGCCAGGAATTCCAGCGACTTGTAAGCCGTCCACGAGGCATTGACCGACCATGCAGTGGAGGCCAGACACGCCAGGCAATAAATCGCCATCGCTCCCGGGATGCCGCGGAACAAAGAACCAAGCCAGTTGGGTTTCTTCAGGATCAGACGAACGATCAGCGTCAGCGCCACAACCGCTTCTGGAAGGATCCGCAGCATGGCGTACGCGTCTAGCGGATTGGCCTTCGCCGCGCCGACGTCGCGGATGCGGAAGACCAGCATGCTGAAAAAGATGAAGAACCACAGCGGGTGCCACCAGGTCCAGTTCTGTGCGAGAAGCCGCGCCTTGGCGAATCCCTGCGGAATCGCCTGGATCACTAGCCCCATGACAGGAATAGCCAGGAGGATGGCGACCGCCGCGACCAGGACCCCGAACGGCTTGGAGCCGGCTAACAGGGAAACCAGGGTCGCGATGGAAAATCCGACCAGGACAAAGAGGAAGAGCAGCCACAGCGGACTCCGTCGTCGCGAATCCAGCCGGCTGTGTTCCTGTGTCCGATCTAGAACGCTGTAATTCATCGTCCCCCTTTAAGTGCCTGCAGCACGCCGTAGTAGGCAGGCTTCTTCTTGAAATCATCGTCGAATAGCACGGGCTTGGCATCGGGAAGATTCTTCCAATCTGAGGTGCGAAGCCAGGTGTAGCGGTCGGCAATACCCCACGTCATGAAGCCGATGCAATTCGAGTCGAGCAAACAGGTGTGGCTCACGTTGTAGAAAATCTCTTTTTGCTTAGCGAAGGCCTCGGTGGAATTCCCGGGGCCCTGGTAGACATCCATTTCGGTGATATGCACTTTGACGCCGGCTTTCCGGGCGTTATCCAGGAAGGATTTGAATTCATCCAGATAAGAAGGCCGGAGCTGTGGCATTTCCCAGTGCATTTCGGTTCCGACTGCGTCGATCGGGGCGCCTGCCGCTTTGAGTCTCTTCACCAGTGAAAAGAATTCGTCGCCACGTGCCTGGTCGATTCCTCCCTGCCCGAACGTGTCATTGAGCAGGAGCAAAGCATTCGGATTGGCTTCGTGCGCGTATTGGAAGGCTTTCACCATGTATTGCTCTTCGCCCAGGATGCGGGACCAGCAGCCGTTATGATGGGGCTCGGTGGGCTCGTTCACCACTTCCCACGAGTAATAGGTATCTCCGCCGTGGCGGACGACGGTTTGAATGTGCTCTTTCAAGATCTGGTCCAGTTCCTTGGGCGACCAGCCCCCGCAAGCCGCGGTGTTGAAGTTCAGCCAGGGCGCTGAGGTGGCATTCTTATAAACCAGGCTATGCCCCATGAGCTTCATGTGGTGGTCTTTGGCGAAGCTCATGGCCTCGTCCATCCCATCGAAATTGAAGCGCCCTCGCTGCGGTTGCGTGATGCCCTGAAACACGATGGAAACCGCGGCGTTAAATTCCAGGCCCAGTACCGGCTTGTACTGCGGGTCGCGATTCCACATTCTGCCCTGGATCGTCGTGCCCACCCAGAAGCCCATCTTGTCGGCATGTTGACGCAAGGTCGCGTTCTCAGGTTCGGCGTCCTTTTTCTGGGACGGGGCCATAGGAACCAGTAGCAGCATGATCGCCAGAAAAGAGGGGACTTGCTTCAGTACCAAAGTCATCGGTGCGGAGGTTACGCCTGGACTTCGGAGGCAAGTTCTTCAGGCTGCGCGTCCATGGAAAGGCCAGAGGGGTAGCCGGCCCGTACCAGGGCTTGGCTCGCATAGCGGGTGACCATGTCGATCTGCGTGTCGCTGAGCTTTTCGCGCCAGCCGCCGACTGATCCGCTGCGAACAAAGCGGGCATCTTCACGATCGAGGCGATGCTTGCGCAGCAGAGTTCCCTTCCCCAATGTAGCCCCAGACTTCTTGGCCCTGTCTTCTTTCTCACGCATGGCTCGCAAGGAATTGTTCTCGACGGCGCGGCGAACCAGGTCGCGATCACCATTGATGCCAAGGAAGTCGAGCATTTCCAGAAGGCCGGTCTCCGTGTCCCGGCGCAGGTCTTCGTAGCGCACGATCAGCAAATTTCCGTTGTTCGCCAGGTGACAGTTCAGCCAGGAATTCACATGTGACTGCCACGATCCGAAACGCGTCACCTTGCCCTGCAGGAAGGACTCAACGTAGCCGTCCATGTCCTTGCCGTTGTCGAAATATTGCGAGAAGCCCATCTCCTTGTCGCGCGCCCAATTCGAGAGCATGACGTCGCGCAAATCGCGAATCAGATAAATCGCGCGCTTGTAAGCGGAACGATATTGGTAGTGGGTCTTGATCAGGCGCCCGCCGTTGGGTAGCGCCGGCTTCATTCCTATATGCGTACCCAGTTCCGGCAACACCTGATTTACATTTAGGAAGCCGGCATTGTCTTTGGTCAGAATTTCCATGAGGACGAAACGTAGCCACGTATTGCCGGAGCGCTCGAACGACGCGAAGAATACGTCCTTATGATCAAGACTCCGGTGCTCCCACCACCCCTTTGGAGCGCGCAGTTTGGTTCGCGATGCTTTGAAACGAAGTTCCTTCAATTTGTTCATGACGTAATCAGCCTTCCCCTTGTAAAGCCGGGTTCAATAACGGAACCGACTTCGTCTTGCGTTGCAATATGTACATCGAGATCAGGAAAGCCGCGAGATTGGCGATGACTACGCTCCAGACCACTCCCCACAGGCCGAACGAGCGGGTCGCTGGAACTCCAATCAGAAGGGAGAGCGCGCTGGCTACCAAGCGGGCGTAAAAGATCGAATCCGGCGATTCAATCGCACGCAGCAGAATCGCTGGTCCAAACGCCGCGCTCCACAGGGTTGTTCCCAGAGCGACGTAGGGAATGAAGTGCGCCACTTCCACATATTTGCCCGCATACAACAGACGAAACACCGGCACTTTCAACGGAATGAGAATGGCCCAGTAACCAATTGAACCCACCACGAACAGCAGTGTCATTCGCCTAACCAGCGGGCCTGCACTGGAGAGCCCTTTTTCACGGCAGATGCGCGCCGCGTAGGGCAGGAACAGAATGGAAAGCGCGGTGTAACTTTGCTCCATGGGCAGGGCGAGATTCATGAGGGCTCGCAACTGGCCGGCTTGCGCCATCCCGGAAAACATGCTCACCAGCGGGTAGTACATGTAATACGGAATCCAAGTCACGACGGAGACCGCGAGTGCCCATCGTCCGTATTCCCAGTGTTTACGCCATGCTTCCCGGGCTTTCGGTGGATGAGCCGTGTCCGGTGGCAATACCTTCTTGATCTGCGAGAGCAGGAAGAACCCGGTGGCAAGGGCGCCGAGCGCCATCAGGAGATACGCGGAAAATGGCGAAATTAACGAGCGCTTGTAGGCGACGAACAACCCCCCGGTGACCAGAACAAAATAGATGAATGCTCCAACCGCGGCGCGGCCCGGGGCGAGGTTCATGTAGAAAGCGCGTCGCATCAGCCAGAAAAAAAGAATGCAGGGCGAGGCGATCGCGACCCCTGCCAGAGCGCCGGGCAGGCCGTTTCCCTTCCCTATCGCGAGAGCAATTGCCGCAGCCCCTCCCAGCAGGACTACGCCAAAGCAGGTCAGAATCAGATGTATGCCGAGAAGTGTTTTCAGATAACCGCGCAGAGACTTGCGGTAGGCTGATCCGCTGAATACCGCCTGGGGCTCGGCCAAGAACGATTGGTAGACGTAGGAGAGCAGCAGGAACACCGAGAAGGCGAGTGCGAATGCACCGTACTGGTCGGGCATGAGCCAGCGTGCCAGGAGGATGCCGATCAAGAAGTTGGATCCGGAAATCAGTCCTTGATCGAGAATCGCAAGGCCGCCCTTGGTCACCCAGCGCATGAGCTTGTCGCGGAAATGGCTGCGGGGCTCGCCGGGCTCGGCGGTCGACTCGGCGACCCCTGCGGCGGCCGTGCACATCTCGGGATCGAGCAACTCTTCTGTATTTGGCGAAGACATTAGTGGTTGGGAATGCTTATCGGTGAGAGTCGTAATGGTTCACGCTACTTCGTACCCTAAGAGCACTACACGCGAGATCCTTCGCTCCGCCTGAAAAACGGCTGCGCTCAGGATGACGCCAGTGAGTCTTACAAGAGAACTTCAAATTGCACCACTACCTAATTTCTGGATTGATGAACAGATCGGATCAGGCCAAGTCAGCAGATTGCGGGTTCCGGGACCGAAACTGCACTGACGGAATGTTCGAGGCAGTCGTTTAGTTCTTCTGCCAGCAGCCTGACTTGCGGCTCTTTGA
>Ga0066709_100001385_pt1 | contig 15939 bp, 16 predicted proteins | sample GraSoiAngelo_158_FD_79665 | JGI IMG/M metagenome (GOLD analysis project Ga0066709, IMG submission 79665) | Grasslands soil microbial communities from the Angelo Coastal Reserve, California, USA - 14_1009_16_30cm | ecosystem: Environmental > Terrestrial > Soil > Grasslands | place: USA...
ACGCTCTACGTGCAGGACGTGCTCGGCTACTCCGCGATCAAGACCGGCGTCACGTTCGTCGCGACCGCCGGTACCGCGGTCGTGGCGGCCGGTGTTGCTCAAGCACTGACGACGAGATTCGGGCCCAAGCCGATCATCGCCATCGGCCTTGTCCTGCTCACCGCGGCGATGGTCTGGTACGCGCACATCCCGGTCCACGGCAGCTTCGCGTCGGACTTGCTGCCTGGGTACCTCCTGGTGGGAGTCGGAATCGCGTTCGCGTACGTCCCCGTGTCGATCGCCTCGCTCGCTGGGGTCGTCGAGCGTGAGGCGGGTCTCGCCTCGGGCCTCATCAACACCTCGCAGCAGATCGGCGGAGCGATCGGCACCGCGATCGCCTCCACGATCTTCACGAGCCACTTCAAGTCGCTCCGGATCCAAGGAAAGTCCTTTCCGGAGGCACTGACCGGCGGCTATGCCTGGGCGTTTTGGGGGCTTGCTGTCATCGGCGTGCTGGCGCTGATCGCGGCGCTCACGCTGATCCGGCGTGAAGAGATGGCCGAGGTGCCGTCGGCCGCGCCCATCGGCTGACCCCACTACACCTTCGCGACGAGCGCCTCGGGCACGGTGTCGTGCACCGAGAAGTGGCGGTCGAGGCCGGAGATCTGCAGGGCGCGACGCGTCTCGAGCGCGGGGGCGGCGAGCATGAAGCCGCGACGGTTGTCGAGCTTCGTCCGTGCCTCGATGAGGACGCCGAGCGCCGTCGAGTCGATGAACTCCACCTCGCTGAGGTCGACCACCACTCGTTCCGGCGAGTCTGCACACACGTCCGCGAGCGCGGTGCGTACCTGCTCTGCGTTGTAGAGGTCGAGCTCTCCGCCGAGCCTGATCACCCAGGCTGTGCCGACCGCCTCGATGCGAAGCACAGGATCCCTGCGAAGACCGTCTCCACCGGTTTGCAGATTCGACAAAACCCCTCCCTCCTTCGCCTGACTCACCAGCGCCGCGGCGGGGTCTCGGGCGAAACGGGCGCGCCACGATTAGACCACTAACGGCGCTCCCAGCGCAAACAGGGTCGTTTGACTCCGCTGCGCCGGGCACGTCAACCTTCAGAGATGGACGTCGCCTCCGTGGCTCGCCGCGCCCGCACCGAGAACTTCCCGGTCGCCTCCGTTCTCTTCCCGCGACGCCTGCGGCCGCATCTGCGCGCCGTCTACGGCTTCGCCCGCCTCGTCGACATCCTCGGAGACGAGCTCGATGCGGACCGGGTCGCGGCACTCGACGAGCTTGAGCGGGAGGTGGCCGCCTGCTACGAGGGCAACCCCGAGTGGCCGGTCATGCAGGCGCTGCAGCCGACGATTCGCGAGTTCGGGCTCCCGCGCGAACCTTTCCTGCGGCTGATCGAGGCCAACCGGATGGACCAGCTCGTGACCGAGTACGAGCGCTGGGACGACCTGCGCGAGTACTGCCGGCATTCCGCCGACCCGGTCGGGCGCCTCGTGCTCGGACTGCTGCGCCTGGACTCGGAGCCCGAGCTCGTCGCCGCAAGCGACGACGTGTGCACCGGACTCCAGCTCGTGAACTTCCTCCAGGACGTCCCGCGCGACCTCGAGCTCGGCCGCATCTACCTACCGCGCGAGGACCGGGTTCGCTTCGGCGTGACCGAGCTCGACCGGCCCAACCCGCAGCTGCTGGAGCTGCTTCGTTTCGAAGCCGCCCGGGCCAGGGACCTGCTCGGGGCCGGCCGTCTGTTGCAGGCACGCATCGGCGGACGCATCGGCCGTGGCGTCGGCCTCTTCGCGCGGGGCGGCCTGGCAGCGCTCGATGCGCTCGAATCGGCGCACTGGGACGTGTTCACGCAGCGGCCCCGTCCATCTCGCACCCGACTCGCGCTGGCCGCGCTCGCACGGTGACGACGGCGCAGGCGTACGCGGAGGTCGAGCGACTCACGCGCCGTCGTGCACGCAACTTCGCGTATGGGATCATGGTGCTCCCACGGGAGAAGCGGCGCGCGATCGCTGCGGTCTACGCCTTCGCTCGCCGCGTCGACGACATCGCAGACGGCGACCTTCCGCTGGAGGAGAAGAGAGCGCAGCTCGAAGTCCTCGCCGCGGGGTTGAACGAGGAGCGCGACGACGCGATGTCGGTCGCGCTTGCGGACGCCCGCCGGCGCTTCCCGATTCCGGCGACTGCGCTGCACGCGCTCGTCGCGGGTGGCCTGCAGGATCTGGACCAGACGCGCTACGCGCATTTCGAAGAGCTGCGGGACTACTGCACGAAGGTGGCAGGCGCCGTCGGCGTCGCCTGCGTCGCCGTCTACGGGTCGGATGACGTCCCCCGGGCGGAGACGCTCGGAATCGCGCTCCAGCTGATCAACATCATCCGGGACGTTCGCGAGGACTGGGAGCTCGGACGCGTGTATCTGCCGCAGGACGAGCTCGCCTCGTTCGGCGTGACGGAAGAGGACATCGCCGCGGGAGTGTCGACTCCAGAGTGGCGCGCTCTGATGACCTTCCAGGCGGAGCGGGCGCGGTCGTTCCTGCGGGACGGGCTCGGGCTCCTGAGCACGCTGGACTCACGGAGCGCTCTGTGCGTCTCGACGTTCGCCGGCCTCTATCGCGCCACGCTCGAGCGCATCGAGGCGCGCGGCTTCGATGTCTTCGCAGGGCCGCCGCACCTCTCTACGCTCACGAAGCTTCGAATCGTCGGCGGAGGCCTGCGCAGGTGAGGGCGGCCGTCGTCGGCGGCGGCCTCGCCGGGCTCAGCGCCGCGCTCGAACTCGTCGATGCCGGGCACGAGGTTCTCGTGCTCGAGGCGCGCCCGACCCTCGGCGGCAAGGTGCAGACGCTTCCGCGCCGCGAAGGCGATCCGGATCCGCCGCCCGACAACGGGCAGCACGTTGCACTCGGCTGTTTCGAGCAATACCTCGCGTTCCTCGATCGAATCGGAAGCGCGGACTCGGCCGTCCGCGTCCCACTCGACCTCCCGGTCATCGACGAGCGCGGGCGGGTGGCCACGATCGGCTACGGCGTCGGTCCGCTTCTGCGGTACCGGCACCTTCCGCTACGCGACCGTCTCCGCATCGCCGCGCTGGTCACGAGGCTCCCGCGGCTCAAGGCCGCACGGGAGACGTTCGGCGACTTTCTGCGCCGGCACGGGCAGACCCAGGTGGCGATCGACCGCTTCTGGGACGTCTTCATCCGGCCGGCGCTCAACCTGCGGACGGACGAAGCAGACGCCCGCGCCGCCGTCTTCACCGTGCTGACGGCCATGCGCTCGGGTCGGGAGGCGAGCGACCTGATCCTGCCTGCGGCACCCCTCGGTGAGATGCACGGAGGGGCGGCCCGGCGAGTCCTAGAGGAAGCGGGCGCCCAGCTGCGGACCGACGCGCGCGTCACCGATCTGGACGAGATCGAGGCGGATGCGATCGTGTTGGCCGTCCCTCCTGACGAAGCCTCGAGCCTGCTCGACGAGAGCTGGAGCTTCGAGCCCTCGCCGATCGTCAGCGTGCACCTGCTGGTCGATCGCCGTTTGCTCGACCAGCACGCCGCGCTCTTGGGCTCACCCGTGCACTGGATCTTCGATCGCGGGCGGTTGACCGGCCATGAGCCCGAGCGGGGTCAATACCTGACCGTCATCTCGAGCGGCGTCCCGGAGCTGATGGACCTCCGCGGAAGGGAGCTCCTCGCTGTCATTGTGGGTGAGGTGAGAGACCGGTTCGGGGAAGCCGAGGTGCTCTGGTCCCGCGTGAGCCGCGAGCCGGAGGCGACGATCGCCCTTCGCCCCGGCGTCGTGCGGCCGGCACCGGGCCTTGTCCGCGAGCGCATCGCCCTCGCGGGCGCGTGGACGGACACAGGCTGGCCCGCCACGATGGAGGGCGCCGTGCGCTCGGGCCGATCGGCGGTGCAGTCGCTGCTGTCCAATCTGACAACGAAGGTGGCCGCTTGACCGTCGTCCAGGAGCTGACGGCCCTCGATACCGCCGTCGAGCGCGGAACCGAGCGGCTGTTCGCGCTGCAGCATCCGGACGGTTGGTGGAAGGGCGAGCTCGAGTCGAACGCGACGATGATCGCCCAGCACCTGTTCCTGCTCCACTTCCTCGGGCTTCGCGACTCCGAGACCGACCGGCTGCTCGCCAACGAGCTGCTCGCGCGGCGGCGCGCCAATGGAACGTGGTCGATCTGGTACGAGGGACCGCCTGACCTGTCTGTGACGGTTGAGGCGTACGCGGCGCTCAAGCTCGCGGGTGTCGATCCGGGCGAGGAGTCGCGCGAGTACATCCGGCGGGCCGGCGGCGTGGCACGCACCCGCATCTTCACCCGGGCCTTCCTCGCCGTGATCGGGCAGTGGCCGTGGCGCCGGCTCGCGCACGTGCCGGTGGAGCTGATCCTGCTGCCCGCCAACGGTCCCCTCTCCGTCTACGACTTCGCCTGCTGGGCCCGCCAGACGATGGTGTCGCTGTCCGTAGTCGAGGCACTACGGCCCGTGCGGCCGAGCTCGATCGACCTCAGTGAGATCGGCGGGCGCAGGACTGAGCCCGGTGGCCGGCCGCACCTGCCGAGGGTGCGCCGCCACGCGCTCGCCGTCGCGGAGCGCTGGGTCCGCGAGCGTCAGGAGGCAGACGGCTCGTGGGGCGGTATCCAGCCCCCGTGGGTGTGGTCGTTGATCATGCTCGCCGCGCTCGGGCACGGTCCCGAGGACGAGACCTTCGCGCGCGGGCTCGCGGGCTGGGACCGGTTCATGGTCCACGACGGCGACCGCCTACGCCCAGAGGCTTGCCAGTCGCCGATCTGGGACACGGCGCTCGCCGTCCTTGCGCTGCGGGCCGCCGGCATCCCGGCCGACGACTCCCGGCTGCAAGCCGCCGGTGCGTGGCTCCTCGGCGAGGAGGTCACCGTCCGGGGCGACTGGTCGATCCGCCGCCCTCACGTCGCTCCCGGTGGCTGGGCGTTCGAGTTCGACAACGACCTCTATCCCGACGTGGACGACGCCGCGGCCGTCGTCCTGGCCCTGCGAGAGCTGGGAATCGGGGACGCTGCGGTTCGGCGCGGGCTCGACTGGCTGGTCGGCATGCAGTCACGGAGCGGGGGCTGGGGCGCCTTCGACGTCGACAACGAGGCGCTCTGGCTCTACAAGCTGCCGATCTGCGACTTCGGCAAGGTGACGGACGAGCCGAGCGCCGACGTCACCGCCCACGCCCTCGAGGCGCTCGGCCGTGAGCAGAACATCGGCTCGTCCCTGACGCGGGGCCTCGACTGGCTGCTGGCCGAGCAGGAGCAGGACGGCTCGTGGTTCGGCCGCTGGGGCGTCAATCACATCTACGGCACCGGCGCGGCCGTGCCTGCGCTGGAGGCCTGCGGGTTCCCGCCGGAGCACCCTGCGATCCGGCGCGCGCTCCGCTGGCTCGACTCCGTGCAGCAGCCGACGGGCGCCTTCGGCGAGGACATCCTGTCCTACTCGGATCCGGCCCTCAGGGGCCGCGGCGCCGCCACTCCTTCACAGACCGCCTGGGCCCTGATGGCATACGTCTCCGGCGGGGCTGCGACGGGCTTGTCGACGCGGCGCGCAGCCGAGTATCTTTGCGAGTTCCAGCGTCCGAACGGCGACTGGGACGAGCAGCACTACACGGGAACCGGTTTTCCCCTTGACTTCATGATTCGCTACCACCTCTACCGCCTGACGTTTCCGGTTCTCGCCCTCGCGCGACTAAGAGAAAGGCTCAACGGATGAAGTTCCCCCTTCGCTCAACCGTGCAGATCGGCCGCTATGTCGCCAGCCAGCAGCGCAAGGGGGAGCGGTATCCGCTCGTCCTCATGCTCGAGCCGACGCTCGCCTGCAACATCGCGTGCATCGGCTGCGGGAAGATCCGCGAGTACGAGTCGAACAAGGCGCGGCTCACCGTGGACGAATGCATCGACGCAGGCGTCCAGTGCCCGGCGCCGGTCGTCTCGATCTGCGGAGGCGAACCGCTCGTCTACAAGGGGATCGAGGATGTCGTCGCCGGCATGCTCGAGCTCGGCAAGAACATCGACCTCTGCACGAACGCGCTGCGTCTCGAGCAGTTCCTCGACGTCTTCAAGCCGAGCCACCGAATGACCTTCGTCGTCCATCTCGACGGGATGCGCGAGATCCACGACTACATCTGCGACTACCCGGGGCTCTGGGACGTCGCGGTCGACGCGATCAAGAAGGCTCGCGACGCGGGCTTCCGTGTGACCACGAACACGACCATCTTCAAGGAGACGTCGATCGAGGACGTGGTCGACATGATGGGCTATCTGACCGAGGTGGGCATCGACGGGATGCTCATCGCTCCCGGTTACCAGTACTCGCAGATCGATCCGGCGCTGACGATGACCCGAGCGGAGCACGAGGAGAAGTTCCGCGTGATCAGGAAGGTCGCGCACGATCGCGGCTACCGCTGGCTCGCCAGTCCCATCTACCAGGAGTTCCTCACCGGGGAGCGGAAGCTGAAGTGCGCGCCGTGGGGATCGATCACACGGAATCCGTACGGCTGGAAGGGGCCGTGCTACCTGCTCACCGATGGGATCTTCCCGACCTACGACGCGCTGCTCGAAGGAATGGAGTGGGAGGAGTACGGTCCGGGCAACGATCCTCGCTGTGAGCACTGCGCGATTCACTCCGGCTTCGAGCCGTCCGCGGCCTACGAGGCCGCGGGGTCCCTCAAGGAGAGCGCCAGGAGCATGGCTTGGACGCTGACGGGCTGACGTTCGCGTGCGCGATGACGGTCGAGGAGCGCATCGCGCGACGGCTGGGCCGAACCGCGGTCGTCGGGCTCGGTGCGTCGAAGGGGGTTCCTGAAGGACGGCTCGTGTCGTTCGGAATCGCGGGAGCGCTTTCGGGCGAGCTGCCGGTCGGAACGGTGATCGACGCGACGCGCGTCGTCGACGAGTTGGGCACTGTCCTGTGGGAGGGCGCGCCGCTCGGAGCTGCGCCCGCGCGCACCGGGACGATTCTCGGCGCCAGCCGGATCGTCGACGATCCGGTTGAGCGCGCCCGGCTGCACGCGCGTACCGGCGCCGACGCGGTCGACATGGAATCCGGCCCGCTTGCACGCAGTGGACGCCTGGTCGGCTGCCTGCGCGCGATCAGTGACACGCCCACGCGTCGGCTCGGCGGCGTCGCGGCGGGCGCGAAGCCGAGCGGCGAAGTCGATGTGCTGGGATTCCTGCGCGGATTTACGCGGCAACCGCTGGTGACGCTGCGTGCCGCACTCGGCGCGCGCCGCGCGCTGCGCAGCCTCGAGGTGCTCGCGTGACGCGCCGCGTACTCCTCGCCGCGCCCAGATCCTTTTGCGCCGGGGTGGACCGTGCGATCGAGATCGTCGAGCGGTTGCTCGCGGAGCACGGCCCCCCGATCTACGTTCGACATCAGATCGTCCACAACGATCACGTCGTACGTCGCCTCGAGCGGCTGGGCGCGGTGTTCGTCGACGACGAGAGTGAGATTCCGTCGGGGGAGATCTGCGTGCTCTCCGCCCACGGAGTTGCACCGGCCGTGCGCGAGAACTGCGAGCGACGCGGTTTGCGCGTCGTCGACGCGGTCTGCCCGCTCGTTTCCAAGGTGCATGCCGAGGCTCGCCGGTACGCCGATACGGGCCACCTCGTCGCGCTCGTCGGCCATGCCGACCACGTCGAGGTGATCGGCACGCGCGGCGAGCGGCCAGACTCGACGGTGGTCGTCGAGTCGCCGGAGGAAGCGGCGCGGCTCGACTCCGGGGGCAAGCCTGTGGCCGTCATCAGCCAGACGACCCTGTCGCTCGACGACGTCCGCGCGACCGTCGATGCCCTCGAAGATCGCTTCGGTACTCTCACCCGGCCAGGTGCCGACGACATCTGCTACGCGACCCAGAATCGCCAGGACGCGGTCAAGCGTCTCGCGGAAGAGGCGACGCTGATTCTGGTCATCGGCTCCGAGACGAGCTCGAACGCCCAGCGCCTGGTCGAGGTTGCTCGGCTGGCGGGCGCCGAGGCGGAGTTGATCGACGGCGAGAGCGAGCTGCCTTCGGACCTGCTCGCCGCCCACGAGGTGGTCGGTCTGACCGCCGGCGCTTCCACTCCCGGGGAGCTCGTCGACGCGACGATCGAGCAGCTCGCCGGACGCGGGTACGAGGATGTCGTCGAGGTGACGGTGGCGAGGGAAGACGTCCATTTCCGCCTCCCACGGGAGGTCGCATCGGCGTGACCTCCGTCGAGATCCCCGTCTCGATCGCCGCAGCGCTGCCGAATCTGACCGTGCTCGACATCACGAACGACGTCAGGCACGAGGTTGCGTCGACGGGCGGGAGCGGGATCGCCTACGTCTCGCCCAACGGCGACCCTTCGCTGATCCGCGTGCAGGAGCGCGAGTCGGGCTTCTTCGAAGACCTCGAGTGCATGCTCGAGCGCCTCGTTCCACTCGAGGCGGAGGAGCGGGCGCGGCTCGTCTCGATGCTCCTCGGGCCGCGAACTGAGCAGATCCCCTTCAACGAGGGCTCGCTCTGCCTCGGGCAGTACCAGCGCATCTTCCTCGTCGGTTTCGAGGATCGCTGCAGCGACGAGTGGATGCTCACGATCGTCGCCTGAGTCCGGCCTAGCCGCTTCGACACGTCCGGAGTTGACCTGGACGCGCCGCAAGGCGCACACTTCCGTTGGGATGGAGCGCGCTCGGCGGCACCAGCGACTTTTCGCGCGGCTCGCGTTGGGCCTCCTCGCGCTCATTGCGGAGCTCGCGGGCCGCAGTCTCGCGCATCGTCTCGACTTCGGGCGTCACGTCGACGCGCCTTACTCGGGCGCGCAGTACTACCCCGTCCTGCTGGCGGTCGTGAAGGTGGCCGTCGCGCTCATGCTGGCGCGGGTCACCTGGCGCTTCGTGAAGGCGCGCGCGGTCGCGCGCACGGCGAGACGGCTCCTCGACGCTCAGGGCTTTACCACGAAGCAACGAGCGCCCCGCGTGCGCATCCAGTTGTCGCCGAAGTTGTGGCTCGGCTCGTTCCTCGTCACTTCGTCGATCTACCTCATGCAGGTCGATGCCGAGGGGATCTCCACGGGACGTTGGCCGTTGCTCGCACCGTGGCTCCATACCGCCGCGCTACCGGTCTTCGCAGTTCTGTCGGTCGTCGTCGCGTTGATCTACCGTGCCGTCGAGAACTGGCTCTCCGACTACGAGAGCTACGCGCGCGAGACCGTGGCTCGAGCCTCGCGCTCGGCGGCAGAGCCACTGCTCACTCCGCACACGACACTGGGCGAGCTCATCGCTCCCCGCAGCCTCTTCGGGCTCGCGTTCGAGAGCCGGCCTCCCCCCGCACCCGTGTAGCGCCTGCGGGCCGACGTCCGCGGGCGGCTTTGCCTGACCTCGAACACGGGAGGACGTCGTGAACGCAGAACTCGTCACCGAACTCGAAGTACGCGCACACCTGACCGCCCGGGCGCGGATCGTCTCTGCGCTCGGGCCACTCACGGCGCTCGCCGGCATCGGCTGGGCGCTCCTGCAGCCTTATCGGATAACGCTCTTACATCCGCGAGGCGAGACGTTCTGGTTCCTGTTCGTCGAGCCGCCGCTCCTCGTGATCGCAGTCGGGCTGTTCTTCCACTTTGTGATCGCCCCAGGACTTCTGGAGGACCTGGAGGACGAGCGTGCAACCCCCCGCTGAGCACGTTCACTGGTTGTTCGCAACAGGCTTTCTCCTGCTCGGCCTCTGCCTGCTCGCGGAGGCTGTCGTGGGGACGGAGGTGTGGAGGCGCCGCGCGTGGCGCGCGTATCTCTGGCCCGGAATCGCCTTCGCGCTCGGGGTCCTGTTGTGGCCCGTGATGGTCCTCTACACCAACTCGACCATCCACATGATCGCGCACGGCGCGTGGGCCCAGGTGCTGATGCTCGGTGCCGCCACCGAGCTCGGCCTCGTCCGCGGCAAGCTCCAGAGCAGGTGGTGGCGGCTCGGGATGACGAGTGTGTATCTCGTCTCCGGGATCGCGTTCCTCGTCCACGAGCAGAACCCCTGGTTCTTCCAGCGCTCGGCCTTCCTGCACCACCTGCTCGGGTGGACGCTCGTCGTCAGCGCGATCTTTCCGCTTGCGCGTTCCATCCGGCCACGTTCGCATGCGGCGGCGGTCGGTTTCGCGCTCACGTTCGTCGTCGTCGCCGTGTTGCTCTATTGCGATCGCGACGTCGCCCCGGTCTTCGGTCACATCTCGCCGCTCGCGGGGCCGCCCCACCGATGAAGCGCTGTCTCTCTTTGGTTGTCGTCGCGGCGGCGCTCGTCTTCCCGGCGCAAGCGCTCGCGCACGCGACGCTCGAGCGGACGATCCCCAAGTACCGCGAGACGGTTTCCAGGTCGCCCCGGTCGATCGCTCTCGGCTTCGACCAATACGTCAAGGCACTGCCCGGGTCGATCCAGCTCTACTCGGCGACGCGGCAAGTTCGCGTGCTGCGCGTCTGGAACGGCGGCCGCTACATCAAGGCATCGCTGCCACGGTTGGCGCGAGGCCCGTACACCGTGCGGTGGCACGCACTCTCCGGCGACGGCCACGTCGTCTCGGGAGTGTTCACCTTCGGCGTCCGCGCCCGGGCGCCGGCTGTGGCCGACGCGTTCGGCTCGTCCGGGCCCACCCGCAGCGAGGACGTGGTGCGGTGGCTCTACTTCCTCGCTCTTGCGCTGCTCCTCGGCGGGCTGAGTTTTCGCCTGCTCGTCCTGCGTGGGCCGATTTCTCGCCGTGCGGAAAGGCGCTTCTTCCTGCTCACCGGGATCGGGGTCGTGTCGACGATCAACATCGGCATCACCGCGTTCATCCTCCGTGCGGAGGACGCGCTGCAGCTTCCGTTCGGCCGGCTGCTCTACGGCGATCTGTCGCCGATAGCCCAATCCCGATTCGGGACGGCGTTCATCGCCATGACCCTAGGCTTCGCGCTTGTCGCGGCGCTGCTCTTCCTTGCCTGGCTCACCGATCGTCTCGCGCTGCTCTGGCCTGCGTTCGTGCTCGGCCTAGCGTTTGCGTCCGGGCTCTCGCTCTCCGGGCACTCCGCGGCGGATGCCGGCTCGTCGTGGAAGTCCGAGCTCGCGGATTGGGCGCACCTCTCCGCGGCGTGCCTGTGGATCGGCGGGCTCGTGCAGCTCACACTCGTCGTCTGGCCGCTTCTACCGGATCTGCGGCGCGCAGCCTTCCTCTCCTTTTCGCGGCTGGCGACCGTCTGCGTGGGCGTCCTGCTCGTCGCCGGCGTCTACCTGAGCATCCTGCGCCTGCCGCGGCTGCACGATTTGTGGACGACCGGCTACGGACAGGTGCTGCTCGTGAAGATCGGGCTCGTCTCGCTGGCGTTCGCCTGGGGCGGCTTGCACAAGCTGGTGGCGGTGCCCGCTGTGACGCGGGGCAGCGTCGGCGTGCTCGGCCGCCTACGCGGCAGCTTGCTCGGCGAGAGCATGGTCGGGATGGCCGTGCTGCTAGCCGCGGCGGTGCTCGTGAACTCGAAGCCGCCCACCCAGCCGGCGCCCGCGCCACCGGCGGCCAGTAGCGTTAGTCGTTAGTGGCTCGCCCCGCCCTGCCTGCTGGCGCCTGGCCCGCGATCACGCGGCGCCAGAGTCCACCCTCGCCCTTAGCAAGGCTGACCAGCCTTGCTGCGGTTGAGTGCGGCCTCTGGCTTGGTGCTCGCAGCCCAGGCATCCAGCAACAGGACGAGGCGAACCACTGATGCTCTTTGCCATTTCCGGCGGCGCGGGCTTCCTCGGCCTGCATCTCTCCAGGCGGCTGCTCGCCGACGGCCACGGCGTCCGGACTCTCGACGTCGTTCCGCTCGACGACGCCGAGCTCGAGGGCTCGGTCGAGGAGCTGCGAGGTGATGTACGCAACGCGGATCAGGTGCGCGCGCTCGTGGACGGCGCCGATGTGGTCGTTCACGCTGCGGCCGCCCTGCCGATCCAGGCCTCTCGCGGTGCGATCCGGTCGGTGAACGTCGGCGGAACGGAGAACGTCCTTCGAGCAGCGCGCGATGCGGGGGTGCGGCGGGTGGTGTTCATCTCGTCGACGGCGGTCTACGGCGTACCTGAGAAGCATCCGATCGAGGAGGACGATCCGCTGGTCGGAGTTGGTTCGTACGGGGAGTCGAAGATCGACGCCGAAGGCCTCTGTCGTGTGGCCGCGGTCGAGACGACCATCATCCGTCCGAAGACGTTCGTCGGACCGGAGCGGCTCGGCGTGTTCCAGATCCTGTTCGACTGGATCCGCGAAGGGCGGCGCATCTACATCCTCGGCAAGGGATACAACCGCTACCAGCTGCTTGCGGTCAAAGACCTCGTCGACGCGATCGTGCGTGCAGCGCAGACACCGGAGGCAGCAGGGGAAACCTTCAACGTCGGCGCGACGGAGTTCGGCACCGTCCGCTCCGACCTGCAGTCCTTGATCGACCACGCGGGCTCTTCTTCGCGTCTGCGACCGATTCCCGTGAAGCCGGCCGAGCTGGCTCTGCGCGCGCTGGAACTGGCACGGCTCTCTCCGCTCGCGGAGTGGCACTACAAGACGGCGCACAAGGATTCCTTCGTCGACGTCTCGAAGGCGCAGCGGCTCCTCGGCTGGAACCCGCGCCTGTCGAACAGCGAGACGCTGATCGAGACATACGACTGGTATCTCGCCAACCGCGAACGGGTCGGCGGCGCCGGCGTGACGCATCGGGTTCCCTGGAACCAGCAAGCGCTGGGCTTGCTCAAGCGTCTCTCTTGATCGTTCTCTCGCAAGACCAGGTCGAGGAGTTGCTCGACCTCGATGCGCTCGTCGATGCGCTTGCGTCCGCGCACGCAGAGCTCAGTGCAGGCAAGGCGTCGATGCCGCCGCGAATCGCCGCCTTCGCCAGAGAAGAGGGGCTGCTCGGCGCGATGCCGTCCTACCTGCCCTCGACGGGCCTCGTCTGCAAGCTCGTCACCCTGTTCCCCCGGAACCGCGACCGCCACACGCACCAGGCGCTGATCTGCGTGTTCGATCCGGACAACGGCGCGCCGGTCGCTCTGATGGACGGCACGTACATCACCGCGACGCGGACTGCGGCCGGGTCGGCATTGGCCACCCGGCTGCTCGCTCGCGAGGACGCGCGCGTGCTGGCGATCCTCGGCTCGGGCGTGCAGGCGCGGACGCACGCGGACGCGTTGCAGCGCGTGCGGCGCTTCGACGAGATTCGTGTGGCTGGTCGCGACAGCGCCAAGGCCAACGCTCTGGCGGAGGAGCTCGGCGGCCTTGTCGCCGGTTCGTTCGAGGAGGCGGTCCGCGGCGCCGACGTCGTCGCGGCGACGACACATGCGACCGAGCCGATCGTCCTTCGCGAGTGGCTGTCGCCGGGAGTCCATGTCAACTCTGTCGGCGCGAATCCGGCCGGAAGCGGTGAGGTCGATCCGGCGATCGTCCGCGACGCGCTGGTCGCGGTTGAATCCCGGTCGTCGACGCTTGCGCCGCCGCCCGCAGGTGCGCCAGAGTTCCGCGACGGCGCTCCCGCGGACGTCGCGGAGCTCGGCGAGCTCGTGACCGGAACGAGACCCGGACGAACCTCAAAGGATCAGATCACCCTGTATAAGTCAGTCGGCGTTGCCGTCCAGGACGCCGCTGCCGCGTCGCTTGTGCTGGCAGCGGCGCGCGAGCGGTCGATCGGGCAGGAGATCCAGTTGGAGGAACGATGAGCAGCAACAACGATTTCAAGCCGGGCCTCGAAGGGGTCGTCGCGTTCGAGACGCACATCGCGGAGCCCGACCGGGAGGGCGGCTCTCTTCGCTATCGCGGCGTCGATATCGAGGAGCTCGTCGGAGTCGTCTCCTTCGAAAAGGTCTGGGGGCTGCTCGTCGACGAATCGCTCGAGCCGGGCCTTCCGGTGGCCTACTGCGAGCTGCCTATCCGTACTGGCGGCTACATGAGCGACCTGCAGGCCTCGCTCGCGATCTTCAGTGGGCAATGGGGCTTGCGGCAGCTCATCGACATCGACGACGTGCAAGCGCGTGACGACCTCGCCCGGCTCTCCGCGACGGCGCTGTCCATCGTCGCGCAGTCGGCGCGCGGCGACAAGCCGCCGGTCCCCGAGAGCGACGTGATGCAGGGCAGGACCGCGGCCGAGCGGTTCGTTCTCGCGTGGCAGGGTGAACTCGACGAGCGCAAGGCGAAGGCAATCGACACGTATTGGCTCTGCACGGCGGAACACGGTCTCAATGCGTCCACGTTCACGGCGCGGATCGTCGCCTCGACGGCCGCAGACTGCGGCGCGATTCTTGCGTCCGCCGTGGGCGCGCTGTCGGGGCCGCTGCACGGCGGCGCACCGGCGCGGGTCCTGCCGATGCTCGATGCGGTCGCCGAGTCAGGCGACGCGGAGAAGTGGGTGCGCGATGCCCTGGCGCGCAAGGAGCGGATCATGGGCTTCGGTCATCGTGTCTACAGGGCGGAGGACCCGCGCTCGCGAGTCCTCAAACGAACCGCCAAGGAGCTCGGGTCCCCGCGCGTCGAAGTCGCGGAAGAGCTCGAGCGGGTCGCGCACGACGCGATTGCGGAGCGTCACCCCGACCACTCGTACACGAACGTCGAGTTTTGGTCGTCCGTTGTGCTCGACATCGCCGAGGTTCCGCCGCCCCTGGCGCCTGCAATGTTCGCCTGCTCGCGAACTGCGGGCTGGTCGGCGCACGTGCTCGAGGAAAAGCGCACCGGCCGTCTGATCCGTCCGAGCGCTCGCTACGTCGGCCCCGGCGAACGCCATCTCGCCGAGCTGAACTGACACGCAACGCCGCGGCGCTTCAAGTCGTGTCATGCCGCGGCGGCTGTGGAAAGAAAGTCACACTCCCGTCACGGTGTCCGACACCAGGACGTGACCACGTTGGCCGATGGGGAACCGGCCCGACTCAGGCGTTCGTCCGTCTTGCGTCACGTTATCGCCGAGGCGACGGCAGGTTGTCCGACATCGCGACGTGGCCTCGGGAGCCGGCGCGCTCTGGGACAGGTCCGAGCGCGCGCCGCGAGTAGGCTCCGGCCGATGGAGCTGACGGATTATCGCGACCGGTTTCCGATCCTCCGCAACACGACGTACCTGATCAACCACTCGCTCGGCGCCATGCCTGCGGCGGCCGAGGAACGGATGCTCGAGTTCGCACGGGCGTGGCGGGAACGCGGGATCCGCGCCTGGGGCGAGGGTTGGTGGGAGCTGCCGCTCACCGTCGGCGACCAGATCGGCCGCATCATCGGCGCGCCCTCCGGCTCGACCGTGATGCACCAGAACGTGGCGATTGCCGAGGCCATAGTCATCTCCTGCTTCCGTCCGGTCGACCCGGGCCGAAACCGCGTCGTCTACGAGGAGGGAAACTTTCCGAGCGTTCGCTACCTGTACCAGGCGCAGCCCGACCTCGACGTAGTCGTCGTGCCTGACGACGAGGCGATCGTCGAAGCGATCGACGAACGCACGCTGCTCGTGCCGATCACGCACGTTCTCTTCAAGACGGCGGAGATACAGGACGTCGAAGCGATCGTCCGCCGCGCGCACGAGGTCGGCGCCCACGTCGTCCTCGACGCGTACCAGTCCGCGGGAATCGTCCCGCTCGATGTGACCGCGCTGAACGTGGACTTCGTCGTCGGCGGCAGCGTCAAGTGGTTGTGCGGCGGACCGGGGAACGGCTGGCTATACGTCCGCCCGGACCTCGCGGAGACGCTCGAGCCGCGGTTCATGGGCTGGCAAGCGCATGCGCGGCCATTCGCGTTCGAGCCCGAGCTGGAGTATGCGGCCGGCGCCGCGCGGTTTCTCACCGGCACGCCGAACGTTCCCGCGCTGTACGCCGCGACCGCCGGGTACGACCTGATCGAGGAGATCGGCGTCGACCGGATCCGTGCGCACTCGCTTCGGCAGACCGAGCTACTCGTCGATCTCCTCGAGGACGCCGGCTTCGATGTCGGGAGCCCGCGCGATCCGGCGCGCCGCGGCGGAACTGTGACCGTCCGCACACCCGAGTTCGAAGCCG
>Ga0066709_100001387_pt1 | contig 15932 bp, 14 predicted proteins | sample GraSoiAngelo_158_FD_79665 | JGI IMG/M metagenome (GOLD analysis project Ga0066709, IMG submission 79665) | Grasslands soil microbial communities from the Angelo Coastal Reserve, California, USA - 14_1009_16_30cm | ecosystem: Environmental > Terrestrial > Soil > Grasslands | place: USA...
AGAAGGAGCCCGAAATCCTCGCCCGCTGGCAGAACCTCAATGTCTATGAACGGCTGCGCGCGGCAGCGCGCGGCCGCGTGAAATTCATCCTGCACGACGGCCCTCCCTATGCCAACGGCAACATCCATATCGGACACGCGCTCAACAAGATCCTCAAGGACGTCGTGACCCGAAGCCAGCAGATGCTCGGCTACGATTCCAATTATGTGCCGGGCTGGGACTGCCATGGCTTGCCGATCGAGTGGAAGATTGAAGAGGAAAACTACCGCTCCAAGAAGAAGCAAAAGCCGGACCTTTCGGATCCGCAAGCAATGATCGAGTTTCGCAAGGAGTGCCGCGCCTACGCTCAATACTGGCTCGATGTGCAGCGCGAAGAATTCAAGCGGCTCGGCGTCGAAGGCGATTGGGAGCATCCCTACACCACGATGGATTTTCCCGCCGAGGCGCAGATCGCGCGCGAACTGATGAAGTTCGCGCAGAACGGCACGCTCTATCGCGGCTCGAAGCCGGTGATGTGGTCGGTGGTGGAGAAGACCGCACTCGCAGAAGCCGAGATCGAGTACGAGGACTATGTCTCGGATCAGGTCTGGGTGAAGTTTCCGGTGCGAATTTGGGAAAGCCAGACACCGGAGATGGATCGCAAGCTCGAGGCGGCCGCTGTCGTCATCTGGACGACGACCCCGTGGACGATACCCGGTAACCGGGCCATCAGTTTTTCGCCGAAAATTGGGTATGGTCTTTACGAGGTCACGGACGCGCCGCCGGAGAATTGGGCTAAGGTCGGAGACACTTTCGTACTCTCGGAAAAGCTTGCCGAAGACGTCTTTCGCCACGCGCGTGTGGCAGCGTTCAAACGGCTCGCCACGATCCCGGCGCAAGTAGTCAACAGCATCGCCTGTTCACATCCGCTCAAGGGGTTCGGCGGCGGTTATGAGTTCTTGGTACCACTGCTTGAAGGCGATCATGTCACCGAGGATGCTGGGACCGGCTTTGTCCATACCGCGCCAGGTCATGGTCGAGAGGACTTCGATGTTTGGATGGAGAACAAAGGATTCCTAGAGGCCGCGCGCATCGACATGACTATCCCTTATACCGTCGACGAGAACGGTGCGTTCACCGATCACGCACCCGGCTTTATCGGCAAGCGAGTGATCACCGACGAGGGCGAAAAGGGCGACGCCAACGACGCCGTCATCAAGGCGCTGATCGACGCCGGCATGCTCATCGCGCGCGGCCGCCTCAAGCACCAGTACCCGCATTCCTGGCGTTCCAAGAAGCCGGTGATCTTCCGCAATACGCCGCAATGGTTCATCGCGATGGACAAGCCTATTGAAGGGCTTGGCTTCACCCTTCGTGAAATCGCATTGCGCGAAATCCTAAAAACTCGCTGGGTCCCTCTCCAGGGCCAAAACCGCATCACCGGCATGATCGAGAGCCGGCCCGACTGGGTGATCTCGCGCCAGCGCGCCTGGGGCGTGCCGATCACGGTGTTCGTGCGCGAGAAGGGCGACGGCGCGGTCGAGATCCTCAACGACGCCCGCGTCAACGCGCGCATCGCCGACGCCTTCGAACGCGAAGGCGCCGACGCCTGGTATCAACCGGGCGCGCGCGAGCGTTTCCTCGGCGAACTCGCCAACGAAGATTGGCAGAAGGTCGACGATATTCTCGACGTCTGGTTCGACTCGGGCTCGACGCATGCCTTCGTTCTGGAGGATCCTGCGCACTTTCCTTCGCTATCAGGAATCAAGCGCAAGCGCGACGGCGGACCCGACACGGCGATGTATCTCGAAGGCTCGGACCAGCACCGCGGCTGGTTCCAGTCCTCGCTGCTCGAATCCTGCGGCACGCGCGGCATCGCGCCCTTCGACGTGGTGCTCACGCACGGCTTCGTGCTCGACGAGGACGGGTACAAAATGTCGAAGTCGCTCGGCAACGTGACGGCGCCGCAAGACGTGATCCGCCAATCCGGTGCCGACATCCTGCGGCTGTGGGTGTGCGCATCCGATTACGCCGACGATCTGCGCATCGGGCCGGAGATCCTCAAGACCACGGTCGAAACCTACCGCAAGCTGCGTAACACCATCCGCTGGATGCTGGGGTCGCTCGCGCACTTCCATGACGAGGACCGCATCGCCCCCGCCAAGATGCCCGAGCTCGAGCGGCTGATGCTGCACCGGCTCAGCGAACTCGACGGGCTGGTGCGCCAGGCCTACGACGATTTCGACTACAAGCGCATTTTCGCCGCGCTCAACGCCTTCATGACCGCCGAGCTCTCCGCCTTTTACTTCGACATCCGCAAGGACGCGCTCTACTGCGATCCGATCTCCTCGACCACGCGCAAGTCCTGTCTGACGGTGCTCGAGCATCTGTTCCGCGCCACCGTCACGTGGCTTGCGCCGATGCTGCCCTTTACCGCCGAGGAGGCGTGGCTTGCGCGTTATCCGTCGGCCGAGGGCTCCGTGCATCTCGAGTTATTCCCCGAGGTGCCGTCCGCCTGGCGCGACGACGCGCTGGCGGAGAAATGGCGCCGGGTGCGCAACGTCCGTCGCGTCGTCACCGGCGCGCTCGAGATCGAGCGGGCGCATAAGCGCATCGGCTCCTCGCTCGAGGCCGCGCCTGTGATCTATCTGTCGGACCCCGAGCTGTTCGCTGCCGTGGTTGATGTAGACTTTGCCGAGGTTGCCATTACCTCGGATTACACGCTCGTTGAGGGTGATGGTCCGCCCGACGCGTTCCGGCTCGACGAGGTGAAGGGCGTGGCGGTCGTGGTTAAGCTTGCGCAGGGACGAAAGTGCGCGCGATCGTGGAAGATCCTGCCGAGCGTCGGTTCCAATCCGGCCTATCCCGATGTCTCCCCGCGCGATGCCCAGGCGCTGCGCGAGTGGGAGGCGATGCGCAAAGCGGCGGAGTGACGCTGGTGGCGGAACCCCTCGGCGCCGAGTCTCCATCTCGCGGCTCCCTTCTTTGGGGGCCGCTCACTCGATTCGGGCTCGCGGTCGCTGCAGCCGCTGCGGCGCTCGACCAGGCGAGCAAGATCTGGCTCCTGTTCGTCGTCGACCTGCCGGCACGGGGCATCGTGCGCATCACGCCGTTCCTCGACCTCGTGCTCACCTGGAACACCGGCATCAGCTATGGCCTGTTCCGCCAGGAAGGACCGCTCGGCCAGGCGGCGCTGCTCGCGCTGAAGGCGCTCGCGGTGGTTTTGCTGTGGATTTGGCTCGCCCGGACCGCCTCCCGGCTCGCCGCGGTCAGCCTCGGGCTCATCATCGGAGGGGCGATCGGCAACGCGATCGACCGTTTTGCCTATGGAGCAGTCGCCGATTTCGTGCTGTTTCACGTCACGATGGCCAATTTCAGCTTCAATTGGTACGTTTTTAACCTTGCCGACGTGGCGATCGTTGCCGGGGTGATCGGGCTGTTGCTCGAGACCCTGGTCGGGGCTGGCGCCGCAAAAGCGCCCTGATCGCGACCACAATAGTCCCCGGGGAGACGGTACATTCTGCCGTCATTTGAGGGGGATAGCCAATGCGGGACCAAACTCCGAAGCGCCCGCGGCGCCTCGCGGCCGCCGCGGCGATCACGCTGGCCATGGCGCTGGCGTTGGGCGCGGGCGGCGCGCGCGCTGAAGACGATGACGAGAACGTGCCGCTCGATACCAAGCTGTGGCGCCAGTTCATGAAGGACATCGGCCTGCAAAGGGACGGCGAAGCCATGATCGACTACCGCGAGCGCGCGCCGCTGGTGGTGCCGCCCAGCCGCGATCTGCCGCCGCCGCGCAGCGAAGATGAGGTGACCGCCAAAACTGCGGCATGGCCGAAGGACCCGGACGTCAAACGCGCCAAGGAGCACGCAGCGGCCGAAAAAGCGCGCCTCAAAGGCAACAACTCCGTGGAAGAGCAAATGCGCGCGCTGCGGCCGGATGAACTCGACAAGCCCGGCCGCGCGGCGAAAGGCAGCGACGCCAAGGGCGCCGGCAAGACCCCCGAGGAATCGTCCCGTCCGCTGATGCCCTCCGAGCTCGGCACCAAAACGAAGAAATTGTTCGGCTCGATCATGTCGTCCTTCACACCGGCGCAGCCGGAAGCCGAGCCGTTCACCGGCGAGCCGACACGCGACAGCATGACCGCGCCGCCCACCGGCTATCAGACGCCGTCTCCCAACTATCCCTACGGGGTCGGCACGCAGGACAAGCGCGGCAAGGCGACGACGCTCGAGGAGCGGATGGAACCCAAGCGTTGACACGGAACCTTCCGCGACAACGCGCCCCATACACATTTGACCGCAAGCGGTTGAGGTTTGCTCTCGCGTTCTGCGGTCGGAACGTGCATCGTGGGGGCGACAGCTAGTCCCACGAGAGCGAATTCGTGCCCAACAAACTAATCCTTCCCATCGCCGCCCTTGCCTGCGCGGTGCTCGCCGGTTCGGCGCATGCCGGCGTCGGCGCGCAGGTCACCAACTTCACTCTACCGAACGGGCTCGAGGTCGTGGTCATTCCCGATCATCGCGCGCCGGTCGTGACCCACATGGTCTGGTACAAGGTCGGCTCCGCCGATGAGACGCCGGGCAAGTCAGGCCTCGCCCATTTCCTCGAACATCTGATGTTCAAGGGCACGGAGAAGAATCCATCCGGCCGCTTCTCCCAGGTCGTTGCCACCATCGGCGGACAGGAGAACGCGTTTACGTCGGCCGACTATACCGGCTATTTCCAGCGCGTGCCGCGCGACCAACTCAAGGGCATGATGGAGTTCGAAGCCGACCGAATGACCGGCTTGGTGCTCACCGACGATGTCGTGCGGCCCGAGCTCAATGTCGTGCTGGAAGAGCAGAACATGCGGGTCGGCAATAATCCCGCCGCGCGGCTCGGCGAGCAGATGGATGCCGCGCTTTACCTCAACCATCCCTACGGTAGGCCGGTGATCGGCTGGCGGCACGAAATCGAGCAGCTCGACCGCAAGGGTGCGCTGGAGTTCTACCGGCGTTTCTACACCCCCAACAACGCGATTGTCGTCATCGCCGGAGACGTCAACCCGGAAGAGGTTCGCGCGCTGGCGCAAGACACTTACGGCAGGGTTCCCCGGATCACCGATGTCGAGCCACGGCTTCGTCCGCAGGAGCCGGTGCAGCAGGCGGCACGGACGGTCACGCTGAAGGATCCGCGCGTCACCCAACCCAGCATGGCCCGGTATTATCTCGTTCCCTCGAGCACGACCGCACGGCCGGGCGAGAGCGAGGCGCTCGACGTGCTCACCCACATTCTCGGGCGCGGTGCGAACAGCCGCCTCTATCAGACGCTGGTGATCGACAAGGGTATCGCGGTGAATGCGGGCGCGAGCTATGACGGCACCGCCGTCGACAACACGCGTTTGAGCGTCTACGGAACGCCTAAGCCGGAAACGAGCCTGCCCCAGCTCGAAGCGGCAATCGACGCCGTGCTCACCGATGTCGTCGAGCACGGGGTGACCGCCGAGGAGCTCGAGCGCTCCAAGAACCGAATGATCGCCGACTCCGTCTACGCCAATGACAATCAGCGCACGTTGGCGCAGTGGTATGGCTCCTCGCTGGCGACCGGCGCAACGGTCGAGCAGGTCCGCACGTGGCCCGACCGCATACGCGACGTCAGCGCCGAAGCGGTACACGACGCCGCCCGCCGCTGGCTCGACAAGCGCCGCTCGGTCACCGGCTATCTGGTCAAGGAGAGCCGCCACGAGGAGAATCGCTCGTGACTGCCTTCGCATGGCTGCGCGCCGGATCGCGCGCCCTGGTCACGCTCGTGGCGGGCGCGGGCATCGCCCTTGCCGCCCCCGCGGCACGCGCGATGACCATCGAGCGGGTGATCAGCCCCGGCGGCATCGAGGCTTGGCTGGTGCGCGATCATACGCTGCCGCTGATCGCCGTCGAATTCGCCTTTCTCGGCAGCGCCGATCAAGACCCGATGGACAAGCCCGGCGTCGCCAATCTGGCGACCAGCCTGCTCGACGAGGGCGCCGGCCCGTTCGATGCCAACGCGTTTCATGATCGGCTCGAACGCAAGGCGATCGAGCTCAGCTTCCGCACCGGACGCGACTATCTGCGCGGCACATTGCGCACGCTCGCGGCGAACCGCGACGAAGCGTTCGACTATCTGCGGCTGGCGCTCAACGAGCCGCGCTTCGAGCCGGCGGCGGTGGAGCGCATGCGGGCGCAGATGATGGCGCGGCTGCGCCGCGAGATACTCAGCCCGAACGACATGGCGAACCGCGCTTGGTGGGCAACGGCTTTCCCCGATCATCCGTACGGTCTTCCGGTAAACGGCACGCTCGAATCGGTGCCGCAGATCACCGTGGAGGACATGAAATCCTACACGCAGCGCGCGCTGGCTCGCGACAACGTCAAGATCGCGGTCGTCGGCGACATCGATGCCGAGACCACCGGCAAGCTCCTCGACCGCACCTTCGGAGCCCTGCCGGCCAAGGCCGACCTCAAGCCGGTTGCAGCGGTGGTTCCGCAGGGGCTCGGCCGCCGCGTCGTGATCGATCTCGACGTGCCGCAGGCGGTGGTGGATTTCGGCGGGCCGGGCATTGCGCGCAGCGATCCCGATTTCATGGCCGCCTATATCGTCAATCACATCCTCGGCGGCAGCGCGTTCTCCTCGCGGCTTTATGTCGAGGTGCGGGAGAAGCGGGGCCTCGCCTATGGCGTCTCCGCCAGCCTGGTGTGGCTCACTCGCACCGCGCTGTTGCTCGGCCATACCGCCACGCGCGCCGATGCGACGGCGCAGACCATCGAGCTCGTCGAGCACGAGATCGGCCGGCTCGCCGAGGAGGGACCGAGCGAAGCCGAGTTCATCAAGGCCAAGACCTATCTCAAGGGTTCGTTTGCGCTCGGCCTCGACACGTCGAACCGGATCGCGAGCCAACTCGTGCAGATGCAGATCGACGATCTCGGCATCGATTATATCGAGCGCCGCGCGGGCCTGATCGATGCCGTGACGCTGGACGATGCCAAGCGCGTGGCCAAACGATTGCTCGGCGGCAGCATGCTCGTCACCGTCGTCGGCCGCCCCGAGGGCGTCACCTCGACGGAGAGCGCTGCCGGAGGATCGCCCGGCCCCCTCGCCAAACCGCGCGAAACGTCCGTGGGTCGGGTACCGGAGCAGCGCTAGCTGCGCGTGCAGCCCGGCGCGGGAGCGCCCTCTTCGGTCGTCGTTCGCGTGACAGGCTCGGCGATGATCCGCATCACCCCTTCCATCAGCATCGGCGAGGACGAGCTCGAGGAGCACTTCATCCGCGCCTCGGGCCCGGGCGGGCAGAACGTCAACAAGCTTGCGAGCGCGGTGCAGCTTCGCTTCGACGTGCGCCGCTCGCCGAGCCTTCCCGACGACGTGCGCGCGCGGCTCGAGCGGCTTGCCGGCAGACGCCTCACGCGCGAGGGCGTGTTGGTGATCAGCGCGCAACGCCATCGCACCCAGGAGCGCAATCGCGAGGACGCGCGCGAACGCCTGTTCGACTTGATTGGCCGCGCTGCGGCGGCGCCGCGTGCGCGCCGGCCGACCAAACCGAGTGCCGGCGCGCGCGAGCGCCGGCTCGAGTCCAAAAAGCGCCGCGGCGCGATCAAAGGCCTGCGCCGAGCAAGACCAGCGCTCGAGTAGCGTTGGCTTCGCTTTTACCGAAATCGCGGCCGTCTTCGCGCGGCACGTTGCGGTTGCACGGTTCCCTGTAAAGAACAGGCCGGAAACAGGGAAGCTGCGCGGCGCTCGTTTCCTACAGCCGTAGGTTGGTCCGTCACGGCATCCAACCGTCGTCCCGGCCGAGCGTAGCGAGAGCCGGGACCCATGAACACCGGCCGGTGATCATGGGTCCCCGCTTTCGCGGGGACGACCGCCGCGGTGTACTTGGGTTCGTTTGGCCAAAATGCGCAGCTCACCGTCGCCCTCATGCTGAGGAGCATCGCAGCGCACCGCGAGTGCAGCCGCTTCCACAGCCGAACCGCGCTGCGATGCGTCTCGAAGCATGAGGGCGATGCCGGCCTCATGCTTCGAGACGGCGCTTCGCGCCTCCTCAGGATGAGGCTTCCAAAGACGCGAACGCCGCGCCGGTTGGTCCGATCCCTGTATTTTCCTGTTTTTCTGCAGACACTGATCTCGGGTTTACCCGAAATCGGCGCCCAATGTGCGCAAGTCGGGTAAACCCGACTTGCGTGGACCGTTCCAGTCCATGGCGGTCCCGGATCAGCGGTGCACCGCTTCGCGCCGCACCGCATCCGGGACACGGGTAATCGCACCAGCTCAATCAATCCACACTCCCTCGTTCCCGCGCCCGCATTGCTGCGCCCGGGCTTTGCGTCTTTGCTTCGCCCGCCTTCGCTGAAGCTTCGGCGGGCAAGTGACCATGGCCGCCAGAGCCCTGGCGGCGGCCGCTCACCCCAATCGAGGGGTGGGCGGAGCGCCCCCTCAAAGAGCGAGGCTACGAATCTTCTAATACAGATACGATACGTAGTCAAGAGGGTAGTTACGCTGTAGCTGCAAAAAGTGGATTGCCCGCGAGCCAGGCAACTGCGTGTTCTACGATACATCCTGACCGAGGTCTGGCGGTCGGCATCACACAGCGGAAGCGCAACGAAGGTCCACAGCCTACGTGGCCTTGAAATGCTCCTGCGTTTCGATGTAGCGCGCAGCCCTTATCAAAACGAATCTCGGTTGATCGCACTCACGGCATGGCGGGAAACGTTTTCCGAATATGCACGTAACCTCATGCTCCGGTGCATGTTCAGGATCGTGGGTCACCCGATAAATTCCTGAGTGGGGAACTGCCTCCCCAGGCTTAAATTGGGCGCCGATTGCGACCATGGTTCAATCTCCGCCACGAGACGTATTCATTCATTCTATGCCACCGGTTGGCCTTCCGCGCGCGTCGAGCCTCTCTTGGTGACTATTATGGCCGAGAAAAGAGGAACGCTATCAAACGGCGGAGCCGGTCGTCATGCTCAATTAACCGCGGCCCGCATCGAAAACGAAAAAAGGCCGCTCATATTCGAGCGGCCCTCATCGGCAGGCCGGATAGTGCCAACCCCTATGTCCGCAGCGCACTCCTATCCGAGGTCGTATCTGCGAACGTGCTACAGAGAATACCAGCGCAGGAGATTGTCAGCTGTAGCGGTGGCGACACACAGAAGAAAATTACGCAGGCAATACTGCGGCGCAGCGCGAAGGAGTGCGATGCGAAGAATCGCGAAGCTGTTTGTAGAACAGCGAAGCTGTTTGCTGCGGCGCAGTAGGCTTTCAAGGCACGTCGCGGCGATCGGGCGCGATAGCAGAAAACCGTTTTGATCCGAAGGGGACGCGCGTGTTCAACCGCCGATCTCGTGCGATACGCCATTCGCAACAAGCCGGTTGAACTCTAGCCGTGGGTGCTGTTAACGGACTTGTTCGCGGGCCAGGCCCATTGTGCCCGTCGCTGCGGACCCCGCTCCTCGTAATTTGAGCCAATCTTCAAAACTTGTTTTTTGCGGCAAGTATCATTTCCGCCTGGATCGCGTCGTAGAGCACGATCCACGCCTGACGCATCTCTGGAGTAAACGCGGGACCAAATTGCCGTTGCAAACCCCATATCAGAGCCTCACCGAACGCAATGAAATGCGACGTCTGTACGCCGAAGTCCGCGTGCTTGCGTCCTGTGTGGCTGATGATGGATTGGAATATTTCACCTTGATCGAGCGTAGCAACAATCGCGGCGATCGTATCCATCAGCTTCAGCTGCTGCCTTTCCATGTCGTCGGGGAAAAGGCGTCGTGTATCGGGCGCGAGTTCAAAGAATCGGCCATAGAACTGCTCGGCGAGCTTTCGACGGAATGGCCACAACGCGTCGAATGATTTCCTGACTAAATCGATCTGCTCGGGCGTCATCGAATGGCGCTGCATTTACCGCTCGTTCATTCGATCACCTGGTCGGGGCCGGAGGAGCGATTCCTGCACGACTGCCCCCGGCGCGCGTACTCCATCGTCGCTCTAGATCGTTGCGTGTCCGCGCAGGCGCAGCGAAAGCCAGATCTCGAGAATGCCGTAGATGATCGCGTAGATGCCGATGACGTAGAGTAAGGCCAAGGCGCCTGTCCCGGGCTGGGCCACCAGAATCAATCCGAAGATGACCGAGAGCGCGCCGCTCGCGATCAGCAGCCACTCGTTGTCGATCTCCTTGCGCAGCCTGATCGCGCCCACGATTTGCAGGACCCCGGTCGCAATCGCCCAGCCGGCGATGAACAGCAACAGGACGAATGCAGTGATGCCCGGCCAAGCGAATGTCAGGATTCCGACGGCGATGCCCAGAAGTCCTACAAGCGCGAGCCACCAGCGCGGCGCCGGGGCGCCGCCCATGACCGCTTCCGCGAGCGCCAGCACGCCGTCAACGAGCGCGAAGGCGCCGTAGAGGAGCACCAGCGTGAGCAGCGTTATTCCGGGCCAGACGAAGGCAAGCACCCCGAACAGGATGGCGCAGATGCCGCGCAAGAGCAGCAGCCACCAGTGCTTGGCGAGGGCGTGCAGCAGCACGCGTGGCCCAAGCGGTGGATTGGCGACGTACGCCATGACGAACCTCCCTCGGTGTGGCGCCGACCGGCCTTGGTTTTCGCGCCCGTGCTTGTCACAAGCAATCAGGGATTCACTTGAAACTTGGCCAGGGTTTCCCCGACATACCGATGCCCGCCCGCCGCCGGTTCCCGGGCTGCCGCGTTAGGCCGGCGAAGCTTGTCGAAGCCGCGAGAGTGTCTTCCAGCAAGCCAGAACGAGCGCCAGCAGCGCAGCGATCGGCGCGAGCAAGGCGTCCGGCGATTGCATGGTCCACAGGGTCGCACCGCTGATCGCGCACCAGAGCAGCGGAACGACGAGAAGCTCCCAATGCGTGCGATCGGCCGCAATGAGAACGCCGAGCGTCGCCACCACGGTGGGATCCGGCGCAATGCCGAAGATCTCGGCCTGCAGCCACGGCCGACCGAGCAGCCGGCCGACCAGCGGCCAAGCGAACAGCGCAAAGACAAAGATGCAGAGCCCGGCCGCGCCGGCCACGTCCCGGCTCGGGCGTAGCGATAGCCGGTTGCGGATAAGGCCGGTCCAGACCAGCAGCAGCGCTTCGACCGCATAGCCCGCGGCGAAATAGCTGGCGGCCCAGTTGATGGTGTCGTAGCGGGCGAGCAAATAGGCCCAGGCGACGAACAGCCAGCAGGTGGCAACGATGCCTGCGACGATGCGACCCTGCCAGGCTCCGCCACGAAGCCACAAAACCAGCACCGCGAGGCCGAGCACGATCGCCAGAATATGCCACGGCCAGACCGCGAGATTGTAGAGCTCGAGCAGACGGTAATAGGTGCGCGGCGAAAACAGCAGGAAGTCCGACAGCGAATAAGTCCACCATTCCGACATCAAAGCTTCTCGACATGAGCGATCATGCGCCTACGCATGGCCTCGTCCGGCAGCAGCCCGGTGGCGGCGGCCAGGTTTTCCTGCACATGATCGACGCGGGTGGTCGCCGGGATGGCGCAAGTCACGGCCGGATGCGAGACGATGAACTTGAGGATGATCTGCGCCCAGCTGGCGCAGTCGATCTCCGCCGTCCAGCCGGGCAGCGGATGGCGCTCGAGCTTTCTGAGCAGCTCGCCTTCGCGAAACGGCCGATTGACGATCACGCCGACGCCGCGGTCTCGCGCCAACGGTAGGATGCGATCTTCGACCTGGCGGTCGAGAATGTTGTAGCTGACCTGAACGAAGTCGAGCGGTTGGGCGCGCATGATCCGCTCGACTTCCCCGTGCCGGCGCCCTTCCGAGGTGGTGATCCCTACATAGCGGAGCCGGCCGGCGGCCTTCATGGCGAACAGCGTCCGCAGATGCTCCTCCCAGGAGAGGAGATTGTGGACCTGCAGCAGATCGAAGCGAGGCACGCCCCAGAATCGGCGGGAGGCCTCGATCTGCTCCGGACCGCGGGCGCCGGAGGAGATCCAAACCTTGTCGGCCGAAAACAGGCTCGGCGGCCCGTTAAGCTTGGTGAGACCGTACCCAATCACCTTCTGGGACGAGCCGTACATGGGCGAAGAATCGATCAGGCGCCCGCCGGAGTCGAAGAAGGCGCGCATCACCTGCGCGCAGGCGTCGCGCGCGATCGTGTCGTTGCCGACGTTGAAAGTGATCCAGCTGCCGAGCCCGACCACGGGCAACTCTTCGCCGGTCGAGGGTATCGGCCTGCTGAGCACGCGAGCCTGCTGGGAAGACGCGAGTTGCGGGCGCAACAGCGCGGCCGCACCGGTGGCGGCCAAGGCGCGCAGCAGCCGGCGGCGACTGAGTGGTGGCATTTGCTCCATCGAGCGCGCTCCATAGAGGGGCGCCGACTCACGGCCGAGGGCCAACGATCCGACGCCCCAACGCTGCTCATGTAGCGCGGCTTTCACAACCCTCAAGGCGTCGGACAGGCGATGACGCCCGCTGCCAGGTAGCGCTGACACATGTTCCGGCCATTGTAGCGAACGATGTGCTGCAAAGGTGGCTCGCGGGCCAGCGACGAGGATGCGACGTTGACTGATCCGCTATGCTTTCCGGAAGGCGTCCAATTGCGCCGGGCGTGACAGCGGGCCGCCCAACTGTTATCGGCAGCGGCAAAGAACGGCGCCGACGTCACCGTGACGAAACAGATTGAGCTTGCTCCGTTTCTTGCGGCACGATTGGCGCTGTTGCCTGGTCATGATGCAGCAGCCTCGTGCTAGGCTCAGCGTCGGGAGAACGCCGATGAAATCACTTCTGGTTGCGGGCCTTTTCTCGGCTTTGACGATCAACCAAGCCAATGCTCAGGTCTACTACAACTATGCGGACTGGGACCGGCTTAACGAGTCGGACCGGGCCGCGTACATCGCGGGGGCTTACGATTCGCTGGTCAGCATCGCGACCGCGGAGACCGCATCTTCCGCTCGGCACTATTCAAGGTGCGTTGTAAGCCGTCAGCTCTCGAATGAACAACTCGCAAAGAACGTCCGCGCCTGCGTGGCCACGCGTCCTAATTTGCAGAAGCGGCCGGTGCATGGGGGCCTGATTAATTATCTCGTTGAGCTTTGCGGCGCGCCTCCCAATTAGCGCGCTGGTAAGTGCTGCGCGGTTTTCGTACCATTGCAATCCGCGAACTTTTACATGGGGGTATAGGCCATGCGGCGGGCGATATTGCTTGTGGCCCTCGGTCTGTGCGGCTGCATCACGACGGCCGATGATGAGATGAGGGTCCTGTCCTACACGTCGACGGGCATCGAGTATTCGGCCTGGACAGGCGCCTACTCGAGCAAAGCCATCGCCGACTTGGCCCAACAGTATTGCCAAAGGGAAGGCAAAACCGCGCAGATCATCGATTCCGAAACCGCCGAAAAGAATATCTTCAAGGGCAGTCGGGTGGTCTACCGCTTCAACTGCGTCGGTTAGCTAAACACGAACCCAGCCGTCTCGCCGATTTCGCTTCCCGGCGACGCAGTCAGCTGCGAACCGGTCTCCCCTGCTAATCGAGCCGGCTGCGCATGCCAATTCAGAACAAATCGAAGTACTCCCGGTGTTCCCACTCTGTGATTTCAGCCTGCTCCGATTTGTCCATCGTCTCCTTGCGGCACCGCGCAATCTCCGCCTCTTTGATATGCACGTAATAATCCACAAAGCGGTCACCAAACCCGGCCCGAAAACAGACGTTCGTGCGCAGCGCTGCAAGCGCCTCTTCAAGCGTTCCCGGCAACGGCTCGGCGGAACCTTGGTACGGTGCGTCAGCGGACGGGCCGGGATCGAGCCTGCGGGCAATGCCGTCTAGACCCGCGTGAATCTGTGACGCCATGTAGAGATAGGGATTGGCTAAGGGCTCCCCAACGCGGTTCTCAAGGTGCGTGGCCGGATCGCCCGCCTCACCCATTACTCGCACCATCACGCCGCGATTGTCCTGCGCCCAGATCGCCTGGATCGGCGCCATGGTATTGACCCCGTGATAGCGTTTGTAGCCGTTGAGTGTCGGCGTCGCGAACGGGGTTGCTGCGCGCGCATTGGCCAATAGCCCTGCGAGAAAGCCCCTGCCGAGCGGTGAAAGCACCTCTTTGTCGGTCTGCGACATGAAGGCGTTCGTGTTGGATTTGCGATCGATCAGCGACTGGTGCAGATGCCAGCCACTGGCCAGCGTATTGGGTAGTCGCGGCCGACACATGAAGCTCACGAGATAGCAGTGCCGCCGCGCCACTTGTTTTAGCGCGCTGCGAAAAAGCACCATCGCGTCCGCGGGCGCCATGCCGGCCTCGGGCGCAAACGTGAATTCGTACTGGCTTGGGCCCAGCTCCACCTCGAGTGAGCGTAGCGGCAGGCCGAGCGCCGCGACATTGTTCCGCAAAACATCCATGATGGGCCCGACTTGGTCGTAGCGTCCCTCGGTGAGATACTGAAAGCCGTGCGTCGTGTGGCTCACCCTCGGTGGCTCCGAGGGCCAGGTGAGCGTCTCAGGTGCAAGGCAAAAATCCTCGACCTTGAAGAGGTGAAACTCGACCTCAAGTCCGGCGCAATAATCGAAGCCGGCCTTGGCCAGTTTTGCCAACGCATCGCGATAAAGCTGGCGTGTCGCGATCGGAACCTGCTTGCCATTCGGGAAGTAGCAGTCACACAGTAGCCAGCCGGTGTTCTGCGCCCACGGCAACACACGAAAAGTTTCCGGATCGGCGACCATGACGAAATTGCCTGCGCCGCCCATTTCGGACAGGCCCATGCCACCACCCGCTTCAAATACTGGAAACACGTTGCGATGCGACGTGTCCTTGGCGAGCAAAGTGGTAGTCATCGTAACGCCATTGCGCAACGCGTGCGATGCCTCCGCGGCGACGAGCGTTTTGCCGCGCAGCACGCCGTGTTGATCAGGAAACGAGAAGCGCACCAGTTCGAGGTTCTTCTGGCGGATCGTCGTGTCTACAGTCGCGGCTGCGTGTCCTTGGGCATCGCTCCAGAGGCCGTGCCGATCAACGAAACTCAAGTCGAGTGATCGGCACTTGTGTGACGACATATATTCTGCTCGCGGAAATTCAGCGCTAGTTGGCCCAACTGGCAGAATTGCGCTTGCTTGCGTCAGCTCTCTGCCAATAGCCCTGCCAATCCTGCGTAGGACCAATACCGTCTATCGCCGCCGGTCCGGTAATCTTCGCAGCCGACCCTGCGTCGAATATCATAGGGGCTTGATTGCCCTTATCGACTGCATCGATTGCCATCCGTAGCAGACGCCGGTATGCGGCAATCGCCTTGTCGGACCGGCCGAGATGCTCTTGGGTACGGTCCACTATCGCGCCCATCGACTCGCAGGCCCACTGATCGTGGACATTGATATCGGCGCCCATGCCCGTATATGTGTCGTCCGCCTGCTCGTGCGGGTTAAAACCGTAGTCGTTGCTCTTATTCTTGCGTGGAATGTAGTCTGGTAATTCATAAAGTTCGAAACGCTAGCGGCGCATCTCGTCCTTGTTCACCGGCTCGCCAAAACTCGTGAAGATCGCGTACCAGTAATGTCTGCGATCATCGATCGGCACGTGCCATTGCGTGATCGTCATTTTCCGGCTCATCGGGATTACGAAGGCGTTGGGGAACATCAGATTTGTCACGCGCACATGCGTATTCTCCTTGCTGATCTCGCGCAGCGATAAGATGCGAAATCCAAAATCAGTCTGCTCGACCTCGATGCGCGGACGCGGAAACTCACGCATAATTTTTGTCATTGGCATTTCGGAATCGATCGACCTGTCGCGGAACAGCTTGCCATAACCCTGCTTTGGATCCTCGTCATGGAAGAAACGATGCAGGAACGAGGTGTGCGCCGGATCGATGCCGACTTCCAACGATTGCAGCCAGTTGCAGTCGATCATGCCTTTAAATGCGAAGGTGTGAGTGTCTGGTGCGATAAAGCAATCGAAGCGCGAAAATTCCGGCG
>Ga0066709_100001388_pt1 | contig 15931 bp, 13 predicted proteins | sample GraSoiAngelo_158_FD_79665 | JGI IMG/M metagenome (GOLD analysis project Ga0066709, IMG submission 79665) | Grasslands soil microbial communities from the Angelo Coastal Reserve, California, USA - 14_1009_16_30cm | ecosystem: Environmental > Terrestrial > Soil > Grasslands | place: USA...
CGCAACTTGTTCCGCGATCCGGAGCATTTCGGATCCGTCTACGACGAACTGCTCGTGGTCCGGCCGCCGAAGCGGCTCGTGGGCGGCGTGCTGGTCCGGTTCTGACCCCTTCATCTTTTTGAATCCAAAGTCCGAAGGGTTGGAAAGGGAACGCGTGTGGGGCGCGTCCTCAGACCGTAAGTACCTCTATGTCAGTAGTTTGTTGGGAGAAACGAAGCGCCGTTCGCGGAATGCGCTTTGCTTCGAGTTGCTGAGCGCATCCGGACACTCATGAACCGACCAGGGCAGCGGAATCCGTGGACGACCTTGATGGCGCATCTGGCCGTCGTGGTCGTGCTCCTGTGCCTGGGCGCGGCGAACCTGACCCAGCGCGCGACGTGGAGCGAGCTGGAGGACGGCGTCCTCTGGAAGATGAACGGCGCCGACGTCGTCGCCGCCGAAATCGCGCCCGATACCGCGGCCCGGCGCGCCGGCGTGCAGGCGGGCGACATCCTGCTCGCGATCGATCGCAAGCCGGTCAACCGGATCGACGACGTGACCGCGGCGTTGCACGCGAGCGTCGCAGGACGGACGCTGCATTACACGCTGCTGCGCGAGCGATCGCGGCAGATGATCGACATCGCCGTCGCGCCAATCCCCGGCGGTCCCTTCGGACTCTACGTCGCGCTCGCCGGCGTCGGCATCTTCTCGCTGCTGGTGGGCGCCTCGGTGCGGATGCGCCGCCCCGATCATCAAACGACGCTGCATTTCTTCTGGCTGACGGTCGCGTTCTTCGGCGTGCTGTGTTTTTCGTTCAGCGGGAAGCTCGACACGCTCGACTGGATCTTCTACTGGGGCGACGTCGCGGGCATGCTGCTCCTGCCGCCGCTCTTCCTGCACTTCGCGCTGGTCTTTCCCGATCGTCCGGACGCCTGGGTACGGAGCGACGCGGGCCGCACCCTGCTGCCGCTGATTTACCTGCCGGCGCTGCTGCTCGGCGGCGCGCAGGTGGCGAGCATCGTGAGCGGCGCGGCGCACGCCGACGTGCTGACGCGGGTGATTCCGTTCGTCGAGCGCGGCCAGTTGATCTACCTCGCCGTCAGCCTCGTGCTCGGCATGGCGATCATGATGCGGGCGCTGCGCCGCGTCCGGTCCGTGACGGCGCGCCGCCAGCTTCGCTGGATCGTGTGGGGCACGGTGCTGGGCGCGATGCCCTTCGCGTTCGGCTACGCGCTCCCCTGGAGCGCCGGCTTCCCGCCGGTTCCGGGCTTCGAATACAGCGCGGTCCTCCTCGGGTTGATTCCCCTCGCGTTCGCGTCGGCCATCGTGCGCTACCGGCTGATGGACGTCGAGGTGATCATCAAGCGCGGGCTCGTCTACGCCGCCGCGATCGCCGCGTTCGCGGCGATTTTCGCGGTGTTCCTGCGGGTCACCGGCGCGGTCTTCCTCGAGCAGTCCGACGTGCGCAATCCGATCGTCGCGTTCCTCGCGGCGCTCGTCGTGGCGCTCCTGTCGCGGCCCGTCATCGCGGCGATCCAGAACGCTCTCGACCGCGTGTACTACCGCGATCGCTACGACTACCGCCGCGCGCTCGTCGGCTTCGCGCGCGACCTCAACAGCGACCTGGATCTCGCGCGGCTCAGCGAGCGTCTCGTGCACCGCGTCACCGAGACGCTGCTCGTGGATCGCATGGCGCTGATGCTGGCCCCGATTTCGCCGGCGGGCGACGATCATGGGTTCGTCACGATCGCTCACGCGGGGTTCGCCGATCAGCCGCCGCGCCTGCCGCGGATGTCCGAAGTAGGCACGCGGCTGATCTCGGGGCACACGTTGGCGCTCGACGACAACCTGTCGCTGCGCCGTCTCGACGCGCGCGAGGTGGACTTCTGGCGCGACGCGGGCATCCACTACTTCGTGCCGTGCGTCTCCAAGGACGGGACGATTGCGGTGATGGCGCTCGGACGCAAGGCGAGCGCGGAGCCGCTCAGCAGCGAGGACATGGCGCTGCTGTCCGCGGTCGCCGCCCAGGCCGCGACGGCGCTCGAGAACGGCCGTCTGTACCGCCAGCTTCGGACGAAGGCGGAGGAACTGGATCGCCTCCGTGAGTTCAGCGACAACATCCTCGAGTCGCTGAACGACGGCCTCGCGGTGCTCGATCGCGAGGACCGCGTCGTCCGATGGAACCGGCAGCTCGAGGAGCTGTACGGCGTGCGCCACGAGGACGCCGCCGGGCGCCGGTTCGCCGAGCTGTTCGACGGCGGCGTCGCGCACATGCTTCGAACGTCGCCGAAGGAATCCACCGAAGGGGCGGCGTTCTATCGCGTTCCCCTCACGACGCGCCACGATCCGCCGCGGCGCCTCCTCGTCAACCTCGCGACGACGCCGCTGCGCGACGCGGACGGCGCGGTCGCGGGCACGATCGTCCTGGTCGAGGACATTTCCACGCGCGTGCAGCTCGAGGAGCAGCTGCAGATTTCGGAGAAGATGGCGTCCATCGGCCTTCTCGCGGCGGGGGTCGCGCACGAGGTCAACACGCCGCTCACCGGCATCTCGAGCTTCACCCAGATGCTGCTCGACGGCGCGGCCCCCGACGATCCCCGGACGAAGGTGCTCGAGAAGATCGAGCGGCAGACGTTCCGCGCGGCCAAGATCGTCAACGGCCTGCTCAACCTCGCGCGCCCGGCGCAGGTGGAGAGCGGCGCCGTGGACGTCAACGTCGTCGTCAACGACGTGCTCGCGCTGCTCGATCATCAGTTCCGCACCGGAAAGATTCAGGTCCGGAAGGAGCTGGTGCGGAACGCGCCGATCGTTCAGGGGATCGAATACAAGCTGCAGCAGGTCTTCCTCAACCTGTTCCTGAACGCGCGGGACGCCATGCCGAAAGGCGGATGGCTCTCGATCGTGACGCGCGCGGAGGGCGGCGACGTCGTCGTCGAAATCGCGGACACGGGGCTCGGGATTCCTCCGGAGCAGCTGTCGCGCATCTACGATCCGTTCTTCACGACGAAAGCGCTGGGCAAGGGAACAGGACTGGGCCTTTCGATCACCTACGGCATCGTCCAGGAACACGGCGGCACGATTACCTGCGACAGCGCGGTGGGGCAGGGCACGCGGTTCGCGCTGCGGCTGCCGCTCTCGGCCGCCGCGCCGCGCGCCGCGGAACGTTAACGTCGGGTCGTTACGCGAAAGAATCATATGAATCGCAACGGAACGGTGCTGGTCGTCGACGACGAGGAAATCATGCGGGAGATCCTCGAGGCGCTCCTCACGCGCGAGGACTACGACGTGCGGCTTGCGACGACCGCGCAGGAGGGCCTCGACCTTGCCCGGTCCATGCCGTTCGACGCGGCGATCGTCGACGTCATGCTGCCCGGGATGGACGGCATCACCGCGCTCGACGAGTTCAAGAAGATCGACGACGACCTGCCGGTGCTGATGATCACGGCGTTCGCCTCGGTCGAGAACGCGATCGCGGCGATGAAGCGCGGGGCGTTCGACTACATCACGAAGCCGTTCAAGAACGACGAGGTGCTGGTCGTGCTGCGCAACGCGCTCGCGCAGCGGCGGCTCGTCGCGGAGAACCGCGCGCTCCGCCAAAACCTGCAGGCGCACGCGAACCATTTCGGCGACATCATCGGCAAGAGCTCGCGCATGCGTCAGGTGTTCGACCTGATCATCCAGGCGGCGCCGAGCCGGACGACGATTCTCATCGCGGGGGAGAGCGGCACCGGCAAAGAGCTCGTGGCCAGGTCGCTCCATCAGAATTCGTCGCGGTCCGACCGCGCGTTCATCACCGTCAACTCCGGCAACCTGCCGCCCGATCTGCTCGAGTCGAACCTGTTCGGACACGTGAAAGGCGCGTTCACCGGCGCCGTCTATCCGAAGAAAGGGCTGTTCGAGCTGGCCGACAAGGGGACCATCTTCTTCGACGAGATCGGGAACATCCCGCTCGAGACGCAGGCGAAGCTGCTCCGCGTGATCCAGGAGCGCGAGTTCATGCGCCTCGGCGGGGTCGAGATGATCAAGGTGGACGTCCGCATCATCGCCGCGACGAACGTCGACTTGCGGCGGCTGATGGAGGAAGGGAGGTTCCGGGAGGATCTCTACTACCGCCTCCACGTGATCACCGTGCAGCTTCCGCCGCTGCGTGAACGCCGCGACGACATTTCGCTGCTCGTCCAGCACTTCTTCGAGAAGTACGGCGAGGAGAACAACAAGCGCGGTCTCGAGCTGACGCCCGAGGCGCTCGACCTGCTGATGGATTACGAGTGGCCGGGGAACGTCCGCGAGCTGGAGAACGTCGTCGAGCGCGCGGTGGTGCTCTCGTCAGGGCAGCGCATCGGCGTCGAGCTGGTGCCCGATCACGTGCGCAGCAGCCGCCGGTTCCAGATGCCGCAGTTCGTCGTCCCGCCCGAGGGCATTTCGTACCGCGACGCGGAGACGGCGTTTCAGCGCGGCCTGATCGAATCGGCGCTCGAGGCCGCCGGCGGCGTCCAGAAGAAGGCGGCGGAGCTGCTGCACATCAAGCCCACGACCCTGAACGAGATGATCAAGCGGCACGACATCCGCCCGCGCCGCAAGCGCAACGGCGGCGCGAACGGCTCGGCGACGCGGCCCGTCGAGGAGCCGGAGACGGAGGACGAGGGGACGGCGGTCACGCAGACCGCGAATCGCTGAATCCCCCTGCGTCAGCGTTTTCTTTTCAGCGCCGCCAGGAATTCAGCCGGCGTCTCCACCCTGATCCCGTGGCGGAGCGCCGCCAGAAAGTGGCGGCGGTTGTCCGTCACGATCACATCGGCCCTTGCGGCGCGCGCGATTTCGGCGATGTGGGCGTCGTAGATGCGTCCACCGGCGATCGCGTCCTGCGCGGCGGCCTTCAGCAGTCCCGCGCGATCCGCCGCCGGCAAGTCGTGTACGGCCATCCTCGCAAAGACTTCCTGCTCGACCAGCGCGACGGCGTCCGCGGGCGCGAGCCTGAACTCCGGCGGCAGCCGTGTCGCGACCGAAAAGAATTCCAGACAGCAGTGCCAGGCGGTCGCCGGTGCGCTGACGGTCTTCTCCGCCACGGCGTGCAGCACGGACTGGGCGGGCGCGCTCTGCGGCCCGAAGTCGACGAGGCCGGCGAGCAGCACGCTCGTGTCGAGGAAGACGCTCACGGCCAGCGGTTCCGCTCTTCTTCCACGAGCGACGCGATGTCGATGGCGGGCCGCGCCTCGACGGGGGCGGTCGGTCTCGCGACCAGCCGGCGTCCGACTTTGATCAGCTTCGGGCCGGCCGCGACACGCTCCAGCCGGACGGCGCCATCATCGAGCCAGACCTCGATCTCGACTCCCGGCGCGAGCCCGGCGCGCTCGCGGATCGCCGCAGGAATGACGAGCCGTCCCGCCTTGTCGATGGTAGTACGCATGGCACTAGACTACCATGCGTCATGGTAATCGCTGCGGCCGAGCGCGATGGCCCGGCGTCAGCGTCTGACCGGCTGTGACTGGCGGAGACGCGCGAACATCCGCTCGTATTTGGCGAGGATGACATCCCAGCGATAATTCTTCCGCACGTACGCGCGCCCGTTGCGCCCCATCGCGGTTCGCAGCCGATGGTCCGCGACGAGCAGGTTCAGGCACTCGACGAACTCGTCGCGGTCGGCGTAGTAAAGGCCCGCGTTGCTCTTCTGGCAGTGATCGACCAGCACCTCGCTGCGCGCGTTCGCGAGAATCGGCGTGCCGACCGCGAACGACTCGAGCGCCAGCAGCGACAGGCTCTCGTACGGCGACGGCACGACGACGATGGTCGCCGCTTCGAGCGCCTGCAGGCGCTCCTGATCCGACAGGCGGCCCGCGAACCGGATGAAGCGCTCCTCGGGGAGCGGCATCAGCTTGACGCCCATCAGCACGAGCGACGCGTCCCCTCCCTGCTCCACATACGTGCTGAAATACTCGATCAGCTCTTCACAGCCTTTGCCGGGGTCTATCCGCCCGCCATACAAGACGAACGGTCCGTGCAGGCGGTGACGGCGCCGGAAGACGATGCCTCGCCCCGCGAGATGGGGACGCCAGCTTGGCGGCCGATCCTCCTCTTGCACGGGCTCGTCGGCGTCGTCGGCCTCTGACTCCTCTGATTCCGCGCCGTTCGTCCGATCCCGCTGGTACACCTGCGCCTGCGGCAGATCCACGCCGCAGCCGACGGTTTCCTCCTCGAGCGCGCGTATCGAGAAGTGGGTCGTGAGAAAGCGCCGCTCCACCTCGGTGTTGTAGGCGATGCCCGCCGGCTGGCTGAAGAGCTCCTTGTAGATCTCGAGGTGGATCGCCGGCTCGTCATGCGCGGTCGGCACGAGGATGCTCTTGTGCGGCGCGATCCTGATGCCCAGCACCGTCGGGGCGTACAAGTACGTGAAAAAGATCAGGATGTCGTATTGATGCTGGTTGCGATCCAGATACTCGAGCAGCGCCGGGCACCACGGTCCCTGCTGCCGCAGCCACTCCATCTCGTCGTCGCGCGTGTGTGGGTTGTTGAAGATCCATTCGGAGTAGCGGTTGAACGCCTGGATGTCGCGCGTGCGTGCGTTCGCGAACCGGCGGACGGTGACGCCGCGCACGCGGTCCGTGCCCTCGGGATCTTCGTTCTTCCACGTCACGTAGTCGCGCGCGCAGGTCGTCAGGACTTCGACCTGGTGCTTCGGCGCGAGCCGCTCGGCGATGAGGCGGCAGTGATATTCGGATCCGCCGAGGATCTCGTTGCCGTACCGCTGGACGATGAAGGCGATTCTCAATTCAATGCACACCAAACGCGGCGAGAGCGTTCCTCAGGCGCGTGTGAATCGCGTCGGGCGCGAAGTCGCGTACGCGTTGGCGCTGCCCGTCGAGCACGCGCTCACGCACGCCGCGATCGTACACGAGCGAGCCGAGGAGCTCGGCGGCGACCTCGAGGTCCTTCGGCGCGAAGAGCACGCCCGCGCCGCCGAGCGTCTCGGGAACGGCGCCGGCCGCGTACGCGAGTACCGGCACGTCCGCCGCCATCGACTCGACCAGGGGCACGCAGAATCCTTCGTGCTCGCTCAGCGACACGTACGCATCGGCCCACCGGTAAAACGCCGCGAGGTCGTCGTCGGGCACCGGGCCGGTGAACCAGAACCGATCCGGCAGCATCTTGAAGTCGGCGATCAGCGACCGGATCTGCGCATGGTAGCGCGGGACGCCGTCGTAGCGCCCCACAAAGATGAAGCGGTAGTGACTGTCGACGTACCGCTTGTACACCTCGGCGAGCCGGATGTGATCTTCGATCTTCTTGTTGGGGACGATGCGGCCGACGAAGAGAATGTTGATCAGGCCGTCGCCGAGAATCCGCTCGAGCGCGGGGCGGCGCGGCGCCGACGTAATGCGCTCCGTGTCGACCGCGATGGGCATGACGCCCGTGCGCGCGAAGCCGAGCGCCTCCAGCTCCTGCCGGTTGAACTCCGAGTCGCCGAGCGCGAGGTCCACGCGGCCCGCGAGCGTGGCGAGTTCGCGGCGGCCCAGCGCGGCCAGCCGGAAGAGCGCCGGATCGTACGGCGCGAAGAATGCCGCGGGGGTGATGTTGTGATACTGCAGCACGCGCGCGCCAGTCAGCGATGCAAACGCCTGCGTCATCGGCGACGGGAGCGCGAAGTGGAAGATGGTGAGGTCGCCGCGCCGCGCCTCCGGGTCCGTGAACGAACGGACGTCGCTCCGCAGGTCGTCGTCAATCGTGAGCGCGTAGATGGCAGAGACGTGGCCCATCGTCCGTAGCAGATCGCGCACGCGCCGCGCGCTGTCCCCAATCGCGTCTCCACGATGCGCCGCCGGAACCCATTGGTTGATGATCACTGGTCGGATGACGGATGACGGACGGCGGATGGCGGATGGCGGATGGCGGTTGACGGATGACGGATGGCGGATGGCGGCGCGGAAGCATGGGCGATAGTGGATGTCGCGAGCTCTTCCGTCATCCGTCCTCCATCTTCCGTCATCCGATCCGGAAGCGCCCTGTAAAGCGCCGGCCGGAACTGCCGGAGCTCTTCCAGCCGCTCGGCGAGGTCGAACTGAGACCAGAAGTCCCACGCGACCTCGGGGGCGGGCTGTGGCGCCCCGGCGAGGAGGCGATTGACGAACGCGAGCAGCGTGCCGGCAAAGTCGCGGCGGCGCAGGCGTTCGAGCGCCGCGTCCTGCGACGCGATCACGCTGTCCTCGACCGCCCGATCGGTCATGACGGCGTCGATCAGGCTGGCGACCTCGAACGGATCCTTCGTCCCGAACAACACGCCGCCGCCGTCCATCGTCGCGGGCACCGCCGTGGCCGCGTACGCGAGCACCGGGACACGCTTGTAGAACGCCTCCACGATCGGGACGCAGAACCCTTCGTGTTCGCTCGCGCAGAGAAACACGTCCGCGACGTCGTACAGCGCCGTCAGTTCCTCGTTGCTGACGTGCCCGAGGAAATGCACGTCCGGCGTGTCGAGGCGCGCGATGAGCTGCTGCAGCATCGCGAGGTAACGCTCGAATCCGCTGTAGGACCCGACGAGCAGCAGCCGCGCACGCGGATTGTGGCGCGTCCGGTAGGCGTGGAACGCCCGGATGACGTCCTCGAACTTCTTGTTCGGGATCACGCGTCCGACGAATAGCACGTTGGTCCACCCGTCGTCGAAATCGCCGGCGATGAGGTCGTTCGGTTCGACGTCCAGATGGGAGAAGCCGGGGACGACGGGCAGGACGTCGGTCGCGGGGAACCCGAGGTGCTCGAGCTCCTCGCGGTTGAACGCCGAGTCTCCCACGGCGAGCGCCGCGCGGCCGATGTAGGCTGTCAGCTCGCGCCGCCCCCGGTAGCACAGCTTCACGAGATCCTTATGGACGCCGAGAAAGTACGCGGTGGGCGTGATGTTGTGGTAGACGAGCAGCATTCGCCCGGGCAATGGGTACGCGGTGCGTGATGCGCGCGAGCCGATCGAGAAATGGTGAACGAGGACGTCGTCGGGCGCGCTCGCGCCCACCATCCCGCGATAATCCGTCGTGACGTGTTCGAGGCGCGGGTCGGCGGTCTCGACGAAAATCTCCGAGTCGAAACCCGCGCTTTCGAGCACGCGCCGAATGCCCAGGACCTCGTGGCCAATCGCGTCGCCGTAGCCAAGCGTGGCGAGCACCTGATGAACGCGCGGGCGGCGGGCGGTCATGCGGGTTTTGCTCTTCCGCCTGAAGGCGGAAGCCACGCGTCCGCGCGCGCGGCCAGCGCCCCGCCTGCTCTTTCGATCTCGTGGCTTCCGCCTTCAGGCGGGAGGATCGCCGCTCCTGACGGAATCGACGCCAGCACCTCGTTCGCCGGCGGCACGTCGCGGCGCCGGCGCGCCATCCAGCCCGGTAGCGGCTCCATCGCGGCCGGCGCTCCGCGTTTCAATGCCGCGAACATGTCGAGGTACTTGCGCTCGATCACCGGCCACGCGTAATGGCGCGCGAAGTATTCGCGGCCGTTCCGTCCGAGACGCGCGTTGAGCGGACCGTTCGATTCGAGCGCGTATAAAGCCTGCGCGAATTCCTCGTACCGCTCGTAATAGAGACCCGCGTTGCTGCGGATGCACTGGCCTTTCAGGACGTCGCACGCGCCGTTCGCCAGCACGGGACGGCCAAGCGCCCACGCTTCGAGCGCGACCATCGACAGGCTCTCGTAATACGACGGCATGACCAGGAGATCCGACGCCGCCAGGGCGTCGAACTTGTCGTCGTCGTCCAGGAACCCGAGATGATGGATCCGCGGGTGCTTCGGCACGTCCATGATCGCGCTGCCAATCAGGACGAGATCGAGCCCGCGTGGAAACGTCGCGGCGTAGCGCCGAAAATGCGAGAACAGCTCGCCGCAACCCTTGTTCTCGTCGATGCGCCCGATGTAAATCGCGAAAGGCCGCTCCATCCGGAACTTGCGGCGGAAGCGCGCCGGATCGGTCCGCTCGGGCACGTCCGATCCGATCCCGACGACGACACCCGGGACGGAAGCATTACGGGCGGCGCCCTGGATCATCGCGCGTTCCTCGGGCGAGTTGTACATCAGTCCGCGGACGCCGCGGAACACGGGCCCGAAGATCGATACCGCGACGGCCGGGTCCCGCTCGGCGGTCGGCACGAGCACGGCTTTCGCCGCGACCCGCCGCGCAAGATGCCACGCGTGATAGTACCGATAGCTGAAGAGCAGGATGAAATCGAAGCGGTCGGCGGACGCGGCGACGTAGTTCACCAGTTCGGACGATGCCGGTCCTTCGCTCTCGAGCCAGCGCAATTCGTCCGCGATCGAATGCGTCTGTTCGAAGACGCGGTGCGAGCGACGCCCAAAGTCATCGGGGTCTCTCTCGTGCGCGACAGGAAACCGGCGGACGGGAATGCCGTTGACCGGCTCGACGCCCACGGGACGCTCGTTTCGCCACGTGACGTAATCGCGCGCGCAGGTCGTGATGACTTCGACGGAGGCATGGCGCGCCAGACGTTCCGCGATGTAGCGTGCGTGCAGTTCGGCGCCGCCGTTGATGTCGGCGCCGTACCGCTGGACCACGACCGCGAGGTTCACGAGTCGGAGCGGTCCGGCGCGGACGGCGGCCTCTCGCTCGCGGGCGCCTGCGGAGCGGCGTCGCGCGCGCCCTGACCGCTGCCGGTCCCGGCGCCCCCGCCGGTCGCGGGTCCGGCTTCACCGTGCGCACCGCCGGCCCCGCCGCCGTGACGGCGGCCGCGCCGGCGACGCCGGCGCGTGCGCCGCTCGTTGCCGTCGGTGTCGGTCTGGCTGGGGGAGCCGGTGGGCGGTTGAAGCGGCGGGACGGCGCCCGGCCGATATTGCACGACGCCTTCGAGCGCGCGGGCGCGGCGCTCGTCGAAATCGAGCCGGCTCGCAATCGACTCGAGCCGCATCTTCAGGTTCTTCACCTCGATGGAGGCCCGCGTCAGCTCGAGGACGAGGTTGTGGATCAACTCATACGAGAGCGCCTCGGAGCGGTTGTATGACTCGTTGAGCCGCGACTGAATGTGCAGCGCCTCGATCAGCGGGTTCGGATTGAAGAACAACTTGAGGATCGGCCGGAGCAGCCGCCGCAGCCAGCGAACGGGCGCCCGGCTGGATTCATAAAGCGTCGTGTCCTCGAACCGGTAATTGCGCGCCGTTTCAGCCGACTCGCGGACCTGCCGGTACTGCTGAAGCAGATCGGAACGCACCCCGCGCGGATCCAGGAACTTCTCCAGCTTGACGTTCGCGAGCTCCCGGATCTCCTCTTCGGTGTAGTCCACGCCCCGCTTCTCCCGGATGCGCGTCCGAATCTGCCGCATGATCTGCTCGACGTCGACGTTGTCGGACCGAACAGAGAAATCACTCATGGCCTTGTCGTTATCGCGGCGCGCCGGCCTGGCGGCGGCGCCGCTGGGCGAACTCCGGCGCTTGTCTGATGCACGTCCCGAGGATGCCGAGCGACCGGGTCAGCGCGCGCAGCCCCGTGCGCTGCAGCTCGGGCGCCTCCGTCCCCACCTGCGGGAATCCGTTGGCGTCGGGCGTCACGGTTTCCCAGTTCCGGAACAAACGCCCCCACGGGCTTTGGAGGACGCTCTTCATCATCCGGCGCGCGTTGAGCGGGTACCAGAAGCTGTCGTGGTAGACGACGCTTGCGATGTACGCCCAGGGGGCGAGGACCGTCTTCAGCGACCACTCGATCGGCTTCTTCATCGGTCCCCAGTAGATCTTGTGCTGCATCCGCGACGCGAACGTCATCTTCTTGAACGGCCCGACGAAGTGCCAGTTCTCTGCCGCCGCGGACTGATCGCCCACGATCTCGATCTCGCGCGGATCGCCGCACCCGAGCCCCAGCTCGTGCGCCATCCGGATGAATTTGATCGACATCGGGTCGAATCCCATCAGCTTCGCCGCGACGGCGTCAATCGCCACCTGGTCCGCGCTCGCCAGCAACACGTCCTTCACGTACGGCATCATGCAGCGCGGGCCAGGACCGTCCCCCGCGAACGTGCCGTCCATCACCGCGAACACGCCGCGGTGGATCTTCTTCTGGATCATCAGCAGATCGACGAGCGTCTCGTGGATCACCGGATGGGTCCAGTGCCGGCGCTCGTTCAGCAGCCCTCCGAACGCGTTCTTCATCGCGCCGGTCGTCGTCGTGAACACGTGCGTCTTCACCGTCGGCAGATGGACGATGTTCTCGCCGATGAACCGCTTCGGGATCATGAACCCGTTCGGGTAGACCTCGTTCAGGCACGTGAACTTCTTCGTGAGATCGCCGACGGCGTCCCTGATGTTGATCCACTCTTCGGTCTCGTAGATGTGGATGTTCCGCAGGCCGTGCGCCTCGACGACGTTCACCTGCTTGTTCTCGCGCTCGCCCAGGTGCGCGTCGATGACGACCGTGCGGTTGTGGCACGCGTGAATCAGGTCAGGCGAGTAGCCGTCCTGTTTCATCGCCCGGATGACGCCTTCGAGCTGCCACGGCGTCGTCGAGCTGGCGGGGAAGAAGAAGTGCCAGGAGATGTTGACCTTCAGCGCCGTATCGGCATCCTTCGCTACGACGTCCTGGTAGCCGGCGAGGTTCATCACCGAGTGATAGTCCCGCAGCACCGTGGACGGCTGGGTACGAAGGATCGCGACTTTCGATTTCGCCATGCGGTTAACCCAGGTCGAACAGGCGGAGCTGCGGGCCGTAGATGATGATGGCGACCGCGACCCCCCACAACGCCACGCACATGAGGAGCGGGCGGTCGTTCAACAGCATGTCCGACGGACTGCCGCCTCCCTCTTTCTTGTGGACCAGATACAGATAACGAAAGATGCCGTAGAGCGGGAACACCAGCGTCAGCCCGAGGTAGTCCGTGTGGAACTTCTGGACCGTCTCGGGGCTCACCGTGTAGATCACGTACGAAATCAACGTCGATGCCGTGACGACGGCGATCATCTGATCGAGCAGGTACGGACTGTAGTGCTCCAGGATCGGGCGGTGGCCCGTGGCGCCGTCGGCCAGCAGGACGAGTTCGTGCCGGCGTTTGCTCAACGCCAGGAACAGCGCCAGAAGGATCGTGAGGATCAGCAGCCAGTGGCTCATCGCGACGTCAATCGCGACGGCGCCCGCCGCGGCGCGGAGCACGAACCCGATGGCAATCGTCAGCACATCGATGATCACGATGTGTTTGAGCGGACCCGAGTAGAGCGCCAGCAGCGAGACGTACGCGAGCGATACGACGAAGAACGGGCGATTGATCGTCCACGCGAACCCCAGCGCCGCCGCCAGCAGCACGATCGCCGTCGCGATCGCGAGGTTGACGGGGACGGTGCCGGATGCGATCGGACGGTTTCGCTTCAGGGGGTGAAGACGATCGGCCTCCCGGTCCGCCACGTCGTTGACGAGGTAGACGACGCCGGACAAGGCGCAGAAGACCGCGAAGGCAAGCACGCTCCGCCGGATCGACGACGGATCCAGCAGACGCTGGCCGAACAGCAGCCCGAAGAAGACGAACAGGTTCTTCGTCCACTGCGACGGCCGCACGGAGCGGACGAGTCCCAGCAGAAGTGACTGAGCGGGCACGCCGACCCGCTCGCGTCTCGCATCGGTCCGTTGAGCAGTCCCGGAAATGGTGTGTTGCGCCATGCGCGCACGCCGCGCGGCGGGTGGTGCGTCGAACCTAGCGGAAGCTCTTGAGCGCGTCGGCTTCCGAGTCGTAGGTTTCGAAGACGGTCAGCAGCTTCGTGATCGAGAGCAGATCCTGAATCCGCTTCGTCAGGTTCAGCAGCTTCAGCTTGCCCCCCTGACGACTGACCGTGGTGTAGGTCCGCACGATTTCGCCCAGCCCCGCGCTGTCGATATAAGGCACGCCCTCGAGGTTGAGCAGCAGCTGCTTCCGTTCCTGCTGGATGAGAGAATTGATCTTGTCCTTGAGCAGCTCGTCGCCTTCACCCAAGGTCATCTTGCCCTTCAGGTCGAGAATCGTCACTCCGTCCTTGACCCGTTCGTCGATCTGCATTGCCGCTCCTCCAGCCGTACCTGTTCGCCTGAAAAAGACCGGCCAGCGTACTACGGAATTGCAATTAGTGTCAATTTCTACAAGGGTTTCCGGGAATTTCCGACGCGCCTTCCGATCGGCGGCGACGGCGATCGGACAGGGGGCCGCGAGCCGCAGGAAGGTCGGTTTCGGGGGACTCGGAGCGGGCCCGCGTCGCGCCTATTGCTCCTCGTCGCCGTACGGCGAGGGCTGCGGCCCGGGGATGATGCCGGCGATGTCCGGATCTTCGCCCGTCGCGGCCTGGGGGTTCGACGCGCGGCGGATTTTGGCTTCCTCGCGTCGCGCCGCCTTCTGGTTCCGCTTTTCGATCTGCGCGCGCTCGCGCGCGCGTTTGTTTTGCGTGGGTCGGGATCGGTTCACAAGCAGTTCCCCTTTGTGTGTGTTGTCCGCGCCGCGCTCGCGCGCTTCCGTGGGGGCAGGGAGGCCTCTGCATTGTGGCACGACGCCGCGTGGTCTGTCGAGCAGCGGAACTCACCACGGAGAGCGCAGAGATCACGGAGAGAATCCGATCCCCGAGGTCTCAGGATGTCGCGGTGCGATGGCTGACGCCGCCGACGCGTTCCCGGATCGTCTCGATGACCACGTAGAGCACCGGGATGAACACGATATTCAGGAACGTCGACACGACCATCCCGCCCGCGACCGCGGTGCCCACGGAATGCCGCGCTTCCTGCCCGGCGCCGGTCGCGAAGACCAGCGGCAGCACGCCGAGGATGAAGGCCAGGGACGTCATCAGGATCGGCCGCAGCCGGATCCGTCCCGCTTCGATGGCGGCGTCGACGATCGACAGGCCGCGTCCGCGGAGCTGCTCGGCGAACTCGACGATCAGGATCGCGTTCTTCGCCGCCAGGCCGATCAGCATCACGAGGCCGACCTGGCAGTACACGTCGTTGGCCAACCCGCGAATCCACTGCCCCGACAGCGCGCCGAGGACCGCCAGCGGCACGCCGAGCAGGACGATGAATGGCAGCACCAGGCTTTCGTACTGCGCGGCGAGCGTGAGGTAAACGAGCAGCAGCGCCAGCCCGAAGATCGCGATCGACTGGCTGCCGGCCTTCGTTTCCTCGAGCGAGATGCCGGACCACGCGTAGGTCATGCCGGCCGGCAGCGTGCGCGTGGCCAGCGTTTCCATTTCGCGCAGCGCGTCCCCCGAGCTGACGCCCGGAGCCGCGGAGCCGTTCAATGTCGCGGACCGAAACAGGTTGAAGTGCCCGATCACTTGCGGCGCGGTCGTCTCCTTCACGTCGATGACGCTTTCGAGCGGCACCATCTGTCCGGAGCGCGTCCGCGCGTACATCTGATCCAGCGACTTCGGGTCGGAGCGATACGCCTTGTCGGCCTGAACGTAGACGCGATAGGCGCGGTTGTTGAACTGGAAGTCGTTCACGTACGCCGACCCGAGGAACGTCTGCATCGCGCTGGTGACTTCGCTCAGCGGCAACCCGACCGCGAGCGCCTTCTGGCGATCGATCGTCACCTGGAGCTGAGGATCGTTCGCGGTGAACGCGGTGAACACGCCACGCAGCTTCGGATCGCGGTTCGCGGCGCCCATGATCGCGTACGCGGCGCCCGCCAGCGCGTTGATGTCGGCACCGGTCTGATCCAGTACCTGGAACTCGAACCCGCCGAAGCGGCTCAGACCCGGGATCGACGGCGGCGAGAACGGCACGACGATCGCGCCCGGGATGCTCAGGAGGCGTCCGGTGACGCGTCCGAGCATCGCCTGCGCCGAGTGATCGGCGCCCCGGCGCTGATCGAACGGCTTGAGCCTCGTGAAAATGATCCCCTGGTTCGACGCCGCGCCGCTGAAGCTGAACCCCATGACGGAGAACACCGCGAGCGTATCCGGATCTTTCAGCAGGATCTGCTCGGCCTGGCGCCCGACGCCGCCGGTGTACTGCAGCGACGCGCCGGCGGGCGCG
>Ga0066709_100001389_pt1 | contig 15927 bp, 16 predicted proteins | sample GraSoiAngelo_158_FD_79665 | JGI IMG/M metagenome (GOLD analysis project Ga0066709, IMG submission 79665) | Grasslands soil microbial communities from the Angelo Coastal Reserve, California, USA - 14_1009_16_30cm | ecosystem: Environmental > Terrestrial > Soil > Grasslands | place: USA...
CGTCTAGCCCGCGGACCAGAGCGGTTTCAGGACCAGTACGCCGAAGAGGAGGACGATGACGGCAAGCCCGACCAGTGTCGCCCAGTGGCGCGGACGAAAGCGGCGGAGCGACGGCGCCACGATCAGGAGGCCGAGCAGCCCCGCGATCACGACGACGGCGTCGAAGCTGGCACGCTGCCAGTAGAAGTCCTCGAGGTGGAACCACATCCCGAATTCGTCGAAGGTGAGCCCCAGGGCGATGCCGTACAGAAGTGCCGCGGCATTCAGGGCCCGCCCCGCCGGACGGACGAAGAGGAGATACGCGCCCGTCATCGTCAGGAGGGCGATGCCGAAGTTCAGATGATGGACATGCGTGGTCCCGAGCTGCAGGTGGAGGTTCGGGAACCAATCCAGCGACGTCACCAGCACCGTCGCCCGCGAAACGATGAAGGTGAGGATGAATGCGGTCCAGACCCGGCGCGCGAGGTGCTGGGTCACGGATCGGCTGCGCAGTTCCGTCGTGCTCTTGTCGGGCGTCACTCAAGTAAAATCGGCGCGATTCCCCTCGAACTTTAAGGAGCGCCGCCTCCCTGTAGTTGTGTCGCGCGGGATGCTAGGAGACGATGGGAAGCGCGAGAGCGGGATCCCCGTTCCCCCGGGTGTGGGACTTCAAGTACGCGTTGGGGTCGTGGTACAGGGCCCCCTCGGGAAGATGATCCCACAGGCCGCCCAGGTCGCGCTTCACCCGATCGACGTAGAATTGCGGCAGCGATTCGCTCTCGCCGTCGAAGTAAGGGAGGAACGTCGGGTCTTGGTCGAGCATCTGCCGCACGGCGTTATGGTAGCGGATCCGGCCGAAGCCCTCCGTCGAGATCGCGCGGACCACGTTCATCCAGCGCGGGATGGCTTCCTTGCTCGCGCGATACCGGTTCACGATGGCGCGCCATGAGAACGTGTATTCGGTGAGGTCGATCACACGGTCGTAGAATTCCGGCCACCCGTAATTCTTCGGCTTCACGTTCATCGCGTGATTGTTGTTCAGGAAGTGGAAGGGGAACGCGGACACCCGCTGGTCCTTCTGCAATTGCAGGTTGAGCGGCGCCGCCTGCCCGAACGCCGTGAGGAGCGAGTAGCCGGGAAACGCGCCCGGCGTCATGTCGACGAATCGCTTCGTCAGCTCGAACGGCTCATCGCCCTGGTCCATGTCCAACCCCAAGACGAAATTGGTCTGCACGTACGGGATGTAGCGGAGCACCTGGTTCACGTGCTCGGAGACCTGGCGGACCTTCTCCGCGCCCTGGATCGCGCTTCCCGTTCCAGCCTTGTTCCCGAGGGAATACCACGATTCGATCCCGGGGAGGATCCCCTTGAAGCCGTTCTTCTTCATGCGGACGAGGTGCGGCTCCGCGAGGAGCGACAGGCTGCTCTCGGCGACGAAATCGATGCTGCCGGGGGGCACGGCGTCCTCGATCGTGTTCATGTAGTCGTTGAACCGGACGCCGAAGTTGGGGTCATGCCATCCGACCCGCGGCCGCTTCATCTTCGTGCGCAGGAAGCGGAGGTCCTCCCGGATCTGCTCGAAGCCGAGCGGCTGATAATCGACGGTCGAATCGATGCAGAAGGGGCAGGTGTACGGACAACCGAGGCTCCCGATCATCGGGACGAGCTTGAACGTCGGCGCCTTCGCGATGATCGGCTCGATGAATTTCCATCGCTCGCGAACGCCGGGTAGCGTCGGCGGGTGTTTCTTCGCGGTCAGGTAGAGCCCGACCGGCCGGTGCTGAGTGCAATCGTCCAGAACCGTCTTCAGCGTTTCCTTGTCGGTGAATCCAAGCACGTAGTCGAAGTACTTCTGCGAATCTTGGGGATAGCATCGCGCGTGCGGTCCGCCGAGCGCTGTGATGACGCCCTTCTTCCGGTACATGTTGCTGATCGCGTAGGAAAGCTGGGCCGCCTGGCTGAAGGCGCTGATGAAGAGGATGTCGATGTCGTGGGGGATCAGCCGGGTGAGGTCTTCGAATCCGGTGTAGCAGACGAGCTCGACTTCGTGGCCTTGTTCTTCACACCATACGCCGATCACCTGGGGCATGATGCTCGCGAGGTTTGCGTGCATCACCCATGCGTATAACGAGCGCGTCGGCGTTCGGGCTACGAGGTCAACGATCCCTACGCGAAGTCGTCGCAGTTGCACCTCCCTGGTTAACTTCTGGTTAAGTTACCCTAATCTACCCCGGCCGACCACATAATGCGTACTAAATGACGGAAATCGAGGGAAATCGATGGCAGCACGGTGTTTCACGGGATTCCTCCCGCCAGGATCTTCGCTAACTTCTCCGCGTCGATGTTGCCGCCGGAAACGACGCACGCCACCGTTCCGGGGCCGGCGCGCCCGGTGAGCGCGGCGGCGACCGGCACCGCTCCCGCCCCTTCCGCGACGACCCGATTCCGCTCCACGAGGAGGCGGACCGCCGCCGCCGCCTCCGCGACTTCCACGGTGATCGACCCCGCGAGGAGCTCCCTCACCATCGGCCACATCTCCGCGAGCAGGCTCTTCCCGCCGATTCCGTCCACGAAGCTAGGCCTGTGCTCGATCGAGCGCGGCGAGCCCGCGGCGAGCGATGCGGCGAAGGGCGCCGCGGTGGCCACCTCGCAGGCGAAGATCTTCACGCCGGGCTTGAGCGCCCGGGCCGCGGCTGCGATGCCCGAGCTCAGCCCGCCGCCGCCATAGGGGACGAGGATCGCGTCGACATCAGGGAGATCTTCCAGGATCTCGAGGCCGATCGTGCCGTGCCCGGCGATCACGGCGAGGTCGCTCACCGGGTGGATAAAGAGACCCTCCATGCCGGGATAGCTGCGCTCGACCAACACGCTCCACCAGACGTCGAAAGGTACTTTCACGATGCGGGCGCCCAGCCTCTCGATCGCGTCGAGCTTCGTGCGCGGCGCGTGCTCGGGGACGACCACCGCGCAGGGGACGCCCAGGAGACGAGCGTTCCATGCGACCCCCTGCGCCATGTTTCCCGCGCTCGCGGTATAGACGCCTCGTGCGAGCGCGTCGCGAGGGTGAAGCCGCATCGCGTTTGCAGCGCCGCGCAGCTTGAACGAGCCGATCGGCTGCAGATTCTCGAGCTTCAGGTGGATCTCGGCCGGAGCGTCGTCCGCTTGGAGACGCACCAGCGGCGTCCGCAAGACGGTGGACGCGATCCGCTCGCGGGCGGCGCGAATCTCCTCGAGGCGCGGCGCCTCAAGCGGGCGCATCGCGGTGCCCTCCAAGATCGACGATCGACCCGACGCCGCCCGCCGTCGCGTTGGCGTGGATCCTGTGTGCCGCCGCCAGATCCTCGATCGCGAGGCCCAAGGATTTGAACAGGGTGATCTCCTCGTCGCCGCGGCGCCCTTGAACTCGGCCGAGGAGGACGTCGCCGATCTCCCCGATGATGTGATCCTCCCGGATGGCGCCTTCTCGGATTGGGATCAGGATGTCGCCGGCCTCGTGAAGCGCGGACTCGCGCCGGTCGACGAAGAGGCGCGCTTTCCGCACCGCCTCCGTGTCGAGCTCGCGACACGTCGGGACACAGGCACCGACCGCGTTCACGTGCGTGCCGGGCGCGATCCACTCTCCGAGGAGCACCGGCTCCCGCGCCGCCGTCGCAACGCAGACGACCTCCGCTCCGTCGACGGCTTCGCGCGCGGAGCGCGCCGCGTCGATCCGGATCCCGTGACGTGCCGATTCGCGCGCGGCGAACGCCTTCGCGTGATCGAAGCTCCGGCTCCAGACGCGCACCCGCTCGATCGGCCGGACCACCCGCAGGGCTTCGAGGTGCGCCGCCGCCTGAACGCCGGATCCCAGAATCGCCGCGCTGGTGACGCCGTTTCGCGCCAGGGCGTCGGTCGCGACTGCGCTTACGGCGGCGGTCCGGATCGAGGTGATCGACGTCGCGTCGATGACCGCGACGAGGCTTCCGTGCACCGGCTCGAAAAGCAGCACCGCGCCCTGGTGCGAGTCGAACGGCGTGCCCTGGTTCGCCGGGGTCACGGTGATGACCTTCACGCCGAGGGCGCGAGGGCTGCCCAGATAGGCGGGCATGGACGCGAGGAGGCCCCCTCCTTCCGGAACGCGCGTGACGGTGCGGAGCGGCTGGACCGATTCCCCCCGGGCCAGGCCCCGGAGCGCGTCCGCCATCAGGCTCACGCACTCCGCCATGGGGAGGAGCCGGGGGACGTCAGCCTGGGCGATGATTCGAACCTTCATCGTTCGGTCACTCGTCGAACAGAACCGTGCTCTCCTCGTAGAACCGCACGGCGCTCTGCTCGACCCGCTCCGCGAGCCACTCCGAGAGCCAGCGCTGCTTCTCCGGGAGCTTCCTACTTGGGTCGGCCATGACGTCGAGCGGCATGTTGATCCGGAGCGCGCGCCACGCGATCACGTGCCGCGTGATTCCGGCCGGGAGGCGGGCGCCGCCGAGGGCGACCTCGAGGATCTCCTCGGGGTGAAACTGCGGAAAAACGACGAGCGCGGCCGCGTCCGGATGGCGGCCCCGGGCCTCCTCGATCGAGTCGCGGGTGACGCGATGGTAGGGGTGCTTCCCGCGGTAGAGATCGACGACGGCGTTGAGAAGCGCGTTTCGAGCGTGGAGGTCGGGGCCTCCGTGCAGGCAGATCACGGCGCCGTCCGCGCGCTCCACGAACGCGATCGCCTCCCGGCGCGCCAGGAGCGCGCGGGCGTGGCTCAGATCTTCCCGATGCGATTCCAGCCCGGGGATCGACGGGAGGGCGCGCTCCAGCTCCTCCGCCGCGACTTTTCCCAGGGCGTGGTGCCAGGTGGAGAGTCGGACCCCGGGGCCTTCATACGGGACGACCTGGACGACGACGTGCGGAAACCCGGCCGCGCGGATCGTCGAGACGCGATTGGCTCCGTCCAGAACGACGAAGCGCTGATCGGAGCGGGCGGGGGTCACGATCGGGGGGTTGCGTAAGATTCCCGACTCGCGTAGGCGAGCGGCGAGCGATTCGGTTCTCCGCTGGTCCTCCTTCTCGTGGGGGACGAGGAGATCCACCGCGGCGAAGCGAAGATCGGGAAGGCGAAAACCGGACGGATCCGCGTGGGGCATGGTGAAGGGTAACACAAGGACTGATATAGTCCTATCGTGCCCGCGAGAGATTCGATCGTGAAAGAGAGCCTCATCAGCGAACCGCTCAAGCCGCTCTTCGCGGGCGCGGGGGAGAGCCCCGCGCCAGGCGAGAATGAATTCCAGGCGGTGGGCGAGCCGATGCTTCCGGAGCGCTTCGTTTGGCGCGGGGAAGAGCTCGTCATCGCCGAGGTGCTCGAGCGGTGGAAGGAATACTCGCGCCCGGGCGCCGCGATGCAGGAGCGATATCTAAGGAAGCACTGGTATCGCATCAGGAGCGCGGCGGGGCGGGAGATGAAGATCTACTTCGAGAGGCAGGCCCGGTCGAAGGCCGGCGCGAAACAGCGGTGGTGGGTTTACAGCGTGTTCGACTCCGAGTGAACCCGGCCGCCGCCTCGCGATCTACAAATGGACCGGGGCCTCCGCGCCCCAGACCTCGAGCAAGCGCCGATCGCGGCCGCAGCCGGTCCGGTAGGCGTGATAGTGCTCCGGGTTCTTCTTGTAGTAATCCTGGTGGTACTCCTCCGCGGGCCAGAATGCCGTGAAAGGGAGAATGGGCGTGACGATCGGCCCCTTCAGGCGTTTCCCGCTCTCGATCGCCCGCTTCGATGCCTCGGCGCTCCGGCGCTGGGTCGCGCCGCGGAAGAAGATCGCGGACCGATATTGTTTCCCGCGGTCGCAGAACTGTCCGTCGTCCTGCGTCGGATCGATGTTGTGCCAGTAGACGTCGAGGAGCTTCGCGTACGTGATTTTCTTCGGGTCGTAGAGGACCTGGATCGATTCGCGGTGGCCGGTCAGCCCGGCCGAGACCTGGTTGTAGGTTGGGTTCTTCTCGGGTCCGCCGGAAAATCCGGAAGTGACCGAGAAGACGCCCGGAAGCGCCTCGAACGCTGCCTCCATGCACCAGAAACAGCCGCCCGCGAAGGTGGCGGTGTCGGCGGGCGCGCCCGTGCGAGCCGGCTGGGCGACCGTCGCGGCGTCGCCGCGCGTCCCCACCGTGCCCCAGGCGATCGTCGCGGCGAGTACTAGGATTCGAAGGTTCACGACCTGAGTATACGGGGAGGAGAAGCATCCGTGTCGAGAGTGTCCGTCCTGCTCCATGCGGATCCTGAGACGCCGGGCCTGATCGCGGAGATTCTCGATCGGCGGTGCATCGAGATGGAAACCATTCGCGGATACGCCGGGGAGCGGATCCCGGCCTCCATGGAGGGACGGGATGCGCTGGTGGTCATGGGGGGTCCGATGGGCGTCTATGACCAGGGTCGCCTTCCGTTCCTGCGCGATGAGATCGGGCTGATCGGCGACGCCGTGCGATCCGGAAAGCCCGTCCTAGGCGTATGCCTGGGGAGCGAGCTACTCGCCGCGGCGCTCGGCGCGAAGGTCGAGCCCGCGCGGAAGGAGATCGGTTGGTATTCGGTGACGCTGACGGACGCGGCGGCCCACGACCCGATCTGGCGCGACGTGGACCAAGAGATCGCGGTGTTCCACTGGCACGGAGATGCGTTCGAGCTTCCTCGCGGCGCCGTTCCCCTCGCATCCTCGGCGCTCACGCCTCACCAGGCGTTTCGGCACGGGCGCGCCTCCTACGGGCTGCTCTTCCACATGGAGATGGACGAGGCCATGGTGCGAGCCATGGTCGAGAGCTTCGGGGAGGAGCTTCGGGAGGCGGGGGCGGACGGTGACCGGATCCTCGCTCAGGCGCCGAGCGCCGTCCGCGAGATGAGGCGGGTTGGGAGCATCGTCTTCGATCGCTGGGTCGATCGGATCGGCGGCGACGATTAGCGCGGGCATGCCGACGATCGGGCAGCGGCTGAGCCGCGCGTACCGCAAGCTTCGCTGGGGCATGGTGCGCGGCGGCCCCGGCCGTACGCCCCGGATCCTCACCGTCCAGACCGCGAACGGGATCCTCTCGTTCAGCAACATGGACCTCCACAACGCGAAGGCGCTCTACATCCACCGGGCCTGGGAGATCGATCTCATCACGAGCTCGATGGACTACCTGAAGCGCGAAGGGCTCGTGGGGAAGCCGGGCCGGGACATCTTGGTCGACGTGGGGGCGAACCTCGGGATGATCTGCATCGCGATGCTGCAGCGCGGGTACTTCCGGGAGGCGATCGCGATCGAGCCGGATCCGCGCAACTTCGCTTTACTGACGAGGAATATCGAGCAGAACGGCTTGGGCGACCGGATCCGCCCCTTCCCCGTCGCGATCACGGAGGAGGCGGGGGAGGTGGAGCTGGAGCTCTCGGACGTGAACTTCGGGGACCACCGCGTCCGCGCCACGACCACGGGCGCCTCCGCGCGGATGGGCGAGGAACGCCGCGTCGCTGTACGGGTCCCTGGGCGCCGCCTCGACGATCTGCTCCGGACGGAAGCGCGCGTCGATCCCGGAACGATCGGTCTCGTCTGGGTCGACATCCAGGGCCACGAGGGGCGACTGTTCCGGGGCGCCCAAGAAACCCTGCGCCAAGGAATGCCGGTGATCAGCGAGTTCTGGCCCTACGGGATCCGGCGCTCCGGGTTGGAGCGGGACGCCTACGCCGAGATCGTTCGATCCCGGTTCGCGCGGTTCGCGATCGTGGACGCCGCGACCGGGCGAATCGAGACGCGCGACGTCGCCGCGATCCCCGAGATCTTCGACGCGCACCCGCTCCCGGAGCAGAATCTGGAGCTCATCCTCTTCCCGCGCGTCGGGTAGAGTACCCCGCTCATGCCCTTCCTTCGCGATTTCATCTCCTGGCTCTCCACGAAGCCGCTCGTCACGCGACCGATCGCCCGTACCGGGATGCGCCTGGGCTTCGCGCGCCGCTTCATCGCCGGAGAGACGCTGGAGGAGGCGCTCCAGACCGCCGCGGGTCTGAACGCGAAGGGGATGCTCGTCATCATGAACCAGCTCGGCGAGAACGTGACCGAGCGGCGGGAGGCCGAGGCCGCCTACGAGAGCTACCACCGGATTCTCCGGGACCTGGCGGATCGAAAGATCGACGGGAACATCACGATCAAGCCGACCCAGCTCGGCATCGATTTCTCGCCCGACCTCTGCCTGGAGCTGACGCTCCGGCTGGCCGCCGACGCGGCCTCGTTCCAGAATTTCGTCGAGATCGACATGGAGCATTCGGCAGTCTGCGGCGCCACCGTCGATCTCTTCGAGCAGGTCCGATCGCGCCACGACAACGTCGGCCTCGCCGTGCAGGCGTATCTCCGTCGAACCGAGGACGACATTCGCCGGCTCCGCCCCCTCCGCCCGAAGATCCGGCTGGTCAAGGGGGCGTATCTGGAACCGGCGGAGGTCGCGTTCCCCGAGAAGCGGCAAGTCGACGAGAACTATGCCAAGCTCATGCGGATCCTCTTCACCGAGGGATTCGTCCCCGCGATCGCCACGCACGACGTCGCGATGCTCGGCCTCGCCAAGCACCTCGCGCGCGAGAACGGGCGGAAGCCCGGCGACTGGGAGGCACAGATGCTCCTCGGCGTGCGGCGAGACCTGCAAGAGTCGCTCGCGCGGGAGGGGTACCGGGTCCGCGTCTACGTCACCTTCGGCACGCAGTGGGTGCCCTACTTCATGCGCCGCCTCGCCGAGCGGCCGGCCAACGTCGCCTTCGTGCTCAGGAGCCTCGTCCAAGGGAAGTAGCGAGGGCGCGAAGATCCGCGGTCTCGAGCGAGGAAGGGCCCCAGATCGAGTGCGGCCGCTTGACGAAGACGGTCGTGAGACCCAGGCGGCCGGCCGTCGCGAGGTCATAGTCCGCGTAGGCCGAGACGTGCCACCAGGCCGGGCCGAACGGAACGCTCCGCCGCGCGCCCACGGCGATCCAGAACTCGGCCGCCGGCTTGTAGCAACGCACATCCTCCGCGCAGATCCAGCCGCTCATCCGAAAGCCGAGCTGGTCCTCCACCTGGCGGCGGTGCATCTGGTCGCTGTTCGTCATCGCGACGCAGGGAGCGGAGCGCATGAGCGTGCGAAGGCCGTCCGCGGAGTCGGGGAAGAGCGGCCACCGTCCGGCCCCCGCGGCGATCGCGCGCGAGGCCTCGCGATCCAAGCGCAAGACCCTCACGAGGCTCTCCCCGAGGATATCGGCGTAGGATTGGTACGCCTGCGACTCGGCGCGCGCCTGCCAATCGATGACTGCTTGAAACTCCCGGTCGCCCATTTCGACGCCGTGGGAGCGTACGGACTCGGTGAGACCGCGCCGCCAATCGACGACGGTCCCGAAGATGTCGAAGGTCAAGAGCGACGGAGCGGAGAGCATCGACTTCCCCTGAGCCTTCGAGCGCCTCGAGCCTAGTAGCGCGAGGCTTGGAGCGTGACGTCGGCCTGGGCGAAGGCGAGACGGAACCTCTTCTCGGCGGCGGCCGCTTCCTTGGCCTTGTTCTGCGCCCGGAGCGCCTGCGTCAGCCCATAGAGCGACCAGCCTTCTTCCGGAAAGCGCGCCAGGTCCTCGCGGTAGACCGCCTCCGCGTCGGCGGCGCGCCCCGCGGCGAGCAGCACCGCGCCCAGGGACTGCCGCGCCGTCATGCTCCAGGCCGGCGGCTCGTCATAGTGGAGCGAATCCTGCATCCCCACCGCCTTCTGGAGGAGTGCTACCGCCTCGTCCGTCTTACCGCTTCGAGCCGCGATCTCCCCGGTGAGATGCGCCTCGGCGAATCGGAAAACCGCGGCGGCCGGGTTCAAGCTGAAATAGGCGTCGGCAGGGAACGAGCCGGCGATCGCTCCGACGCTGTCGCGCTCGGCTGCCGCTTCCGCACTCTTCCCTCTGGCCGCAAGCGCCATTCCCCGCGCGTAATGCCAGGCGGCTCGGCGCATCGGCATGCTCGCCGGAGGCGCCGCCTCCTTGAGGATCTCGTCCCACAGCCCGAAGCGCACCTGCGTCAGGTAGTGCGAAGGCAGGAAGAACTCGGCCATCGGCATCTCGCGGACCAGCGAGTCGGGGACGGCGTCCGCGAGGTCCTTGGCCGCCGCGATCGCGTCGGCCCGGCGGCCCTGCGAGCAGAGCGCGGACCACCGCATCTGGAGGTTGTGCGGGTAATACATGACCGTGTAGATGCCCTTCACGTTCTGCTTCTTGATGTAGTCCCGATCCGCGGCTATGGCGCGTGCGTTGATCGCCTGTGCGTCCTCGTAACGGCCGACGCGGAGATAAATGTGCGAGGCCATGTGGACCAGGTGCCCGGCGTAGGGAGTGAGCTTGGCGAGCCGGTCCGCGTACGGCTCCGCCCGCGCCGGCTCGGGCGAGGCCTCGACGGCGTGGATGTAGTAATGGAGCGCGCCGACGTGGTCCGGGTTTCGCTTCAGAACTCCCTCCAGCATCGAGACGATCTGGGTCGCGCCGGGCTGTGGCTTCCCGTCGAGCGTCCAGAGATCCCACGGCCTCAAATCCATGAGCGCCTCGGCGCAGAGCGCCGCGGCGTCGAGGTCGTTCGGATAACGCTTCACCAAGTCGCGCATGGCGTCGGCGTACGCGGAATCGTGCGCGGCGCGATTGGTGCCCGCCACCGCGTCATAGCGCTTCGAGAGCGCCGCGATGTACGCGCGCTCCGGCTCGCTCGCCGCCGTTGCGAGCGATTGCGCGCGCTGCGCGAGCGGATACGCGCTCGCCTCCGCCTCGGGGCTCATCGGCATGTTGATGTTCGGCCCGAGCACCAGCGCCTGGCCCCAGTACGCCATGGCGCACGTCGAGTCGAGCCGCCCCGCCTCGCGGAACGCTCGGCCGGCCTCGTCGTGATTGAACGCGTAGGTGAGGCGGAACCCCTGGTCGAAATATTTCTGAGCCACGGGGCTCTTGGTCGTCACCTTGTGGTGGAGCGTGCCGAGCCCGCTATAGAGAGGCGGCGGTCCGGACCCGGCCGGCGCGCTTCCGTGATCGTGCTGGGCCGAGGCGGTGGAGAACGCGAAGAGAAGGAGCAGCGAGGCGGCGAAGCAGGCGCGAATCATCGTCTTCCTCCAGAGATATTGGCTGTCCGAATCTGGACGCGGACTTCGGTGGAGGGTTAGGATACACGAATGAATGAGGTCAAGCATTTGGCCGAACAGCACCGGCGCGCGCTCGAGGGGGGAGCGTGGCACGGGCCCGCACTGTTCGAGGTTCTCAGGGGCGTCACGGCGAAGCGCGCGGCGGCGCGGCCGATTCGGACGGCGCATTCCATCTGGGAGATCGTGCTCCACATCGAGGCGTGGGACCGCGTGGTCCTGGGCCGCTTGACCGGCCATCCGATCGACCTGTCGGACGAGGAGAACTGGCCCGATGTGCGAGACGTGAGCCCCGCCGCCTGGAAGCGGGCCGTCGCGTTGATGAAATCAACCCACCAGAAGCTCAATCGGCAGATCGCGAAGCTCAAGCCCGCTCGGCTCGATGCGGGCTACGGCCCCAAGAAGAAGTACAAGATGTTCCGATTGGTCCACGGAGCCGTGCACCATGAGCTCTACCACGCGGGGCAGATCGCGATCTTGAAGAAAGGCTGATCCGTCCCGGCCACGATCCGTAAGGAGGTCTCCGATGTCCGACAGTGTGAAGAAGGTCAACTACTGCTACCTGATGGTACCGAACCGCCCGGGGCAGGGCGCGAAGGTCTTCACCGCGATTCGCGAGGGCGGGGTGAATCTCCTCGCCCACGTCGGGTTCCCGGGCAGGAAGGGGAAAGCCCAGCTGGACTTCGTTGCCCAGAACCTCTCCAAGATCCGGAGCGTGGCGCGCCGGAACGGGTGGCGAGTCAGCCGGCCCAAGAAGGCGTTCCTCGTCCAGGGCTCGGACAAATCCGGCGCGGTGAATCGGCACTTCGCCCGCCTGGCCGACGCGCGCATCGGCGTGACCGCCGCCGCCGCTCTCGCAGCGGGCGGGAATCGCTACGGGATGATCGTCTGGGTGAAGCCGAAGGACTACGCGCGAGCGGCGAGGGCACTCAAAGCCAGATGATTTTGGGCGCCACGAGGCGCCCCTAACCCCCCGAACGATAGTCGCTTCAATCAGATAGAGGCCGCCTCCGTGCGCCCGGACGGCTGGATTCATGCCCCTGGCGAAATCTCCCTAAGCTAAAGAGAGAGACCGAATTGGCCGATCTCTCTCCCGATGACGGTCGATCAGCTTCTGGCCCACCTACGTGAACTCTCCGCGAGCGGCGCGGACTTCGATCGTCTTCTCGAGACCGCGGTCCAGGAGCTGAGCCGCATGGATCCCCGGTTCCACTGGACCGGCATCTACGAGCTCTTCTCGGACAACGTCCTTCGCCTCGGCCCCTACGTCGGCTCTCCCACGGACCACGTCTTCATCGGCGTCGGAAACGGCGTCTGCGGCACCGCGGTCGCCGAGAAACGAAATCTGAACATCCCCGACGTTCGGGAGATCTCGAACTACCTGGCCTGCAGTGCCGAGACGCGGTCCGAGCTCGTCGTGCTGATCCGCACCGGCGATCGGATACACGCCCAGATCGACATCGACAGCCACCAGGTCGGCGCCTTCAACGACGACGCCGTTGCGATGGTCCAGCGCGTGGCGGACTGGCTGGCGAAGGCGTACGAGGCGCGCGGCCGCGCGCCCCTGGACGAATAATGCAGTCACCCGAGCCACCGCGACCGCCCGACGGCGCCCAAGACACGCGGGTCCTCCTCGAGGCGCTCGCCGGCGTCTTCGGATCCGGCACGCTAAAGGAGTCCATGACCGTGGGCGCCGGACTCCTCGCGCACGTCCTCTCGAGCGAGCAGGCGGCGGTCTTCCTCGCGGACGGTGAGGAGCCGCTCCGCGAGTACTGGCATTCCAAGGTCCCCGAAGTTCGCGAGCGCATCCGCGCCACGTTCAAGGCCACGGCCCTAGAGGCGGTGCGCGCCGGATTGGTGGTCACGCCCGCGCCCGTGGTGGTCGGCGAGCGGCTGATCCAGCCGTGCGCGCACCCACTTCGGACGGGAGGGCGTGTTCTCGGCGCGGTCTGCTTCTCGGATCCAGGCGAGCAGGGCCAGAAGGGCGTGGACCGCGATCGCTTGATCGAGGCGGTCACCTCGGTGCTGGCGCACAAGGCCGCTTCCCACGAGGAGGCTGTCCGCTACCGCGCCCAGCGCGAACGCGACCAGAGCTGGTTCAAGACGCTCGACAATCATCTCCGGGTCCTCGACCGGGAGCGCCAGAAGTTCGCCGCCTTCGTGAATCAAACCGACACGTTCGTCTACGTCACCGACGGCGCGAAGATCATTCGCTGGAACAACCGCGCCATGACCGTTCTCTACCCGCCCGACGGCGCGGGGTCGAGCTGGGTGGGAAAGAGCTGCAGCGACGTCTGCTCGCGCCTTCGCGAGAAATGCGAAGACTGTCCCGTGTCGGCGGCCCTCGAGCACGCGCAGGTCATCCACCACGAGCTCCGCGCGAACGTGCGCGGGACCGAGGGGCTCCTCTACCTCACCGCGCTTCCGATCCTGGGCCCGAGCGGCGGCGCCGACGAGATCATGGTGATGATCCAGGATCTGACCGGGCTGGCGGGACTCCGCAAGTCGGAGGAGCGGCTCCGGACGGTGATTTCGGGCGCGCCGATCGTCCTCTTCGCGATCGACCCGCAAGGCATCATCACCTTCTCCGAAGGGCGGGGGCTCTCGGCGCTCGGCAGGAAATCAGGGGAGTCGGTCGGCAAGTCGATCTACGCGGTCTATGCCGACTACCCCGATCTGGCCCAGAACGTCCGACGGGCGCTTGGGGGCGAGGAATTCTCCGCGGAGATCGAGATCGGGGAGGTGGCGTTCGAAGCGCGCTACGCGCCGATCCGCGACGGACGCGGTGACGTCCAGGGCGTGATCGGCGTGGCGACGGACATCTCGGATCGCCGCCGCGCGCAGCGGGCGCTTTTGGAGAGCGAGGCCGCGCTCCGCCGGAGCGAAGAGCAGCTCCGCCATGCACAGAAGATGGAAGCGATCGGCGTGCTCGCCGGCGGCGTCGCGCACGATTTCAACAATCTCCTGAGCGTGATCATGGCGCAGGCGGGACTCCTTGTGAAGGATGCGGACCCCCGGTCGCCGGCCGCGCGGATCGGTGCGGAAATCCACGCCGCGAGCAAGCGAGGTGTTTTCCTCACGCGGCAGCTGCTCACGTTCAGCCGGAATGAAGTCGTGTCGCCCGAGGTTATCGACCTGAACACAGTGGTGGCGGAGCTGGAGGGGATGTTCCGTGGGTTCCTCCGTGACGACATCGACCTGGTCTGCGCGCGCGCACCGGAGAGCGCTCTGGTTCGCGCCGATCGGGGCCAGATCGAGCAGGTGATGCTGAACCTGGTCGCGAACTCGCGCGACGCCATGCCGAACGGAGGGAGCCTCCGCATCTCCGTCGCGCACGTCGCCGTCGGCGGATCGATGGCGCGGGAGCTGGGCACCGCGGCGCCGGGCCCGTTCTGCGCCCTGACCGTCCAGGACACCGGCCTCGGGATGGATTCGGACACCAAGGGCCGGATCTTCGAGCCGTTCTTCACGACCAAGGAGCGCGGGAAGGGAACCGGCCTCGGACTCTCGACCGCCTACGGGATCGTCAAGCAGGGCGGGGGCTCGATCACGGTCTCGAGCGAGGCCCGCAAGGGAGCGACGTTCACCGTCTACATTCCGAGCCTCGACGGATCGACGGCCTCGAGCGGAGCCGTCGCGCCCGGGCTCGGCGGGGGCGCCGAGACTATCCTCCTGGTCGAAGACGAGGCGGGAGTGCGCTCGGTCGCCCGCGAGGTGCTCGAGATGGAGGGCTACAACGTGCTCGAGGCGGAAGACGGCGTGAAGGGGCTGCAGTTGGCCATGACTCACCAGGGACCCATCCACCTGCTCCTCTCGGACGTCGTCATGCCGGGGATGAGCGGGCGGGACCTGGCCGAGCGCCTCGGCGTCGAGAGGCCGGGAATCCGGGTTCTCTTCATCTCCGGCTACACCGACGACACCATGGTGCGTCGGGGCGTTCGCGACGCCAAGGTCGCCTTCTTGCAGAAGCCCTTCACGCTCGAGAACCTCGCCAAAAAGGTCCGCGAGGTGCTGGATGGGCCAGGGGTTGGCGCCGCCCCCGTCCCAGACGGCTCCTAGGGGGGGGCTCCGGTCCCGCAAGTCATTGAAAACGTTGAAGATTTCTGCTACGATCAGGTGGTGCTAGATGTAAATCGTCCCGCCTCCTACACTCCCGCCGCCCATTGGATCCTGCGCATCGCGGCCGCCATGTGTTTCATCGGGCACGGCGCGTTCGGGATTATCACCAAGCCTGGCTGGGTCCCGTTCTTCCAAGCGCTCGGCATTAACGAGGCGACGGCCTTCCGGCTGATGCCGATCATCGGGACCAGCGACATCACGATGGCGATTTTCGTCCTCCTGAGTCCCTGCCGCATCGTTCTGGCCTGGATGAGCGTGTGGGCCCTTTTCACGTCCCTTCTCCGGCCCATGGCGGGGCAGGGGTACTGGGAGGTGATCGAGCGCGCGGGGAACTATGGGATTCCGCTGGCGTTTCTGGTCATGAGCGGCTGGGCCCGGTCTTGGCGAGAGTGGTTCGAGCCGATCCTGCCGCGTCCCTCGATCGAGCCGAATCAGGCGCGGATGGCCCACGTCGCGATCGTCCTGCGGATCACGACGGGACTCCTCCTGATCGGTCACGGCGGATACGGCGCATTCATGCACAAGCAAATGCTCGCGGATCAGTACGCGTCGGTCGGCCTGTCCGGAGTGCCGGGCGGATTGGGGACGCTCGTTTCGGGGATCGGCTGGTTCGACATGTTTCTCGGCGCGGCGGTTCTCGTGGCGCCGCTCCCCGCGCTGCTTCTCTTCATCTTCGCCTGGAAGGTCGCTACCGAGATGCTTTATCCGGTTTCCGGCGCTCCATTCTGGGAGTTC